>FWWM01002965.1_pt1 | contig 43615 bp, 39 predicted proteins | sample 2228351 | NCBI WGS metagenome assembly FWWM01 (sample SAMEA103939774, study PRJEB20133) | metagenome
ACCCCCCTGGTTGATTTTCATGCAGGAAGTGGGATATAATTTGCGTCCGGCTCAGGAGGAGCCGTAGAGTTTAGGAGGCGTCATCATGAACGGACTGGCAAGAGCGCTGTTGATGTTGACAGCGACGGTTGCCGCGGCGTGGGCGGCGGGCGCCCTGCAGGGAGCGATCTGGAGGCACGGCCAGACATGCAACTTTGACACCGGGCCTCTGGCAGGAAGCTACACCGGGTATGTGACCGCGACGAGGGAATCCGACGACAAGCAATGGACTACCGAGGTATTCGTGGATCCGGAAAACGGATATGTGCGCTACAGGTTCCCGCTCCCAACCGAAGGCGGCCCGGAGTTCAACTACTGGTATAGGATGACTGGCATGGTCGGGAACCACCTTCTCTGCCTGAGGCGATTTTACTACTCATACGGTTCCTATGTTTGTCACCTTCAGCAGGCTCCCGATGTCGGAGCCAGTGGGCAAGAGTGATGACCGGGTTCATCCTCGCTAACCTGTGTGCCATCACCCCTCGTCTTGAGGGGGGATGGCCGCTCCACCTTCCCCCGAACCTTGAACTATACTCCCATGGCTGGGGTTATCCGGCCCAGCCCTTCGGGGGCGGGTGGGCTTACTACGACCTTTTTTACCCGGATTCGGTCAGGATGTTCGCGTGCGACGGGAGAGACCTTCCTGGCTGGCCCAGGCCCGCGCTTGTTTCCAATAACCCCTATTCCTTGTGCCTGGGGGACATAAACGGCGATGACAGGCTTGATGTGATCTACTCAGGGGATTGGGGGAACCCCACGAAGATATACGCGAGGGACGCATCAACCGGAGAGGTTCTTCCGGGATGGCCCGTGACCCTCGGAAAGTATCTGAGCACCCCGTGCCTCTGGGACATGGACGGCGATGGTTCTCCTGAGGTTATAGCGATAGAGGATTCAATAGTGGGCGAAGGCCCTCACAGGATCAAGGTCCACATCCTGGACTCTGATGGCTCCGAGCTTCCGGGCTGGCCCCTGGTGTTGCAGGGCTATAGCGCGTGGCACCCCGCCGTTGTCGGCGACCCGGACGGAGACGGGGTCGGAGAGGTGATCTTCCCGGCCAGCGGCCTATACATGGCTGACGCCTACGGCAACATAGAGCCTGGCTGGCCCTTTATCCTGGGCCAGGACCTCCCTCCCCACTGGCGCGAGTATCTGCCCTACCCACCCATCTTGGTTGACCTTGACCGGGACGGAAAAGGGGAGATAATCTTCTCAACCGAGATATACGACAAAGACTCCTCCAACGACACCATGACGGTCTGGGTGGATACATCAAGGGTTTTTGCCCTGAAGCACGATGGCTCGGTTGTTCCTGGCTGGCCTGTCATCTTACACGAGGGCCGGTTTCCCATCACCCCAGGGGACTACGACGGAGATGGCCTGCCAGAGCTCTTCCTCAGGTATAATGGATACACCTTCCTCGGGCCCGGGGGAGAAATAAAGTTCTCCTTTGACAGGATACCCTTCGGCCACATAACGAATCCCAACTGGCGGGGCGCGGCTGATACTGACGGTGATGGCCGGGCGGAGCTCGTTTTTTCAGGGGTTCAGTTTATCGGAGACGAGACCTCAACCCTTGATACGGCCGCGCTGAGGCCATATACGGCAGGAGCGGTTTCGGTTGATTGCGACGGCCGCGAGAGGTGGAGGATCAAAATCGGCTCCCTCCTTCCCCCTGAGAGCATGTCCACCCCATACTCCTTCTGCACCGGAGCCACCCCGAGCTTCTCGGATGTTGACCGCGACGGATACCTTGAACTTTTTCATGATTTATTCGCGCTGTGCGGTGAGGGGTGCGGCGTCTACCATCACCTTTGGCTTTACACATGGGAGATTCCCGGCACAACCAACTGGAGAATAGACTGGTCCGGGCGCTCGCACGACCCCTGGAACACCCGCAACTACGACTTCTGGCCGGACAACCCGCCCCTGGTTTTCGAGTCCGCCGGAAAAGCGGGAGGGGCTTTTGTCTCGGTGTTTCCAAATCCGGGGAAGGGTGCCATAGCGGTGAACATTGATGTTCAATCGCGCTCTCCCGTTATCCTTGAGGCCTATGACCCATGCGGCAGGCTCGTTTATTCGGAGAACTTGGGAATCCTTGAGCCTGGTTCGCACCGGCTCCGCGTTGGCCTGAAGCCAGGAGTGTATTTTCTGAGAGCCCGGGCCGAGGAGGGGTCCGGCCTGATCAAGGCCATCCTAGCAAAATAGGCTATTAAAGTGGTGTAAATCGCCCCAAATTTTGATTCCCGGGATTTTTGATGGTTAAAGTCCTTGTGTGACAAGGACTTACGAATTTTCGGCTCCAGCACATATCTTTCTCGCATTATTGGCCATAAGTGCTTATGTATCAAGGACTTACAAGCACGCGTTCGCCTTAACACAATCCGGCCGCGGAAGGCCGCTTCACCGGCCCGGGAAAGGCCACATTGGCCATATGAAACTCGGTATCAACCGCGGAAGTCCTTGATACGCAAGGATTTAAGAGGCTAAACCTGTAATTAAGGCCAGGCCTTGATCAGAGCTTGACACAGCCCGCGGAACCGCATCATACTTTTCGGTATGAAGATAACCATAGACCAAGTCGGGGGAATGAGGAGCCTCTCCCATAAAAACCGCGGCGCGAGCCAACCGCTCCGCCTCAAAAACAAAACCATAGGAGGCTAGATAGATGAACAAGCAGCAGTTGATAAACAACATAGCCGCGAAGGCAGGCATAACCAAGAAGGACGCCGGCAGGGCGCTGGACGCTTTCATAACATCAGTCAAGGACAGCCTGAAGAAGGGTGAGGAAATAAGGCTCGTCGGCTTTGGCACCTTCCAGGTGCGCAAGAGAGCCGCGAGGCCTGGCAGGAACCCCAGGACCAAGAAGACCATCCAGATACCCGCGAAGAAGGTTCCCGCTTTCAGGGCGAGCTCCGAGCTCAAGAAGATCGTCAACAAGTAAAAAGGGGTTGGTGGGGCTCCTCTCCCCCCTTTCGCATACAAGCCGGGCAAAAGCCCGGCTTCTTCTATTGGGCTAGGAATCCGTCTCCCCTCCAAATCCCTGAGAACCCAACCAGGGGACACCCTCCCCATTTTCCATTGGAACACCCCGCCTGGGTTGTGTTTTTGCGCGTGATCTGGCCTGGAGAAAACCCGTTGCCTGGCACTTAAAAAACGGGCCCGGGATGGTCCCTTGAGATTATAATATCACCCGTGCGGAACGCCCTTCTATTTCTGGCATTTTTCCTATTCAGGCTCATCCTCGCTGTCCCAGCCTTAAAGGACCCGGATCTGGCGATCCGGATAAACCCGGATGCCTCGTTGTATCGTGAGCTCGGCGTCAACATATCCAGGCACTCAGCGTTCAGTGGCGCCCCTTCGCCGCCCTACTCCCCGGAGGGACTGAGAACACCCCTTTATCCATTGATGGTAGCCTTTTCGGACAGGCTGACCGGAGACCCGGTGAGGCTTGTAATCATAATGCAAGCCATCCTTTGGGCCCTGACGGGGATTGCCCTGTTGGTTTTCGCGGAGAAAAGATGTGGGTTTGCCTCTAGCATCACCGCGGCCCTCCTCCTTCTTGCCAGCCCCGTTGGCCTTAAATACGGCCCCTCCCTCATGTCAGAAAATCTCTTCGTTCCCGTGCTGGTCGCGTCCGCGCTTGTTTTCCTGTGCGCTAAAGAAAAAGGCTCGCTAAGGCTCTTCGCGCTGGCCGGGCTTCTCGTGGGCCTCTCGGCCCTGGTGAGGCCCTCTTCCCTGCTCCTGGGGGCGATCCTGGCATTTCTGGTGGGGCGGCCCCTGCTGAAAAGGGGCCTCGTCTACGCTGGGTTGTGGCTCGCTCCAGTCGGGATGTGGGTTCTCAGAAACTATTTCACCTTTGGTTTCCCCTTCTTCTCAACGATCTTCTCCCTGAACATCACCGCGCAGAACGCGCCAAGGCTTATTGCCCTGACCGAGGGTATATCGCTTGAGGAGGCTGAAAACGCTGTCAGGCATGACCTTCAGGAGAGATATGGAGCGGATGAATCCTGGTTTTACGATCCCCATCATCTTAATATTATGTTACCCTATGGACTAGAAGTAATAAAAAAACATCCGAAAGAATATATCATGCTCCACGCGAATGGCGTCCTGATGTGTTTTGTGCCCACGGATCCTGGTTCGCTCGGACTGAGCCTGGGCCTGTGGGACCAGATTCCCTCTGACCCATTTGATCTTATAAACCAGACGATGATCAGGCCATCCGAGGCCGCAAGATCACTCAGAAAATCCATTGGCAGGATGGGGGCCATGGAGCTCTTTCTCCTCGTGTTCATACTCCTGCACACTTTCGCCCTGTATGGCCTCGCGGTTGCCGGGACAATAAGACTGAGGCGGGAAAAAACCCTACTCCTGCTTTGCCTTGTTGGGACCGTCGTCTTGGTTTTTATGGCGGGTCTCCTGGGATCCCCTCGCTTCCGGCTTCCCGCGGACCCATTCCTAGCGCTCCTGGCAGGAGGGGCATTTCTCCGAAGAAAAAATTAGCATCCCGGCTGTAATTTCAGTATTAAGGTTAACATTTTCTGCCGGATGGGCCCCAGGGTCCTCATGCGCCCTTTCTATAGCGCCGGTAGTTTCAGTGTGAAGCTCGTCCCCTCGCCAACCCTGCTCTCAACGAGTATCTCGCCCCCGTGCGCGGATACAGCCCACTTCGCTATCGCCAGGCCGAGTCCAGTTCCGGGGAGCTCCTTCTCGGATGTGAGCCTGCCCTTGTAGAACCTCTCAAATATCCTGGGGATGTCGTCCGGAGGGATACCCGGCCCCGTGTCGGAGACCCGAATAAAAAGCCACCCTGATTCGGCCCACGCGCTCACTTCCACCCTCCCGCGCTCGGTGAACTTCACCGCGTTGTCCAGGATGTTATACAGGGCTGTTTCTATCATGCTGGCATCCATACTGACCACCTCCGGGAGCCCGGTTGCCCTGAAAACGAGCTCAAGCCCTTTTTGCCTGGCTTTTGGCCTGAACATCTCCTCGGCCTCGGCAAGTAGTCTCCTGGGGTCGGCTGGCTCAATCTTCGGCGGAACGGACTCTATCCTGGAAAGCGTGAGGATATCCTCCACCAATGCTGAGAGCCTCCTGGCATGCCTGGTAGCGGTCTCTATGGCGTTGGCTCTGGCCTCACTGCTCGCGGCCGGGTCAGCCGCCAGCTCAAGGTATCCCTGGATCACGGTCAGGGGCGTCCTCAGTTCGTGCGATGCCGAGGAAACAAGCCGTGATTTTATGCTCTCGGTTTCCTTTATCGGGGTTATGTCCTCCAGGATGACGAGGAAGCTATCCCTTGAGAACGGGGACATGTCGGTCCTCAGCCACCTCCTTTCCGGGAACAGGGTCAGGAATTCTGCCCTGGCTGTTTTCCCGGATTTCACCGCGGCCTCGGCCGTCTCAACCAGCCCCCTGCTAGCGCCCTGCGCCTCCCAGAGGCCTTTGCCCTCGGTCGCGCCCATGAGCTCCCTCGCTCGCTCGTTCGCCAGGAGGATTTTTCCATCCCGGTCAATGAGTATGACGCCGTAGCCGGTTGAGGCTATTCCCCTGGTAGCGTCAGACTCTGCCTTGCGTGATTCTTCAAGCAGAATACCCATCTCCCTGATCGCTCTGCGCATACAGAGGAGATAATACCTCAAGCCTATTCCCCTGCAACGCAGGTCGCGGCCCGTGAACTCCCTGAAGGCCGCGAGCGCCCTCTTGACCGATCTCCTTACCGAGATCTGATAGGCGATGTTCATCGCGATGACCGTTATCGCCAGAAGGCCGATCAGTCCAACCGCCCACGCTGGCGCGCCCGAAAGCCAGGCAATGGCCGGCATGGCCAGGACAATCACTCCCTCCCAGAAACCCAGACTCGTCAGAATGTTTCTCATTTACTCGCTCCTCAATCTGTATCCCGTTCCCCTGACGGTTTCAAGCAGTTCCCCGAACCTGCCTAGCTTCTTTCTTATGGACCTTATGTGGACATCTATTGTCCTTGGCCCCCCTTCAGAGCCCGCCGCGGCCAAAAGAGCGGTTCGCCTAACCGTCCTGCCCCTGGCCTTTATCAGTTCAATGAGTATGGTGAACTCAGCAGGACTGAGCCTTAAAGGTTTTCTGTTAACATAAGCCTGACCAGTCTCAGGGATGATCCTGAAAGGCCCCATCCTGATCTCCTCTGGCCCCGCCGGCCCCTTTTCCCTGAAGATGCGCTTTATCCTGGCCACCATTTCCTGCACAGAGAATGGTTTTTTTATGTAATCCTCCGCGCCGAGTTCAAAGCCCAGCAGTGTGTCCGCTTCTCCCGTTCTCGCGGTCAGTATGACCAGGGGAATGTCCCTGGTGCGCTCTGATGACTTGAGGCTTTTTGCTATCTCCATCCCGTCTCCGTCAGGGAGCATGAGGTCAAGCACTATGAGGTCAGGGAGCTTGGCCTGCATGGCAAAGAGGAGCTCGCCTCCCCTGAAAAATCCGCGCGTCTTGAACCCAGCGGATTCAAGCGCTTGCCGGACGAGCCTGTTTATGTCCGGCTCATCCTCAAGGACGAAGATGGTCTTTGCCAAAGCCGAGAAAGGATAAAGCGGGAGGGATTGAGGGATCAAGGGCAACGATGAATTAAGCCGCAGGTCCTCCTTCTTACCTCCCCTTCACCACCTTCACCCTTTGGGGGCCTGAGCCGATGAAATACACCCCTGGCTGGAGATCCGCACCAAATCTCCCGTCCTTGATCCTTCCCATCAGCCTGCCTGAGGCATCGTATAGCTCAGCCTCACCCTTTATTCCCGAGACCATGGCCTCGGATACGAACGGGTTGGGAAAGACCCTGATGCCAATCTTCGCCTCAGGCAGTTCCGCGGTCGCGGCGTTGTTGTTCAGGAAGAGGTAATTCCCCATCCCGTCTTCCCAGTTCGTTATTGTCAGGTCCTGAGATACCGAGTATGTGTATGTGACGATTATGGTGTTCGTGCCCGTGGTGGTGTAGCTGGTGTCAAAACACACGAACCCCTCCTCCGGAGCCGCAAAGAGCTTGGAGACAGGGACATCCGTGCCGTTTATCCTGACTGAAACGAGCTCGTGAAAGGGCATTTTCGGGAGTTGGACGACATTTCCCCTGCCAGAAAGGGTGAAGGTGTCCGTTAGGGTTACCAGGCCGCCCGAGTTCACCCCGCCAAAGGTTATCTTTTCGTTGACCAGGCCCGAGCGGAACCAGCTCCAGGCCGGCGGCCTCTGCAGAACGCCGCCTATGTTCTCAAATATGACGGCTGGTTCCCACCATCCGCCGGCCGCGAGGTCAAGGTCCCCGTCCGCATCTGGATCCCCGAAAGCGACCGTGGAGTAGTAGCTCCTTGAATCCTGGGAGTTCCAGGAGGGAACGCTCTCAAAAACTCCTCCCTGGTTCATGAATACCCAGACCCTGCTCCTGCCTTCAAGTTGCCCGTTCTCCGCTATTGCCAGGTCAAGCCACCCATCCCCGTTCACATCCCCAAGCGCGCACTGGATGACCTCGTAATCATCCGAGGACTCCCAATCAGGGGTTGCCGAATAATAGCCCCCCTTGTTCAAAAACAAGCAGACCGGCATGTAGTTCCCCGCGAGGACCATGTCCAGCCAGCCGTCGCGGTTCACATCCCCGAATGTCACATCGTAGGCAGTGTATGTCTCGTTGGATTGCCACCATGGCGGAGAGGAGTAGCCACTGCCGTTGTTCCGGTATATCACCGCTTTCTCGTAGAACCCGTTGTATGCCTCTCCGCAGGCGAACGCGAGCTCTGGCCTGCCATCCCCGTTCACATCCCCGAAAGCGCACGCGAACGAGTGCGCGGAGTCCGAGGTCCAGGAAGGCGCGGTTCCCAGTCCAGTGCCCGTGTTCATGTATAGCGCGGAGACCGTTTCCCCCCAGCCAGCGCGTATGTAGTTTGAGACAGTGAGATCAGGATGCCCATCCCCGTTGACATCACCTATGGCGAGGTGGCCAGAATACCTTGAATCCGTTGATGACCAGGATGGATTTACCGAGAATGTGTTCCCGTTGCCATAGTAGATGTGGTTTGGCGCGGCCTGCATGTCATTTCCCTCAGCGACAGTGAAATCGGTTATCCCGTCCCTGTTGAAATCAGCGTGTCCACCGCCTGTGGAAACATAACCTGAGACTGATTCCCAGCTCGGATTGCTGGGATAGGGTATAACTGACACGATGGCAAAGATGGTTAACATTGGCAAAGCTTAATCCCGCGAGCCGGAGCGTTTCAAGTCCAGTTAGGCCATTGAAAAATCACGCGCGAGAGCGCTTCTCCCATGATCAGACCGAAAAACGGAAGAGGATTCAATACCACGCTTTCCGCGCGCCTGTGCTCCTTCCCAATGCACTATCTCGGCAGGAACAGGTCAAAGAACCCCCGCTTGAGCTCTATGTCCGGCAGGTTCTTTATCACGAAAGAGAGATTATAGACCCACGCGTCCCCGAAGGTGTTCCAGCTGAAATCCAGCCTCCAGCAGTGCAGGTCTCGCGTCAGAGACAGGGACTGATCGAGAACCTTGCCCTCCGTGATGTTGTATCTGGTGGAGTAGGAAGCGACCCAGCCCACGGACAGGTTTCCCCTGACGGAAAGGTCAATCGTGTGGATGTCAGGGACGCCCACGGAATCCGAGGGCGAGAATGTGTGTCCCAGCGAGAAAGACCAGGGCTCGGTTCTTGGTTTGTTGGCCTCTATAACCTCTGTCTCGGTAAGGGTCGTGTCAGCGAGCGCGCTATCCTGCGCGGTGGTGTCAGTCCCGGTTGTGTCAGAGCGAGGGACCAGGCTGAACGAGAGCGCGTTCGTCAGGGTTATGTTCTTGATCCTCCCGTCGTAGACCCCGTAGCGGCTTGAGATCCGGGAGCTCATTCCCAGGCCACCTATTCTCCCGCCGGGGAATATCTCAGCTGACATCCCTACATCCGAGAAAGGCATTGAATCCGCCAGGAAGTTGTAGCTCTGGCCGAGGTTAACGGTCGCTAGCTGAACCCTGCTGAAACCCGTGTCCTTCTGCCACTTACCCTCAAAGGTGTTGGATAGCCCGTATCCAAGGTAAAACTCCTCGGAGGACTGGCCTATCCCCCCCACGGGTTTAACCTGGAGCTCTTTTGGTTTCGGCGAATAGGTTAATGTCGCGGTTGGGGTAATGGTGTGCAGGAACTTGCTGAAGCGCCAGACCCTGAACTGGCCGAGGCCATACAAAGCGGTTGATGCGGAGACCGAGAAGGAGGACGAGAGCTGGTATGGGTTGGGATTCCCCAAGGTGTCCAGAGCGAACCAGACCGCCCTGCCAGAGATGCCCGGAGTGAACCTGAGATACCTTAGAAGGCTGAACTGGGGCAGGTTTGCCGAAAGCGAGGCGTCTGCGGCCTGCGCGTCCTGAAGGGGCGCTCCGGTCGTGTCCCGCCAGCTTGAGCGCCTGAACCTGGAGGAGCCGCCGAAGCTGAAAGGGCCCCTTGTCTGGGTGTTGAGAACGAGGTCAACCGCAGGAAGGTTTGAATACATCGCCCCCCTCACGAGGTCATCCCTCCTATCAGCAGTAGCGCTGAGCGCGGTTGGGCCGATTACCCTGAAGACCGAGAGGTAGGAGTAGCTTTCTGACCTCAGGAACTCGGTCTTGTCTTCGGAGTAGTCCTGCCGGTAGTTGACATCCGAGAGGAAAGAAGCCTGCGCGCCGATGTCAAAGCCAACCAGGGTCTGGGAGTGAACTCCATCCAGGCTCCACCGGTATGTGCTGTCCCTTATGTCGTTGGCGTAGGTGAACAGCATATTCCCGCCGAAGCTCTTGTATCTGTTGTAGACCAGGTTAGTGAACACCCTCGGCCCGCGCTTTTCCAGCAGGTCCGTCCCGATGGTCATATCAAGGTAGTTGTTGATAGCCCAGTAATACGCCACATTCCTGAAATACTTTCCGTCCTGGGAGTGGTATCCCACCTTTGGCGTCAGGAAGCCCGACGAGCGGTCCCTTTTTATTGGGAAAAACCAGAATGGCGCGGCCGCGACCGGGATGTCCCCTATCCTGAAGACCAAAGGCCACACGACCGCTATATCATCCCGGAGGACGCGCATCCTGTAGGCAACGAAGGTGTAGTGCGGCTTCTCGTTCTCGCAGGTGGTGAAGTCCCCTGCTTGCAGGCACAGCTCGGTCTTTGACATCTTGTATATCTTTTTGCCCCTAACCCACCCCTTGTCCACGAAGGCCCTTGAGGTGAACGCCATGCCCCTGTCCGTTTTTATTGAATATTTAAGGCTGTCGCCCCTGGTTGTGTTCTTGCCCGTGACCAGGGTGAAGTTGCCGTGGGAGTGGACTATCTGCGGCTCCTGCCAGAGGATGACCGTATCAGCGGTAAGGGTCACATCCCCGGTCTGGACCCATGACGAGTCGGTGAGGTAGACGATCTTCGCCTTCGCGTCGTAGTGAAGGTGCTTGCCAAGGAAGTTAACCGGCTGTGAGCCGGTTGTGTCCCCGGCCTGGGAAATTAGCAGGGCCAGAACGAGCATGGGGAACGAGATTATATTCTCGCGGAACGGCCTGGCGCCACCGCGGGGTTGGTTGCTCGTGATCGCTATGGGACAGCTTCTGATTTGGGGAAGCTCAGCCAGCAGGAACCAGGATCGGAACGGGTGCTATGCGCTCAGATTCACTCCCAGGGCAATTCCTTGAAATAAATGGCTCTTGCTGTGTCAGCCTCAACTACCAGGTATACCCAGGCTCCAGCATATACGGGGTGATGCTTCCGCAAGGGGCCACCGAACGCGGGGAAAAAGAACCAGAATATCCTCGTTTCTCCCTCAAACGCGATGCCCCTGAAGTCCGGCTCCCTCAACTTGAAGCCCAGGCTGTCCTCCAGCTCCCCGCGGACCGGATTGATGAAGTTTCTGACAGCGACCCTGGCGTCCTCGGTATAGTAGGAGGCCTCACCAAAGATGAGGGCTTTTGGATAAGGCCCTCTCATGATCGGTATATCCGGTCTGCCCGATGCGCAGGCCAGCAGGATCAAAGGAAAGAGAAGTCCAAGCTTCCTCATGCGCAAAGGATAAAGCTTTCATACACGCTGGATCAGCTATTGTCTCGCGAGCGTCGCGCTGTCGTCTATGGAACATGTTTCTAGAAACTTAGATCTAGATATATAACCTACATGTTCCTGAGCGACATCCTGACGCCCTGTCCCACCAGACTCAGACGAACGAGGGCTCATTCACCGGTCGCGCCCGTTCACCTTGTTTCCTGCCAACGCCCGGAATTAAAATTTACCCTTGAACAAGGTATTCTCTGTCCTCCTCATTCAGGAACTCTGCAAAGGGTGCTACATTTGCGTTGAAATGTGCCCAAGGGAGGTCTTCTCAATTGAGGATACGCCAGGACCCGGCGGGTTCAAGCCCGTCAGGGTCGCCAGGCCCGATAACTGCAACGGCTGTCAGCTCTGCGTTATATATTGTCCTGATTTCGCTACGGAGGTGAATGAGCTTGCCACTGAGAAGGTTTGAGACCCCGATAAAACACGGCCCCGGCTTCATGCAGGGGAACGAGGCCGCCGCGGAGGCGCTCTTTTGCGCTGGGGTCAGGTTTTTCGGCGGGTATCCCATAACCCCCGCGTCCGAGATAATGTATACGGTTGAGCGCAGGTTCAGGGAGTCCGGCGGGACCTTTCTCCAGGCAGAGGACGAGATAGCCGCGATATCCGCTGTCATCGGGGCTTCCTGGGGAGGAGTGAGATCCGCAACCGCCACCTCCGGCCCTGGATTCTCCCTGATGATTGAAAACCTCGGCTACGCGGTGATAACCGAAACCCCGATGGTCCTCATAGATGTCCAACGCGCTGGTCCAGCCACTGGCCAGGCAACAAGGCCCTCCCAGTCTGACATATACCAGGTCAGATGGGGAACACAGGGGGATTATGAAATAATCGTTCTTTACCCCTGGTCAGTGCAGGAGCTATTTGACCTGACGATAAGGGCGGTGTCTTTATCCGAAAGGTTTCGCGTCCCCGTCGTGGTCCTCACCGAAGAGAGCGTTGGCCACCTGAGGGAAAACATCACGGTTCCCCCGGAAATAGAGGTGTATGAAAGGGATAAGAATGGAGATGGACCGCCTTTTGAGATGGATGAAACAAAAGTGGCACGGATGCCCTCTTTCGGCGATGGGGAATCCCTGCTTGTCACGGGTTCAACCCACGACCCCTGGGGCTGGCGAAAGACCCAGGACCCGGATGCTCAGGAGAAACTCATAAAACACCTCGTTGGCAAGATACTCAACAACAGGGCGGAGATAGACGATTGGGAGGCCTACATGTTTGACGATGCGGAGGTATTGATATTCTCGGCCGGGGTTTCGGCCAGGTCCAGCCTCGCCGCGGCCAAGCGTCTCAGGGCCGAGGGCCTAAAAGCGGGTCTCGTCCGGCCGAGAACCCTCTGGCCATTCCCGGAGCTGGGGGAGGTCTTCTGCCGGTTTGAAAAGATCTTCGTCCCTGAGATGAACACCGGAAGGCTTTCCGAGGAGGTCAAGAAGCGTTTTGCCGGCCAGGTTATAGGCATAAACAAGCTGAACGCCAGGGTGATAACCCCGACCGAGATAGTCTCCGCGGTCAAGGAGAGCCTCTGATGTGTGGACTTTTTGGCATTTCCGGCCCCAAAGCGAGATACGCTGAAACAGTCTCGCAGGGGCTTTTCGCGCTCCAGCACCGAGGACAGGAGGCCGCTGGAATGGCTCTTTACGATGGGAGGGACATCATGGCTCACAGGGGGGTTGGCCTTGTCCCGCAGGTCATGTTCAATAGCCCCCTGAGGGATATTGAATCTACCGTGGCAATTGGTCATACCCGTTATTCAACCCACGGCGCGTCCGCGCTGGCGAACGCCCAGCCCTTTGTTGCTGTTCACAAGGGAACGCGCTACGCCATAGCTCACAACGGAAACCTCTCAAACGCGAACGATCTCATCGCCAGGCTTGAAGAACTGGGAATGATATTCACGACCGATTCGGACACGGAGGCCCTCCTGAAAATGTATGTTACTGCCGAGGGCGAGCCTGCCGAACGCCTTAACACGGTTGCAAGATCTCTCACTGGGGCTTATTCGCTTTTGATAATCCAGGACGATCTCCTGGTGGCCGTCCGCGACCCCCACGGGTTCAGGCCCCTCTGGCTCGGGAAGCTTGGGGACGCGATCGTGCTGTCCTCGGAGGATTCAGCCTTTAACCTGGTTGGAGCAGAACCCATTCGCGAGCTAGGTCGGGGCGAGATACTCGTTTTCAGGGAGGGCAAGCAAGTCGCTTCCGGCAAGATAGACCTTGAACTGCCGGAGGCACAGTGCGTTTTTGAGCTCATATATTTCGGGAGGCCGGACAGCAGGATCTTCGGGCGCAGTGCCTATGAATTCCGCAAGGCATGCGGAAGGGCCCTTGCATCCCGAGAGGACAGGGAAATAGACCTGGTCTCGCCGGTTCCGGATTCCGGTTTGCCCGCGGCTCTGGGTTTCTCAGAGGCCTCTGGTAAGCCCCTTGAGATGGCCCTCATCAGGAATCACTATGTTGGCAGGAGCTTCATTCAGCCAACCACCGCTTCCCGCAGGGATGTCGTCAGGAACAAGCTCCTTCCCCTCCGGGGGGTGCTTGAGGGCGCGAGCATAGCCCTGGTTGACGACAGCATAGTCAGGGGAACAACGAGCAGGCTGATAGTTGAGCTCCTCCGGGACTTCGGCGCGAGGGAGGTTCACCTCCGGATAGCATCGCCGCCCTTAACCCACCCTTGCTTCTTCGGGATAGACATGCCAACAAGGGAGGAGTTGTTGGCTTCCAGCCGTTCAATAGAGGAGATAAGGGATTTCCTGGGCGCGGATTCGGTCAGGTATCTGGACATAGAAGACCTGAGAGCCATACTTGGCGAGGATTCCGCTAGGTTCTGCTACGCCTGCTTCAGTGGGGAATATCCCCAGTATTCTCTGCCCACCAAAGAGCCTTACAGGAGGATAAGGAGGTGAGGGCGCGACGACCGGCCCGTTTCCCGGGATACGATTACACCTCGCCGGGGTTTTATTTTGTGACAATATATGTAAGATACAGGAGAGAGGCCCTGGCCAGAATAGGGGATGATGATTTTGACCTGTGGCTGGATTCGTTATCAGTAAAACGCCGCACGGGTGCTCGCGCGCGAACAACCCAAGGAGTTTGAAGATGCTTTACAAGGATTCCGGCGTTGACATATCAAAGGGCGACGAGCTCGTTGAATTTCTCAGGAAACTGAACCCTGACATAGGCGGGTTCGGGGGCGCTTTCCCGGCTCATTTTCTAAAAGATTATGTTAACCCGGTTCTCGTAGCCTCCACTGACAGCATAGGCACCAAGGTTCTTCTTGGTATAAGGACAGGCCTTCTGGACGGGCTTGGCTACGATCTCGTTGGCATGGTTGTCAACGACATCGCGGTGATGAACGCCAGGCCCCTGTTCTTCCTGGATTACTACGCGACCGGAAGGCTTGATCTTGAGGTTGCGAAGAGGGTCCTGAAGACCGTTGTGGACGCCCTTTCGGGGATAGACTGTCTGCTCCTGGGAGGCGAGACAGCGGAACTGCCTGGCGTGATGGAGGACTTTGAGATAGCCGGGTTCGTGGTCGGGGTGGCTGAGAAGGACGCCATGCCGAAAAAGGAGAATGTGGGGCCCGGAATGAGGGTTCTCGGCCTTCGGTCCTCTGGCCCGCACTCAAACGGCTATTCCCTGATAAGAAAGGTCTTTGAGGGACGAGAGATTTCCCCTGAGCTAGCTAGGGCCCTGATGGCCCCAACAATAATTTATGTTAACCAGTGCCTCAGGGCATTTGAACTCGGAGCAGTTGCGGCCGCGCACATAACGGGCGGTGGGATCCCCGGAAACCTGGTAAGGGTGATTCCGGATGGGCTTAGAGCAGACCTTCGCTTGCCCGATATTCCAGAGGTGTTCAGGGTAATCCAGAAGGAAGGAAACATCCCTGACGAGGAGATGGCCTCGGTTTTTAACCTTGGCTGGGGGATGCTGTTCGTTGCGCCTGAGGGCAAAGCCGAGGGGATAATCCAGGAGCTGGGCACGGTTGATCTGGGGGCGATAACCGAGGGGGAAAGGGGCGTAACCCTTGACTGGCCGCGATTCAAGGAGGGCAAATGATGGATTTGGAAGAGAATCAGGAATTGGGGATAAGCTTCTCGCCCGACACAGGCCTGGTGCCCATAAGGACGCCGGCGGGCACTTATTGCGTGATGATCTTTTGCGGGGATTATTTTTGGTCCGCGTGGGACATCCCCCCGCGCGTGAGGTTGTCCCGGCCCACCGAGATGTCCGATGACGCCCGCAGGCTGATAAGGGAGCTAAGAAATTATTTCAAGACAGGCTCTTTGGACCTCTCGTGGTTCGCGTTGCCGAACCCCTTTATCCCAATTCCAGAGGAGATCATGGCCGCTTTTGTCTACCTGAAGGACTTCGTGAAGTCGGGCCAACTCATCAAATACAAGGAACTGACGGAAAGATTTGGCGTTGACCAAAGGGTGCTCAAGGCATACCTTCATTATAATCGCTGGCCGGTCGTGGTGCCCTGCCACAGGGTCATAAGGTCGGACGGCAGGATGGGGGGATACTGGCGCGGGCACGCCGAGAAGAAATACTGGCTTCTGAGGCTGGAGGGGATCAGGTTCAAGGGAGACCCTTATTAGTTCAAGGGATCACACGGACACCCGTGGCCTTTATGTTCTCGTCAAAGGTGAAGACCCACACGTCCTCCTCCCTTGCGGCACGAACGAGCGACCAATCAACGAGGGAAAGGTTCTGTTCGGGAGAGGATTCGGCCAATCTCAGGACATCGTGAAGACCATCCTCGCCGAGCCAGCGTATGTTTATGTCCGAGAGGAGCCAGCGGGCCGCCTTGATGCCGTTCGTTTTGCCTGCCCTGTGCCACACCAGCGCGACCAGTTCCTCAAAAACCAGGGAGTCTATCCAGAGATCGTCTTCGCTATCTATCAATTCCTGATATTTAGCCACGGCGCGCTCGTGGAACTCGTCTCCCACAGAGAGTATCGCGTATAGGGCTGAGGTATCAAGGTAGGTCTTCATTATCCGAGCCATAAAGGAGTTCGTCATGCCTCACCGAGGCCAGGGGATCAGGGTCGCTGAAAATCCCAATGATTGAGAGCATTCTTTCCCTCTTTTCGTGTTTCTCAGGGTCAAACCCGATCCAGTATATGTCCCAGCCCCTAGTTACCCCAACCTCAAGCCCGAGTATGAGGGGGACGATCGCGTCCTCACCCTTTGTCTTGCCCTTTCGGATCTTCTTCCGGGCTTTTCTCTTCGGCAGGCCCTTTGGCCAGAGCTGGGCCATGAGCCTGTCCGCAGCCGCGTAGAAATCATCGCCCCTCTTGTTCATGTAGGCAAGCATGGCAAATGCCCTTATCAGATCTGGCCTTCTGATCCTCTTTTGATCCCCCCAACCCTTGCCACATAAGCAGGATCTCAGAACCCATGATGGCCAAAGAGATTGAGTGGGGTATTGACTCAGATTTTCTTATCTGACAAGGTTTATAATCCCGCTCCCCGCGTAAAAGCCCCTACCAGGCGAGCCCTTATAGGCCCGCGGGCGACTGGAAAATCGCCTCTGGTAATGATCCGGGATAGGATTAGGCCCCTGTGCCTACCATGATTGGCCATAAAATTGAGGTTGTGATTCATCCCGGAGAAACCAACCCTGGGTGCTTTTTGGAATTGATTGTGGGAGAGGCTCATTCCTTGATTCCCAATTTCACCTATGGCGCGAGGGCTTGGACTGCCCATTATCCTGGGACAGGCTGAATTTCTCCCGGCGCAAGACCTGAGGGCTAACCGGTCTATATTCGCGGTGGCTTGGGTTTTTGCCTGAGAGGAGCGAAGCTGAGAGCTACTTATTATTCTTAGACAGGTTTGATATTGCGTTGCATGAACCGACAACAGGGTGTTTGGCCCCTAATCAGCCCAGCTCCCCACCACAGCCCTGGCGAACGAGGCGCGCATGATGTCCTCCTCCAGGGGGGAGAGTTCCTTTCCGACCATGGCGCACATGTGGTTCCTGCCCGACAGAAACAGCAGGGCGTTCATCTCGCGGAGCGGCAGGGGTTCCAGCGCATCCATTGCAATTCCCAATCTGATCCACGAGAGCATATCCGCGAGCTCGTCGTATCCGAGTAGCCTCGCGACCCTCAGGGTGGCGAGAGACCTGGCGGCCCTGTCCTCCACAATGGTCTCCGCGGATGCCAGGAGCGCTGATCTTGCTTCTTTTTCCTGTTCAACTACGAAGAGGATTATCTCCCGAAAGGATTCACGGGCATCGGTTGGGCTGGCCCCTGGCCCAGGCCTGTATGTTATGTTAACCAAACATCCGTGCGGCTTTGGCCAGCCCTTGAGAAAACCCTCGGTTTTCACTCCGGCTTTTTCCAGGCTCTCACGCATGGGGATGAGCTCGTCTACATGGGTTATGCCAGGAATATGCACCAGTGCCCTGAAACAAAGACCAGAGCCTACCTCCTCAAGGTTCGGGTTCAGAAAACCGAAGTCGCGATCGTAAGCGAATTCCACCGCGCGCCCGGTGGATTCCGCAACATCAATGCAGGCCTGGAACACTGACTCACTGAACGCGCCGCCGGAGTATGAGTAAAGCCTCAGCGCCTCTCGCGGCCCCACGCTCGCTTGTAGCCCGCGGCCAGAGAAGAACAGGATGTAAGCTCCCTTCAGGTAGGGGTATTTTTCCCAGACTACATCCCTGGTGGGCCTGGCCAGCTCGGAGAACCTTGCCCCTGGCCCGAAGACAGCCGCAATCGCCCGCGCGACAGCCCTTTTTTGTTTTCCCTTGCCCATGCCTGCCCTGGCCCAGAACCTGCCCTCTACCAGTGAGCGCGAGACCTCCACCCCAGAATAAATGACAGTCTCCGGATACAGACCCATGGCCGAAAGCCACTCCGGCCTCTCCTCTGCGGCCCTTCGGGTTTCCTTCATTTCACCAGGCGTTTTATCAGCCCTTCTATTTCGTCGCGAAGCGTTGCGGCGCGCTCGTAATCCTCCTGCTCAACCGCGAGCCTGAGATCCTCGTGGAGTTCCTCAACCCGCCGGAGGATTTCCCTGGACTCCGGGTCCTTCAGGTAGGGTTCTCCGGGATAAACGAATGGGCCGAACCTTGAGCTGAGAAAGGACTGTATCTCTTTCCTGAAGAACGAGAAGCACCGGGGACATCCGGCCTGGCCCCTCAGGACCTCCGCTTTAGCCGTGCCACAGGTCGGGCACTTTTTTTCCGCCATAAAAATTCCCTGGCTGTCTCGGTTATGCCCTGGGTGTCCAGGCCTATCATCCTGAGGAGTTCGGCCCTTGTTCCGTGGGTGATGAACTGATCCGGAACCCCAAGTCGTCTTAGCCTTATTTTATCAAGTAGCCCTTTTTCCTCCAGGAATTCAGCAATTCCGGCGCCAAACCCCCCTGCCAGGATGCCCTCCTCAACGCTGATCCAGGATTGTGGCCCGGTCTCAGCGAGGGACAGGAGGAGCTCCTGATCCATTGGTTTTATGAACCTGGCGTTGATCACCTCGGCTGAAATTCCGTCCTTTTCAAGTTCTCCGGCCGCGGCCACAGCAGGATAAACCATAGAGCCGGTCGCGATTATTGCCAGGTCGGAACCGGGCTTCATTATCTCCCACCTTCCTACCGGGATTATATCAGGCTCTTCTTTCAGTGTGACCCCTGGGCCAGATCCCCTTGGGTATCTTACGGATATTGGCCCCTGGTCATAGTGCGCCATTGTCCAAACCATGTCCGAGAGCTCGTCCTCGTCCTTCGGCGCCATGATCACCATGTCCGGGACCATTCGCAGGTATGCTATGTCAAATGTCCCATGGTGGGTGGGTCCGTCGTCCCCTACTAAACCCGCCCTATCAAGCGCGAACCGGACCGGCGCCTTATGTAAAGCGACATCGTGAATTATCTGGTCAAACGCCCTTTGCAGGAAGGTTGAGTATATCGTGCAGAACGGGACCAACCCTGATAGCGCCATAGCCGCCGACATGGTGACCGCGTGCTGTTCCGCTATTCCGACATCAAATAACCTCTCCGGGAAACGCTCCCTGAAGCGAGCGAGGCCCGTTCCCAAGCACATTGCCGCTGTTATTGCGACAACCCTGTCATCCTGTTCGGCCGCGCGGATGACCGCGTCACCGTAGATCTCAGAATATGTTGGGGAAGCCGATTTTTTCGCGGGCTCTCCTGTTTCCTTGATAAATGGCCCTATGCCGTGGAATAGCTCAGGGTTCCGCATGGCCGGCTCGTAGCCCTTGCCCTTTTGGGTTATCACATGAATCACAACCGGCCCATCCGTGAAATACTTTACATGTTCAAATATATCAATCAACTGGTCAAGGTCGTGGCCCCCAACAGGCCCGAAATATCGCCATCCTAGCTCCTCAAATATGACCGTTGGAATCATGAGGTTCTTCAGGGATTCCTTCATTTTCCACGCGACAGTCTTTGCTTTCCGGGTCACGGGGTTTTCCGGTATGGACGCGAGCAATTCCTTTATGTCCTCCTTGATCTTGTTGTAGACCTTGTTCCCGGAGAGCTTTGCCAGGTAGTTTGAGAGTCCGCCGACATTTTCGGCAATGGAGCGCTCGTTGTCGTTGAGGATGAGGGTCACTCGTTTTTTCAGGTGGCCCCCGTGGTTCAAAGCCTCCATCGCCATTCCCCCGGTCAGCGCGCCGTCACCAACAACCGCTATGACATTGTAATCCTCACCCATCATGTCCCTGGCAATTGCCATGCCCAGCGCGGCCGATATCGCGGTTGATGCGTGGCCCGCGCCAAAGGGGTCGTGCGGGCTTTCGGCCGGCTTCGTGAAACCAGAAAGCCCGTTCAACTGCCTCAGGGTGTGAAACCGTTCCCTCCTGCCGGTCAAGAGCTTATGCGCGTAGGACTGGTGTCCGACATCCCAGATGATCCTGTCCCGCGGGCTTTCGTATATGTAGTGGAGGGCTATGGTGAGCTCAACCACCCCCAGGCTCGGCCCCAGGTGGCCCCCGTTCTTGGATGTGACATCTATAAGGGTTTCCCGTATCTCGCCCGCGAGCTCGTAGAGCTCCTTGATGGAGAGTTCCTTGAGGTCCTGGGGAGAATTTATTCTTTCAAGAAGGCTCACTTCAAAATTATAAGCCCGGAGGGCGTGTAGGGGCAAGGCGCGCGGGCCAGGCACGGAGGCCTTTTGGAGGTCATGGATAAGACCAGCCTTTACTGTTCACTGCTCACCGTTCTCGCTTCCTCCTGGCCCCTGAGAACCCTCAGGGCCGCCGCGGCCAGGGCCTCCATCTCCATTTCACCCGGAATCACCATCACGGGCCCGATCCAGTCAATGTAGGCCCTGAGATCATTCACGAACCTCTCGTTGTGGGCTATTCCCCCGGTTATCACCTGCATGTCAACCTGGCCAGCCAGGACAGCGGCCATCGCGCCCATCTCCTTGGCAACCTGGATGATCATTGCCCGGTAGACCAGCCCCGCGAGCTCCTCCCCCGCGTCCATCCTCTCCATCACGTCCCTGAAGTCGTATGTGCCCAGATAAGCGTAGACCCCGCCCTCCTTTATGAGCATGTTCATGACCTCTTTCTCCGTGTATTTGCCGGAGAAACACAGTTTCACCAGGCCCGTGACCGGTAGCGCGCCTGTCCTTTGCGGCGAGAATGGCCCGCCATCGTTCGCGTTGGACACGTCTATCACCTGGCCCTTCCTGGACGCGACCACGGATATCCCTGTGCCCAGGTGCGCGACGACCATGTTCAGCTCATCCAGCCTCTTGCCCAGTTTTTCCGAGGCTATCCTTATGACATGCTTTATGTTCAGGGCGTGGAACAGGGAGACCCTGGGCAGGAGCGGATGGCCGGAGAGCCGGGATTCGGGGATGAACTCATCAACGCAGACCGGGTCGGTGAAGAAACAGGGGATTCCCAGAGGCCTGGCTATCTCATCCCCTATGAGGACGCCCAGGTTGGAGGCGTGATCAGTCATGACCTGCCCGCTCTTGACCTGGTCAATTATCCTCTGGTCAACCCTGTATGTGCCCGATGGCATGGGCATGAACGCTCCGCCTCTGACCGCTACAGCGGCTATGCTTTCAAGGGGGATGTTGTGTTCCTCAAGGAACTTCCTGACCCCTTCTGCCCTGAATTCGGCCTGGTCTATGGTTCTGGGAAAAGTTTTGAGGACCTTCGCGTCGTGAACCGCCTCTCCAGAGGCTATTTCTTTCTCATCGTCAAAAACCGCGAGCTTCGTTGAAGCCCCGCCGGGATTTATAACGAGTATCCGCATAGGTGAAATTATATTAGTTGTCGGTTTTCGGTTGCCACCAGAGACAAGAAGGGAATATTCCACAGGCCTGCAGTTAAAGCCTGTTTTGCCTGCCTCGGTTTACCCTGTTGGGAAACATTTGAAGAAACATTTCCAATTATCATATGGGTCTCACGAGGTGAAACATGGGATTTTTATACGAAATGAGAGAAAGGTTCGCCATACCTGGAGTTGTGGCGCACCTGGCCGTGGTTATAGGACTTATCGGCATTACTATGCTGACTGCTCAGCGTTTCCCAATCTGGCCAGGTGATTCCATACGAATGGAGGTGAGATCATGCTCGCGCTGATCGTAGCAATCATGGCCGCAGATGAGGCCAGGTTCATCGTCCAGTTCGCGTCTGAACAGGATATGCGCGTGGCAATACCCGCGCTTGAGGAGAAGGCCCTTGTGATAAAGACAGTGTCCAGGGCCCTTGATTTCGCAGTGGTGTTGACCGACGACCCGGCCGCGTTGTCTGCCTTGCCCGGCGTAATCCATGTTGAGCCGGACGCGCGGGTTCGCGCGCTCTACACCCCGAACGACACCATCTGGCCACAGCAGTGGGGCCCGGCGAACATACACTGCCCTGAGGGATGGGATATCACCCTGGGAGACACCGCTGTGAAGGTCGGCGTGCTTGACCAGGGCATTGATTACCTGCACCCTGACCTCACGCCCCACTTCGGTCCTAACCCTGGCTATGACTTCGTTGACAGCGACCCTGATCCCTCCCCGGACTGGGGACTCTACCACGAGATACACGGCCAGCATGTCGCGGGTATTCTCGCGGCAGTCACCGGGAACGGGATATACATGGCAGGGATCGCGGAGTGCCACCTTTACGCGCTACGAGTCCTTGATTCCATGGGCATGGGCTGGAACTCTGACATAGCGGAGGCGATCCTCTGGGCCGCGGATTCCGGACTGCATGTGATAAACATGAGCCTCGGAGGCCCCAGTTCCTCGGCTGTTCTCAGGGACGCGTGCGACACGGCCTTCGCGCGCGGGGTTCTTCTCCTGGCCGCATCTGGCAACAATGGCACCGGGACGATTCTTTACCCTGCGGCATACGAGAGCGTGATCGCGGTTGGAGCCACTAACTCATCCAACACCCTCTGGTCTTCCAGCAACTACGGCGCGGCCCAGGAGCTTGTGGCTCCGGGAGTGGACATAATATCAATCACACCATACGGAAATGTCTTTTACGGCCCATACCTGACCACATCAGGGACATCAATGGCTTGCCCTCACGCGGCCGGAGTCGCCGCGCTCGTGAAGGCCCTGTTCCCCTCAATGACCAACGAGGACATAAGGCAGAGGCTGAGAGAAACCGCTATTGACCTGGGAGACCCTGGCTGGGACATATACTACGGCTACGGCAAGGTGGACGCCTACCGGGCCCTGGTGGGGTTGGACGAAACCTCCGGGAAGCCGGGAGTATCCCTGATTTCCGGCCCCACAGTGCTCTTTGGTCCCTCCTGGTTCGGATACGCTGGCTCAGGCGTCAGGGTCTTTGATCCATCGGGCCGGATGGTGGCCGAGATCTCTGCCAGGAGCGGAGGCTTCTTGTTTGACCCGGCGGGCATGGCCCTGGGTATATACTTCCTGGTTGGCAATGACGGGGACAGACCCGTCAAAAAAATAGCTGTGAAGGAGCGGTAGCATGACCGGAATCCTTTTTCTGACGCTTTCAGCACACCCGATCAGGTGCGCTACCCCCCTGTTTTACGAGAAACAGGCCGAAGCCTCGCGCGTCGCGAAGACCTGGGGCAAAAGCCCCAAAGCCGGCCCCTCGGAGGGGGACACCCTCTCTCTGTGGGTGATGGACCTCTCGGTGATGCCACCGGACTGGATGAAGCTACCCTTCGTATGCATGAGGGTAACCGCTAACGCATATATAATGGTGGAGGCCGCGGCCATTGACTCCGGCTTCGTTACCACTGCCACCGTTGACTCCATAGAAGCGGCCTTTGAGGACAGGAGCCTTGGTTTCTGGCCTGACACCGGCATATATGTCATAGACACCTCTGCCTTTGGAATCCCCCCGGACGAGCTGGACGATGACCCCAGGATTTACCTGCTCTATTACATCATAGAGGGCTACATGGGCTACCGGTTTGACGGCTACTTTAGCTTCGCTGACGAGTATCCGGATTCCCTGGCCTGGCAGTGGTGGGGAATGCACTCAAACGAAAGGGAGTGCGTCTACCTGGACTGCCACAACGAGTCCCCCGCGACCCCACGGATGCTCGGAGTCCTGGCCCACGAGTTCCAGCACATGATACACTGGCTCGGGGACGAGGACGAGACAGCCTGGGTCAACGAGGGGTGCTCGGAGCTGGCCATGTTCCTGTATGGTGCGCCTGATCCTATCGCTGAGTTCCCGTCAGCTCCCGACAACAGCCTGGTCACATGGTCAACCGGATTCGCTGACTATGTGAAGACCTACCTCTGGACCCTATACCTCTACGAGCAATTTGATTCGGGTTTCGCGCTAACCAGGGCCCTGGTTGACCAGGACCTCAACTCGGTCTTCGGCGTTGAGAATGTCCTTGTTGGCCAGGGTGCGCCCGGCATGACAGAGCTCTTCTCCCGGTGGATTCTTGCCAACTACCTGGATGATACCACCATCTACGCCGGGATCTACGGCTACTACGGGGAAGACCTCCCGCCCTTCGCGCACCAGGGCCTGCACAGCTCCTATCCCGTTGGACCCATCAACAGGACGGTCCACCTCTGGGCCGCTGACTACATCAGGTTCAGGAATGTCCCGGACGGCCTGCAGTTCACCTTTGACGGCCAGGATGGTAAGCGCTTCTTCCTCCTTGCTATGCTCTTTGACTCCTCCGGCCCCACTGTGGTCCAAAACATCTCACCCTCCAACTCAAACCAGGACACCTCGGTCTATTTTCCGGGGGTCGGCTACCAGTATTGGCAGGCGGTCATAGCCATAGCGGGTTACCCATATCCTCTGTCGGGCGACTCCGCAAACATTAGCTACACCTACTGGGCTGATGGGACAGGTGTAATGGAAAACCCCTCCGGGTCCAGTGTTGGTTTCTGGTCGGCCGGGACCACCGTGTTCCTGAGCCTTCCCGCTGATGCGGATTTGTCCCTGCGAGCCTACGATGTTGGCGGTCGGATGATCCAGGAGCTCCACGGGGGCGCACTTACCGCGGGTAAGCACGAATTCAACCTGGGCCCGCGTGCAAGAGGTGTCATGATGGTTGTCCTGAGATACGAGGGAGAAACCCATACCCTGAAGATACTTCACTAAACAAAAAGCCCCGGCTCATATGTCGCTCACCTCCCAGGCCGGGGCTTTTTCTGTGCCCGCATTCCCCTTATTCCCGGGTAGTCCCGACTCTCTGTATAGCCGGGGCCTATTACAGGGGGCGCAAAGACCCCATGCCTACCCGTTTTTGTTCGTGAGGGATAGGTTCCATTCGGCCTAACCCACCCCGGTTTTCCCTTTGACCGGAGACCGGCCGATCTTGTTGCGCGCCCCCTCGCGACTGCCTTAAAATTTTCAGCGAACCCGTAGAGGAGGGAAGAGAGAAATGAGAAACTTTCTGCTCCTGATGGCGGCCGCATTGGCTGTGATTGGCTGTAAGAAAAAGCCCGAGGGCCCTGATGAGTTCACCAAGGCCTACCTGGCCGCTGGCGACCTTGGCATGGAAGACCCCGAGCTGGGCGCGGATAGCCTGTATTCGTTATACAAGAACAACCCCAAGTATGAGGACGAGGAGAGACTGAGGGAGTGCCTCTTCCTCTCGGCCAACTGGGTCTATGGAGCGATAAGCCAGGTGGATGAGAAAGACACCGCGGAGCAGGCTAGGCTCATGAGGAAGGCCGCGGCGAGATACACCGAGTTCCTGAACAACTATCCGACCAGCCCGAAGGCTGGCCAGGCATACAAGGACCTGGCATACTGCCTTTTCATACTCAAGGACTACAGGACATGCATTGATGTCTGCAACAAGTGGATAAACGATCCCATAGCCTCAACCTCCCAGTATCTTCCCTACGCCTACAAATACGCCGGGAGGGCCTACACCTACATAAACAAGAAGGATAGCGCCACCAGATACCTGAAGGAGGCATACAGGCTCTTTGACGCGCAGGGATTCCTTGGAGAGGCAAAGGCCATGGAGGAAGACCTGACCAAGCTAGGGGTAAAAAAGCCTTACAAGTAAGGCCTGTTGCTCGTTCCTGGTTCCTGGTTGTTCGTTAAAACCATGAAATACTATGAAGGTTATTCTGGTAAGGCACGGCAGGACTTCCTGGAACGAGGAGGGAAGGCTCCAGGGTTGGAAGGGCGAATCTCTTTCTGAGAAAGGGCTCGCGGAGGTTGAGGCCCTTGCCCGGAAGCTGTCCGGGCTGAACCCAGAGATAATCTACTCGTCTGATCTTGCCAGAGCAATCCAGACAGCCGAGATCATCATCAAGGCCAATTCCTGGGATGCTTCTCACATGACCGATCCAAGGCTCAGGGAGATAAACCACGGACTCTGGGAAGGGAGGAAAGTTTCGGAGATGCCCGAGCTCAAGAACCTTGAGACCGTTGAGGGTTTCAGGCCACCCGGCGGCGAGAGCTTCCGCGATGTGGCCGCCAGGGTGGGGGAGTTCATCGCAGACCTTAAGAAATCAGAACACGGGAATGTCCTGGTCATCGGCCACCAGGTCTCCAACGCGGCCTTCACCCTCCTATCAATGGGTTTTACTCCGGACCACCGGGTCTTTGATTTCCTCTCTGCTGGCATGGTTTCCTCGCTTGCGCTCATGGCCAACACGGGCAGGAACCTGATCAGCCTCATCCAAGCGAACACTGAGTGGGAAACCCTGAATCTCTGAAACGAAATCTCGCGCTCGCCGGAGATTGGATCGGCGCGAGCCTGGCCATCCTCTCGCTAGTCTGGATTGCTTCGGCCATTGTTTTCAGGCTGACCCATGGCCCTGTTGGTTTCGTTTTCGGCCTGAAGGTTTCCACAAGGGACATTTTGGGAACCGCCGTGCAGGCGTTCGGTCTTTTTCTTTTTGGCCTCGCTCTCACACGGGGGAGGGAGCGTCTCGGTAGGCTCGCGGCCTGGGTGGGTCGTAGCTGGCACTGGCCCATCGCGTTATGGGTCGTGTTGTGCCTGGTATGGTGGCTGATAACCCTCTGGAATATAAGGATAATGGCCCTTTCGGGCCTTGATACAGCGGTTTTTGAGAACATAATCTACAGAATATCAAGGGGAAACCTCTCCCCGGAGTTCATGGGGATTCACCACCCGTATTTCGTTTTCTACCCCATGGCGCTGGTCTATCGCTTCACTGGATTGTGCGGCGTGGTGCTGGTCCAGAAGACTATCCTCTTCTCTGCCATACCCGGAACCTGGCTCCTGGCGAGACAGCTTGGCCTTGACCAAAGAGGGGCTGGCTTTTCCGTGCTCCTCGTGGCCCTCGCGCCCCTTACCTGGTGGATGGGCGGGGACGCGCCATATCCGGATGTGGCTTTTCTCCCCCTGGGTATATTCATGGCCTGGGCAGGGTTGAGAAAAAAATACGCGCTCGTTTCGGCATTTGCCGCGGGGATGCTTCTCACCAGCGAATCCGGGGGCCTCGTCCTGGCGTGCGTTGCCGCGGCCCTCGCGATATTGGCCAGAAAATGGGCCTGGCTGTGGCTTGTGCCTGTTGGGATAGCCGCTGTCCCCCTCGCGCTCTGGTTCCAGGACTGGGTGGCTCCCGGAAGGGCTGAGGGCAGACTACTTTATCGCTATGGCATTGAGACAATCACACCCGGTTCCCTTTTGGAGTTAGGCCTCAGGATCTTCTGGCCATCAAGGTTGTTTGCCCTCAGTAGGTTGTTTCTCCAGGCCGGGCACCTCCCGTTTTTTGAGCTCCCGATAGCGGCCCTCGCTATCCTGCCTGCCGCGCCGCAGTTAGCAGTGGTCGCGAAGGGGACCAATCAAGCAGGTCTTGGCCTATACCACGGATTCTATTCCCTGCCCCTGGTAATCATAGCGGCGATTGAAGCCCTCAGGCGCCTTCGGAACGCGGCTTTTCACGCGCCGGTTGCAATTGGGCTGGCACTCATCCTGGGCGGCAGGTTCTACCGCGTTTCCCCACCCCCCGTGTTCGTGGAGAAGACCGCGGAGCTGGCCGCGCTCGTGCCTCCGGATGTCCCGGTCGCGGCCGCGCCTTATGTTTCCCTGAGGCTCGCAAAGAGGCCCTATCTGCGAATTGTGCAGGACACAACAGAGCTCAGGGACGAGCTAGGGAGGACGAGGCCGTGGGTCGTCCTGGAAAGCATGAGCTTTCACAGAATAGGAGACGAGGATTCCCTCCTCCTAGCCATTGGTTATGAGAAGGTCTTCGGTGATACCTGCTCGGTGATATGGAGACCCTGGCCGGAATAGGCCGGACGCGGCGCGTGGCATTATAATTTGCCAATGCTAGCGTTCCTTTTGGCCCTGGCGTGGACGAGCTACACCAACCGAAACGGTGTCCTGGACATCTGCCCTTCTGGGGATACTCTCTTCCTCGCGACAACGGGAGGCCTTGTCATATACTGGCCCGGCCATGGTGTCGTGGCCGAATACACGAACATCCATGGGCTTCCAGGTGTTGTTCTATCTGGCGTGGCCCTGGATGGAGCCAGAAGGCCCTGGGTCCTCTGCATGGGTGAGGGCATAGGATACTGGGATGGAGAGAGATTCCAGAGGTATCCCGTTTACTCCCTTCCAGTGGGCAACCCGGACAACATCCGCAACGCCAACGGGATATGGGCCAGGGATAACTGGGTCTACATCGCGACGAACGAGGGGCTTCTGGTCATTGACACGAAGGGGACGCCTGATACCCTTGACGATGGACGGAGGCTTTTGTCTTTTTTTGACAGGGATACCATATACACCCTTTATTTCATCGGGGACAGCGTGATAGCGGGAGGCGTGGGGGGTGCCTGGATCGCTGACATCGCGTCAATCCTCAACGAATCCTCCTGGACAAGGATATACCCATGGCGACCCGTTTTCTCTGCTCTCAGGCATGATACCACCACTTACCTTGGCACCGACAAGGGCTTGCGCAGGCTGGATGATTTCCAGATAGGAGAGACCACGAAGGTCATAAGGCTTGCAGAGAGAGACGGGAGGATCTACTTTGCCACTGACACCATGGGGGTCTGGCTCTACATTCCTGATCCAGAAACGCTTGGATCAGAGAATCCTGTTCACCTCATATCAGATACCAGCGCCAGACGATTCAAGTGCCCAAGGAGCCTTTACGCTGGAGTGGCTGGAATCTGGGCAGGGTTCACCTGGCCCCCGGCGAGCATTCCTGGGCCGCAGAGCTTCACAGGCGGCTTTGCCCACTACGAGGACGGCAGATGGAAGTTTAGGGGTTTCGGGGACATAGGGTTTGGCACGATAAGCGCGATGGCAAGGACGCCCGATGGTTCGTTGTGGGCCGGAACGAGACAACCAGGCCAGTATTTTGTAGCGCTCATGCGCTTCAGGGATGGCAAGTGGGATTCGGTCAGGACAGTGGGCAACATAAGCAGGATGAAGGTAATCAAGGGAGGAAGGCTGTTCATCGGCACCTGGGGCGGGGTCTTTGAGGTGGATACCTCCGGAAAGGTCATTCACAGATACGAATCAAGCAATGGCCTGAATCCACCGAATGTTGTTTATCTCGGAACTGACCTTGGCGGAAACCTCCTGGTTGGGGTGATGGGAAATGTCTGTGCCTACAGGATAAGGGACACCGTCCTGGAGAATTTCCCCGGACTTTACCTGGATACCCCACCGAACGCGGTTGAGATGGCCCCAGATGGCTCATTGTGGATCGGAACTTCCGCGGGCATCTACATTTTCTCCGAGGCCGGTGGAACCTGGTCTCAATCCGGAACGATAACCAGTGGCCTTCCCTCCCAAAACATAACCTTCCTTGAACGCCACAAGGACAGGATGTATGTTGGAACCACTGGAGGTCTCGCTGTCTGGGACGATGGCTCCTTGAAAACCCTCCTGTCCGGGAAGGAGATAAACTGCGTTGAGTTTGAGGCCGATGGTAGGATGTGGGTCTGGACGACCACAAGCCTTTGCAGGATTGACAGCCTGGGCGCGATCCTGGAGTCCTACTCGCCCGGCTCAAGCCTTTTGGTTGGGGATGGGGAGGGCCTTGGAAACTACTCAGTGGATGACGCCATGGTCCTGGTTCCTGATAACGATGAGCTCTGGGTGGGGACCGACAGGGGAATATCTGTGCTTTCGGGAATAGGGACGCGGGGTTCCTGGACAAAGGGGCTTTACATTTACCCGAATCCCCTTCACCTTGACTACGGGAAATACAGGATATACATACCCCAGGCCCTTTCTGGCTCAACGGTCAGGGTCTACACGATAGACAGCAAGGAGGTCACCTCTTGCCTCCTCGGGCCTGAAAAGGCGGTTGAATTGCCCGGCAGTATGGCCCCGGGCCTCTACCTGATCCTTGTCAAGAGCGGGGATGAGTCAGTGGTTCTCAAGCTGGTGGTGATGTAGACACGACAGTGTTGGAGGATCAGGGCTAATTCACAGCAAATCCCTCAATATCAAGGCAGTTGACGCGACGAGAATCTTGAAAACATTTATTCTGAGGAGAGCTCTGATAAAGTAGCAATAACTTATTGGCCTGAATCAAAGCCACCCCATCCAGAGGATCAAGGTTCTGAGAGGGGCCCCCTGAAAATCCCGTCATGAAAGCGTTTCCGTGGAGGCTCGGCCTCTATTCTGCGGAGGCCCCATGGTCAGGGGAAAAGACAGAGGGGGATTTTCAGGGGTCTCTCTGAGCCTTTAAGGTTCACCCCGGCCTCATGTCCACTCCCCGCAGGAGAAGGGTTCCCCTCCTTATGGGGGTGTCAGCCTCAACCTTGAAGACAATGTCAACTAGGTCTCCGGGCTTGAACGAGGCCCAGGCCGGGTGCGGGCCCGAGAATGTCACGAGGGCCTCTGCTCCTTCTTGGTCAACATATATACTCAGTGTGCTACCTTCCTGGCTCACCGTCCTGACTCGCGCGCCACGGGTGAGGAAAACCGGCGCCCGGTTGCCGAACGCGAATGGACTGAGCTTGTTGTAGTCCCTGTAGAATGTTATGCTCATCTCCTCAAGTGTCACGGTGGTGTCTATCTCAACCGATTGGGTCAGGTCAATCTCCGTCATTCTCCTGGCGGCTATTTCCTCTATCCTTGCCTTGAATTCCTCTATGTAGTGATTGGGAATGGTGAATCCAGCGGCCATGGGGTGGCCGCCGAAATCCTCAAAGAGGTAAGATAACTCCTCTAGGGCCTCTTGTATATGAAAACCCGGAATTGAACGAGCGGAACCCCTAGATGATCCGTTCGCGCTCCTGGCTATGAGGGCTATTGGCCTGTTATACTGCTCCGAGAGACGCGACGCGACTATGCCGATGACGCCCTCGTGCCAACCCTCGGAATCCGCGACCATGAACATCCTGTCTCCCTGGGAAGATAACATCTCCTTGGCCTCGGTGAGTATGCCGCGCTCTATGGACTGCCGGCGCTGGTTCTCGCTCTCAAGGAACTGGGCCAGGGAGAGGGCCTCGGTGCCGGAGGCGGTTATGAGAAGCTCAAAGGACTTGTATGCGCTGGTCAGCCTGCCAGCGGCATTGAGCCTGGGAGCGAGCACATAGGATATGTGCCAGGGCTTGACTTCTCCGTTCACCCTTGAGGTGTGAGCCAGGGCCTTGAGGCCAGCCTTCAGGGTTTTTGAGAGAACCTTTATCCCGTATTCAACAAATATACGATTTTCACCTATAATGGGCGCAACATCAGCAACGGTTCCAAGGGCAACCAGATCAAGGTCCCAGAGAAGGGACTTCGGGTCAACGCGCATGATCTGATAAAGATAGAGGAGAAGCTTGAACGCGACTCCGACCCCTGCCAGATCCCTGAACGGGTAATTCCCAAGCCTCGGATTGACAAGGGCCAGAGCCTCCGGAAGCTCCTTGGGGGGTTCGTGGTGGTCAGTGACAACCAGGTCAATCCCAAGGCTCCTGGCCAACCTGGCTTCCTCGGTAGCGGTTATGCCGCAGTCAACAGTCACAATGAGCGAAATGCCTTCTTCCGCGGCCTTTTTCACCCCGGCAGAGGACAACCCATATCCCTCGGAGAACCGGTCCGGTATGTAGGGCACGACCCTGCTAGCTCCCAGGCGCTTCAGATTCCTGTAGAGCAAGGCGAGACTGGTGACCCCGTCGGTGTCGTAGTCGCCGTGGATGAGTATGGGTTCGTCGTTTCTGATAGCGCGAGCCAGGCGCTCTCCTGCCTCCGGGACACCAGGAAGCTCTTCTGGCGGGATTATGTCGTTGAAATCCTTGTCCAGGAATACCCTTACTTCATCCATTGATGACAGCCTTGTCGCCAGGACCCTCGCTACAACACCATTGATACCGAATGTCTCAAGTATGTCTCGCCAGTATATTTTGTCTTCCTTGAATTTCCAGCGGAATTTCACTCCCATATTGTAATGCCTGCCTTTGCGCCGGGACAAATAGACGAGTTACCCACCGAAATCAAGAATTTTTGGGATTGGTGGGGTTAAGACCTGGCTTTTCGCTGATTAGATGATAATTCCACAGCGCAGGGCTGGGGACTAACCGTGTCATATTTGTGGGTATGGGAGACCAACCCCTGCGGCCTTGTGGATTTCGGGGCTACCCAATTATTCTGGGAAGACTCATTTTCGCCACGAACAATACCGGTTGCTTATCATTGCAGTCCGGCGCGCCAATGGGTTATCATAAGGAGCTGTGGATTACTTGAGAGCCTTTCTTGAATACCTGTCCTCCCAGAGGGCGCTTTCTCCAGCTACCGCGGAGTCCTACTCAAACGACCTGCACGGGTTCTTTGATTTTATCAGAGAAACTTCGGGCATTGATGACCCGGCGGGGGCCGACAGGGAAACCGTCAGGGCATTCGTGTCAACACTGCTCAGGGCTGGCATGAACCCCAGGAGCGTCCAGCGAAAGCTCTCGGCCATCAGGAGGTTCTATAGGTTCCTGGTGAGCCAGGGAGTCCTGAAAAAGAACCCTGCGCTGGGAATCCCCGCGCCAAAGACCCCATCCGTCCTGCCGGAGGTCATCCCCAAGAAAACCCTTGACATCATGCTGGAATCGTGGCAACCAGAGGACAGATACGGGAGGAGAGATAAGGCCATTATTGAGCTTTTCTACTCATCAGGGCTCCGTGAGTCTGAGCTCGCTGACCTATTGATCCATCAGGTCAACCTCATAAGGCGCCAGATCAGGGTCATAGGAAAGGGCGGAAAGGAACGGATCGTCCCGGTGGGGCAAAAGGCTGTCTCGGCAATTCTTGACTACATGAACATGAGGGCGGAGTTCAAGCCAAAGAGCTCCCATTTGTTCCTTAACAGGAACGGGGGGCCATTGTCCAGGATGGGGATCTGGAACATAATAAATCACAGGTTCGGGGAACTCTCTTCCCTCTGGGGAATTCATCCCCACGCGCTCCGGCACTCCTTTGCCACTCACATGCTTGATGCCGGCTGTGATATAAGAACCATTCAAGAACTGCTCGGACACGCGTCATTGGGCACAACCCAGATATACACCCATGTCTCTCTGGAGCGGATAAGAAGGGAGTATAAGAAGTCCCACCCCAGGTCAGGCGAAGAACCGAACGAGGAAGAAAGTCCCTGAAATTCCAGCGGGTTGATCTCGCGCTTGATCCCACAATTCGCTTAGAATTATCCTTTTCATACTCTTTGGAGGTCTGCATGAAAAAGCTATACATAATAGCACTGATGGTGGGACTGACCCTCGCCCTCTCATGCGGAGGAGGTGATGGCGGAGAAGAGGCCGTGCAGAACGGGACCCTCTACGCTGATGTCTGGGACTTCGGAGACCCCGATACCCTTGGCGTGGAGGCCGCGCTCTACTCGGATGTGGTTGTGGAGGTTTCCGATCTGAGCCTCAAGATAAACGGAGCCGATATAGAGGGCGATGTCTGGGGAGGCGGCCCGTATCCGGACTTCGCCTTCTTTGGCTCAGCCCCGAAGGCTGATCCCTCCAACCTCTCTTTCTCAAGCTCAAGGCTCGGAACCGCTTCCGCAACCGTGAAGATACCTGGACCAACCGCGATAACCAGCCCCGAGGAATATGACACCATTCCTTCTGGTCAGGATGTGAACATCTCTTGGAACCCTACGGCTTGCGACTTCTACTGGTTTGATGTGGATATTGACTTCTACGACGGCGGTGGATACTACCTTGATTCCAGGTTCTGGGAAGGATACACCAATAATCCTTCCTGTGTTATCCCGAAGGACTCCCTGAGCTACTCCGGCGCGGCCTACGCGGAGGTTGATTTCGGGGTGAGTCCGGTCTATGGCCCGGTCCCCAGCCCGGGCACCGCGGGCAACATTACCGGAGACCTCGGCGGTTTCTTCTACGGCGTCAACCAGGGAGACGATGTGTGGTTCTATGTTGGAACCCCTGTGAAGCTCCACAAGTCCAGGCCAAGAGATGAGAGCGCCAGGAGGAAGGAGTTCCTCAAGAGCATGAAGGATCTCATGGAATACTAGAGGCCCGCGGCTCAGAAAACCCAGCCCCCGTTGCGGGGGCTTTTTGATTGCGTTGGGAGGGGGGTTGAGATTAAAATTACGCTCAATGAGAAAGGTATTTTCCCTTCCGCTTTTAGCGTTTTGTTGTTTTTCCTTTACCCTGCCAGCCTGCGCTTCTGGCGGGTTAACCATAAAGTCCATTGCCGAGAACCCGAAATCTTACGAGGGGGATACCCTCACCCTGAAGGTGAAGTTCTACGGCTGGGGAGCGGTTGACAAGCCGCTCTACGGCATAGCGAAAACCAGGAGCGACTGGGTGATTGCCGACGAGACGGGCGCGTGCCATGTCGCGGGCAAGTCCCCCTACCCGGTCGTTGATCCCGAGTTCCGGGGAAAGGAGCTTGAGATCAGGGTCATAGTCCACCCGGAGGACACCACCTTCTGGCTCCAGAGGGTTGAGTAGGCGCGAGGCTTTTCCCTGGCCTGCCTGAAAACCCCATACCGCGCTGTTCCTGGTTCCTGATAAGGGCTGGTTCTCCTTGACCAAGAAACCCGCAGGCGGTGCACCTGCGCTATCAGGGTTATAAAACATGATAGAAAGGGACAGCGCGCTTACCTTATTTCCTGGTTCCCGAGCTCCTTCAACCTGTCCACAAGCAGTTGGGTCTTTGCCTTTGAGGGGGGTCTTGCTATCTTTCTCTCGTATAGGCACGAGCCAGCGAGACAGCCCCCCGCCGCGCCCATACAGCCACCGCCGTATAAGGCGGCGTATCCGAGAGCGATGGCGATCCCTATGTCCGTATAGAAATCCCCTGTCCATAGTATAGCGCCTGTCTCTACCATTATATAAATCAGGCCCAACGCTGTGGCTATGCCTACCGGCACCCCCACGGCCGCTGAGCCTCCCGCTATCAGACACTCCTTCAGTAGCCCTATGTCCTTTACATCGTGCAAGGGCAGGTAGACCCAGACGCTGTCAATCTCGGATATATTCAACTCCACCTGTTCTGTATAGGGCCCCCGCCTCTCGGCCTCCCAGCTGGATTCCTCCAATACTTGGCGCAGTTCCGAAAGCCCCTTAAATCTCATGCGCCTGCTCTTGTTCCCGTAGAATACCTTTATGTCCTCGTCCATCAGAAGGACCGCCACTGTAGGATCGCGAAGGTATTCCCCTGGCATGACCAGGTAATCAGCGAGGAGAATTAAGAGGGCGATCATTTTGCCTCCTCCAGTCGTTTGAGGAAAAGGTCGGTTTTGTAATCTGACTTGCCCGCGTTCCTGAGATACTGCCAGGAATAATATGTCCCTGCCGCGGTCAGGCCAGCGGCCAGTCCTATTTATACGAGGAAATTGAGCCTCTCGGTGGCCTCGGGGTTCGGGTATTCCGGGTAATTTATGTATTCAAGGATGAGGAATAAGGGAACAAAGCTCAATATCCCCCCACCCACGCAAGCGACCGGAACCAGGAGGCACGCGCCCCCCTTGTGGAGGGGCAGGGGAACCAGGATGCTGTCAATCACGGAGAGGGAAAGAGCACTCGTTGGCATGTATGCGAATGGACCGGATTGAAAGAAAACCTTGCCATCCCTGATTTCCTTCCACCTCTCGCGATAAACCGTGTCCCCGGCGCAAAGGCTTATCCGCTCCCCCACGAGCAGGGGCCATATCCCCTGGTCAGCGATAATGGCTGTGTCCCTGATGACAACGGGGTTCTCGGCCCAAAGCGCGGCGGCAAGAAGGCCGAGCGCCAAAACCACCCTTTGGCCCATGGGTACATGATACGCTAATTTCTGGCCCCTGATCAACCAGCAACCAGGAACCGGAAACCATTATAATTTCCCCGTGCTCGCGCTCGCGCTCCTAGCGCTCTCGGACACCTCTTTCGTGGAGGTAGGGCTTTTCTCGGATCAAATGGTGAAATCCCTCCTGCTCAGGGTTCCTTGCGGCTCCTATTCCGTCCAGGCAAACGGGGATAGCCTTCTGGTCAACGGGGAGGTCATGCCGGAGTTCGTGGTCTGGGGGCCGGACGACAAGGAGATAACCCTGAACGAGGGCGCGCTCGTCCGAACCTATTCCGGTAAGATAACCATAAGGGCGCGTCGCGGCGCCTTGCAGATTACCGATTACCTGGTCATGGAAGAATACATCGCCGCGGTGGTTGCCGCGGAAATGGGCCAGGCCCCGCCGGAGGCGCTCAAGGCCCAGGCGGTTCTCTCCCGGACCCTCGCTTTTGAGCGGATGACGAAGACAAAGGGGCATTTCTCGGACAACGAGGCCTTCCAGGTCTACAGGGGAACCGGACCGCGCACTGACGAGTGCCTGGAGGCGGTAAGGGCCACCAGGGACCAGGTCCTGGTCTGGGGCGACAAGAAACCCAAGATGGTCCAGGTGTTCTTTCACGGCTCGTGCGGAGGACACCTCGCGAAGCCAAGCCAGGTATGGGGCGGATACGACCTGTCTTATCTGTATTACGGGCCGGATCCCCTTTGCTCCCTGGACACGACCCAGGCCTGGCGTGCCTATTTCAGCTTGGATTCGCTATCACGAGTGTTCGGCACACCCGAGTGCCCGGCACTCCTCAAGACTGACGGCTCCGGAAGGGCGGCGCAGGTTGGGGTTGGCGGGGTGAGGATAAAGGGGACGGACTTCAGAAAGCGCCTCGGGCTTCGGAGCGCTCTCATATTGGGAATAGAGTGTTTGGGAGATAGCGTTTTTATTAGCGGCAGGGGTTACGGCCACGGGATAGGGCTTTGTCAGACCGGCGCGATGCTCAGGGCACAATCCGGGGACGATTACATCAAGATACTTGGTTTTTACTATCCCGGAGCGAGGGTGGTCAGCTTCGGGGAGATACGATAGGCTTTCCAGGGGCCGATTCTCAACGGGTTAGCCATCAAACGCGTTTGCCGCGGCCATTGCTGGGAAATGGCAACGAGCGCTCCGGAAACATTGAGACCCCTGAGAAATCCCCCTCTGTCTTTCGGCCTGACCATGGGGGCCTCCGCAGAATAGAGGCCAAACCTCCACGGAAACGCTCTCATGATGGGATTTTTCGGGGAGCCCCTCTCAGAACCTTGATCCTCTGGATGAGACGGTTCTGATTCAGGCCAGTAAGTTATTGCTACTTTATCAGAGCTCCCCATTATAATTTTCTGATGCGTGTTGCGGTTCTGATGTCCGGCGGCGTTGATTCCTCGGTTGCTCTCGCGCTCCTGATTGACCAGGGATACGATTGCATCGGGGTTTCGCTGATTTTTCACCCTGACTCAACCTGTTGCAGGCCCGAGGACATCCGCGACGCGGCAGAGGTTGCTCGGAGGCTGGGCGCGGAGCATAGGGTTGTTGACCTCAGGGAGGCCTTTGCCGAACGCGTAATAAAGCCGTTCGTTGAGGGATACGCCTCAGGGAAAACCCCAAATCCCTGCCCGGCATGCAACAGGCACATAAAGTTCGGTCTGGCCCTTGAGTGGGCTGTGTCTCACGGGTTTGACCGCGTCGCGTCCGGCCATTACGCGAGGGTTTCGGTCAGGGGCGGGGAGGTTTTCCTTGAGAGAGCAGGAGATCCCCGCAAGTCCCAAGAGTATTTCCTGGCGCTTGTTCCTGCCGAGAACCTGGCCAGGGTGATTTTTCCCCTCGGGGAATTCACAAAGGAGGAGATAAGGGCAATTGCCAGGGATAAGGGGCTTCCCGTGCACGAGAAACCGGATAGCCAGGATGTCTGTTTCGTCCGAGGAGACCTCAGGGGATTTCTGGCTGATCGCCTGGGCACCAGGCCCGGCAGGTTCCTTGACGCGTCCGGCCGCGTCGTGGGTGAACACGATTCCCATTACATATACACGATCGGCCAGCGCCGCGGCCACGGGGTTGCTGTTGGCAGAAGGACCTATGTCCTCAGGATAGAACCACCCGATGTGATCCTCGGAACGAGGGAGGATGCCCTTTCAAGTGCTATCAGGCTGGTTGAGGTCAACCGGTTCACCTCAATAAGGCAGGGGGAAGAGTTCCTGGTCAGGGTCAGGTATGCGCACGAGCCAGCGTGGGCAAAAGTGATTTCGGATTCGGGGGGTGAGATGGAGCTTGAATTCCGAGAGCCTCAGTTCGCGGTTGTCCCAGGACAGCTTGGGGTTCTATACATGGGAGAAAGGGTAATTGCCGGTGGAATAATCGCCTGACTCACCACCTAACGCCAACATGTCCTTCTAAGACCCCGAACCAGTCCGGGCACGGCCAGGCTTCTGGCCTGAAACCCATGTATGAGAGCCTCGCTGATAGTCCGAGGATCAGATTGACATTTACATCCTCCTCAGCCGAAAGCGTGTATTTCCACCACCAGTCAGCCCTGCCAAACCCCACGAGCCCCGGCGTGACCTGATCTATCACGCGCATGTCCGTCGCGCCGAGCGAGTTCCTCTCCCACCTGCAGAAATTGCCCGTGAAGGCGGCCCCTATGTATGGGCGGAAACGCTCCCCGGAGAAGACCGGTTTTGAGAAGCCGAACTCGTATAAGGTTATGGACTCGTTGAGCCTGGCGCCTATGCGGTAGTTGTTGTAATAAACATCCTTCTGATAAAGGGGGTGATCCATATAGCTCACTCTCAGGTAAGGCTCCGTGCCCAGCGGCGCGCCCTTGATGTAGGTGACCTGAGCGAAGAAATTCGTCCAGATGTGATAGCCCCAGTCAACATAACCATAAGGGGTTTGCGAGGTGGCCCTCTCGTTTGGGGCGCACTGGCCAAATCCAAGGGTCACCTCCGCGCTCAGGCTAATGATGCCGAGAATTATCAAGCCGAGAATTATAATGGATTGCCCAGGCCGAAGCCCATGTTGTTTCGGCCTCAAACGCGTTCTCGTGCCTGGCGCTTCAGATTGCACGGGGCCGGGCACCAGGTTTATCTTTTAGACAATGATGATCATCAGCATTCTATTTAGCCTGCCCTTTGACACCGCGAGACTGTGGGTTTCTCCCCCGGCGATGCCCGGAGCCGGTTTCCTGAGCGCTAGCCCAGCTGGGCTTTCACGCCTGGAGAGTATGAGCTTATACGCGGAGGCAGGTTGGCAGGACGGGTTCGTTCCCGGACCGACGGGGATCGGTTTCCGGATACCCGGAGCCGGGACGATTTGGCTGGAAGCGGGCAGGTCGTTCCTTTATTCCTCGGAAAAGAAACACGCCATCAGGGATGACACCTCCGATGTGGACACGATAACCCAAAGGACAAGCGTGAGTTTCTATTCGGCCCGGATGGCCTTCTGTCAGTCCAGGGGCCTCCTTTCCTGGGGCGCCGAGGCCCTGGCCGCGCTCGGCGACCTCTCGGACGAGTTCTCGTCCGCTACTGGCACAATATTCCCCGACGACATAACGGTTTCCTCCTCGCCTATAGCGGTTGGCGGAGGCGCGGGGGTATTGCTTGACCTGGGACTGGTTTCGGCCGGAATTCACGGGAAATACTGGCCGGGGTTCCTGCAGGGCAAACGGAGTTTCCAGGGCGACAGCCTTAACAGCTTCGTCCTTCGTGAGACCGTGATCCCGGATAGCCTCACGGAGTCGTTCCCTCTTGAGCTTGGCGTTGATATGGCCTTCATTCCCCTGGGGCTATCCGGCGAGCTCCTATACAGGGGACAGGTCGGCGGACTGCTGGCTTACGAGAGGGATTTTGGAGCAGATGTCGCCCAGCGCGGTGGCTGGGGCCTGACCGCCAGATTAGCTGGAGGTTACATGGGAGACCCCCTGTTTCTCGGCGATATGAGAATGAGCTTTGGCAAGCTGGGCCTTGGCCTTCGGGGAGGATACTGGGGAGGGCTGAGAGCAGGGGGGTTCGTGATCTACACGATCCGATAACGACTGAGATTTTGGAGCGTTTTGAGTTCATTAACCGGAAACGGAGTAGTCTAGTAAAAGCTTCGTGCCGTTTCCTCGAAACCTCTAAAGAGGAGAAGCTATGCTCAGAACTAACGAAAAAGACCTCGTCATGCTCTCGGTGATGGGCCATGTTTCCCATCCGGTAAAAGGCGCCAAGCCATACCTGGTTTCCCACGACGGGAAGGTTAAGGTTTTGCCCGGAGTCGGCGGCATAACCTACAACAAAAGGGTTGGCGACCCGTGCGTAGGACTGGCCGGTGACCATGTTGAGCCAGGGGTGTCAACCAAAAACACGGAAAAGTTTGAGGGCCTTGCCCAGGCATACAACACGGCCTACAACGCCCTGAGTTGCGTCGGAAACGAGGCTATCGTTGTCTCCGGAGATGCGAAGGGCGCCAGGGGCGTGGTCACCGGAAAGCACGGCGGGATAGAGCATGTTCTCATTGACTTCCCGCCGGATGCTCTTGAGAAGTTGGTCATCGGGGACAAGATTATGGTGAAGGCCTATGGCCAGGGCCTTGAACTGCTTGATTATCCGGACATAGCAGTCAGGAACCTTGACCCGAGGCTCCTGGCGAAGATGCCCATAAAGAAGAGGGGCAAAGGACTGGCTGTTGGCGTGGCAAAGATCGTCCCCGGTGCCATAATGGGCTCAGGCCTCGGCCACGATCAGACCTGGACCGGGGATTATGACATCCAGCTCTTTGACGAGGAAACCGTGAAGGAGTTTGGGCTCTCAGATCTCAGGTTCGGCGACATCGTTGCGATCCTTGATACCGATCACACCTACGGCAGGATCTACAAGCGTGGCGCTGTTTCAATCGGTGTGGTCGTTCACTCGGCCTGCCTGGTTTCCGGACACGGGCCAGGGGTCACAACCCTGCTGACGACCGGCGTCCCGGGAAAGCTGGAACCATATATAGATCCCAAGTCCAACATAGCGTTCCTGCTCAGTATCAGGAAACGAAACCCCTGAAAACCCCGACCTATCTTTCGTGCTGACCATGGGCCTCGGTGCTGTAAAATTCATCCTCTCACAGAAATGCTCTCGTGGCGGGGTTTTCAGAGCCGGACCCTCTTAGAGACATGATTTTTCTGGGCAGGTAGGGGTTGGTCGGATCTGGTAAGTTATTACTACTTTATCAGAGCTCCCGAAGCACAAATAAAAAGGGCCGGTTTCCCGGCCCTGGTTTCAGTCACTAAGGTGACCTATTCCTCCGGCTCCTCCTCGGCCTCCTCAGATACCTCCCTCTTTGGAACATAACTCTCGGTCGCTGACCTAAGCTCTTCCCAGATGCCTGGCTTTGACTTGTTCTTTATGTAGTAGTCCATGGCGTAAGCGGCCTTCCGGGCGTCCCCCATGGCCAGTATAACGGTTGCGGCGCCCCGGATGCAGTCCCCACCAGCGAACACGCCAGGCTTCGTCGTTGCGCCGGTTTCGTAGTTCGCGTCTATGGTGTTCCACTTTGTTATAGCTATGTCCGGCTGGGACTGGTGGATCAATGGGGTTGGAACCTGGCCTATTGCAACAACAACGACATCAACATCCATCTCATACTCTGAACCCTTGACCGGGACAGGCCTCCTCCTGCCGGACTCGTCTGGCTCGCCGAGCTCCTGTTTCTGCAGAACAATCTTCTTCACCCAGCCTCGCTCGTCGCCCTTGTATTCAAGGGGAAGGGTCAGGAGGTGGAACTTAACGCCCTCTTCCTCAGCGTGATGTATCTCTTCTATCCGAGCGGGCATCTCCTCCGCTGAGCGCCGGTAGATTATCAGGGATTCCTCAGCTCCCAGGCGGAGGGCGCAACGGGCGGAGTCCATGGAGACATTACCCGCGCCTATCGTGGCGACGCGTTTGCCCTTCAGAACAGGCGTGTCATACTCCGGGAATTTGTAGGCCTTCATGAGGTTGACCCTTGTCAGGAACTCGTTCGCGGAGTAAATTCCCACCAGGTTCTCGCCCGGTATGTCCATGAAGCGGGGCAACCCAGCGCCCGTTCCCAGGAAGACCGCGTCATAGCCGAACTCGTTCAGCAACTGGTCAACCGTGGCGGTTCTGCCCACGATGAAGTTCGTCACTATCTCAACGCCCAGCTTCTTCAGGTCGTTTATCTCTCGCCTGGTCACCTCTGGTGGGAGACGGAAGTCAGGGATGCCGTATGTGAGGACTCCGCCAGGCTCATGCAAGGCCTCGTATATTACGGCTTTGTATCCCCACTGGGCCATCATTCCAGCTATGGTGAGGCCAGCAGGACCAGAGCCGACAACAGCGATCTTGTGCCCGTTTGGCTCTGGAATGGTTGGTGCTGGCTCCAAGTTGTGTTCCGCGACATAGTCAGCGACGAAACGTTCAAGCCGCCCAATGGCAACCGGCTCCCAGCGCTTGGACAGAACGCACTTTATCTCGCACTGCTCCTCCTGCGGGCAAACTCGGCCGCATATAGCGGGAAGGGAGTTGGTTTCCTTTATCTTGAGCAGGGCGCCTAGGAAATCCTTCTGAACGATGAGGTCTATGAACCCCGGTATGTCTATCTCAACTGGACAGCCGTCTATGCAGAAAGGCCTCGGGCACATCAAGCAACGCTGGGCCTCCTGGACAGCCTCCTCCGGGCTGTATCCGTAAGGAACTTCAAGAAAGTGCTTTATCCTCTCAAGTGGCTCCCGCTCCCTCATCGGGGTCTTCTTTGGGGTTGGTTTGCCCCTTCTCCTCTTTTTCTCATCAGGCATTTTTCGCCTCCTTGGTTTTGAAGAATAGCTCCAGGGACTCTCTCTCCATCTCCTTGTAGGCGTCAAGCCTCTTCATCAGGAGGTCAAAGTCAATCTTGTGCCCGTCCATCTCAGGGCCGTCAACGCACGCGAACTTGGTCTTGCCGTCCAGTTCAACCCTGCAAGCGCCGCACATCCCTGTCCCGTCAACCATGATGGAGTTCAAAGACACTATGGTCGGGATGCCGTAGGGTTTCGTCAGCTCCGAGACGACCTTCATCATTATCGCGGGGCCGACAGCGATTACCCTGTCAACGTGCTCGCCGGATTCCAGTATGTCCCTGAGCTCGTCCGAGACAAAACCCTTCCTGCCACAGGAACCGTCATCCGTGGTTATCCTGAGCTCATCCACTATGGGCCTGAACCAGTCCTCCAGAACAAGGAGCTCCGCGCATCTGGCTCCCTCTATCATGATTATCCGGTTTCCCGCTTCCTTCAGGGCTTTGACTATAGGATAAAGGAGGGGAACCCCTATTCCGCCGCCAACAGCGACCACGGTGCCAAACTTCTCTATCTCGGAGGCCTTTCCAAGCGGGCCAACAACATCAAGAAGCTCGTCCCCGGCCTCAAGTGTTCCCAGGTGATATGTGGTTTTACCGACTTCCTGGAAGGCGATGGTCAGGATGCCTTTCTCTATGTCCGCCTTGCCTATGGTAATAGGTATTCGTTCGCCCTGCTCGTGTATCCGCAGGACCACGAACTGCCCTGGCCGCGCGGCTCTGGCCACATAGGGCGCCTCTATCTCCATTAACTTGATCTGTGGTGCCAGGATTTCCTTTTTAAGGATCCTATAGGGCATTTCTGGCTCCTTTTGGTGAGACATAATATTATATCACTTCCGCCCACACTGGGGCAACCACGGATCCATTAGGCGTAAAGGCCCCTCATGTGACCGGAAATCCGGACGCGCTCTTGATTAAGGGATACCCGGACTTCAAATGTTTCCTGCGTTCAACAAAGGGGCCGAAGCCCCTTTGTTTCCTGGTTTGATCGTCCCTAGAACCTCACATTTATGCCCCCACTCATGGTTCTACCTTCAC
>FWWM01002970.1_pt1 | contig 43601 bp, 43 predicted proteins | sample 2228351 | NCBI WGS metagenome assembly FWWM01 (sample SAMEA103939774, study PRJEB20133) | metagenome
TGGACGGGGCAGCGCCGCGCCGGGCATCGAGCCCGGCACGGCGCTGCTGCCGCTTCCTGTCCTCACCGTCACGATCACCATACCGATCCGGGCGCGTGGCAATCCCCGCGACGTGTCGTCGCGATCCATTGGAGAGAAGGAAGATCAGGATAGGCGGCACGGGGAGAATGGCAGGTCCGTCGCTCCCGGCCCGATCACGGAGGAACGATCATGGAGGTCCTGTTGTTCAGGGCGCTGACCCAAGCTAATATCGACCCCGATACGGCCCAGAAGGTCGTGGATGCGGTCGAGGAGCATATCGACATGGCAGTCGGACAGGCGAACCAGCGGCTCGAAGCCAAACTGGATGGGATGACCACCAGCATGGGTACGCGCTTCGAGGGTATCCAAACAAGCATGGACGGCTTCAAAGCATCGGTCGATCAGATGCGCGTCTGGCTTATCATCGTCACCAGCATCATCGCCCTCTGCGCGCTCGCCGGAACCATCCTCGGCGTGGTAAATCAGATTACCCGCTGATAGCCTTCCCTAGGCTCCCCTCTGGGTCGTCCGGCTAGCACCGGGCGGCCCTTTCTTTTGTCAGTCGTTTGGCATGGCTTGCACCTCTTCGCTTCGCCATTGGAATCCGCCTTGTCTCCTTGCCGCAGCTACGCATCGGCAACGGTCCGAAAATGCGCGCGACGTATCGTCGCATCGGCCTTGGAGAGAAGCGGGAACGGGAGAAGCGGTTCCAACGAAGGAGGTCGAGATGACCATCACGTTCCGCATCGATGACGGCCACAATTTCCACGCCGTCCGTCCCGCCGAAATCAGTCCTCGACAGCTGGCGGCACTATGCGACTTTCTGCGCACACAGTCCGAGCGTCTCGGCCTGCCCCTGATCGATCACGAATGGGGTACGATCGATGAACCTGAGTTCGCCTTCGAGGCACGCGTCTGCCCCTTGCCGCTCGCGTCGCTGAGCGCCATTCTCGACCATGCCGATGCCGCGATCGCGGTCCTCGACGAGGCGCAGTTCACCGGCCGACGCATACGCGTCCGGCGTGAGGAAAATATCGGGCTGGTCATGATCGAGGTCGCATGGAACCATGACAGCGCGCCCTCGCTCAACGTCGCCAACGGTAATGCCTATGCGCTGCTCGAAGGCCTCGGCCTCGACGCTGAATCCTGCGGCGAAATCCCGCTTGCCGACCTCCGCCGACGCCTGACCGATCCGGTGATCCATCGCCGCCTCGGAGACGATCCGCATCTGTCGCGATACCTGCCCTCGCTGGTCGCCATGGCACGCGCCACCAGCGTCCCCGTCGAGGCGTGTCTGGCGTGGGCGTAACCGCCCCGCCGACAATCGGCTGACCCACATCCTTCTCACCCGAAAACGGGGCGCGCGGCTTCGCCAGCGCGCCCCGTTTTTTTGCCTGATACCGTTGGAGCCATCGACCGATCGCCCGGACCAGCTCGCTTGCCCATCGCATCGGCCCTGCGGCCTCGCGAGCGCTGCGCATCGCGCCGGTCCTGTCCGATAGCGACGCAGGCTGGCGACCGGCATCATGCCGAACGCCAGCCTGCGTTCCTCGACCCGGCTCGACCGACTTCAGGCTGACGCCTTCAGTCGCTTCTCGACTTCCTCGACGCCCAGCGTCTTCACCGACTTCATCAGGCCGTCGAGCCGATCGAGCGGAAGCTTCAGCAAACCCGCCTTCTCGACCCGTTCGATCGCAGCCTCCCGCACCCGTCCCTGATGAGCTTTACGACGCTCGGACAGCTTGCGCTCCTCGGCCTCGATCGCGGCCAGTTCGGCATCCAGTGATTTCGCCATTTCCTTTATCCTTCATGTTCGGCTGATCGGGCTCTGAACCCTCCCATTCTAGCCGCCACGGACCATGACGCAACGCCGCAACTTCAACTCTGTCGGAGACCCTGAAATGACCCCTGCCAGTGCCATGAAACCCCGCGTGCGAAGCACGCAATCATCCACCCCGTTCCGCCTCCCGGCGGCCACGATCCTCGCGCAAAACGGGAACCTTCCCGGGATCGACCGAGGCAGGAACCAGAGCCAGTACAGCACGGAGGATATGGGACTACAGTAGTGCACACCGTACGCACGTTGTGCTGGACATTTATTCAACGAAAACAGTGGAATGTGCGGTATTTGACTACGAACCTTTTGGGACCGGCTAGAAAGTCTCTTGGGACCGCTTAAAGAACCGGTCGGGACCGCTTGAGAATATTGGTTCATTCCAAGCGTATAGCAGGGACCTGCCGGGACCGATCCACCTGGAGGCGCTGATTACATCTTGATCGCGCTTCGAGCCTGGTGTACCAAGCTAGCGGCATTTTAGACCCCACCGGCCTCTCTGCAAGGAGGCTTGGTTGAGTATCTCCCATCAAAGAACGATGCGCTTCGACACGCGGCAATATGGCCGCATCGCGGAGCTTGCATCTAGCCAAGGTCGCTCTGTTGCGGACGTTGTTCGCGCCGCGATAGATCAGTATCTACTCGGCCAAAGCCTGCTGACGGACAGCCAGCTTCGGCTGATCCGCGTCGGCGAGTATTCGCAGCTTGCGCTCGACACGATCATCACCGAGCAGTTCCCGGATTTCCGCGACCGCATCATCAGCTCCACCGACAACCGGATGCGGCGATTCCATGGCCAGGGCTGACATCCGCAACGATGGCCGTCCGGTCCATCTGGCGCACGCCTCCGCGCGTGGCGTACGGCCTCGCAACTCGGGCAATTTCACCCGCGGCTCGCAGCTGCTCGATGCCTCCGTCCGCATGTGGCTACAGGGCGCGAAGATGCCCATCCTCATCTGGCTCGGGACCTTCCTGATCGCCTACACGATCATCCTCTCGGTCCGCCTCAACGAGAACAACTTTCAGCTGATCTCGATGCGAATCCTGTCCTCGCTCTGGGACTGGGTGGCGCTCGACAATCTCAAGAAGGTGAACCTCCGGATGCCCGACAATTCGGTGCATTCGACCGTCATGGGCTACGTGCCCTATGTCCCCGAAGTGGCCCTCGCCTGGACCAAGGCGGTGCGAGGGTTCATGGGCTCTGCGCTGCTCGCCACCTTCGTCGCGATTCCGCTGTCGATCTGGTACTTCTCCTTCTCGACCAGGCGCGGCGCCGCGATGATGGAGGACCGCCACGAACGCGGCGCCATGCTCGTGCCGCGAGACCTCCTCTTCAAGGAAATCGCCGCGTTCAATCTCGACGGGTTCACCAAGGACGCCGCCACCTTCTTCCCCGGCGTCGATCCGAAGGTCGTGCTGAAGAAGCCCTTCGCCGAGCGAAAGGCCGCCGGGATCCACCACCCCTACTCCATCGCCGGCATCCCCTACCCGCACCGGCTCGAACAATCGCACACCATGCTCATCGGCACGACCGGCTCGGGCAAGACCACCGCGCTGCGCGCGCTTCTGAAGCAGATGCGCGAGCGCCACGACACCGCCGTCGTCTTCGACCTGACCGGCGCTTATGTGGAAGCCTTCTACGATCCCGACCGCGACACCATCCTCAACCCGCTCGACACACGCTGCCCGTCCTGGTCGGTGTTCGACGACTGCAAGACCCAGAGCGAACTCACCGCCGCCGCGGCCGCGCTTATCCCGTCCGACGGCGGCTCCGCCGACCCCTTCTGGGTGCTCGCCGCGCGCACCCTGTTCATCGAGATGTGCATGAAGCTCATCGAGAACGGCGAGGCGACCAACAAGGCGCTCGCCGAGAACCTGATGACCGCCGATCTCAAGCACGTCCACCGCTACCTGAAGGAGACCATCGCCGACCCGCTGACCGCCCCCGAAGCCGCCCGCATGGCCGAGGCGATCCGCGCGGTCTACAACACCAACGCCAAGGCGCTGCTGCTGCTGCCCGAGGACCAGCACCGCTTCTCGATCAAGCAGTGGATCACGTCGGAAAAGAAGCCCGGCTCGATCCTCTTCATCACCTGCTCGTATACCGATCTCGAGATGAACCGGACGCTGCTGACGCTATGGACCAATCTCGCCGTCCATTCGCTCATGACCATGCCGCATACCCGCAGCTTGCGGACCTGGTTCTTCTTCGACGAGATCGGCGCGCTCCACCGCCTTCCCGCCATCGAACAGGGTCTGCAAACCGCGCGTAACTATGGCGGCGCGATCATCCTCGGCATCCACTCGTTCGACAAGCTCGTCCAGGTCTACGGCGAGGAGAATGCCCGCAACCTGTCCTCGCTCGCGCGCACCAAGCTGATCCTCGCCTCGGCCGACCTCGACACCGCCGAGCAATGCGCCCGCTACATCGGCAACCGCGAGATCCGCCAGATGGATGAAGGCTACAGCTACGGATACAATTCGACCCGTGACGCCTCGACACTTACCCCGCGCACCCAGATCGAGGCGCTCGTCATCCCCGACGACATCACCAACCTCCCCGCCATGCACGGCTTCATCAAGTTTCCCGAGGGATTTCCCGCCGCTCGCATCCGCCTCGAATGGCAGCACTACCCCCGCGTCGCCGACGGCTTCGTGAAGCGCCGTCCGGCCGCGCCGGACGACGAGGCAAGACGCGGAAAGAAGGGGGGCGTGGGCAAGCGCCCGGACGAGGACGGACGGGACAGCGCCACCCAGCCCGGACAGGCGGAAGTCGAACCGCGCAATCCGACCGTGGCGATGGCGGATGCCATCCTCTCCGCGCCCACCGAAGGCCAGATCGCGGCGCAGGAACAGGTACAGCGCGAAGCCGCCCAGCGGCTCGATCCGAACGACCCGGGCGTCACCCCCGGCGCGAAGAATGGAAGGGGCGGCGCGCAGGGGCAGGCACAGGGCCAGGGCGAGGGCAAGGTCATCATGCTCCGGGACCTGCGCGACGCACGGGCACAGGCTGCCGGCGACGCTCGCGCGGACACCCCGCAAGCAACGCGCGACGTGTCCTCCGGTGCTCCCACCCCAGCACCGCAGCGCGAGGATCAGACCATCGTCGAGGTCCGTCAGGATTTCAGCGCCGGCGACCATCACCACCATCACCACGCCGATCGTGGTGACGACCTGGGCATCGACTGATGCACTCGATCGCCTCCGTCCGCTCCGCCTCCGGCGCGTCGAACTATTTCGCCAAGGACGACTTCACCAACGGCGACTATTACGCTTCCGAGAACGGCGAGGTCAGCCAGTGGGGCGGCAAGGGCGCCGAGGCGGCGGGACTGTCCGGCCAGGTCGACAAGGCGACCTTCGAGCGCGCGCTGAACGGCGAGCTGCCCTCGGGCGAAAAGGTCGGCCAGGTCGAGAACCGTCGCGCCGGTTTCGACCTCACCTTCTCCGCGCCCAAATCGGTTTCGCTGATGGCCTATGTCGCCGGCGACAAGCGGATCCTCGGACCCGACGGCGTCCAGATGCAGGCGGTGCGACAGACCATGGCCTGGATCGAACGCAACCTTGCCGAGACCCGCAAGGACATCGGCGGCAAGAAGATCCCCGTCCAGACCGGCAACCTCCTCTACGCCCTCTTCCAGCACGACACGAGCCGCGCGCTCGATCCGCAGGCCCATGTCCACGCCATCGTCGCCAACCTGACCCGCATGGCGGACGGCAAATGGCAGTCGCTCCATGCCGACCGCATCTGGGCCAGCAACACCGTCATCGGCGCGGTCTACCATGCCTATATGCGCGCCGGCCTCGAGAAGATCGGCTACCAGGTCGAAACCGGCGGCAAGCACGGCACCTTCGAGATCACCGGCGTGCCGCAAAAGGTCATCGACGCCTTCAGCCAGCGCCGCGCCGATATCGTCGCGGCCGCCCAAAGCCTCGGGATCAAGAGCGCACAAGGCATGCGCGAGGTGACCGCGCGCACCCGCGATCCCAAGCTCGGCCTCGACAGCCGCGATACCCTGCGCCAGGACTGGATCGACAAGGCCAAGGCCCTCGGCTTCGACGGCAAGGACCTCCTTGCCGCTGCCGAACGTGTCGGGCGCGCGCACGACCATGACGCGAGCCGGAGCCCGCTCGAGCGCGGCGCGGATGCGATCCGCGCGGCCGTCGCCTCCGCCCGCGAGATCGTCGGCAATTACCTCGCCACCCCCGATCCGCTGGTCGACCGCGCCGTCACCCGCCTCGCCGGCACCCCCGCCGATGCCCGCGCGCAGTTCGCCGTCGCCTCGGCGGTGCGCATCCTCGCCACCCGCGAAGCCGCCTTCGACGTCCACCGCCTCGCCAAGCAGGCGCTCGATCTCGGGCTGAAGGGTGTCACCATCGATCATGTCGAGCGCCGCATCGAACGCCTCGTCGCCACCGAGCGCCTGATCCCCGGCCAGGTCCGCCAGCACGACACGACGTACCGCATGGTCACCACCCCGGACTCGCTGCGCACCGAGGAGCGCATCCTCGCGACCATCGACAAGGAACGCGGCGCGATTCCCCCGATCGTCGCGCCCGACCGGGCACCGACGCTGCTGCAGGCCGTCTCGCCGCATGAACTGAACGCCGGCCAGCTCGCCGCCGCGACCCTGATCGTCTCTGGCACCGACCGCATCGCGTTCGTCCAGGGCGTCGCGGGCGCGGGCAAGTCCACCGTCCTCGAAGCCGCCGCGCGGACCCTCGAGGGCGAAGGGCGCCGCCTCCACGGCCTTGCCTTCCAGAACAAGATGGTCGCCGACATGAAGGCCGGCGCCGGCATCGAGGCGCAGACGATCGCATCGTTCGTCTGGCAGGGCGAACGCCATCTCGCCTTTCCCGACACGCCTGCGGCGCAAGCGAAGCGCGATGAGATGAAGAACACCGTCCTCGTCGTCGACGAGATGTCGATGGTCTCCAACGACGACCTGCTGCGATTGTTCGAGGTCGCGGCAGCGCTCGGCGTCGAGGCGATCCGCGGCGTGGGCGACAAGCAGCAGCTGATGCCGATCAACGCCGGCAAGGCCTTCTCCGTCGTGCAGGCGGCCGGTGCGCCCGTCGCCTACATGAACGACAACCTGCGCCAGCGCACCGATGTGCTGCGCACCGTCGCCGAACTCGCCAACGTCGGAAGAGCCAGCGCGGCGGTCCGCGTGCTCGGCGACAACGTCATCGAGACGAAGGGCGGCGACCAGTCTCCCGTCGAGGTCGCCGCCGATCGTTGGCTTGCCCTTTCGCCCGAAGAGCGCAGCCTCACCGCCGTCTTCGCCTCGGGCCGCGAGACGCGCGGCGACATCAACACCCGCATCCAGGAGGGGCTGACCGCCGACGGCACGCTACGCGGCCCTGGCCTCGATGTCACCGTCCACGACCGTGTCAGCCTGACGCCCGAGGAACTGCGTTACACCCAATTCTACAAGGTCGGCCAGCAGGTCACCGTCACCGGCCATATCCCCGAACTGGGGCTGCGCCGGGGCGGCACCTACGAGGTCACCCGCGTCTTCACCAACAAGGTGGAGATGCGGCGCGGCTCGGAGAAGATCCGCTTCGCGCCGCGGAAGCTCGATCCGACCGTCACCCTCGAACGGCTCCAGATCTCCACCCTCGACAGCGTCCGCCTCCACGAGGGCGAGACGATCCGCTGGACCACCAACGACACGGAACGGGGGATGGACAATGCCGCGCTCGCGACCGTCACCGGGATCGAGAACGGCCGCGTGACCGTCGAACTTGCGTCGAAGGATACGATCACCCTCGAACCCGGCGACCCGATGCTCTCGCGCCTGTCGCTCGCCTACGCGCTCAACATGCACATGGCCCAGGGCATCACCACCGACAAGGGGATCGGGGTGATGCTCTCCCACGAGACCAACCTCTCCAATCAGCGCCTCTTCAACGTGCTCGTCACCCGCGTGCGCGACGCGATCACGCTCGCCACCGACAATACCGACAAACTGATGCGCCAGCTCGACCGCAACCCCGGCGACAAGACCTCCTCGCTCGAGACCGTCGGGCGCCTGGTGGTCGACGGACCCGAAGCGAAGGCCCGCGCGGCCGACGACGCGCTCACCGCCGCCTTCGACAGTCTCACTGCCGGCGATGCCGCGGGCCTCCCCGACAATGCGCCCATCCTCCTCGCCAATCTCCCCGACCTGCCCGACCTGCCGCCGATGCCCGCCTCGACCACCGACTGGTCGAAGGGCGGCATGGAGGGGGCCGGCATGGAAGCCCTGGGCATGGACGGAGCAGCTACGGACGGCGCTGACGGGCGCCAGGCGGCCGATCCTAGCCGCTCGGCCGTCGATCCGACAGCCCCCGACCGGCCCGATACGGACCGGACGGGGGATGGGCGTGACGCCCCGGGGATCGACCGCGTGCTGTCGTCCGCCGACCGCGATGCGCTGGCCGACCTGCCCGATCTCGCCGACCTCCCGCCCTTCCCCGCATCCGACACCGACTGGTCGAAGACGGGCATGGAAGCCCCCGGTCGCGACGAACCGCTCGATGACCTCGCGCTCGATGACGCGCGCGACGGCGACGCCAGCGACCGGCGTGACGACATGCGCGGCGACGATCTCGGCCATCCGTCGGAAGAGCGCGACGATCTTTCCTCGCTGCCGCCGATGCCGCCGCGCGACCCCGACCTGCCGCTGCCCGAGAAACGCCTCGGGCTCGACCTGTGAGCAAAGGACCGATCATGGGAACCGTCCACCCGTTCCGCTTCCGCCGCGAGCCCGAACCCGACATGCCCCGGCTTCTCTTTCTCGACGCCGACGACGACGCCGTCGATCCTGCCCCTGTGCTGTCGGCTGTCCGCACCGGCCACGGCGATCGTCTCGCCGTCTTCGGGGGCATCGCCACGATTGGGGGTCTGGCCGACCCGGACCGCGATCTTCTGATCGACCTGGCGCGCGGCAATTGGGACTTCTTCGCCGATCACGTCAGCGCCTATGCCCGAAGCGGCGCTGTCGAGGCGTTCCTGCCCGACGATCCGAAGATCTGTTCAAGCTACACCGGCGCCTCGCGCTACGTGTTGCTGCGCGCGCTCGAACATGCCGCCGAACGGCCCGGCGCCAGCCTTGCCGTTGCACGCGACCTGATCCGCGCGCTGCCGCCCGAAGTCGTCGCCGAAGTGGCCGGCCACGACCCGGCTAATGGTCACGCCTTACGCTGGGGCATGACCGTACTCGCCGGCGCACGGCAGGCGACCCACCCGATCGCCGACCACGATCCGAGCCTTCCCCGGGTCTCGATCGCGCGCTGGCTCCGCGGTCCCGCCGCCACCATCCTGTTCGTCGCTGTGCCTGACACCCCTACCCGCGAGACGGATGCGATCCGCGCCTCGCTGGCCGACCATGCGATGCTCGCCCGCCTGCGCTGCGGGAACGAAACGGCTCACGCCGTTGGGATGACCGCACGATGAGTGACTATGTCCATCTGCACCGCGGCGATCTCGAAAGCGCCCGCCTCTCGCGGGACCATGCCGAGCGGTTACGCCGATCGGCTGCCGAATTGCGCCCGCTTGCTCATGCCTTCGCGCTCTACGATGGACGCGCCTACGATCCTAACGGCGCGATCCCGACGTTGCGATCGGTGCTCGATAGCTGGATCGCAGAGCATGAAACCACCGCCCGCGATCTCGATCGGCTTGCCATCTCCTACCAGGACAATGCAGCGATCCACGCCGCGCCAGCGCGAGAGCCCGAACCGCTACCGATCGAGCCTGCCAAAGGCTTCTCACTTGTGGACCTTCTCCATACGGTTCTGCTGACGCTCGGCATCGCAGCCGCAGTCGTCCTGTCAGCCCATGTCATCCGGGTGGCTCGCCAGCATGTGTTCGGCTCCAACGACCCGGTTCAAGCCGGTGTGGTGCGATGATCTATCAGGCCGATCTCGATCCCGAGATTATCGAGCTTCCTCCTCACTTTCGCGAACTGGCGGCGGGCCTGCGCACCATGTTGGTCGACCTGCGCGCAGCCTCCAATATGCTGGTGCGACGTGACCAGGCAGAGGACGACGAACTCGCCACTCTCGATCATGTCAGGCGCATATTGACCGATCTGGCGGACGGTCACGAGGAACTCGCCGACGGGTTCGAAGCGACTGCGCGGATCTATGACGACATCGTTTGCAGCCGGATTGCCGCTACATCCCCACTGCCGAACGACACTTCTTCGCCGCTGACCCATCTGCTCGGCGCGGGGCATTTGCTGCTGCTGCTGCTTGGATTTGTCTCTGCCGTCACGCTCGGGATCGCAGCCATCAAGGAACTGCGACCTTCCCCGGCCGGCACACCATACACCGTCACGGAGATCGCCCATGGGGATCGATGATCGCGACTACATGCGCGAGCGCTATCGCAAGCGTCAGGGGCTCGATCCCGGTGGTACGACGTGGAACGACCGCAAAGGACGGCTCGAACTGTTTCGGTTCGGATTCAGGAAATCCGTGCCGCTCGGCAGCGCCAGCTGGATATCGGGCACCAGCAGCAAGCCATCCTGGTTCGAGAAGATCAATCGCGGGCACGATTATCAGCGTGGCCGCTGGCGCCCTGCGAGCGGAAAGCCCGACCGCACGATCGCTATCCTTCTCTCCAGCGTCATGCTCGGCTCGACCGCTGTGCTCGGCGTCATCAATCGGGAATGGCTGGGCACTCATGCGGCCGCGATTGCCGCGAAATGGACACAACCCGCCTTTCCGGCCTCGGGTTCGGTGAGTGTCTCGCCGACGCTCGACCTCAAGCGCGTGAACAGCAGGATGACGCTTCAGGGCTCCAAGAACGACAGCGTGGTTCAGATGCTCGATGCCGGCACGGGCGAGCATCGCCTGTCGGTCCACATCCGGGCGCACGAGCGTATCACCGTTCCAGCCCCCGTAGGGCGCTACCGAATCCACTTCATTCATGGACCCCGATGGGCGGGTGCTGCGGACCTGTTCGGTAACGAAACGGTGCGCGACGAGGTTGTCGGCATCATCGTTTTCACGCCCCGGCGCGGCCACATCCTGGACCTGCGTCTGGGACCCGACAGCAACCTGTCGGTGCGACGGCTTTCGCCACCCGATGACCAGCACCGAAGTGACCCGACACGGCGGAGGGAAGCATGAGCGCGCTCACCGGCATCACCGTCCTCGACGGCGACGCAAGATCGATCCCCTCCGACCTGCTCGCGGCGCATGTCCGGCATGCGCGACGCGGCAACCGCCTCGTCATCCTCGATCGCGGCGACGCCATCGCGAAGCGCCTCTTCGCCAAAGGCGACGCCCATATCGATCTCGCGCTCGGCAATTACGACTTCGAGGCCGATCATGGCTCGCGGGACGATTGCGAGGCGGCCGCGCGAGCCATGCTGCCCGCCCTCATGTGCGACCCGGTGCAACTGGCAGCACGCCCGATCCTGGCCGATACGCTTTTCAGCCACGGTTGGCTCGATAACGCGGCCGACGCGCTGCGCACGCTTGGCCACTCCGAGGCGCGTTCCCGGCTAAGGAACATTCCCGGCGACGAGAGCGCAGCCGCGACGCTGACCTGGTCGGTCCTCAAAGTGTTGCGCGAACTGGCCGACGACCTGATCGTCGCCCCCGACCATTGCCGGTTCATGTCGGTGCGCCGATGGCTGGACCTCGAGGCCGACTCGGTTCTGTTCGTGTCGCGCTACGGCTCGTACAACGTCCTCGCCCGCGCTCTCCACGCACGTCTGACCGGACGGACGCTGCACTGGCACAGCGTCGGAGAAATGCTCTTCCTGGAGCACGCCGACGGTCTCGACGACGACGCCCGTCACCAGCTCGCCCTGCCGCTGCCGGAAAACCCGAACCTCACGCTCACCATCGATTTCGACGGGATCGGGGTAGACGAGGCGCCGACATCCCGTCCGCCCGCCGAGATCGTTGCCTTCGCGCGGTCGGGCACCGCGCAGGACGACGATAGGCCCCACGACGAGGAGCAGGCCGAAGCCATCCGTGAAACCGAGCCTGCCGGCCCCGTCGACACCAGCCTCGACGACGAACTGTTCGCAAGCCCGCGGCGGGCGCGCGAACTCGCTGCGCTACCTGCCCCCGGCGGGGACGAGGCTCTGCGCGCGCTCACCGAGCGCATCGCCGCCCTCGAAGCCCGGCCGACTTACTACCCGGTCGATGAGACGCCCGCAGGGCTCGATGCAGATCATGGCGATCGGCGACACCGCCGCATCCAGCGCGGTTTCATAGTCGCGGGTGTCGCCGCGATCGCCGGCCTGGGCTGGATCGTCTTCGATGAGCCGACCAACTCGCCCGAACGGCTCCGCCTCGAAACCGAGTGGATGGCAAAGGCCGAGGATCGGCTTTCCGCCATCGACGACGCCGCCATCACCCCAGGGATCGAGAGACAAGACATGCAGCGCCAAACATGGCAGACTGCGCCTGCGTCGGAGCCCGGGGGGGCTACTGGCGCGGCGAACGCGGCAACACCGGGGGGTTGAGCCGATGGGAAAGATCATCGCCCTCTACGTCGCGATCGGCGCGCTGGTGCTGCTCGCCCGGATCGCCTTCGGCCTCGCTCGCGGCGGACGCCGGTTCGGTCCGCTTCGCCCGGTCGCCAGGCGCTTCCTCACGTCCCGCGAGGCGGCGATGCTCGACGCGCTCGAACGCGCGCTGCCGCATTGCCGCATCCACGCGCAGGTCGCGATGGGCGCGCTGCTCGCCGTCCCCGCGCTCCCCGGCCGCAAGCGCCACATCGGCGACCGCAACGCCTTCTCGCAGAAGATCGTCGATTTCGTCGCGCAGGACCGCGCCACGGGCAACATCCTCGCGCTGATCGAGGTCGATGACCGGACCCACAATCCCATCCGCGATGCCCGCCGCGACGCGATGACCGCCGGTGCCGGCTACGCCACCATCCGCATCCCCGGCTCCGTCCAGCCGACATTTTCCGAGGTGCGTGACCGTGTCGCCGCGCTCCTCGCGCCTCCGGGCGTCACGCTCGCGACCCCCATGACCCGATGAAGGAGACTGACACCATGCGAACCCTCATATCCGCTCTCGGCCTCCTGGCCGTCCTCACCGCTCCCGCGACCGCCCAGAAGCTCGGGAAGGGCGGCACCGGCGTCGACGAGGCATCCGAGGTGCCGCGTTGCGCCGCCCCGCTCGGCACCGTCGCGCTGGTCGAGGAGCGCAGTGCCGCGGCACCCGCCGACGACCTGCCGCCCACCATGCGGGCCTTCATGCGTCTGGCCGAGGCACAGAACGGCGGGGGCAGCGCGCGCGTCGATCCGCTGCCGCTCCTCAAGCTGCTCGTCGCACAGTCGGGCTGCTTCTACGTCGTCGATCGCGGCGAAGGGTTCGACGCGCTCCAGCGCGAGCGCGAGCTTGCCGCCGGCGGTTCGGTCGCGGGCGCGCGCAACACCGCCTCGCTGCGCGCGGCCGATTACATGCTGACCGCCAAGGTCATCTACAGCGACAACAACGCGGGCGGCGCCGGCGGTTTGGTCGGCGGGCTCCTGCCAGGCGGTCTCGGCCTTCGCACCAAGAAGATGGAAAGCCAGACCATGCTGACGCTGGTGGAGGTCAAGACCGGGCTCCAGCAGGCCATCGCGACCGGCTCGGCGCGCAAGAAGGATCTCTCGATCCTGGGCGGGGGCATCCTTGCCAATGCCGGTATCGGTGCACTCGGCGGCAGCTACACCTCGACCGACATCGGCAAGGTCACCAGCCTTGCGCTCCTCGATGCCTTCCGCAAGCTCACGACTTCGGCGCAGGCCCGTATCGCCGTCGCTGCTCCAGCGCCTGCCCCGGGCGTCGGGCAGCCGGTCACACCCGCCGCTGCGTCCGGTGCGCCTGTCGCCCCCGCGCCCGTGGTCGCGTCGGCCCGCAACTGACGGGAGAGAAGAGGGAGAGCGGCGGGGACGGACTTCGGTCCGTCCCTGTCCCCCTCACCCGGATGACCCGCCAATGGACCGCCAGCATGACTTCTTCCGCGAACCCGACCCGGCTACCGACGATGACGATGTGGCCAGTGTCGCGCCCCAGGCGCCGCCTGCCCCGCTCGCGGTGCCGTGCGGGTTCGTGGATCGCTCGGGGCGACCCTGCCGGCGTCTCGCGCACAGGACCGTCTGCATGAACGGCCGCCCCTTTCTTCACCGTGGCGGCGAGCTGCTTCACTGTGTCGCGGAATGTTTCCGCGGGACCTCCGACGCACGAGGCGACCTCGAGCCGGACGAAGGCGCCGACAGGATATCGCCATGAACGCCACCCTCCCCCACCGCCTCGAAGGCACCGTCGAACATGCCCCCCGCGGACTGCTTCTGCGCGACCGCGACGGCATGTGGTGGCGGCTCGACTGCTCGGCCGACGTGCGGCCTTACCTTACCGGAACGGTTCGGATCGCCGGGGTGCGCACTCCGCAAGGCGCGATCGAGGTATGGCATGTCGAGGCGATCGCGGCGTGAACATGATGGGCCGTGCCCGCGCCTCGTGCGAATGCTGCAAAGCCGATCTGCCGCCCTTCCCCGCCGGCTCCCGCATCGAGCCGTGCCGAAGCTGCCGGCGACCCATGGTGCTGCTGCGCCCGCCTGCCGGTCGGCTCGATCCCGGCCGGGTGCGCGGCCTCTTCGACCTTGCCGGCGCTGTCACCGGCATCCTCATGATGGTGCTGATAAGCGCCTTCGTCCTGACCTCGATGAGCCCGCTGCGCTTCAGCAAATGGCTGACCCTCCTCATCTTCGCTATGGGCTCCGTCCTTGCCGTCGACGGCATCCTCTCGCTGCGAACCGGGATCGACAGGACATGGCACCGCAGGCGCGATGGCCGATCCGCTCGCCTCATGGGCGGCGCGAAGATCGCCGGGGCCGTCTACGCCCTCCTCATGGTCGTGATCGGAGTAACGCTGTGACGGGCCGGTCTGCGTGACGACGCTGCTCGCTTTCCTCGGCGCGGTGCTGGGCGGCCTGATCCTCAACGTCATGCCCTGCGTGTTTCCCATCCTGTCCTTGAAAGCCCTCGGACTCGCCCGCACCGGAACCTCGCCCGCAGCGGCGCGGCGCGAGGCGCTCGCCTATACCGCCGGCGTCGTCACCGTCTGCCTCGCGCTCGGCGCCGCCCTGATCGCGCTGCGCGCCTCCGGCGCTGCCTTCGGATGGGCGTTCCAGCTTCAGAACCCGGTCGTCGTGGGCGCCCTGGCCGTCCTGTTCGCCGCGCTCGCCTTCAACCTCGCCGGTCTCTACGAATTGCCCACCCCGGCTTTCGCCGACCGCGCCGGTCATGTCGGCGCATTCGCGACCGGCGCGCTCGCCGCGTTCGTCGCCACCCCCTGTTCGGGGCCGTTCATGGGCGCGGCCCTCGGCGCCGCGATCATGCTCCCCGCTCCCGCCGCGCTCCTTGTGTTCGCCGGGTTCGGGCTCGGGATCGCACTGCCCTTCCTTGCCATCGGATACATCCCCGCGCTCCGCGACCGGCTCCCCAGCCCTGGCCCCTGGATGGCCTCGCTGCGCCGCATCCTCGCCCTGCCGATGTTCCTCACCGCGCTCGCGCTCCTGTGGGTGCTCGGGCGACAGACCGGCGTCGACGCGATGGCGCTGGTTCTCGGGGTTACACTGATAGCGACACTGGTGCTGCAGTGGATCGGGAGACGTCAGGTCGCGTAGCGCGCGAATGGCCAACAACTCGGGCAAAGCGTTCCCACGAGGATCGAGAAATGGGAAAATCACTCACACATAACGCGATGGCATTGCCATGTAGTTAGGCGCCTTATAAGATGGCGGCTAATGGACTCGCTCGACCTGAAATACCTTGCCTTGCTCGGCGATGCCGAACGGCATGAACGATCGGAAGCGGACGACATGCGGCTGTGTTTCGAGGTGCTGGCACTGGCCTCCGCCATCGATCGCGCATGTGCCGCGCGCCTAGCGCCGCACCGCCTGTCCGAAGGAAAGTTCGTGTTGCTGCTCCTGCTGCGCGACGCGCCCGACGGCATCGCGCCGCATGAGCTGGCTTCCCGCGCCGGCGTCACACGGGCGACGGTCACAGGTCTGCTCGATGGGCTGGAACGGGACGGGTTCCTGGTCCGGCATGGTGATCGGGACGATCGGCGTCGGGTGTCGGTGCGGCTGACCGAGCGGGGACGGTCGATTGCGGCCGGTCTGTTCGTCGAGCACGGTCAGTGGATCGCTTCGCTGTTCGCGGGGGTCGAGCCGTCCGAGCGCGAGGGTGTCGGTGCGCTGCTCCGGCGTGTCCGGGGTAATCTGGCAACGGCCACGAAGGACAGCCCGGTCATGGCCGCCGGCGACGCGCAATGACTGCTGGACGCAAAGGGCACCGCATCGTGGACATCGATCCGACGCGCCGTGCGCAACTGGACGCCGGCACGATCGAGGCCGCGACGCTGACCGAATGTCTGTCCGTAGATTTCGCAGCGTTGCTGCCCTGCGCCCTTCCCGCGATCGGTGAGCAGGCTGTCGAGACGATGCGCCGTGCCGCTGCGGAGGGTGTGATACGCCGGATGGCATTGGCTGCGCACCTCGTGCTCGATCATGGCGGCGTGCCGGTTTTCGATGCATTGCGCGATCATCCCTCCGACACGGTGCGCGGCTGGGCGTGCTTCATGGTGGGAGCGGTCGAGGACATCCCTCTCGCCGACCGCCTGCATCTGATCCGACCGCTGGCGGACGATCCTCATTTCGGCGTGCGCGAATGGTCGTGGATGGCGGTTCGCGGCCATATCGCCGCCAAGCTCGACGATGCGATCGATCTGCTCGCGGGCTGGGCGGCCGAGCGGTCCGAGTATCTGCGGCGTTTCGCCAGTGAAGCGACCCGGCCTCGCGGCGTATGGTGCAGCCATATCAGGGCATTGCGCCAAGCGCCGGAACGGGCGTTACCGATTCTGGAACCGCTGCGATCCGATCCCGCTGCCTATGTCCAGGACTCGGTCGGGAACTGGCTGAACGATGCCGGCAAGGACCGGCCGGACTGGGTTCGATCGCTCTGCGCGCGATGGATGGCCGAAGGCACCGCCGCTGCGACCGGCCGTATCTGCAAGCGCGGGCTGCGTTCGATCGATCGCCCTCGCTGACACGACGAAGGAGCCTTTCCGTGACGCATTATCTGGCCGAACTCTATTCCCCCAAGCCAGCATGGCTCACCCTCGATCAGCCCGACCGCCATCGGTTCTTCGAGAAGATCGGTGCCGGCATGGGGGCGCTCTCGGCTATCGGTGTCGAGGCGATCATGTTCGGCGAGGCTGAGGCCGCGGTCGTTCACGCACCGTCGCAACGGTTCTTCGCACTGTGGCGGGCACCCGACGCATCGGCGATCGAGGCACTGGTGCAGGGCATCGCCGCGTCGGGCTGGCACGACTACTTCGAGACGGTCAACGCCACCGGCCCGGGCGTCGGGATTGATGACCACCTCGCCCAATTGGCGTCACTGTAGCGTGGTGAGACTTACTCTGCGCTGTTCCCATTGGGATCGAGAAATGGGAATGTCTGATTGTCTTGGAGAGTAAGCTATGCCTTTTGGGGGCGTAGGAACAATCGTGACATGATGAGAACCACAGCGACAAGACCGGCGATCAGAAGCACAGTCTCCAACCAAGAGGCCGCTCGACCTTTAAAGAGCCAAAAGACCACAAGGGCGCCCGAGCCAATCCAGAGGTTCTTTGGAATGACAAGCCGAGTGTCACAGCCATTGCAGGCAAAAGGTTTTCCAAGGCCCCACTGGGTTTTCAGAAACGGCACTGTTTTGCCACAGGCGGGACATCGAGGCGACAAAGAAACCATACTCGCAAATCTATCGAAAAATCAGATGCCCGCAATGGCATCGTAAGCGGGTAGACCCTTCCCACAAACGAAGGTTGGTCGAGACGGCTGACGGTCGTAAGGCGCGCTGTCATTTTCAGAAGACGACTGCACCAGTTGATTGGGCGTAATGGCTGTTGTGCAGCCAGCTCCTGACAGTTCAATATCAGAAGTGATCTGCACCAATCTCGACTATGCTCAATACTCGTGTGCACCAAAGCGAGGTGAGCATGGCGACGGACACCCCACGGATTCCAGAACAAGGCGTGGCCACTCTGCCTGATGAGGCTTGGGAGCGTGCGCGCCGTCGTGCGGAGATCATCAGTCCGTTGGCGCAGTCGGAGACGGTCGGGCACGAAGCGGCCGATATGGCGGCTCAGGCGCTGGGCTTGTCTCGGCGCCAGGTATACGTTCTGATCCGGCGTGCCCGGCAAGGCAGCGGCCTCGTGACGGATCTGGTGCCCGGCCAGTCCGGTGGAGGTAAAGGTAAGGGGCGCTTGCCGGAACCGGTCGAGCGCGTCATCCACGAGCTACTGCAAAAGCGGTTCCTGACCAAGCAGAAGCGCAGCCTAGCGGCCTTTCACCGCGAAGTCACTCAGGTGTGCAAGGCTCAAAAACTGCGAGTGCCGGCGCGCAATACCGTGGCCTTACGGATCGCTAGCCTTGACCCGCGCAAGGTCATCCGCCGGCGGGAAGGCCAGGATGCCGCTCGTGACCTACAAGGTGTGGGCGGCGAGCCTCCTGCCGTGACCGCGCCGCTGGAGCAGGTGCAGATAGACCATACGGTCATCGACCTGATCGTGGTCGATGACCGCGACCGGCAACCTATTGGCCGCCCGTACCTGACCCTCGCCATCGACGTGTTCACCCGCTGCGTGCTCGGCATGGTCGTCACGCTGGAAGCGCCGTCTGCCGTTTCGGTTGGCCTGTGCCTCGTGCATGTCGCCTGCGACAAGCGCCCTTGGCTGGAAGGACTGAACGTGGAAATGGATTGGCAGATGAGCGGCAAGCCCTTGCTGCTCTACCTAGACAACGCGGCCGAGTTCAAGAGCGAGGCCCTGCGCCGGGGTTGCGAGCAGCATGGCATCCGGCTGGACTATCGCCCGCTGGGACAGCCGCACTATGGCGGCATCGTGGAACGGATCATCGGCACGGCGATGCAGATGATTCACGACGAACTGCCGGGAACGACCTTCTCCAACCCTGACCAGCGCGGCGACTACGATTCCGAAAACAAGGCCGCCCTGACGCTGCGCGAGCTAGAGCGCTGGCTCACATTGGCGGTCGGCACCTACCACGGTTCGGTGCACAACGGCCTGCTCCAACCGCCGGCCGCGCGCTGGGCCGAGGCCGTGGCGCGTGTCGGCGTACCGGCCGTCGTCACACGCGCTACTTCGTTCCTGGTCGATTTTCTGCCGATCCTCCGGCGCACGCTGACCCGCACCGGCTTTGTCATCGACCACATCCACTACTACGCCGATGCGCTCAAGCCGTGGATTGCACGGCGTGAACGCTGGCCGTCCTTTCTGATCCGGCGCGATCCGCGCGACATCAGCCGTATCTGGGTCCTGGAACCGGAGGGACAGCATTACCTGGAAATTCCCTACCGTACCTTGTCGCATCCGGCTGTCACCCTCTGGGAACAACGGCAGGCGCTGGCGAAACTGCGGCAGCAAGGGCGCGAACAGGTGGATGAGTCGGCGCTGTTCCGCATGATCGGCCAGATGCGTGAGATTGTGACCAGCGCGCAGAAGGCCACACGCAAGGCGCGGCGTGACGCGGATCGCCGCCAGCACCTCAAGACATCAGCTCGGCCGGACAAGCCCGTTCCGCCGGATACGGATATTGCCGACCCGCAGGCAGACAACTTGCCACCCGCCAAACCGTTCGACCAGATTGAGGAGTGGTAGCCGTGGACGAATATCCCATCATCGACCTGTCCCACCTGCTGCCGGCGGCCCAGGGCTTGGCCCGTCTTCCGGCGGACGAGCGCATCCAGCGCCTTCGCGCCGACCGCTGGATCGGCTATCCGCGCGCAGTCGAGGCGCTGAACCGGCTGGAAGCCCTTTATGCGTGGCCAAACAAGCAACGCATGCCCAACCTGCTGCTGGTTGGCCCGACCAACAATGGCAAGTCGATGATCGTCGAGAAGTTCCGCCGCACCCACCCGGCCAGCTCCGACGCCGACCAGGAGCACATCCCGGTGTTGGTCGTGCAGATGCCGTCCGAGCCGTCCGTGATCCGCTTCTACGTCGCGCTGCTCGCCGCGATGGGCGCGCCGCTGCGCCCACGCCCACGGTTGCCGGAAATGGAGCAACTGGCTCTGGCACTGCTGCGCAAGGTCGGCGTGCGCATGCTGGTGATCGACGAGCTGCACAACGTGCTGGCCGGCAACAGCGTCAACCGCCGGGAATTCCTCAACCTGCTGCGCTTCCTCGGCAACGAACTGCGCATCCCGTTGGTTGGGGTAGGCACGCGCGACGCCTACCTAGCCATCCGCTCCGATGACCAGTTGGAAAATCGCTTCGAGCCGATGATGCTGCCGGTATGGGAGGCCAACGACGATTGCTGCTCACTGCTGGCCAGCTTCGCCGCTTCGCTCCCGCTGCGCCGGCCTTCCCCAATTGCCACGCTGGACATGGCTCGCTACCTGCTCACACGCAGCGAGGGCACCATAGGGGAACTGGCGCACTTGCTGATGGCGGCGGCCATCGTCGCCGTGGAGAGCGGCGAGGAAGCGATCAACCATCGCACACTCAGCATGGCCGTTTACACCGGACCCAGCGAGCGGCGGCGGCAATTCGAGCGGGAACTGATGTGAAGCCTGCGCCGCGCTGGCCGCTGCATCCCGCCCCGAAAGAAGGCGAGGCGCTGTCCTCATGGCTCAACCGCGTGGCCCTTTGCTATCACATGGAGGAGCCCGACCTGCTGGAGCACGATCTTGGTCACGGCCAGGTCGATGACCTGGACACCGCGCCACCACTCTCGCTGCTGGCGTTGCTTTCCCAGCGGAGCGGCATCGAGCTGGACCGGCTGCGCTGTATGAGTTTCGCCGGATGGGTGCCTTGGCTACTGGACAGCCTTGATGACCAGATTCCAGACGCCTTGGAAACCTATGCGTTTCAGCTCTCGGTGTTGCTGCCAAGACTCCGCCGTAAGACGCGATCCATCACGAGCTGGCGTGCCTGGCTGCCCAGCCAGCCGATAAACCGCGCCTGTCCGCTCTGCCTGAGCGATCCGGAGAACCAAGCCGTACTTGTAGGCGCTTGCCATCGTAGCGGGCATTGCTCGCAAACGGAGCGGTTTCCTGCTCGAATTAACTGACAACATGCGCAGCGATCTGCTCACGCTATCTGCCAACGTGCTCGCCAACATCCGTCGCTGCTCGCAATCATAATCGCCGGCTCACATTATCTGCCAGTGGGTGACACAACCGCTGTTCAACGTACGACCGGATCGTCGCAATCTTCGAATGCAGTCTGTGCCGAGGTCCGATTACGGTCGCGAGCATCTTCCCGTGACCAGCATGCCCGCATCGCATTCCATGCCGCCTGCCGGGATATGCCGCGGCGTCGTGCCAGATTATCGATCGCCCAGGCACGAACACGGAACTGCTGACTGCTCTGCGGTACACCGACGCTGACGATGGGGCCGGCGCCGCACCGGGTTCGTAGCTGTTGCACGCCGACGCTGCGTTCATCGACGCCGAGAGGCCCCGACCACACCATCCGGTCACCGATGCGCGTGACGCGATCGACGGCGCGAGGATCGCGGACCACCATGTAACCGTCGCGATCGAGTGCTATTTCGGCATCACGATCGAAGATCACCAGCGGCTCTCCGGACGTGTCTGGCTGGAGAACGCGAAAGCAGCCGTTCCTGAGGATGACGCGGCCGAAGATTGCGGCGGTATGGATGATGGCGGGTGACCTGTCCTCGCGCGGTACGAGGCGAACGAAGCGCGCCAAATCGGGTTGGATCGATCGCGGGTTTGCCGGCGGTCTGAAGCGAAGCTTCAGCCTGTCAGGCAGGGACCAGCCCTGTGCGGCAGCCACCTTCCGATACTCCGCCTCGTCTACGTTCATGTCGAAACCAACGACGCCATCGAACTGCTCAATAGAGCCACCCCCGACGAGCCGGTACGGCTCGAACCGCTTCCACCAATCGTCGAAGATCGGCTGAAGCTCTCTGGCAGGCACGCCACCATCCACCGCCGTGAAGCGCGGATCGCGGGTGTAGCGCAACAGCAGGGCCGCAGCGTCGCGTCTGAATTGAAACGCAAAGCGCGGTTCGGGATCGCGCACGATCCGGACACCGACGTAATTGTCGGGATCGGCTTTCGCGATCCGCCGGTCGAGCGCCATCGCGGCAGCCGAGGCGGCCTGGTCCGGGTTCATCCTCTCTATGGCTGCCGGATCGTCGAAGCGCTGGTTCTGATCGGGCGGGGGCGGCGTATCGGAGTAGGGCACCGGAGGTGCCGACAGGATCGTGGCAAAGCCCGATGCATCGAGCGTGGCTCCCTTCGGAATGGCGGCAGCCGGGGTCGGGACGGATTGTGCCTCGGCGTTGCGCGGGCGGGAACCGGAACAGGCGAAGAGCAGCAACGGCAAGGCGAAGCAGAGACGATTCACGGTCACCCCCTGATGTCACGGGCCGGCAGGCGGAAGCAGGAACAGCGGGATCAAGAGTCCGCTGTTCCTGTCGGTGTCAGAGTCTGTCTTTCAGCGCCTTGGCGGCGGTAAAGGACACCTTCTTTGATGCCGCGATCGTCATCGCCTCTCCGGTAGCCGGGTTGCGGCCTTGCCGTTCGGGCCGATCCTTGACGGCGAACTTGCCGAAACCAGTGATCGACACCTCGTCGCCCTTGGCGGCCGCGTCGGCGATCTGGTCGAACACCGCGGCGATCGCGGCCTTCGCATTGGCCTCTGTCGATCCCGTCGCAGCCGCGACGCCCTTTGCAAGCTCACCGATATTCATGGTCTTCCATACTCCTTGCTGGAATTGAACGGGGCCTTGGCCGTGCTTGGTACAGGCGCACCTATACCGGGACACCGGCCGCGCGCAGTTGCTCGGTGAGGTCCCGGGTGTGTTCGGGATCGAGCGTGCCGGCGAGCAGGGCCCGTACATCTGAGGGTCGGGCGCCGAGCTGGGCGGTGAGCGTGGCGGCATCGTAGCCGTTGCGGGTCAACGTCGGCTCGAGATCGTCGATCGCGCGCGACAGCACCTGCTCGACGATCTCGACGGTCACCGGCTTTGCGCCCAACCGGAAGCCCTGCTCGAAGGCGAGCGTCAGATGCATTTCGATCTGGAGCGGGGTCCGCAGGCGCTCGGCGATGAGGTCGATCGCGTCGTCATCCATCAGGTCGGCCGCCTTGACGCCATCCGCCGCGCAGGCGTCGAGCAGCCAAGTGACATATTCCCGGCGCGCCGATGTGATCCCCTCATAGTCGAAGGTCGTGGTGCGGTAGCCGATCTCCTCCATCTGTGGGCGACGCAGGTCATTGCGCAACCGGGGATGGCCGACGAGCAGGACCGACAGCAGCACGCCGGCATCGGCCACCACCTCCATGAGCCGCTTGAGGCCGGTCAGCGTCTTGTGGTGTAGGTCGTGTGCCTCGTCGACCACCAGCACGATCGGGCGCTTGCCCTTGCGCATCAGGTCGCGAAGATCACGCTCGCGCCGCTCGGCCTGTTTGGGGATCTTTACTTGTGCGCGTTCGCCGGACGAAAGGTCGTAGAACAACGCCTCGATCAACGAGGTGAGCGATGTACGTCGCTTGTCCACCGCCAGCGACTTGGCGACCGCGACCTTGCCGGCGCGGGCCAGTTCGTCCTCGATCCGGCGCAGCAGGTGGGTCTTTCCCGAACCGACCAGCCCGGAGACGACGATCAGCCGTCCGGTCTGCACCGCTGCGCATACCTCGCGAACGATGACGCGCTGATGCTCGGTCTCGAAATTGCCCGCGCCCTGGAACGGGCGGGCGAGGCCGTAGCTGGATTGCACGTCGGCGAGCATCAACTGGTCCTTCGTCGTGACAGGAACCGGTCGCGAATGCGATCGGCGATGACGGCCTTGTCGAGCGTCTCGCCGAGCAACGCATCGATGAAGGCACGATCCTCCTCGGGCAACGAGCCGAGCGGAACCCGGAGCTGCTCGACGATCGCCTGACGGGCGGCCAGGCCAGTGGCATGGGCCGTCTCGACGACGGGCTCCGGAAAGGGCGTGCGCCGCACGGGAAGCCCTGAGGTGGTGGGCGGCAGCGACGGCAAGGGCCGGTCGCCACCCGTGATCGCGGCACGCGGCAGGCCGAGCTGGTCGGCGAGCCGCACCACCTTGTCGAGCCGTTCTTCCGCCCGGCTCTTCTGGTACTTGCGGTAGCGGTAGAGCGGCACTGCGCCGCGCGATGGTTCGAACGGGCCGAAGCGTTTGCCGTCATGCTCGACGAACAGCGCCTGGTCGAACAGCCCCCACAGCAGCGTCACCGTCTCGCCGGCGAGATGTGGCTCGACCTCGTAGGTCGTGCCCTCGACCGACACGGTCGCATCGCCGGCGACGGTACGACGCTCGGGCTGGCGCGCGAAGGCGCAGAACCGCTCCCATGAACACATCGCCCGGACGCCTTCGGAGGGCAGATGACGCAACCAGTGCTCGATGCGGGCATGCGGTTCGGAGCGATGGTCGGCATTGTTGTAGGTGACCAGCGCGCGGCGCAGCCACAGGTTCGCTTCTTCCTCATCCTTGGGCTTGTGGAAGTGGTAGAGCGTCTCGTGCACCTCCTTGATGGTGCGGAAGGGCCGCTCGACCTTGCCCTTGGCACGCGCGGCGGTGTGACGGTCTTCTTTTTTGGGCGGGAGGTGCGTCAGGACACGGATACCGAGACTGCCCATCACCGACTGGAAGACGCTCGACCGGCTGACCGGACCGTTGTCCATGTAGATCGTGACCGGCAGGCCCTGGAACGGCAGCTCGGGTTCGGGCTTGGCGGCGAACGCATTGAACAGGAAGCGGAGCGCCGATTCCGCGTCTTCGCCGTAGACGCCGCGATATTCCTGGTAGACCACACCGGAACAGTCATCCACCGCCGAGAACAGCATCAGCGTCGGTCGACCGCGCCCTTCCTCGATCCACAGCGGCGCCTCCACCTGCTTGAGGTCGGACGGGCTCATGTCGAAGTGCCATAACTCGTTCGAGCGTCGTGCCTGAAAGCGTACCGCGGCACCGGGACGGGTCACCCGGGCATGGTCCAGCCCCGACGCACGCAGCAGCCGATCTATGGTCGCCCGCTTCAACAGGCCCGGCTCGACCTTCACGAGGCCATCGGGGGTTTCGACGCCGTCGCCTTCCAGTAACTGGATCGCGCGGGCCGTAGACACGCGCCGCCCCTTGCCGTTGGTGGTACGAATTTTCAGCGCCGCGACGATCTCGGCATAGCGCTCCATCTGCGGCTGCGGCGCGACACGTGTCGCGCCATGATCGCTGCGCCGCACGGATTTGGGCCGGTTGAATTCGCGCAACGCGCGGTACATCGTCCAGACTGAGATGCCGTAAGCCTGTGCGGCGCGGGCAACGATCTCGGTGCGGTTCGGATCACGCGGGGACAACAGCGACAGCCGTCGGCGAAGCTCGACCAATGCCTCACCGGGCGGTCGCTTCCGCGCGTCAGCCATGTGCCGCGACGGCTTCCTTCGCAGCAGCGGCGCGCCCGCGCTTGCCGGCATAGCGATACAGCGTGGCAACCGACACACCCATGCGTCGGGCAATATCGCGCACCGGCAGCGACCCCTCCGTCATCATGGCGCGCGCGGCGGTCACATCGGCCGGACGCATCGAAGGCGGACGGCCACCCTTGCGGCCCTGTCTGCGCGCCTCGATCAGCCCTGCGGTGGTACGCTCGCGGATCAAGGCGCGCTCGAACTGGGCGATGGCGCCGAAGACGTGGAAGGTGAGCATGCCGCCCGGCGTGGTGGTGTCGATATTCTCGGTCAGCGACACCAGCCCGATCTTCTCGCGCTCCAGCTCCTCAGCCGTAGCGATCAGTTTCTTCAGCGAGCGGGCGAGGCGGTCGAGCTTCCACACCACGAGCGTGTCGCCGGCACGCAGCACCTCGCCGAAGATGCGGGCGAGTTCGGGACGGTCGTCGCGAGCACCCGACGCGTTTTCGGTGAAGACCCGTTCGCAACCGGCGCGGCGCAATGCGTCCAGTTGCAGGTCGGGGTTCTGGTCGCTGGTGCTAACCCTGGCATACCCGACCCGCATGACCGCTCGATCTTCTCCAAACCCGTTATCGGCATAGCGTTTTGCGAAGCAGGTTTCCAGAACAGTTTTGACAAATGGCGGACCGCCGGAATGCGTCGCCGAGCCGGCCTGCCAGCAGGATCGTCAGAAAGGAAGGTTTTTGCGAACAGCGTGAGCGCATAGAACGGGCACCGATATACGTTTACGACCGTTCCAGTCGGATCGCGCTTGCAGCGATCGTCCCGTTTGGGATGGTGTTTTGGGACAGTTACATGCTTACCGCAGTGGCACCCACCAAGCGCGCGATCATGCTTTAAGGTCAGGACTCGTTGATTACAGCCAGAAGATGACGGTGGCAGCGAGGGCGATGGCGGAGAAGAAGACGGTCGGGCAGCGGTCGTAGCGGGTTGCGACGCGGCGCCAGTCCTTGAGGCGGCCGAACATGATCTCGATGCGGTTACGTCGCCGATAGCGGCGCTTGTCGTACCTGACCGGCTCGTTGCGGGACCGCCGCCCTGGGATGCAGGGTTGGATGCCCTTGGCCTGGAGCGCATCCCTGAACCAGTCGGCGTCGTAGCCGCGGTCACCTAGCAGCCACTGAGCCTTCGGCAGGTCGTCCAGCAACGCGGCCGCACCGGTGTAGTCGCTGACCTGCCCGGCGGTCATAAAGAAGCTCAAGGGGCGTCCGTTCGCATCGGCTACGGCATGGAGCTTGGTGTTCATGCCGCCCTTGGTGCGGCCTATCAGGCGGCCAAGGCCCCCCTCACATGGGAGTTCTCAGGTCAAGAGGCTGTGCGGTAGAGCGTGCAGCCTCTTTCCTTCCGCACAATCATATCTGTTCTACCTTGCCGGTTCGGCTGCCAGCCGCAGCAATGAACCAAAACAGCGCGCCTGCAATAGCGCCTAATAGGGCAATTTGGCCGACGTAGTAGAAGTTCATCAGCCATCCGTAAGTAGTCAAAGATCCGTCGATGACGGTTGATCGTCCATCAATGCTCGCATTATCCGGTCGACTTATTAACGCGAGCACGAGCCAGGGAAGAGCGGCGACCACTGCACCAGTCGCAGCGCAGTTGATGATTGTCGCATTGACGTGTCGGCGTAACATGAAGAACGCCGGGAGCCCGATGATAAAGGCTGGAGGGTAAGCGCCAAACACGGCAAATGCCACAGCGCTCCGCCAGATCCGTTCGAGCGGATCGGTGATGCCCTCATATGCTGGCATAGCAATAGCCATCAACAAGGCGGCTGCGCCCGGGACCACTACAAAGGCGAGGATCACCCGCCAAATTGAAGGATAGGTGCGCTTGGCTCGTGCGGCGTACATGACGCCAGCTTATCGCTTTGTCGTCGCCATTCCAGATCAATCGTCAGGAATGGTCAGAGCGTCAGGCCATGGTCGTCCTCCTCAATTTTTGGATCACTGGCCTGAGCCTGTTGCAACAAGCGTCCCGGTGACCGGTCCGCTCTAACCTCACATCCGGTCGCCGCTCGTGCGCGGCTGCACCACAATCCCGCTTGCGTCGGGTCTGGCTCAGGAGACGGGACCAACCTTTTTTTCGGCATCTGAAGCCAACAGGGACCTCCGGTCCGTCCACCTGGATCCGGCAGGGACGATGCCCTGCGGGAACTCGTATCGGGTTACGTGCTCATGCGGCCTTCAGCAGCGCGCCTGCGGGCACCACGCCGGCCGAGACGAACTGCCACAGCGCGATCAGCAGCTTGCGTGCGACTGCCACGATCATGACCCGCCGCGCGCGACCACCGTTCGCGCCCACCCGCTCCGCGTACCACTTCGTCAGCTCCGAGTCCGGCTGATGACGCAGCCACAGCCAGGCGACCTGGATCATGGTCGTTCGCAACCGCTTGTTGCCCGCCTTGGACACGCCCTGCTCCCGGTCCATGCTGCCGCTTTGCCACGGTGATGGGGCCAGCCCGGCATAGGCGGCGACCTGTCGTCGATTGCTGAAGCTGCGGAAGAACGCTTCTGCGTGCAGCACGCCGGCGAACTCAGGACCGATGCCGCGCAACTGGATGAGCCGGGGACCAGTGTCCGCCTCACCGGCGGCATCCGACCGCGGCTCGAGCAGCGCGTCGCGCTCGGCTTCGACCTGCTTGATCTGGCCGACGACCATCTCCAGCCGGTCCAGCTCGCGCTCGATCTCGCGGCGAACATGCCGGGGCAGCGGTCGTCCATCGCCGGTCACCAGTTCGTCCAGCCGCGCCCGCCGGTCGGCGCGCAGTGGCTCGTAGTCGCCGACCCCTTGCGCGAACAGCAGGCCCTTGATGCGGTTGACGTGCCGCACCCGCTCCACGACCAAAGCCCGCCGCTCGCGCGAGATGCGTCGCCGGTCCTCGTCCTCGACGCTCGGCACCGCCACCATCGCACACACCCGCGGCTCCCCGCGCTTGTAGGCCAGCAGCGTGCGGACCAGCGCCTCGCCGTCGAGCTTGTCCGTCTTGGCGCGCCGGCTGCGTCGTGAAGCGGCAATCGAGGCGGCGTCGACGACGTAGCTCTCGATACCCTCGCGCACCAGGCAGCGGTGTATCCAGAAGCCGTCGAGGCCCGCCTCCTGGATGACGACCAACGGGTACTGCTCGCCTGTCCGCTCCCGCGCCTTCGCCTGTAACTGCGCGAACCGCTCCAGGAGTGCCGGCACGTCGCTGCCCTTCACCTGATGCCGCGAGATCCGCTCGCCGCGACCCGGCGACAGCGACGTCACCAGCCAGGTGGAGCGGCTCAGCTCCAGCGACACGAAGATTGCGTTCAGCTGCGTGCTGACGGCGGCATGGCATGAGACGGACACGGGCACGGGCAACCTCCTTCACGACAAAGCGGGAAGGTCAGTCTGCCTCAACCGGCGCCAGCCCGCGCCCATGGGATCTTTTTACCCGCAGGCTCGATGCCGTGCGGTGCGCCTTCAGGTAGGTGGCGTCGATCATAACCGTCTTCGGCTCGGCGCCTGCCGCCGCCAGCCCTTCCATCATCCGCGTGAACACGCCTGCCTCACCCCGGCGCTTCCACCGGTTGTAGAGCGTCTTGTGTGGCCCATAGGCGCTGGGCGCATCTCGCCAGCGCAGCCCATTGCGGTTGACGAAGACGATGCCGCTCAGAACCCGTCGGTCGTCCACCCGCGGCCGGCCGTGGCTCTTGGGAAAGAACGGCCGCAGCCGCTCAATCTGCTCATCCGTCAGCCAAAACAGGTCACTCATTCCGGTCTCCTCGCGGAGCCTGAATCAGATCGCGACGCTCACATCAATGGGTCCTGCCCCTAACTAGGCTCTCATACCATTCCCGATCGGAAGGGTATGAAAGACAGTCAGAACAGTCCGTTTCCGTTCGGAAATCGGAAATCGGAAATTTTCTCAGCTCAAGGTTGGAGTTCAATGATGGAAACGTCTGGATCTGGTTCAGGCTCCGTAGTAAGCGCAAAATGAGCGACCTGTCCTGACTGACGGACGAACCGATGGGCGGCTGCAAGCAATTGCCGGATGGCACGATGCAGGCAGGGTGACCGGTCAGCGTGATGTCAATTTATCGACGCAAGGATACCTTTCTTCACACCAAAGGCCGCTGGCGGGATGCAGAACACTACGGCATTGGTTCGACAACTGGCGACATTTCGTGTATCCCGGCGCGATGAAGGATCGGCATGAAGCAGTTGTCGAAGAGGTCCTGCATTGCTCAGCCAGTGCCGCGCATTCGCTTGTTGCTGCCAGCTGGTGTCGTTCGGGCCTAAAGCACGGTCTCGACGCAGGAGCCGATCGGGTTCCAGATCTTGTATCTGCAAGTGACCTGATTCAGCGGCGGCAACGCTGTGAGTTGATGCTGGAGGTCGCGCGTCCCTTGCTCGACCAGCTGTTGCAGATCGTCTCTGCCACGGGTTGCGCCGTGATGCTGTCGGACAATGACGGTGTCGTTCTGGAAGCGCGTAGCCTCGCGGGTGACCGCGAGCTTTTCGATCGGATCGGCTTGACGCCCGGCGGAGTGTGGAGCGAAAGCCGGGAAGGCACGAACGGGATCGGCACCTGCCTGATCGAGGGTCGACCGGTCACGATCCATCGAGATGAACACTTCGCCAGCCGGAATACGGGCATAAGCTGCATGGATGCGCCGGTGCGCGATGCGACCGGCCAGCTTGTCGGCGCCTTGGATATCTCGAACTGCCGCTACGACCACAGCGCCGCGATGGGAATGCTCGTTCAGAAGATCGTGCAGGATGCCGCTCGCCGGATCGAGAGCGGCATCTTTCGCGCGCATTTCGCCTCGTACCGGATCATCGATGCCAATCTGCCAGGCGGCGATGCAGCCTTGCTGGCCGTTGATCGGGACGATCTGGTCATCGGCGCGACCTTCGCTGCAAGGCATCGGTTCAAACTGACCAACGCGTGTCTCGGGGGCCGCCGCACGGCTTCGAATATCCTCGGTGGCGAAGAAGCCACCTCGTTCGCTGACTCGGAACGGGCTTTCTTGCGCCGCGCGCTGGCGCGGGCAGACGGCAACGCCACCAAGGCGGCAAAGGAACTCGGCATCGGTCGAGCTACTCTCTATCGTCGAATGGAAAGGGTAGGTTTGCAGCGTCGCTGACATATCTGGTCTCCCCATTGTCTCGATAGCGAGACAATCGACCCATTCCATCAACCGGCAGTCCCTGTGCACCGCCGCCATCTCGCGGAACTATCGTCCTCGCGACCGGAAGGATCCGGCGGTTTCGAGAGGATGACGTGATGGACATACAGACCAACCCCGCCACTTCGATGACGGTGCCGTTCGCGGAACGCTACGACAACTTCATCGGCGGAAAGTGGACCGCGCCCAAGGACGGGCGCTATTTCGACAACATCTCGTCGATTACCGGCAGATCCATTGGTCAGGTGGCACGCAGTCAGGCGGCCGATGTCGAAGCCGCGCTGGATGCGGCGCATGCGGCGAAGGAGGCCTGGGGCCGCACCAGCGTTAGCGAGCGAGCCTTGATCCTCAATCGGATCGCGGACCGGATGGAGGAAAATCTTCGCGAGCTCGCCATCGCGGAAACCTGGGACAACGGAAAACCGCTACGCGAGACAATGGCCGCGGACATTCCGCTGGCGATCGATCACTTCCGCTATTTCGCAGGCTGCATCCGCGCGCAGGAAGGCGGTATCTCGGAGATCGATCACGATACGGTCGCTTATCATTTCCATGAGCCACTGGGCGTGGTCGGCCAGATTATTCCGTGGAACTTCCCGATCCTGATGGCGGTGTGGAAACTCGCACCGGCACTGGCGGCAGGCAATTGCGTGGTATTGAAACCGGCCGAACAGACGCCGGCGTCGATCATGGTCCTGATGGAAATCATCGGCGACCTGCTGCCCGCCGGGGTGGTCAACGTGGTCAACGGCTTCGGCTTGGAAGCCGGCAAGCCGCTCGCCAGCAGCAACCGCATCGCGAAGATTGCCTTCACGGGCGAGACGACGACGGGTCGGCTCATCATGCAATATGCCAGCGAGAACCTGATCCCGGTGACGCTGGAGCTCGGCGGGAAAAGTCCGAACATCTTTTTCGAGGACGTATGTCGCGAGGACGACGATTATCTCGACAAGGCGATCGAGGGCCTAGTGATGTTCGCGCTCAACCAAGGCGAGGTATGCACCTGTCCAAGCCGGGCACTGGTGCATGAGAACATTTACGACCGCTTCATGGAACGCGCGATCCAGCGCGTTGAGGCGATCAAGGCAGGCAATCCGCTCGATCTGGAGACAATGATCGGCGCGCAGGCATCATCCGAACAGCAGCAGAAGATCCTATCCTACATCGATATCGGCAAACAGGAGGGCGCCGAACTGCTGACCGGCGGCGAGGCAGCCCGGTTCGAAGGCGATCTTGCAGGCGGCTACTATGTAAAACCCACCGTGTTCCGTGGCCATAACCGGATGCGGATTTTTCAGGAGGAAATCTTCGGACCGGTCCTGTCGGTCACCACCTTCAAGGACCAGGATGAGGCGCTGAACATCGCCAACGATACGCTTTATGGCCTGGGCGCGGGCGTGTGGAGCCGGGATGCGAACACCTGCTACCGCTTCGGCCGCGCGATCCGCGCGGGACGTGTGTGGACCAATTGCTACCATGCCTATCCCGCCCACGCGGCGTTCGGCGGCTACAAGCAATCCGGCATCGGGCGCGAAAACCACCGCATGATGCTCGACCACTATCAGCAGACCAAGAACATGCTGGTCAGTTACAGCCCGAAGAAGCTCGGCTTCTTCTGAGGCGAACAGCCCGGGCACGGCGACGCGGAGTTTCGCCCGCCGCCCGGCCTTCGAACGATAAAACTACAGGAGAGATGTCATGAGCAAGACCATGAAAGCCGCCGTCGTGCGCGCCTTTGGCGAGCCACTGCGGATCGAGGAAGTTCCGGTGCCCGAGGTCCAGCCCGGCATGATCCAGGTTGCCATTCAGGCCTCCGGTGTGTGTCACACCGACCTCCACGCCGCAGAAGGCGACTGGCCGGTAAAGCCCGAGCCGCCCTTTATCCCGGGCCACGAAGGCGTGGGCTTTGTCTCCGCTGTGGGCAAGGGCGTGACCCACGTGAAGGAAGGCGACCGGGTCGGCGTGCCTTGGCTCTACACCGCTTGCGGTCACTGCACGCACTGCCTCGGTGGATGGGAGACGCTGTGCGAAAGCCAGTTGAACACCGGCTATTCGGTCAATGGCGGGTTCGCCGACTACGTGCTGGCCGACCCCAATTATGTCGGCCACCTGCCGGACAATGTCGGCTTCAACGAAATCGCGCCGGTGTTGTGCGCGGGCGTGACGGTCTACAAGGGCCTGAAGATGACCGATACCCGGCCCGGCGATGCGGTCGTCATCTCCGGCATCGGCGGTCTCGGCCATATGGCGGTACAATATGCGGTGGCCATGGGGATGAAGGTGGTCGCCGTCGACGTCGACGACGCCAAACTCGACCTCGCCCGCAGGCTCGGTGCGGTGGAGACGGTCAACGCACGGACGGACAATGATCCCGCCACGACGGTAAGGCGATTGACCAGCGGAGGCGCGCGCGGCGCGCTGGTGACCGCGGTGAGCGAAAAGGCCTTTGAACAGGCGGTCGGCATGATCGGGCGCGGCGGCACCGTCGCGCTTAACGGCCTGCCGCCGGGTGATTTCCCGCTCAACATCTTCGGCATGGTACTGAACGGTATTACCATACGCGGCTCCATCGTCGGCACCAGGCTGGACCTGCAGGAATCGCTCGAATTCGCTGGCGACGGCAAGGTGAAGGCGACGATCTCGACTGCCGGTCTCGAAGACATCAACTCGGTGTTCGACCGTATGCGGCAGGGCCAGATCGAAGGGCGGGTCGTCCTCGACCTGACCGTATAATGGCGAACGGTGACGAGCAGGACGAGGGAAAAATGGGGCGGGCCGCTTTGGTTCGCCGTGTGATTGCCACCGAGGCGGGAGCGGCGCTGCTGGCCGAAATCGTCGACCGTCACGGCCCGGTGCTGGTCCACCAGTCGGGCGGTTGCTGCGACGGTTCCAGCCCGATGGTTTATCCCCGCAGCGAGTTTTGCCTTGGCGGATCGGACGTGCTGCTCGGCACCATAGGCACCACGCCAGTCTATATCGGGGCGCAGCAATTCGCGGCATGGAAGCACACGCAGCTGATCCTCGACGTGGTGGAGGGACGGGGCGGGATGTTCAGCCTCGACAACGGAACGGGCCGACGCTTTCTCGTGCGAAGCCGTGTCTATGAGAAGGCCGAGATCACCATGTTGGCGGCAACCGACAGGCTTCACGCGATGCAAGCATCGGTGGAGCGCGATCCCGACGCCTTTTGGCTGGCCGAGGCATGCCGCCTGAACTGGAGCGTCTTCCCGACCAAAGCGGACGAGAGCAGCTTCGACAAAGCCGACTTCGGCATTCGCTGGTTTGCCGACGGCGAACTGAATGTTTCGGTCAACTGCCTCGATCGCCATCTGGATGCCCGTGGCGACAACGCCGCCATCGTTTTCGAAGGGGACGAGCCGGGCGAGGGGCGAACCCTCACTTACCGCGAACTGCATACGGAAGTCTGTCGTTTCGCCAATGTGTTGAAGGGCCGCGGAGTCGCCAAGGGAGATCGGGTAGTCCTGTACATGCCGATGGTACCCGAAGCCGCGATCGCCATGCTTGCCTGCACACGAATCGGCGGGGTACATTCGGTGGTGTTCGGTGGCTTTTCACCCGATAGTCTGTCTGATCGTATTTCCGATTGCGGCGCCAAGCTCGTTATCACCGCCAATGAAGGCAGGCGCGGCGGCAGGTCGGTTCCCCTAAAGGCCAATGTCGACGCGGCCTGTGCAAAGGCGGGCGGGGTCGAAACGGTTATCGTCGTACAGCGGACGACGACCGAGGTCGATCTCAAGGAGGGCCGCGATTGGTGGTGGCACGACTTGAGCAAAGGGGTCGATGCCGATTGTCCGCCCGAGCCAATGAATGCGGAAGATCCGCTGTTCATTCTCTACACCAGCGGATCGACCGGCAAGCCCAAGGGCGTGCTGCACAGCACCGGCGGTTATCTCCTGTGGGTCACGCTCACCACGGATCTTCTATTCGGGTTAGCCGACGACGATCTATTCTGGTGCACGGCCGATGTCGGTTGGATCACGGGCCACAGCTATGTCGTTTACGGGCCGCTCGCGAACGGCGCCAGCACGGTAATGTTTGACGGCGTGCCGACCTATCCTGATGCCGGACGCCTATGGGAAACGTGCCAGCGTCTGGGCGTCACCGTGTTCTACACCGCGCCGACCGCGATCCGCGCGCTGATGCGCGAAGGAGAGGAGCCGGTGAAACAACACGATCTGTCCCGGCTGCGGCTGCTCGGCACCGTAGGCGAGCCGATCAATCCCGAGGCCTGGAACTGGTATCACCGCGTGATCGGCGGCGAGCGTTGCGACATCGTCGACACATGGTGGCAGACCGAAACTGGCGCGGCGCTGATCGCGCCCGTGAACGGCACGGCGGAGGCGAAGCCAGGATCGGCGACCAAGCCGCTGCCGGGTGTATTTCCGGAACTGGTCGATGCCGAAGGCCGCACACTGGCCGGCGCGGTGGAGGGCAATCTCGTCCTCACCCGTAGCTGGCCCGGTCAGATGCGCACGGTTTACGGCAATCACGAACGCTTCTTTCAGACCTATTTCAGCACCTACCCGGGCAGCTATTTCACCGGAGACGGCGCACGTCGCGATGCCGATGGCGATTACTGGATTACCGGCCGGGTGGATGATGTGATCAACGTATCGGGCCACCGCATGGGCACCGCCGAAGTCGAAAGCGCGCTGGTGGCGCATGAGCGTGTGGCGGAAGCGGCGGTGGTGGGCATGCCGCACGATATCAAGGGACAAGGCATTTACGCCTTCGTGACGCTCAACGCGGATCAGGAGGGCGACGAGGCCCTGCGTGCCGCGCTGTGCAAATGGGTGCGCAGCGAGATCGGTCCGATCGCCACGCCCGATGCGATCCAGTTTGCGCCCAGCCTACCCAAGACGCGCAGCGGCAAGATCATGCGCCGCATTCTGCGCAAGATTGCCGAAGGGAAACCGGGCGAAGTCGGAGACATGTCAACCTTGGCCGACCCTGCGGTGGTCGACGAACTCGTGGCCAACCGCATCAGCGCCTAGGGTCCGTGACGGGGACAGGAAAGCTTTCCGAAGTTAGGATCGTCTCCGGCACCGTTCCCGATTGGGAAGGTTCAGGGAGACGGCTGACGGTCGCAAGGCGCGCCGGACGGCAGGGGAATAGCCGTTTTCCCAAAATATGTTCCCGATTGCTCATTCCCGAAATGGCCGGTTGGAGACGGAGAAATGGGACGATCCGGCCCGTGAAATGAACCCGCCTTTGGCATCCGCCCGGAGCGGATAATGTGAGCAGCCATCTCCGATTGCGAGCAGCGCCCGATGATGGCGAGCACGCTGGCAGCTAATTTGAGCACGATGCCGCCCGCCAGTGGCAGAGAGCGTGAGCACAAAATCGCTCCGATGGCGAGCAGACGCCGCTATGTTTGCGAGCCGCTACACGTACTGCTCGCGTGGAAGCTGCCCCTGATGCTGAGCTGCCCGCTGCATGGCTGCTGGCTGGAATCCTATTGGGGCGTGCCAGGGCGGTTTCTCGGCTGGGAGAACGCCGACGCCGAACCGCGCACCGCCAGCGACGCGATTGCGGCGATGGACCAGCGTACCTGGCAGGCACTGACAACCGGTCACGTGGAGCTGCCGCGCCGACGCATCCACGCCGGATTGTGGTTTCGACTTCTTCGCACGCTGCTCGATGAGCTGAACACCCCGCTTTCCGCGTGCGGAACCTGCGCGGGGTATCCCCGCCAAGTCTGGGAAGGCTGCGGGCATCCGCTGCGTGCTGGGCAAAGTCTGTGGCGACCGTATGAAACCCTGAATCCGATAGTACGGTTACAGATGCTGGAGGCGGCGGCAACGGCAATCAGCTTGATTGAGGTGAGGGACATCAGCCCGCCAGGCGAGCAGGCAAAGCTATTCTGGTCCGAGCCCCAAACCGGGTTCACCAGTGGCCTGCCGACGAAAGCGCCGAAGCCCGAGCCCATCAATCACTGGCAGCGTGCAGTCCAGGCCATCGACGAGGCCATCATTGAAGCGCGACACAACCCCGAGACGGCACGCTCGCTGTTCGCGTTGGCTTCCTATGGTCGGCGCGATCCCGCTTCCTTGGAACGGTTGCGCGCCACCTTCGTGAAGGAAGGCATCCCGCCGGAATTTCTGTCACATTACCTGCCTGATGCACCCTTTGCATGTCTTAAACAAAATGACGGGTTAAGTGACAAATTTTGACGGATAGAGCTTTCCGGCTCACACTGTCACATAATCGAACGTATACGTGACGGGTGAAAAGGTGCTGATCGGCTACATGCGGGTATCGAAGGCGGACGGATCCCAGTCCACCAATTTGCAACGCGATGCGCTCATCGCCGCTGGTGTGAGCCTTGCGCACCTTTACGAGGATCTGGCCTCGGGCAGGCGCGATGATCGCCCAGGGTTGGCTGCTTGCCTGAAGGCGCTTCGTGAAGGGGACACGCTGATCGTGTGGAAGCTCGATCGGCTTGGCCGTGATCTGCGCCACCTGATCAACACCGTGCACGACCTAACTGCGCGTAGCGTGGGCCTGAAGGTCCTGACCGGTCACGGTGCGGCGGTCGACACGACGACTGCCGCCGGCAAGCTTGTGTTCGGTATTTTTGCCGCGCTGGCCGAGTTCGAGCGTGAGTTGATTTCCGAGCGAACAGTCGCTGGACTTATCTCGGCGCGCGCTCGCGGCAGGAAAGGGGGGCGCCCCTTCAAGATGACCGCCGCCAAGCTACGCCTGGCGATGGCCAGCATGGGGCAACCGGAAACCAAGGTGGGCGATCTCTGCGAAGAACTCGGGATTACCCGGCAGACGCTCTACCGGCACGTGTCGCCCAAGGGCGAACTGCGGCCAGACGGCGTAAAGCTGCTCTCCCTCGGTTCAGCCGCATAAATGGAGGCGACCTGGAACGGGGCGCTGTTCAGTGCGGCAACGATCCGATTACCGGTGTCGACCCAGAGCAGCCGTAGAGCTTTTGGGAAAGCTGTCGTTCAACACCTGAATTAAGCCGACCCGCGAAGCGGGTTCGGCTTGAATGAATTGTTAGACATCACTGGCATGGCACCAAGCAATTTAGTGGCTTCATGTTTCACGAAGTGAACGAACGCCGCCAACTGATCCGCGCGTGAGGCCAAGCAATCTTCTCCTTGTCCAAGATAAGCCTGCCGGGCTTCAAGCAGTACGGGCTTATGTTGATCTGGCAGACGCTCAATTGCCCAGTTGGCAACGATATCCTTCGGTGCGATCTTGCCGGTTGCTGCGCTGTACCAAATGCGAGACAAGGTAAGCACTACATTCCGCTCATCGCCTTCCCAATCCGGCTGCGAATTCCATAGTTTCAGAGTGTCGCTCAATGCCTTGAATAGATCGCCTTCCGGAACTGGGTTAAAGAAATCCTCTGCGGCCGAACCTGCCAATGCAAGGCTATGCTGCCTTACTTTAGTTAGCAGAATAGCCAGATCAACATCGGTTGTGGCGGGCTCGAAGATGCCCGCAAGAATGTCCTTACGCTGCCACTCCCCGAATTGCAGTTCCCGTCTGGCCGGATAACGCCAAGGGACAACATCACCATGCACGACGATGGTAACTTCCAAGGCGCGGAGAGCCTCACTTTGGCCAGGGGAGGCAGAAATTTCCAAGAGATCTACGACCAGGGCTTGTCGGACAGTCTCATCGAGCTGTGCAGCCACAGTAACCAGCAAATCAATATCACTGTATGGCTTCAGGCCACCGTCCAGTGCAGAGCCGTACAAATGCACGGCCAGCAACGTTGATTCCAGATGACGCTCGATGGCGTTGAGAGCCAGTGATAGCTGTACCGAAATCTCGGCGGGTACTGCGTTACTCATGATGTCTAACGTTTGAAATAAGGGGCGGGACAAAGCGCTAGCTTTGGACCGTCCCTGTTGATTGATGGGTTAGGCCAGTGCTTTTCGCAAGAATACCAGCGCTTTGCGCCGCAGCAAACTGACCAGGAACAATCGAATTTCTGACTGCAAAAACTGGTGCACCGAAACAACAACCTGACCGAAGCGATGGGTTTAAACCTGTGCAAGAACGGAGGTTTTCAACCCGCGACCTTGAACGAAGCCAAGGATGTTCTGGCGCGCATTTGGCCGAGAATGTTTCTTGAGACACAACCAGAAAAATGCGCGCCTTGTGCTGAAGAAGCCAATACCGTGAAAAACTTCTGCAAAAACGTTGTTTTTTGCTTTTCCTGACCGAAGCCAATTTTTAAAGCTCTGAACAAATAGGCCTAACGCCCGGCTTTGGGGCGGACTTGTAGCCGCGCAGCGGCGGAAAGGCCGTCCCAGCCCCGAAGGGGCGACAACAGCCGTTTGTTAAATGCTTAATGCACACTAGCCTTAGAAAATAAGTTGATAACCACTACCCCAGCAACAATAAGCCCCATGCCAAAAATACTCGCAAAATCCAATTTCTGACCAAAAATCAACCAACCTGCTACAGAAATCAATACGATTCCTAAGCCAGCCCAAATAGCGTAAGCAATGCCAATAGGAATAGTTTTTAGAGTCAGAGATAGAAAATAGAATGCAACAACGTAGCCCAGAACTACTAATAGGCTAGGCCACAATTTCGTAAAACCAGCACTTACCTTCAAGCTAGAAGTTGCTACCACTTCAGCTGCAATCGCAACACCAAGAAACAACCAGTTTTTCATTTTAAGCTTCCTCATAAAACACTGTACGAAGTATTTTACTTAAAGTACTTAAAAAAGAGCAGTCTTGTTAAATTGCTATATCTGTGCGCAAAGCTAAAAAAATATTTAACGTTTGACATGAGGGGCGGCCAAGGGCGCCAGCCCTTGGACGTCCCCCTCGATGGAAGGGTTAGGCATCACTGCGTGTTCGCTCGAATGCCTGGCGTGTTTGAACCATGTACACGGCTGGACCATCTGGGGTGGTTACGGTACCTTGCCTCTCAAACCCCGCTTTCTCGTAGCATCGGATCGCTCGCAAGTTGCTCGGCGACGGGTCCGTTTGGATCTTGGTGACCTCGGGATCATTGAACAGCAACTCAACCAGAGCTCGAACCAGCTTGGTTCCCAAGCCTTTGCCCAGTTGTGATGCATTCGCCAGTGACTGGTCTATTCCGCGTACTCCTGGATCGGTTTCTTCTTCCCACCATCCGTCCCCGCTTCCAAGAGCAACGTACGACTGGGCATACCCAATCGGCTCTCCATTCAGCATTGCAATGTATGGAGTGACGGACTCTTGCGCTAAAACGCTTGGCAAGTACTGTTCCTGTACGTCAGCAAGTGTCGGGCGTGCTTCTTCTCCGCCCCACCACTCGACGATATGAGATCGATTTAGCCACTCATAGAGCATCGCAAGGTCATGCTCAGTCATGAGGCGCAGTGTGACGGAATCGGTGCTGTTGGTCACGATGCTGTACTTTGTGATGCCTAACTTTGTTTTAGGGCGACTGCCCTGCTGCGTAACATCGTTGCTGCTCCATAACATCAAACATCGACCCACGGCGTAACGCGCTTGCTGCTTGGATGCCCGAGGCATAGACTGTACAAAAAAACAGTCATAACAAGCCATGAAAACCGCCACTGCGCCGTTACCACCGCTGCGTTCGGTCAAGGTTCTGGACCAGTTGCGTGAGCGCATACGCTACTTGCATTACAGCTTACGAACCGAACAGGCTTATGTCCACTGGGTTCGTGCCTTCATCCGTTTCCACGGTGTGCGTCACCCGGCAACCTTGGGCAGCAGCGAAGTCGAGGCATTTCTGTCCTGGCTGGCGAACGAGCGCAAGGTTTCGGTCTCCACGCATCGTCAGGCATTGGCGGCCTTGCTGTTCTTCTACGGCAAGGTGCTGTGCACGGATCTGCCCTGGCTTCAGGAGATCGGAAGACCTCGGCCGTCGCGGCGCTTGCCGGTGGTGCTGACCCCGGATGAAGTGGTTCGCATCCTCGGTTTTCTGGAAGGCGAGCATCGTTTGTTCGCCCAGCTTCTGTATGGAACGGGCATGCGGATCAGTGAGGGTTTGCAACTGCGGGTCAAGGATCTGGATTTCGATCACGGCACGATCATCGTGCGGGAGGGCAAGGGCTCCAAGGATCGGGCCTTGATGTTACCCGAGAGCTTGGCACCCAGCCTGCGCGAGCAGCTGTCGCGTGCACGGGCATGGTGGCTGAAGGACCAGGCCGAGGGCCGCAGCGGCGTTGCGCTTCCCGACGCCCTTGAGCGGAAGTATCCGCGCGCCGGGCATTCCTGGCCGTGGTTCTGGGTTTTTGCGCAGCACACGCATTCGACCGATCCACGGAGCGGTGTCGTGCGTCGCCATCACATGTATGACCAGACCTTTCAGCGCGCCTTCAAACGTGCCGTAGAACAAGCAGGCATCACGAAGCCCGCCACACCGCACACCCTCCGCCACTCGTTCGCGACGGCCTTGCTCCGCAGCGGTTACGACATTCGAACCGTGCAGGATCTGCTCGGCCATTCCGACGTCTCTACGACGATGATTTACACGCATGTGCTGAAAGTTGGCGGTGCCGGAGTGCGCTCACCGCTTGATGCGCTGCCGCCCCTCACTAGTGAGAGGTAGGGCAGCGCAAGTCAATCCTGGCGGATTCACTACCCCTGCGCGAAGGCCATCGGTGCCGCATCGAACGGCCGGTTGCGGAAAGTCCTCCCTGCGTCCGCTGATGGCCGGCAGCAGCCCGTCGTTGCCTGATGGATCCAACCCCTCCGCTGCTATAGTGCAGTCGGCTTCTGACGTTCAGTGCAGCCGTCTTCTGAAAACGACAACGTAGGTCCGCGACTGGTGTTTATGAGCCAGCAGCCGTTGGAAAGGCCATTTTGGCTATACCCATTCGAGCCATGCAGGACGAGGAGCGAGGAAGCATGATCCGGGCAGCGCGCGTATATCTGCGGGTCAGCACCGACGAACAGGATCTGGCGCGGCAGGAGGCGATCGTCGGCAACGCGCGCACCGCCGGCTTCTATGTCGCGGCGGTGTACCGCGAGAAGGCATCGGGCGCGCGACCGGACCGGCCCGAACTCCTGCGAATGGTGGGCGACCTGCAACCCGGCGAAGTGGTGATCGCGGAGAAGATCGATCGCATCAGCCGGCTGCCGCTGCCCGAAGCGGAGCTGCTGGTCGAGACTATAAGAGGGAAGGGGGCTCGACTGGCGGTTCCGGGGATCGTCGATCTGTCCGACCTGCTCGCCGACAGTTCGGGCGTGGCGCGCATCGTGCTGGAGGCGGTGCAGGACATGCTGCTGCGCGTCGCGCTGCAAACCGCGCGCGACGATTATGAAACCAGGCGCGAGCGCCAGCGCGAGGGGATCGAGATCGCCAAGCGGGCGGGGCGCTACACCGGGCGCAAACCAGACTTGGCCCACCACCGACGCATCATTGCACTGCGCGACGCAGGCATGAGTATTGCGCGCACCGCCGAACTGGCGGGGTGCAGCGTCGCGCAGGTCAAGCGCGTGACCGCGCTTTATCGAGCAAAGGTAAGGACGGTCGCCTCTCCCATGCTACCAGACTCGGAGTGACTCAAACAATACTACCTCCGCGAAAACCGGGGCGCTTCAGTCCTGCTCCTGTCTGCGCTCGTTGGCCTCGGCGAGGTCGAGCAATCGACGCATTGCCTCCCCTTTAGGTATGCGATGTTTCTCAGCGTATGCGTCGAACCGATCACGATCCTCGTCCGTCATCCTTAGACTAAAGTGGGCTGGGTACTGCGCCACGCGCCGCTCGCGCTTTCGCGCGGTAGGCCGGACTCGCGCGGGTTGCTCCGCGCCTGTAGCGGGCGCTGCCGGCGCTGCTTCCGTTGCCTCGGCTGGCGCATCGCGCGGAACGAAACCGATCGCTTGTGCGGCTGCTTTCGCCTGCTGGCGCACCTCGTGCGTCGGCGGTGCGATCAGGCCAGCGTCGTCGTCTTCACCGTCGCGTCCAAATCGGGGGACGCCCGCAAACGATGTGGTTGGCTTGCGGCTCATGCTGCCGTGGCTCCCTTCAAGGTGGCTAATACCTCTGCGGCGAAAGCTTCGGCGTTGGTGCGGGCGGTGTCGAGCGATGACGCCTGCGAGGTGGTCATCTCGGCGAGCGTCCCGCCCTGCGCGAACATGGTTTTGAAAGCGGTTCGTTCCGCGATTGTGGTTGCGAGCGCGGGGATTCCAGCCTCTTCGATCCCGGCCGCAATCGACGTGGCAACACGCGACCGAACACGGCTGCTTGCGGGGGTGCGGGTATAGACGGCAGCAAATGCGATCTCACGGCGCGCTGCTTTGGACGCCCGCCGGATCGTCTGAAACGTGCGCGCCGCTTGGTTCGCGTCCAGAACCGAACCCTGCATCGGCACTAGGGCGAGCTGCGTCATCAACAGGGCGTTGACGACACGGGTGGTCCCCCTACCCTCAAGGTCAACGATGACGTGCCGTGCGCGGTGCTGCGCTTCATCAATGGTATCCACAATGCGTTCCTCGTCTTCCTCCGGGATAACCTCGATGTTGCCCGGCTTTCCGGGCAGCGCGCCCCATTCGGCGAGCGGAAAATTCGGGTCGGCGTCGATAACGACGATGTGCGAGCCGTCACGCGCAAGCTCGGTTGCCAGCAATAGGGCCGCGGTCGTTTTGCCGACGCCTCCCTTGGATGACAGGAATGTGAAAACGGCCATGTAGCCCCCAGATCTTCAAAGGTGTTGCATTGTGCTACAACGTAGCGACGCGAACTTCAACTGGATTGTGCTATAAGAGAGCACATAGTGTGGCAGGATCATGCTAGATACGACCCAGTACGATAACGTCTACTAAGTGTGGCTCGGTGCGGCAATGTGATGCTAGGTACAACCCGGTGCGGCAATGTGCTGCGATGGTAGACATGGTGCGGCCCGGTGTGGCGCAGTGCTGCTCCATAATGCCTAGTATATTGGGCACTAAGCGGCATTATAGTGTAGCGATGAGATGCGCTTTCCTGGTGTAAGCTGCTCGACCCGACATTAATGAGTTACGCGCTCGGCATCCACGCCGACCTTGGCAACTACCGTGTCGTTAAGAGCCCGACTCATAATTCGAGTTTTGCGATACGGCGTGTCATGCGCCTGATGGAAGCGATGATGAGCCAGGCTTCGGC
>FWWM01002839.1_pt1 | contig 43595 bp, 44 predicted proteins | sample 2228351 | NCBI WGS metagenome assembly FWWM01 (sample SAMEA103939774, study PRJEB20133) | metagenome
CGGTCCACCCTTGGCCGGCCAACCGAACCATCTGCGCCACCGGCGGGTCTTCGGGTGGACTCCCGGGTTCTCCGAGAGCTCCAGTAGCCTCCGGTCCTCTTCAGGGGTCAGGCAGATCCGAATCGCAGCACCCATGGAGATATTTTGGGGAGAGCACTTAGCGGCGCCGGCCCCGGAAGAGGGCTCCGAACTCCTGCCGGAACTGGGCATACCCCGTTTCGTCCAGGTCCTCCATGACCACGATCCGCAGCCGATCGGCGTCCCGCACGGGTGGGTGAATCCCCGGCACGAGGACGAACTCCCCGGCGGCGGCCAGGGCCAGGAGACCTGCCCGGGACGTTAAGGTCTCGATGAAGAGCCGACCCGCGTTCGGATGCGGCGCCTCCCGTCCCAAGGCGGCCAGATGGGCATCCGCCAGGATGGGCTCTACCTGGACGTAGTCCACGGGCGCCCCCTGTCGGGCGAGGAGGTACATGAAATTCAGGTGGCTGATGCCGATCGGCAGCTCTCCTACAGCCACCTTGCTCACCACCGTGAGGGTAGACTCTTCCAAGGCGCCCACGTTCTCCGCCAGCCGCTCGACGAAGGCCTTCTACTGCGGGCCCAGGTAGCGCCTCAGGTTCACCAGCCGCGCGCCAGTACTCCGCCTCTACTCCGTAGTGCCCCTTGAAGATGCGCGCGATGACGTCGAAGTTGTCCGCGGCCATGGTTCCGTACACCATACCCGGCCTTCCCGCCGGGCCGCGGCGCCGACATCTGACCGACCGACCACGGGTAGATCCGCGGTGTTCAGGAAGACGAGGATCCCGAGGAGCACCCATCCGACCCGCACCAGTCTCCGCATGTCCGACCCTCCCGTGTGTGCCGCTCCCTTGAGGGTCTGCTCTCGTATACCGGCCCGGCTCTCGTCCGGCAAGGATGTGGGGCGGGTCGTGTCAGCTCTCCGTGAGCAGCGCCCTACCGCGTGGGTGGGCAGGAAGACGCACGGAGATTCAGGCCGGAAGGAGGGCAAGCAGCTCCCGCAGAGCTGATCTCCGACCATCCAGCACGCCGACGGGTGGACGTCGGCCCGGCGGGCCGCTTCCAGGAAGATCCGGGGGTCCGGCTTAGCCACCCCTACGTCCTGGGAAGTCACCATCAGCGCGAAGAACCGGTGCAGCCCTGCGCGCTCCAGCTTCCACCGTTGTACGTGCGCTTCGCCGTTTGTAATGATGCCGAGCCTCAGGCCTATTCGGTGTAGCGTGTCCAGGACTTCCTCCGCGTCCGGGAACGGGGGCATGAGACGGCTGCGCAGGGCCGTGTACCGCTCCAGGAACGGTTCGACCGGGCCGTGGAACCTCAGTGCCCGTAAGGCTTCCTCCCAGGTCCACCGGCGGATGCGCTCGACGGTCACGCCCGGCTGGGCAGGTGTCACGCGGCGCCAGAGATCCGCCGAAGCCCGGAGGTAGGCGTCGGCCACCTGTTCGGGATCCAGGCCAGGAGGATCTAGCTCCTGGACGACCCGACGCACAGCCTCCCGGATCGCCCCCGTTTCGTCCACCAAGGTATCGTCCAGATCGAAGAAGATCGCTTCAGGACGCATCCAGCTCAGAGATAGCGTACCCGAGCCGCAGGTCCGGGCACTCTCTGGCCCTGCATCTGGGAAAACCGAGAGGCAGAACGTATCCTAAGTGGCGGCGGTCGCCGTAGACCCCTCGCTGGTGCAGACCCGGCGCGTGCGGGTGGAGGTGGAGACGGCAGGTGAGCGTACCTTGGGACAGACCGTGGTCGATCTTCAGGGCGTAAGCCGGAAGCCTGCCAACGCGGACGTCGCCTTGGAGGTCGACATCCGCCGGTTCAAGCAGTTCGTCCGTGACGTCCTGGCCCAGCTGGATGTCCGAATGGCGGGGAGGAGGGCGTAACGAAGGAGCACGGGATGGGCCCGTCCGTGTGCGTGGTGGGAAGTCTCAACATAGACCTGGTGGTGAAAGTACCCCGGTTGCCCCGGGTCGGTGAGACGGTCTCAGGAGGGGTGTTCAGGACCTTCCCGGGCGGTAAGGGGGCCAATCAGGCCGTGGCGGCGGCCCGCCTGGGCGCCCAGGTCACGATGGTGGGAAGGGTGGGGGAGGATGGGTTTGGGGCCGTGCTGGTGGAGGGGTTACAAAACGCGGGGATCGATGTCCGCCATGTGCGGCGGACGCCCGGGATCGCAACGGGCGTGGCGCTGATCGGGGTGGATCCCCAAGGACAAAACCTGATCATGGTGGCTCCGGGAGCTAACGCACAACTGACGCCGGAGGATGTCCGGTCTGCCCGAGAGGCGATCGTGGGAGCGCAGGTAGTCCTGCTGCAGCTCGAGGTCCCCATTCCCGCGGTCCTTGAGGCCGCCCGCATCGCGCGCGATGCAGGAGCCATCGTGTGTCTGGATCCAGCTCCGGCGATGCCCCTCCCTCCGGAGTTCCCCTCGCTGGTGGATGTCATACACCCAAACGAAACGGAGGCGTCCCAGTTGACCGGACTGGAGATCCTGACGGTAGAGGACGCCATGCAGGCCGCACGCCGGTTGCGGGCGGAGGGGTATCGCGTGGCGGTCGTCAAGATAGGCGACCGGGGGGCGGTGTACGCGTCCGCGGAGGGTCACGGGCATGTGCCTGCGTTTCCGGTCCCCGCCGTCGACGCCACCGCCGCGGGGGATGCGTTCGCGGCGGCGCTCGGCGTGGCCCTGGCGGAAGGACGGGTGCTCCCCGAAGCCGTCCGCTTCGCGAACGCGGCGGGTGCGCGCAAGGTGACCCGGATGGGTGCCCAGTCGATGCCCTCCCGGCGGGAGGTCGAGGAGCTCCTGCGGTAGAGCCGGTTCCTGCTACCGCGGGGTGGCAGTCCCCAGGGCCCTCGGTCGGTTGCGGGGAGGGGAAGGGGGTGGTATAGTAGGAGCTGGACCGACCGGAACGGAGTGGAAGTGGCGCGTACGCGGGAGTGGGTCGGAAAGCCCACTCCTTCGTTTTAGAGGGGCCATGAGCACGGAGCGGCAGGCGATCCTTCAGCGGGTAAGCGAGCTGGCCCAGCCCATCGCGGACCGGCTGGGGCTGGAGCTGGTGGACGTGGAGCTGGAGGGGCAGGGCGGCCGCACGATCCTGCGGATCCTTGTGGACCGGGTGGGCGGGGTCTCCGTGGAGGACTGCGCCCGGATGAGCGAGCGCCTGTCCCGCCAGCTGGATGTGGAGGACCTCTTCCTCCACCGCTACACCCTGGAGGTGGCCTCGCCCGGGCTAGACCGGCCCCTGCGCCGTGCGGCGGACTTTGACCGGTTTGCCGGCCGGCTGGTGGAGGTCACCACGGTCTCGGAGATCTCCGGCCAGCGCCACTTCACCGGTCGGTTGCGGGGAATCGTGGCCGGCCGGGTGGTGGTGGACCTGGGACAGGGCCGGGAGGCCCACATCCCCCTTCCCGAGGTCGCCCAGGCGCGGCTCCGGGTAGACCCGGAGGAGATCCGCAGGACCCTGCGTCAGCATGCGGGCGGCCGGCCGCCAAACGGATGGGGCGTGCGGAGGAAGCGATGAACGGAGAGCTCGTTCGCGCCTTGGACCTCCTGGAGAAGGAGCGGGGCATCTCAAAGGACGTCCTCATCGAGGCCGTCCAGAACGCCCTGGTCTCCGCCTACAAGAAGCACTTCGGCGGCACAGGCCAGAACGTCCGGGTGGAGCTGGACCCGAAGACGGGAGAGGTACGCGTGTACAGCATCAAGACCGTGGTGGAGCGGGTGGTGGACCCCGCCACCCAGATCGCCCTGGAGGAGATGCGCCGGGAGGACCCCACGGCCCAGGTGGGAGACCTGGTGGAGGAGGAGATCACGCCCCGGGACTTCGGCCGGATCGCGGCCCAGACCGCCAAGCAGGTGATCGTGCAGCGGATCCGGGAGGCGGAGCGGGAGCTGGTGCAGAAGGAGTTCGAGAAGCGCGAGAAAGAGGTGGTCACGGGGATCGTACAGCGCATCGAGAAGGGGAACGTGTACGTGAGCCTCGGGCGGGTGGAGGCGGTGCTGCCGCCCACGGAGCAGATCCCCCGGGAGACCTACCGCCAAGGGGAGCGGATCAAGGTGTACGTGACGGAGGTGCGCACCACCACCCGGGGTCCGCAGATCTACGTCTCCCGGGCGCACCCGGGCCTCGTGCGGAAGCTCTTCGAACAGGAGGTCCCCGAGATGCGGGAGGGGATCGTGGTCATCGAGAACATCGCCCGGGAGCCCGGGTCCCGCACCAAGATCGCCGTGTACTCCCGGGACCGCAACGTGGACCCCGTGGGCGCGTGCGTGGGGCCGAAGGGGACCCGCGTCCAGGCGGTGGTGGATGAGCTGCGGGGGGAGAAGATCGACATCGTGCCGTGGAGCCCAGACCCCGCCCAGTTCGTGGCCGCGGCCCTACAGCCCGCCAAGGTGAGTCGGGTGGAGATCGACGAGAAGACCAAGACCGCGACCGTGATCGTGCCCGACACCCAGCTCTCCCTGGCCATCGGCCGGGAGGGCCAGAACGCGCGGTTGGCGGCCAAGCTCACGGGCTGGCGGATCGACATCAAGAGTGAGTTGCAGGTGCGGGAGGCGGAGGCCCGCAAGATCTTCCGGGACCTCACCCCTGAAGAACTGGCGGAGTCCATGGAGGTGCGGGAGGCGGAGGCCCGCAAGATCTTCCGGGACCTCACCCCTGAAGAACTGGCGGAGTCCATGGAGGTGCGGGAAGGGGCCTAGCGGATGCGGTCACGGAGGGTTCCCATCCGCATGTGCGTGGGCTGCGGGCAGATGCGGCCCAAGATGGAGATGATCCGCGTGGTCCGCACGCCCACCGGCCAGGTGGTGGTGGATACCACCCGCAGCCGGAAGGTCTCCGGCCGGGGGGCCTACGTGGACCCCAACCCCGAGTGTCTGGCGGCGGCCCGCAAGGGCAACAAGCTCGCGCGGGCCCTGGAGGTTCCGGTCCCGGAGGAGGTCTTCCAGCAGGTGGAGGCCCTGATCCGGGAGCGTGCCCCGGCGTCCGCGGAGGCTGCGGGAACGGCGGAGGGTTCGTGAATGCGGTTGCATGAGCTCGCGAAAGCCACGGGACTGCCCCTCCGGGAGGCGGTGGAAAAGCTCGCGGCCCTCGGGTTTGACGTGAAGCCCAACCCGCAGTCCGTGGTCCCGGAGGAGGCCCTCACCCGCCTCCAGGAGGCGTTCCCGGACCTTGCGACAGGGCCGAGGGATGGTCCCGCAAAGCGGACGGCGAAAAAGCCCGTCCCTCCTTCGCCCGAACCCGCGGGACCCAAGCGGCGGATCATCAAGCGGGCGGAGGAGATCGAGCGGGAGCGGGAGGAGCAGCGCATCCTGGCAGAGCAGGCCGCCCGGGCCGCAGAGGAGGCCCTCCGGGCGGAGGAGGTCAGACGAGCCGCGGAGGAGGCCGCTCGGGCCGCGGAGCAGGTGCAGCAGGAGCCCGTCTTGGCGCCCCCTGTCATTGTGGAGCCCAAGCCGGCCCCGCCGCCTGAGGAGCTAAAGCCGGTTCCGCTCCCCGAGCGGCACGCGGAGCCTGCGGTCACCATCTCCCCGGAGGTGCTGCGGAAGGTCACGCAGCCCAAGCCCGAGCCCAAGCGACCGGCTCCGCCACCCCCGCCTCCGCTGCGCCAGCCGCCCAAGCCGGCCAAGCGGCCGGCTCCGCCCCCACCGCTCCCGCCTCGGCCGCACGCGCAGCCCCAGGCCGCGGTAGAGGCCCCCCCTGCGGAAGTCCCGGCCCTGGCCCGGGAGATCCGGCTGGAGGGGCCTATTACCGTGGGCGAGCTGGCCCAGCGCATGGGCGCTCCTGCCTCCGAGGTCGTCAAGCGGCTGCTCACCATGGGGATCCTCGCGGGCATCAACCAGCAGATCCCCGTGAGCACCGCTAAGGCCGTGGCGGAGTCCTTTGGCGTGGCCGTGGTGGAGGAAAAGCCCCAGCTCCGGCCTGCGCTTCAGGCCGCGAAGCGGTTGCGGGTAGAAGCCCAGGGAGAGCCCCGCCCGCCCGTGGTGACCGTGATGGGCCACGTGGACCACGGCAAGACCACCCTGCTGGACGCCATCCGCAAGACCAACGTGGCGGCTGGGGAGTACGGCGGGATCACCCAGCACATCGGGGCCTACCAGGTCTCCGTGGACGGCCGCCGGGTCACCTTCATCGACACGCCCGGGCACGAGGCGTTCACCACCCTACGGGCCCGGGGAGCCCAGGTGACGGACATCGCGGTGCTGGTAGTGGCGGCGGACGACGGGGTCATGCCCCAGACCATCGAGGCCATCAACCACGCCCGGGCCGCCGGGGTCCCCATCCTCGTGGCCATCAACAAGATCGATCTCCCTACCGCGAACCCCGAGCGGGTCAAGCAGCAGCTCGCGGAGCAGGGCCTGGTGCCGGAGGAGTGGGGCGGGGACATCATCATGGTCCCGGTCTCCGCCCGTACGGGCCAGGGGATCCAGGACCTCTTGGAGATGATCCTGCTGCTCGCGGAGATCAACGACCTGCGGGCAGACCCCAACAAGCCCGCTCGGGGCACGATCCTGGAAGCAAAGCTAGACCGGGGGAGAGGCCCGGTGGCCACGGTGATCGTGCAGGAGGGGACGCTTCGGGTGGGAGACGCGGTGGTGGCGGGCGAGACCTACGGCAAGGTCCGGGCCATGATGGATGACCGGGGCAACCGGCTGCAGGAGGCCGGCCCTGCTACGCCCGTGGAGGTCGTAGGGCTGGAGGACGTCCCCACGGCAGGGGACCTCCTGGAGGTGGTGCCGGACGAGCGGGTGGCCAAGGCGATCGCGGAGGAGCGTCGGGAGCAACGGCGGGAGCTCGCCCAGGCCGTCGTCCGGCGGGGGAGCGTGGAGGACACGGTCGGAACGGTGCGGGAGCTGCGGCTGGTGGTGAAGGCGGACGTCCAGGGGTCGCTGGAGGCCATCACCGCGGCCCTGGAGCGGCTCAGCACCGAGGAGGTGCGGGTCCACACCCTCCACGCGGGGGTGGGGGCCGTGACGGAGAGCGACGTGATGCTGGCCTCCGCCAGCGACGCCGTGGTCATCGGGTTCAACGTGCGGCCGGATGCCGCGGTCCGCCGCCTGGCAGAGCAGGAGGGGGTGGACGTCCGGCTGTACCGCCTCATCTACGAGGCGGTGGACGACGTCCGCAGGCTCCTCGCGGGCCTGCGGGCCCCGGTCCTCACGGAGGTCGTGCTGGGTCGGGCGGAGGTGCGGCAGATCTTCCCCATCTCCCGGGTCGGGACCGTGGCCGGGTGCTACGTGCGGGAGGGGAAGGTGGTGCGGGGCGCACAGGCGCGACTGGTGCGCGACGGCGTGGTGGTCTACCAGGGCCGCATCGCCTCTCTGCGGCGGTTCAAGGAGGACGTGCGGGAGGTGGCGGCGGGGTTCGAGTGCGGGGTGCTGCTGGAGAACTACAACGACGTCAAGGAAGGGGACGTCATCGAGGTGTTCGAGGTGCGCGAGGAGCGCCCGGTGACATGAACCGCCTGAGGACAGATCCCCATGGTGGTGGGAACGCTGCGGATCGCGCTCACCCTGCCCGGTCCCCGCAACCTGAAGGACAAGCGGCGCATCGTGCAGAGCCTGCTCCGGCGGTTGCACAACGAGTTCTTCGTGGCCGCGGCGGAGGTGGACGACCAGGAGCTATGGGGCCGGACCACCCTGGGGATCGCGGTGGTGACCAACGACGGACGGCACGCGGATCAGGTGCTGGCCCAGGTCATCCGGTACATCGAGCGCCAGCCCGAGGCCGTGGTCGTGGACTACGAGGTGGAGATCCGGTAACGCGAGGTGGTCCCCATGGCGTCCCCGCAGCGGGTGGAGAAGCTCCGGGAGCTCATCCGGGAGGAAGTGAGCGACATCATCCACCGGGTCCTCAAGGATCCCCGGATCGGGTTCACCTCCGTGACGGACGTGGAGCTCAGCAGTGACCTGCGCCACGCCAAGATCTTCGTAAGCGTGCTGGGCAGCGAGGAGGACCGGCAGCGCACCATGGAGGCCCTGCAGAAGGCCGTGGGTTTCGTGCGTACGGAGCTCGGCCGGCGCATCCGCATCTACCGGATCCCCGAGATCCAGTTCCGCCTAGACACCTCCATCGAGCGGGGCACCCGGGTCATGGAGCTGCTGCGCACCTTGGCAGCCCAGCAGAAGGCCCCAGAACCCCCTGGAGACGATGGAGACAGCAGCGGACCGGATCGCGCGGGCGCTTAGGGCCGCCCGACGCGTCCTCGTCGTGGTCCACGAGCGCCCGGACGCGGACGCCCTGGGGAGCGCCCTCGCCCTGGCCATGGCCCTGGAACGGCTCGGTCTGGAGGTCGTGGTGGGAAGCCAGGACGGAGTCCCGACCCTGTACCGGTTCCTGCCCACCTGGGAGCGGGTGACGACCGAACCCCCGCAGGAGGTCTTCGACGTGTCCGTGGGGGTGGAGTGCAGCGACCTCACGCGGGCCGGTCCTTTCGCCCCCTCCCTCCAGTCCGCCCGGGTGGTGGTCAACCTGGACCACCACCTCAACAACAGCGGCTACGGGGACCTGGTGTGGGTGGATCCCGAGGCGAGCGCGGTGGCCGAGCTCGTGGCGGAGCTGGTGCGGGCCTTGGGGGTGGCCTTCGACGAGCCCATCGCCACGTGTCTGCTGGCGGGACTGCTGACGGACACGGGATCCTTCCGGTACGCTTCCGTACGGCCGGAGAGCTTCCTGCTGGCCGCGGAGCTGGTGCGGAGTGGGGCCCGTCCCCACGAGATCTACGAGCGGGTCTACGAGTTCCGCTCCCCGGCCAGCATGCGGCTGCTGGGGATGAGCCTCGTGCGGATGCAGCTGGACCTCGCAAGCGGCCTTGCCTGGACCGTGGTGGACGAGGCCATGGTTCGGGAGGTGGGAGGGAGCTGGGAGGACACGGAGAGCATCGTCTCGGCCCTGCGGGCCATCGCGGGGGTGCAGCTCGCGGTGCTGTTCCGGGTGGAGCCCGGCGAGGTCCGGGTGAGCCTGCGATCCCGGGGCGGTGTGCGGGTCAACGAACTCGCCGCACGGTTCGGCGGAGGAGGACATGCCCAGGCTGCAGGGTTCACCTCCACGGACCCGCCGGAGTGCGTGATCCAGAGAACCCTCCTCGCGGCCCGGGAGGTCCTCGCGGCGGTACACTCGTCCAGAACCTGAGGGAGAACCGTGGACGGCCTGCTGAACCTGCTGAAACCTCCGGGGATGACCAGCCACGATTGCGTGGACGAGCTCCGGCGCCTGCTGCGCATGCGCCGGATCGGGCACACGGGCACCTTGGACCCAGGGGCAGCAGGGGTGCTCCTGTGTTGCCTCGGCCGGGCCACCCGCCTCAGCGAGTTCCTCATGGAGCAGGACAAGTCCTACCGGGTGGAGCTGGTGCTGGGGGTGTCCACCACCACGGGGGACGCGCTTGGGGAGGTCGTCGCCCGGCGGGAGGTGGACGTGCGCCAAGAGGCCCTGGAGGAGGTGTTGCGGCGGTTTACGGGGACCATCCAGCAGGTCCCTCCGATGGTCTCCGCGGTGCACCACGAGGGCCGGCGGCTGTACGAGCTCGCGCGTCAAGGGGTGGAGGTGGAGCGCGCGCCCCGTACCGTGACCGTCTACGAGCTGCGCCTCCTCCGGTTCGACCCTCCCCGGGTTCTTCTCGACATCACCTGCTCGAAGGGGACCTACGTGCGCCAGCTGGCCCACGACATCGGGGAGGCCCTGGGGTGCGGGGCGCACGCGGGGTTCATGATCCGCACCCGGGTCGGGCCGTACCGGCTGGAGGACAGTTATACGTTCGAGGAAGTCGCGGAGCGCGTGCGTACGGGAGACGTCCAGACCCTCCTGATCCCTCCGGCCCAGGCCCTCCCGGACCTCCCGGAGGTGGAGGTGGAGGGGCGGTTGCGGACTGCGGTCCTCAACGGACAGCCCCTCCCCCTGTGGAAGGTAGCGCCCCACCTCTCCCTCCCGCCCGGAGCCCTGGTGAAGGTCCTAGATGTGGAGGGGAACCTCCTGGCCATCGGCCGGGCCATGGCGGGACAGCTGCGCCCGTACAAGGTCTTAGCGGCCTCAGAACGCTGATGCGGGTGTACCGGTCCTACGAGGAGCTCGAGCCCGCCCCGACCTGCATCGCCCTCGGGACCTTCGACGGCGTCCACCTCGGCCACCGGGCGGTCCTGGAGCAGACGGTGGCGTGGGCCCGGCAGGAAGGGTGGCGCAGCATGGCCCTCACCTTCGACCCCCATCCGCTGGAGGTCCTCGCCCCGCCTCCCCATCCGTACCTGCTCACGACCCTCGAGGAGCGGCTTTGGCGGTTTGGGCAGCTTGGGCTGGAGGCGGTGCTGGTGCTGCGGTTTGACGAGCGCCTCCGCGCCACGGAACCCGAGGCCTTTGCGGAGGAGGTGCTGGCGCGACGGGTAGGTGCCCAGGGTGTGGTGTGCGGCCCGGGGTTTACCTTCGGCCGGGATCGGAGGGGGGATGTGGCCTTGCTGCAGGACCTGGGTGGCCGGCTTGGGTTTTCCGTGCGGGTCTGCCCCCCCGTGGAGGTGGGGGGAGAACCGGTGAGCAGCAGCCGCATCCGCGCCCTCCTCCGGGAGGGGAGGGTGGAGGAGGCCGCGCGGTTGCTTGGCGCTCCGTACTTCGCGCGCGCCCGGCTCGGCGGCCACAATCCAGGGGAATCCCTCGTGCGGTGCGAGGTCCCCCCGCGAAAGCTGCTGCCCGCTCCGGGGACCTACGTGGTCCGGGCGGACGGACAAGAAGGGCTCGCCCGGACCGGGTCCCAGGAGGTCGTGGTGAACGTTCCGGAGCCCCTGCCCGAGCCGGTGACCCTCCAGTTCCTCCGTCCTCTGCCCGGAGATCCTCCGTTTGCCCCCCGGAAGGGGGCGTGATAAGATGGACCGGGCCCGGACGGGGCGGATCGAGGGCGCCGACGGCCGCCCGGTTGGGCTCACTGGGAAACGGAGGGTTGAAAATGGCGCTCCTGAAGGAGGAGAAGCAGGCCATCATCGCGCAGTTCCGACGTTCGGACAAGGACACGGGGTCCCCGGAGGTTCAGGTGGCCTTGCTCACGGAGCGCATCCGCCAGCTCACGGAGCACCTGAAGGTCCACCGCAAGGATCTGCACTCCCGGCGCGGCCTCATCCTCATGGTGAGCAAGCGCCGGCGGTTGCTGAAGTACCTCCGGCAGGAGGACCCCGAACGGTACCGGCAGCTCATCGAGCGGCTGGGCCTGAGGCGGTAGCGGAATGGCGGACGCTGCCCGGACGTAGTCCAAAGGGGAGCCGGGGAGCGCGGGGGATGGCGATCATCGCGACCTGTGCTCTGGATCCCCCGGGTCTAGAGCAGAGATCCCGGTGATCGGCCCCTCCTCCCCAGGCTCCTCCGAGCATACGCGCAGTACGGGAGAGGAGGCGAGCATGGCCGTTTCGTATGCGGTTCCTGACGTGAAGCGGGTGACCTTCCAGGTCGGCGAGGAGGAGTGGGTCGTCGAGACCGGGAAGCTGGCGCGGCAGGCCAACGCCGCGGTGACGGTCCGGTATGGCGAGACGGTGGTGCTGGTCACCGCCACCGCCTCGGAGACCCCCCGCGAGGACATCGACTTCCTCCCCCTCACCTGTGAGTTCGAGGAGCGGCTGTACGCGGCCGGAAAGATCCCCGGCAGCTTCTTCCGGCGGGAGGGACGGCCCGGGGAGCGGGCTGTCCTGAGCGCCCGGCTCATGGACCGCCCCATCCGGCCCCTCTTCCCCAAGGGCTTCCGCAACGAGGTCCAGGTGATCGCCACCACCCTGTCCGCGGACAAGATCCATCCCCCGGACGTGGCCGCGGTGGTGGGCGCGAGCGCGGCCCTCGCCATCTCCGACATCCCGTGGGACGGGCCCATCGGGTGTGTGCGGGTGGGGCTCGTGGACGGGCAGCTCGTCATCAACCCCACCCTCCAGCAGATCGAGGGGCCGAGCCGGCTGGACCTGGTGGTGGCGGCGACGGAAGAGGCCGTGGTGATGCTGGAGGCCGGCGCGGACCAGGTGCCGGAAGAGGTGGTCCTCGAGGCCATCGACCTGGCGCACGCGGAGTGCCGCAAGATCATCGCCGCCATCCGGGAGCTGGTCGAGAAGGCCGGAAAGCCCAAGCGCCAGTTCCCGCTTTGGACCATCGATCCGGAGCTGGAACGGGCCGTACGGGAGGTGGCCGTCCCGGTGCTCGATGCCGCCCTGCGCAACCCTGACAAGCTGGCCCGGGAGGCGGCGGTCGCCCAGGCCACGCGGGAGCTCACCCAGCGCCTCTTAGAGCAGTACCCGGATCGGGCCGTGGAGATCAAATCCGTGCTGGAGGCGGTCCAGAAGGACCTGGTGCGCCGCATGATCCTGACGGAAGGGGTCCGCACCGACGGCCGCACGCCCACGGAGATCCGCCCCCTCTACATCGAGGTCGGCCTCATGCCCCGTCCTCACGGGAGCGCCCTCTTCCAGCGGGGTCAGACCCAGGTCCTCACCCTATGTACCCTCGGAACCGGGGAGGACGAGCAGATCCTGGACGACTTGGGGATTCTCGAGCGCAAGCGCTTCATGCACCACTACGTCTTCCCGCCCTACAGCACGGGGGAAGTCCGGCCCCTTCGAGGCCCCAGCCGGCGGGAGATCGGGCACGGGGCCCTGGCGGAGCGGGCCCTCGCCCGGATGATCCCGCCGGAGGAGGAGTTCCCCTACACGATCCGGCTCGTGAGCGAGGTGCTGGAGAGCAACGGCTCCACCTCCATGGCCTCCGTGTGCGGCAGCACCCTGGCCCTGATGGATGCCGGGGTCCCCATCCGGGCGCCCGTGGCGGGAATCTCCATCGGGCTCATGACGGGCGAGGACGGCCAGGCGGTGCTCCTCACGGACATCCAGGGGATCGAGGACGCGAACGGGGACATGGACTTCAAGGTGGCGGGGACCCGGGAGGGGATCACCGCCATCCAGCTGGACATCAAGCTGCGGGGGCTCTCGCGGGAGCTCATCGCCCAGGCCTTGGCCCAGGCCCGCCAAGCCCGCCTCGAGATCCTGGATGCCATGCTGCAGGTCCTCCCGGCGCCCCGGAGCGAGCTCTCGAAGTACGCCCCGCGGCTGGTGACCATGCAGATCCCGCCGGAGAAGATCCGGGAGGTGATCGGGCCGGGCGGGAAGGTGATCAACCGCATCACCGCGGAGACCGGGACGAAGATCGAGATCGAGCAGGACGGCCGGGTGGTGATCGCCAGTACCAGCGAGGAAGCCGCCCAGCGGGCGATGCAGATGATCCAGGAGATCGTGCGGGAGGTGGAGGTGGGGCAGACCTACCTCGGCCGCGTCACCCGGCTCACGAGCTTCGGCGCCTTCGTGGAGGTGTTGCCCGGCAAGGAGGGCCTCGTGCACATCTCCGAGCTCAGCGACCGGAGGGTGAACCGGGTGGAGGACGTGGTGAAGGTCGGCGACCAGATCCTCGTGCGGGTGAAGGAGATCGACGCCCTGGGCCGGGTGAACCTGACCCGACGCGGGCTCGGGGAGGAGGCGAAGCAGCCCGCCCCCGCAGCCCAGCCCGGAGGCCCGAAGGCCGCGCCGCGCCAGGACCGCAGGCAGCCGCCCCGTCCGAATCACCGGGACCGCAGGCCGAACCTCCGGCGGTGAGGGACACGGCCGTGGAGCGGGAGGTCCGCAGAACATGCCTGCGTAGCGGGCTCCGGGTGGTCACGGAGACCCTGCCAGACGTCCGGACCGTTACCCTCGGCGTGTGGGTGGAAACCGGAGCCCGGTTTGAACCCGAGGAGTGGGCGGGGATCTCCCACTTCATCGAGCACATGCTGTTCAAGGGGACCCGCCGGCGCAGCGCCCAGCGCATCGCGGAGGAGATCGATGCCCTGGGGGCCCAGCTCAACGCGTTCACCGACCGGGAGCTCACCTGCTACTACGTGCGGGTCCTCAGCGACCACCTGCCGCAGGTCACGGACATCCTGGCGGACATGCTCCTTCAGTCCGTCTTCGACCCGGAGGCCATCGAGAAGGAGCGGCAGGTGATCCTCGAGGAGATCAAGATGTACGAGGACAGCCCCGACGAGCTCTCCCAGGACCTGTTCCTGGAGACCCTGTGGGCCGGGGATCCGCTCGGGCGGCCCGTGATCGGGACGGAGTCGACCGTGCGGAAGCTCCACCGGGAGGCCCTCCTCACGTACATGGCCCAGGAGTACGTCTCCCCGCGCACCTTGGTGGCCGCGAGCGGTGCCGTGCGGCACGAGGACCTCGTCTCCCTCGTGCAGGAGCTGTTCGCCCTCCTCAATGGGACAGGAGCGCCCCGGCCCCCCCAAGCTCCGCCGGTGCGGCGGGAGGTGAGCGTGCGCGAGAAGGACACAGAACAGGTCCACCTCTGCTTTGGGTACCCAGGGCTCCCCCAGGCCCACCCCGACCGGTACGTGCAGGCGGTGCTGGAAACCATCGCGGGCGGCGGCATGAGTAGCCGCCTCTTCCAGGAGGTGCGCGAGAAGCGCGGGCTCGCTTACAGCATCGGCACCTTCTCCGCCATGTACCGGGAGGCGGGGGCGTTCGGTGTGTACGCGGGCACGAGCCCTGAGCGGGCGGAGGAGGTCCTGGAGGTGTCCCTGCGGGAGCTGGACCGCCTGAAGTCGGAGCCCATTCCAGAAGAGGAGCTGCGGCGGGCCAAGGAGTTTTTGAAGGGAAGCCTCATGCTCTCCCTAGAGGGGACGGCCCCGCGGATGTTCTACCTGGCCCGCAGTGAGCTGTACCTGGGCCGGTACCTCCCGCCGGACGAGATCCTGCGGGAGGTGGAGGCGGTCACCGCCGACCGCGTGCAGCAGCTCGCCCAGAAGCTCCTGGACGGGCCGCCGGCCCTCGCGGCCGTGGGACCGAAGGGGTCGGAACGGGCGGCCCGGAGCTGGTTTGAAACCGTGCGGGCGGTGGCGTGATGTCGTCCCCGATCCGGGTGGCGGTCTGTGGAGCTGCGGGCCGCATGGGCCGCGCGGTGGTCCGGGCCGTCCTCCAGCAGCCGGACCTGCGGCTTGTGGCCGCCTTCGGCCGGATGAGCGGTCTCGGGCAGGACGTGGGAGAGGTGGCGGGAGTCGGCCGAGTCGGGGTTCTGATCCGGCCGGCGGAGGAGATCGCGCGGCTTGAGGCGGACGTGCTCGTGGACTTCAGCCCGTCTCCGATCGAGAACGCCCTGCGCGCGGTCCAGGCGGGCGTGCGGCCCGTGGTGGGCGGCACGGGGTATGGTCCCGAGGAAGTCCGGACTCTTGAGCGGGCGTGCGCGGAGCGAGGGCTCGGTGGGGTGGTGGCGCCGAACTTCGCCTTAGGCGCGGCCCTCATGATGCGGTTTGCGCAGCTCGCGGCCCGCCACTTCCCGCACGCGGAGATCGTGGAGCTCCACCACGACCGCAAACGAGACGCCCCGAGCGGCACCGCCCTGCGCACCGCCCAGCTCATCGCCGCAGCGCGAACCGAAGTTCCTCAGCCGAAGGTTGAGGAGACCGAGACCGTACGAGGAGCGCGGGGTGGGACGGTGGAGGGGGTCCGGATCCACAGCATTCGGCTTCCGGGCCTGTCCGCCCACCAGGAGGTGATCTTCGGCGGCCAGGGCCAGGTCCTCCGCATCCGGCACGACGCTGTGGGGGAAGAGGCCTACCTCCCCGGGGTGTTGCTGGCCATCCGGCGGGTGGGCGGGCTCGACCGGCTCGTGGTGGGCCTGGAGAACCTGCTGGAGGCCCCGTAAACCCGACCACGGAGGTGCGCATGGGACGCGGGTACGTTGTGGCTGTCATGGGCGCCACGGGTGCGGTGGGCCGAAGGGTGGTGAGCCTCCTGGAGGCCCGGAACTTTCCCCTTGAGGAGCTGCGCCTGCTCGCAAGCCCCCGCTCCGCGGGGAAGCGGGTGAACGGACACCGGGTGGAGGCGGTGCGGGAGGAGGCGTTCGAGGGCTGTGACCTCGCCATCTTCGACACCCCGGACGAGGTGGCCCAGGAGTGGGCACCCAGGGCCGCGGCCCGAGGGGCCGTGGTGATCGACAACTCCGCGGCGTTCCGGCTGGACCCTGAAGTCCCCCTCGTGATCCCCGAGATCAACGCCCACCGGATCCTCGACCGTCCCCGCAACATCATCGCCAACCCCAACTGCACCACCGCCACCTTCCTGATGCCTCTCGCCCCGCTCCACCGGGCCTTCGGGCTGCGGCGGGTGGTGGTCTGCTCCTACCAGTCCGTCTCGGGCGCGGGGCAGCGGGGGATCGAGCAACTGTGGATGGAACTGCGGGCCGTGGTCGAGCGGGGGGAGCCCCTCCGGGAGCCCCTCGGGGACGCCTTCCCGCACCCCATCGCCTGCAACCTCATCCCCGCCATCGGGTCCCTGAAGGAGGACGGGTGGACCGGGGAGGAGCGCAAGGCCCTGCTGGAGAGCCGAAAGATCCTGGAGCTGCCGGACCTGGAGGTGGCCATCACCTGCGTCCGCGTGCCTACCTTCGTAGGGCACGGGGTGGCGGTCCACGCGGCCTTCGAGCGCACGCCTCACCCTGAGGAGGCGAGGCGGGTGCTCTCCGAAGCCCCGGGGGTCGAGCTCGTGGACGACCCGGCGCGGCACCACTACCCGATGCCGCTCTGGGCCGCGGACCGGGACCCCGTGTACGTGGGCCGCATCCGGCGGGACGGGGCCGGCAACCTGGCCTTCTTCGCCGTGGCCGACAACCTCCGCAAGGGGGCGGCCCTGAATGCGGTGCAGATCGCAGAAGCCCTCATCGCGCAAGATCCTAACCTCGGGAGGACGCCTGCCCGGGTCCGCCGGTAGGGAAGAGGAACGTGGGTGCGGAATTGTGATCCCACAAGACCATCGGGGGAGGCGATGACGATGAACTGGGGACGGGTCATCACGGCCATGGCCACGCCGTTCGGACCGAACGGCGAGCTGGATGAGGCACGGGCCGCGCAGCTCGCGGTCCGCTTGGTGGAGACGGGGACGGACGCCCTCGTGGTGTGCGGCACCACCGGGGAAGCCCCCACCCTCTCCGACGAGGAGAAGATTCGGCTCGTGCGGGTGGTGAAGGAGGCAGTGGGTGGTCGGGCTGCGGTGATCGCGGGGACGGGCACCTACGACACCGCCCACTCCATCCACCTCAGCGAGGAGGCCAAGCGGGCGGGGGCCGACGGCCTCCTGCTCGTGGTCCCATACTACAACCGCCCCTCCCAGGAGGGGATGTACCGACACTTCCGGGCCATCGCGGAACGGGTGGACCTGCCCATCCTGCTCTACAACATCCCGTCCCGCACGGGCACTAACATGCTCCCGGAGACCGTCGCCCGGCTGAGCGAGATCCCCAACATCGTGGGCGTCAAGGACTCCTCGGGAAACCTCGACCAGGTCTCCGAGATCCGGCTCCGCACGCCCGAGGATTTCCTCATCTACAGCGGGGACGACAGCCTCACCCTGCCCTACCTGAGCGTGGGGGCGGTGGGGGTCGTGAGTGTGGCCTCCCACCTGGTGGGCCGGGAGATCGGGGAGATGATTGACCTCTTCTTCGCGGGGCGGGTGGCGGAGGCGCGCCAGCTGCACCTGCGCCTGTACCCCCTCTTCCGGGTGCTCTTCATCGCGCCCAACCCCGTACCCCTCAAGGCCGCCCTGGGCCTCGCGGGCTTCCCCATCGGCGCACCTCGGCTGCCCCTGGTGGAGGCCACGGAGAAGGAAAAAGAGCAGATCGCGGCGGTATTGCGGGAGCTGGCGGTGGCCGCTGTGGCATAGATGGCGCACGGTCGCAGGCCTTCCCATCGGGACGGCGTCCTTCGGGTGATCCCCCTGGGAGGGCTCGGGGAGATCGGCAAGAACGCGACCCTCTAGACGGCCAGCCTCCGGACCTGGCACGGCTCGCGGAGCTAGGGGAGGAAAGGGGTACTCGCCCCCAGGAGGAGCTGAAGCTGATGACGAACCTCCTCCGGCCGCGGTACGTTGTCCCCGTACACGGGGAGTACCGACACCTCGTGCGGAATGCCCGCCTGGTTCAGAGCGTGGGGGTTCCGCGGGAACGGGTCCTGGTAGGCACCAACGGCACCGTCTTCGCGTTCACCGCCACCGAGGGGTCCGTCGCGGGCCAGGAGGAGGTCTCCAACGTGCTCGTGGACGGCCTGGGAGTAGGGGACGTGGGGGAAGCCGTGCTCCGGGACCGCCAGCACCTCGCCCGGGACGGCATCGTGGTGGTGCTTGTGGGGGTCGACCGGGCGAGCGGCCGGATCGTGCACGGCCCCGAGCTTGTGACCCGAGGGTTCGTCCAGGCCCAGGAGGCAGCCGGCCTCCTCGAGGAAGCCAAGCGGAGGGTGGTGGAGGCCGTAACCCGGTGCTGGCGGCGGAGCCAGATGGAGTTCGGGGTCGTGCGGGGAGAGGTCCGGGATACACTCTTCCGGTTCCTCCACCGGAAGACCGGACGGCAGCCCATGATCCTGCCCCTGGTGGTCGAGCTCTAAAATCGGACCATGCACCTCGATCTCCGGTTCCTCCCGGATTCCTCGTCCCTGTGGCGGCTGGCGGTGCTGGGGGCTGTGCAGGGCCTCACGGAGTTCCTCCCCGTCAGCAGCTCCGCCCACCTCGTCTTCGTGGAGTCCCTCCTGGGGCTTGCGCGGCCCGGACTGGTGCTCGAGGCCGTGCTGCACCTCGGGACGGTGGGCGCGGTCCTGGCCCTCTACGGCCGGGACCTCCTGGCCCTCCTGCGGACGTGGATCCGGGCACCGTTTGACCTCACCCCGGGGCATCCCGGCCGGGTGGTCTGGCTGTTGGTCTGGACCACGGGGATTACGGGACTCGTGGGGTTGGCCTTCGCGGAGCCGCTTGCGGTCATGTTCTCCTCCGTGCGTTGGACCGCAGCCCAACTGGTCCTCACGGGTTGTTTGCTTTGGTGGACCCCAGGTTCCGGCAGCCGGCCCATGGTCCAGATGACCTGGGCGGACGCAGGGTGGGTAGGGCTCGCGCAGGCGATCTCCATCGTCCCGGGGATCTCCCGGTCCGGGATCACCATCGCCGCGGCCCTGTGGCGGGGGATGGATCGGGAGGATGCGGCCCGCTACTCCTTCCTCGCCGCGGTCCCCGCCATCCTGGCCGCAGGCGGGTTTTCCCTCGCCCGGGACTGGCGCACCGCCGCTTCCCTCGGGTACTCTACCGCCGCGCTTTTCGTCGGGTTCGGAAGCGCGTTCTGTTTCGGGATGCTGGCCATCCGGTGGCTGGTCGGGGCCCTCCGGAAGGGGCGGCTCAGGGCATTCGCGTGGTACTGCTGGGCCGTCGGAGTCGGGGTGTTCGCCTACGCGTGGGGGCGGGGGATATGAGCCGGGTGCGGACACGGGGCGCGGGCAGACGGCGGTCCAGGCGCCGTTCTCCGGTACGGCGGACGGTGAGCCTTTTGCTCTTGGCCGCCGCGATCTCCTGGGCCACGAGTCTCTTGCCCGGCGCGGACGGAACCCTAACCCGCGCCCTGCGGTCTTCGGCCCGGTTCCTCTTCGGCACCTCCGCGTGGGGGCTGCCAGCCCTCCTGGCCGGAGCTGGGTTCGTGCTCCTCGCGGTCCCGCGTCCCAGGCTCCGGCCGAGGTCCCTGGGGCTCATGTTAGGCTTTGTAACCCTTCTCTTGGCGAGCCACGCGGCCGCCCCCCTGGGTCAGGAGATCGCCCTCGGGATGCGGGGGGAGGGTGGAGGTGTCGTCGGTGGGGTGCAGGCGTGGCTGTGGCGGCGGCTGGTGGGCGCGTTCGGAGTCTGGGTGGGTGTGGCGGTGGGTGGTGCTGCCGCCCTCTTCCTCCTCGTCCAGCGAAACCCTCTCGCCCTGCTGGAGTGGCTCGTCGTCCGGGGAATGGAGGCTACGGAACGGCTTGTGCGCCGGACCCGGAACGCGGCCAAGGCCCTTCACGCGTCTCGGAAGACCGCGATCCCCGCCCCACCACCCCCGGCCTCTCCGGCTGCGGGACCGCTGGCTGTCCCTGCCAGCCCCGCTGGGACCGAACAGAATCGTCCAGACGAACCAAGCCCAAGACCGGAGCCTGTAGTGACCGTGGAGACGCCTCCGGCCGGCCGCTGGACCCTTCCCCCCAAGGATCTCCTGAACCCGCCCCCGGATTCTCGGACCCGCACCCGGCTGGAGCCTCAGGAGGTGGCCCGCGCCCTCGAGGCCACGTTGCGGTCCTTCGGGGTGGAGGCCCGGTGCATCGGGTGGGAGCAGGGGCCTGTGGTGACCCGGTACGAGCTGCAGCCGGCGCCGGGGGTGAAGGTCCAGCGGATCACCAGCCTCGCCAACGACATCGCCTTGAGCCTGGCCGCGCCCTCCGTCCGCATCGAGGCCCCGATTCCCGGAAAGTCCGCGGTAGGGATCGAGCTCCCTAACGAGCAGACGAGCCTTGTGACCCTGCGGGAGCTCCTGGACGCCCCGCACTTCGAGCGCCCGGATCCCCTCCTCGTGGCCCTCGGCAAGGACATCGCGGGATACCCCGTGGTGGCGAACCTGGTGGAGATGCCGCACCTGCTGATCGCGGGCGCCACGGGGTCTGGGAAGAGCGTGATGCTCAACGCCCTCATCGCGTGCCTCCTCATGCGGACCACCCCGGAGCAGGTCCGGCTGGTGCTCATCGATCCCAAACGGGTGGAGCTGGTGCACTACGAGGAGGTGCCCCACCTCCTCGTGCCCGTGGTGCGCACCCCGAAGGAAGCCGCGGCGAAGCTGAGGCGGATCATCGAGGGCATGGAACGGCGGTACGAGGTGTTCGCCCGGGCGGGGGTCCGCAACATCCAGGCGTTCAACGCCCTGCCCCCGGAGGAGCGGGAGCGGGCCCTGCGGGAGATCCCGGGGGAGAAGCTGGGAGAGGGCGAGGATGGAGCGCTCCCGTACGTGGTGGTGGTGATCGACGAGCTCGCAGACCTCATGATGGTGGCCCCCGCGGAGTTCGAGGACAGCATCGTACGGCTCGCGCAGCTGGCCCGAGCCACGGGCATCCACCTCGTGGTGGCGACCCAGCGTCCGTCCGTGGACGTGGTCACGGGCCTCATCAAGGCCAACATCCCGTCCCGCATCGCCTTCGCGGTCTCCTCCATGGCGGACTCCCGCACCATCCTCGACGCGCCTGGCGCGGAGAAGCTCCTGGGCCGGGGCGATATGCTCTACCTCCCCATCGGCGCGAACCGGCCCACCCGGGTCCAGGGCGCCTTCATCTCAGACGCGGAGATCGAGCGGTTGGTGGACTTCTGGAAGGACCAGGGGCGCCCCGCGTACGACCCCGAGCTCCTCCGGGCGCAGCCCGCAGAGGAGGGGGGGGCCGACGAGGACGAGCTTTTGGCCCAGGCGGCCCGCATCGTGGTGCAGGCGGGGTACGGGTCCGTCTCCCTCCTCCAGCGGAAGATGCGGATCGGATACGTGCGCGCCGCCCGGCTGGTGGACCAGCTGGAGGCCAAGGGGATCCTCGGGCCGGCCCAGGGCTCCAACCCCAGGGAGGTGCTGGTCGGGCCAGAGGCCCTGGATGCCCTCTTTTCCCGCTCCTCGCGCTGACCGCAAAGAACCCCTTCTGCTACCATGGAGGTGCGGATGGACCGCACCGCCCCCAGCCCTCAGGGAACCGGGATCGGTGAGCTCCTGCGCAGCCGCCGGCAGGCCCTGGGCATCACCCTTGAACAGGTCCACGCGGAAACCCGGATCCCCGTACGGTACCTGCAGGCCCTGGAGGAGGAGCGGTTTGAGGCCTTTCCCGCGGTGACCTACGCGAGGGGGTTTTTGCGCACCTACGCCCAGTTCCTGGAGCTCGACCCGGAAAGCCTCCTCGTACACCTCCCCGCACCCGTTTCCTCCCTCCCTCCTTCGGCTCTCTCACCGGCGAGAACACCCGTCCGCCCCGCGCGTCAGAAGCCCCGGTGGCGCCGCCTCCTCCAGTGGTCCGTGACGGCCCTGACGGTGGGGCTTTTGGTGGTGGGGTACGTGGCCTACCGGGAGTTCCGGGCCTTCTTGGAGTCGACCTCACCCTCCGCTCCTTCAGCCTTCCTGGAGTCCAAGCCAACTCCTGCTCCTCCGGTACAGGTCCTTTCCCCCGCGCCTTCTCCGCCCACGCCCGAGGAGGTCCGGGTGGCCCTGGAGGCCGAGGACGTCTCGTGGGTTCGGGTGGTGGTGGACGGCCGCCGGGTCTTCGAGGGATTCCTGCGAACCGGTGAACGGAGGGAGTGGAGTGGCCGGTCGAGAATCCATGTGGTGCTCGGAAACGCGGGAGGAGTCCGGGTGGAGGTGAACGGAAGGGACCTGGGCCGGCTGGGGGGAAGAGGGGAAGTCGTGCGCAGGACCTTCACGGTGCGGGATGGTGCGCGCTGAAGTCATCTCCGTGGGAACGGAGCTGTTGCTCGGGCAGATCACGGACACCAACGCCACCTACCTCTGCCAGCGGCTGGCGGAGCTGGGGATCCCCGTGTACTTCCGGCAGACCGTGGGCGATAACAAGCTCCGTATCCAGGAGGCCTTCCGGATCGCCTCCGGCCGCGCGGAGCTCCTCCTGTTCACCGGAGGGCTCGGACCCACGGAGGACGACCTCACCAAGGAGGCGGTGGCGGAAGCCGTGGGGGCAGAGCTCGTCTTGCACGAGCCGTCCTGGGCGCACATCCAGGTACTTCTGGACCGGCGGCGCAGGCCCATCACACCCAACCAGCGGCGGCAGGCCCTATTACCTCGGGGCGCAGAAGCCATCCCCAACCGGTGGGGAACGGCCCCGGGCGTTCTCTGGGAGCGGGACGGGCACGTGATCGTGATGCTTCCCGGTGTCCCCCGGGAGATGCGGGGGATGTTCGAGGAGACCGTGGTCCCCTACCTGCGGGCGCGGGGATGGGCCGGAGAGGAGGTCATCCGGTCCCGGGTCCTGCGGGTCGTGGGGATCGGTGAAGGCGCCCTGGAGGAACGCATCAGGGACCTCCTGCACACCCAAAACCCCACCATCGCCCCCCTCGCCCACCTGGGGGAGGTACACCTGCGGATCACCGCCCGCGGACGTCCCGAGGCGGTCGATCGGATGCTGGCCGAGGTAGAGGCCGCCCTGCGGGCCCGGCTCGGCGCGTACGTGTACGGCGCCGACCAGGAGACCCTGGAGGAAGCGGTGGGAAGGCTCCTGGTGGCCTCCCGCCGCACCGTAGCGGTGGCGGAGTCGTGCACAGGGGGGCTGTTGGGCCACCGGCTGACCAACGTGCCCGGAAGCTCCGCGTACTTCCGGGGCGGGGTGGTGGCGTACGCCAACGACGCGAAGGTCCGCCTGCTGGGCGTCCCCGAGGAGGTGGTGCGTACCTTCGGCGCCGTCTCGGAGCAGGCCGCGGAGGCCATGGCACAAGGCGTGCGCAAGGCGTTCCAGGCGGACCTCGGCATCGCCGTTACCGGGATCGCGGGGCCTTCCGGAGCGACCCCGGACAAGCCCGTGGGTCTCGTATACATCGGCCTGGCGGACGCCCACACCACCCGGGTGTGGCGGATGGACTTCGGGGAGGAGCCGGGCCGCGAGGGCATCAAGTACCTCGCGACCCAGGCCGCCCTCGACTGCCTCCGCCTCTCCCTCAGGGGATAGGGCTTGCGCCTCTTCGTGGCCGTCCCCCTGGACGAGGCCCTCCGACCGGCGGTCGTGGACCTCCAACGGGCCATCGCCCGGGCGTGGCCGCAGGCCGACGCCCGGGTGAAGTGGGTGGAGCCCGCAAACCTCCACTTCACCCTCAAGTTCCTGGGCGAGGTTCCGGAAGAGCATCTCCTGTCCGTGGTGGAGGCCGTCCGGGAGGTGGCCGCCTTCCGGCCCTTCGAGCTCTCCATCGAGGGCCTCGGGGCCTTCCCCGATCTTCGGGCCCCCCGGGTCCTATGGGTCGGGGTACAGGAAGGGGCGAGGGAGCTTGCGGCCCTCGCCCGGCACGTGGAGGAGGCCCTCTCCCGGGCCCGCTTCCCCAGGGAGGAACGGCCCTTCGAGCCCCACCTCACCATCGGTCGGGTCCGGACCGAAGGGCGGGAGAGGGGGCTCTGGCAGGCCCTGGAGCGTCTGCGGGCCGCGAAAATCGGCCGCCAGCGCGTTGAGTGGGTGGTGGTGATGGAGAGCCGGCTGAGCCCTCAGGGCCCCACCTACATCGCCCGGGCGGAAGTCCGGCTTGGTGGTTGACAGGCAAACATTTGTTTGCTAGTTTGGGAGAAGCACGGGAGGAGGGAGCCATGAACGACAGGCAGAAGGCGCTGGAGCTGGCCCTTGCGCAGATCGAGAAGCAATTTGGCAAGGGCTCCATCATGAAGCTGGGGGAGGCGAACCAACGGCTTGCCGTGGAGGTGATCCCCACGGGGGCGATCGGCCTCGATGCGGCCCTCGGGGTGGGGGGTGTACCGAGGGGCCGGGTGGTGGAGATCTACGGCCCGGAGGCGAGCGGCAAGACTACCCTGGCCTATCACATCATCGCGGAGGCGCAGCGGGAGGGGGGTGTGGCGGCGTTCATCGACGCGGAGCACGCCCTCGACCCCAACTACGCCCGGGCCGTGGGCGTCAACGTGGACGAGCTCCTCGTGTCCCAGCCCGACAGCGGGGAGCAGGCCCTGGAGATCGCGGAGACCCTGGTCCGGTCTGGGGCCGTGGACGTGATCGTGATCGACTCCGTGGCGGCCCTGGTCCCGAAGGCGGAGCTGGAAGGCGAGATGGGGGACGCCTTCGTGGGGCTTCAGGCCCGGCTCATGAGCCAGGCCCTGCGCAAGCTCGTGGGGGCCATCAGCCGGTCCCGGTGCGTGGTGGTCTTTATCAACCAGATCCGGGAGAAGGTGGGCGTGATGTTCGGGAACCCGGAGACCACCACAGGCGGCCGGGCCCTGAAGTTCTATGCCTCCGTACGGATGGAGATCCGGCGCACGGAGAACATCAAGAGCGGCGAGGACATCACGGGGATGCGGGCCCGGATCAAGGTGGTGAAGAACAAGGTGGCTCCGCCCTTCCGGGAGTGCGAGGTGGAGATCTTCTACGGGAAGGGGATCAGCAAGGCGGGAAGCCTGCTAGACCTGGCCACCGCCCACGGCCTAGTGCAGAAGGTGGGGACGTGGTTCAGCTACGGCGATCTGCGCTTAGGCCAGGGCCGGGACAACGCCCGGGAGTTCCTGGAGAACAACCCGGAGCTAGCCGCGGAGCTGGATGCAAAGCTGCGGGAGAAGCTGGGCCTCATCCGGGGCCGCACCCCGATCCCGGAGACGCCGCTACTTGCGGAACCCCCGAACCGGAACAGCAAGGAGGCCCCCGCCCGCCCGCGCTGAGTTCTGCATAATTAATTAAGCCGATCGAGGACCAAGCGGCCTGACGACGCGGTCTGGGAGAGGCGGTGAGCGGTTCGGTGGAGGCGGGGACAACAGTTGCGCGCCACTCGGGGCTACTGGCGCGTCGGACCGGGACCGCCACCCTGCCCTTGCACGGGGGCTCTGCCCCCGGGTGGCTATTCGGCCGCATGGTCCGCCTGGCCCGGGCCGTGGTGTGCGCCCTGGTGGAGGACGTCGGACCAGAGGGCGTGCTACGCAGGCTCTGCGACCCCTTTTGGTTTCAAGCCTTCGGTTGCGTGCTGGGCTTTGACTGGCACAGTAGCGGCCTGACGACCACCGTGTGCGCGGCCCTAAAAGAAGGGCTCCGTGGGCTGAGTGCGGAGGTGGGACTGCTGGTGGCCGGTGGGAAGGGAGCAGCCTCCCGACGTACGCCTGATGAGCTGCGGGCCTACGGGGACCGTTTCGGGCTGGATGCGGATCGGCTGGTGTACGCGAGTCGCCTGAGCGCGAAGGTGGACAACAACGCGGTGCAGGACGGCTACCGGCTGTACCACCACACCTTCTTTGTGACGCGCACGGGCGCGTGGGCCGTGGTCCAGCAGGGCATGCGGGAGGAGGACCGCACGGCTCGGCGCTATCACTGGCTGGGGGAGTCGGTCTGTGACTTCGTGTGTGAGCCGCACGCGGCGGTGTGCGCGGACCGCACGGTCCCAACCCTGAACTTGGTAGCGCGGGAGAGCGAAGAGGCCCGGCGGATCATCACGGAGCTGTCCTGGGAGCGACCCGAGCGGCTGATGAGAGAACTGCGGGCGGCGCTCTCCATGCCTGCCCGACATCACGTGACGGTAGAGGACCTGGACCCCGGGCGCTTGCAGCGGGTCTTCCTGCGGACGTACGAGGCCCAGGTGGCCTCCTTCGAAGCCCTGTTAGGCCTCCCCGGGGTTGGAGCGAAGACGCTGCGGGCGCTGGCGTTACTGTCCGAGCTGCTGGCAGGCGCCCCGCCCAGCTGGCGCGACCCCGCCCGGTTCGCGTTCGCGCACGGCGGTAAGGACGGGCACCCCTATCCCGTGGATCGCATCACCTACGACCGGACGGTAACTGTCCTGGAGGACGCGGTCCGGAGGGCACGCCTAGGCCACCGCGACCGGCTGGAGGCCCTCCGCCGGCTGCACCGGTCGTTGGACCCATCTCAGACGACGCACACTTCGGAGGTAGAGGAGGCGTTCCCACGTGGAACGGATTGCGGTGATCGGAGGAACAGGAAGGGAGGGGTTTGGACTCGGGGTTCGGTGGGCCCAGGCGGGGTGTGAGGTGATCCTGGGGTCACGGGATCCCCAGAAAGCCCAGGCGGCCGTGGAGCGGGCCCGGGCGGTCCAGCCGGATCTGCGGATCACCGGGATGGTGAACGAAGAGGCCGCGGAGCAGGCCGAGGTGGTCGTCCTGACCATCCCCTTTGCCGCTCAGGAAGCCATTCTCCCCCGGATCCGGCGTGCGGTGGCCGGGAAGGTGGTCATCGACACCACGGTCCCCCTCCGTGCCGATAGCCCCTTGGAGCTGGAGGTCCCGCCTGAGGGGTCGGCGGCCCAGCGGGCCAAGCGGTTGCTCCCGGAAGCCCGGCTGGGATCAGGCTTCCACACGGTGTCCGCGGTGAAGCTCAATGCCTTTCATCGCGGGCTCGAGGAGGACGTGCTGGTCTGCGGGGAGGATCCCGCGCGGGAGGTGGGAATGGCGCTGGGGGAGCGGATCGGGCTTCGGGCGGTGGATGCGGGTCCGTTGGAAGCGGCGGCCACCCTGGAGCGGCTGGGCGCGTTGCTGGTAGCCCTGAACCGGCGGTACCGCCGCCGGGCCATTGGGATCCGGTTGGTGGGGCTGTAGCATGGAGGCCCGTTTCTGGGCGGTGGAGGGGTTTCCCCTCGTGCGGCCTGGGGACGACCTGCCGGAGCTGGTGGTACGGTGCCTGCGCCGTGCCGATCTCGTGCCCGAGGACGGAGATGTGCTCGTGGTCGCCCACAAGGTGGTCTCCGTGGCGGAGGGGCGCGTCGTTTCCCTGGACACCGTCACACCTTCTCCCCGGGCGGAGGCCCTGGCCCGGAAGGTGGGCAAGGATCCGCGGCTGGTGGAGCTGGTGCTGCAGGAGTCCGCGGAGATCCTGCGAACGCGCCCCGGACTGATCATCGCCCGCCACCGGCTCGGGTTCGTGTGCGCGAACGCGGGCATCGACCACTCCAACGCGGGACCCGGGCAGGTGGTGCTGCTCCCGGTAGACCCGGATCGAAGCGCCTCCCGGATCCGCGCGCGCATCGCAAAGGCCTTCGGGGCCGCGTGTGCGGTGATCGTGGCGGACACGCAGGGCCGGGCGCACCGTGCGGGGGCGGTGGGCGTGTGTATCGGGCTTGCGGGAATGGAGGCGTTCCTCGACCACCGAGGGCGCCGTGACCTGTACGGGTACGAGCTCCGGACCTCCGTGGAGGCCGTCGCCGATGAGCTGGCCGCAGGCGCTACCCTCCTGATGGGGCAGTCCGCGGAGGGACGGCCTCTGGTGCTGGTACGGGGTGTCCCCGTGGTGCCGGGCGCGGGGTCCGCACGGGCCCTGGTGCGGCCCCGGGAGCAGGACCTGTTCGCCTGAGATCAGGTCTGGATCCTGGCGTGTACAATGGGCTTGCGAGTGCTCATGTCGTTGCAAAACCCCTTCCGAGGAGGAAAGAATGCGCGCCGTCCGAATCCACGAGTACGGAGGTCCGGAGGTTCTGCGGGTTGAGGAGGTGCCCACGCCCACTCCGGGCCCGGGTCAGGCACTGGTCCGCGTGGAGGCCGTGGGCGTGAACTTCATCGACATCTACCAGCGCCGGGGCCTTTACCCGCTCGAGCTCCCTGTGGCTTTGGGGCAGGAGGCGGCCGGCGTGGTGGAGGCCGTGGGACCTGAGGTGCAGGAGGTCCGTCCGGGAGATCGGGTGGTCTTTTCTAACGTCCAGGGGGCGTATGCGGAGTACGTGCTCGCCCCGGCCTGGCGGCTGGTCCCCATCCCGGATGGGGTCACGAGCGAGCAGGCCGCGGCCGTGATGCTGCAGGGCATGACCGCCCACTACCTCACCCACTCCACCTACCCCATCAAGCCCGGCGATGTGGTGCTCATCCACGCGGCGGCAGGCGGTACGGGCCAGCTCCTGGTGCAGATGGCCAAGCGCCGGGGCGCGCGGGTGATCGGGACGGTTTCCACGGAGGAGAAGGCAGAGCTGGCCCGCGAGGCCGGAGCGGACCACGTGATCCTCTACACCCAGAAGGACTTCCGAGAGGAAGTGAAGCGGCTCACGGACGGACAGGGCGTGCACGTGGTGTACGACTCCGTGGGCCGGGACACCTTCGACCGTAGCCTGGACTGTTTACGGCCTCGGGGCATGCTGGTCTCCTTCGGGCAGAGCAGCGGACCCGCGGGTCCCGTCGACCCCCTCGTGCTCAGCCAGAAGGGATCCCTGTTCTTGACCCGGCCCGTGCTCTGGCACTACACCGCCACCCGGGAGGAGTTGCTGTGGCGGGCTGGGGACGTCCTGAGCTGGGTTCGGAGCGGAGAGCTGCGGGTGCGCATCGACCGCACCTTCCCCCTCTCCCAGGCCGCAGAGGCCCACCGGCGGCTGGAGGGACGCCAGGCTACGGGTAAACTACTGCTGGTCCCGTAGTTCCGATGGATCGGAGCCACGCCTTGGAGCAGCGCACCTCCCGTCGGGCGCTGCGGCTGTTGCGTGTGCGACCCCGCGCCCGGGCTGAGCTCGCGGCCTGCCTTTCCCGCCGTGCGCCCACCCACGTGGTTGAGGAGGTCCTCCGGCGGTTGGGCCTCCCGGGTAGAGAGGAGCCGTGAGGATCCGGGCGGTCCTGCTGGACGCAGGCCACACCCTCCTGGAGGGCCGGCCCTCGTGGTTCGAGATCTGGGAGGAGGCGCTGGCGGCGTTCGATGTGCCCCTCGACCGCGAGGTCCTCCAGCGGGCGTATGCCCAGGCGACCGACCTGCTCGCCCAAATCCCGCCGGACCAAATCGACGCGGAGGTGGAACGGCGGTTCCTCCGGGAGATGGTGACGCACCTTCAGGTGCCGGGGCGGGAGGAGGAGCTGGTCGACCGCATGCACCGGATCCTCGCCCAGGTCCGTCCGGAGTACACTCCCTACCCGGAGGTCCCGGAGGTCCTGGAGGAGCTGCGACGGAAGGGCTACCGGCTCGCGGTGGTCTCCAACTGGGAGCCGGATCTGCCGGACGTGCTGGGCAGGGTGGGGCTTTTAGAGGCCTTTGACGCGGTGGTGGCGAGCGCGGTGGTCGGGGCGGCGAAACCCGACCCCCGGATCTTCCGGGTGGCCCTGGAAACCCTCAAGGTCGAGCCCCGGGCCGCGGTGCACGTGGGCGACTCCTACGAGGCGGATGTCCAGGGCGCCCGGGCCGCGGGGATCCACCCGGTCCTCCTGGACCGGGACCACGTGTACCAGAAGGCGGACGTCCCCCTGATCCGGACTCTTCGGGAGCTCCCGCCGCTCTTAGAGGAATACCCTTCCGACGACGGGGATGCCGGTTGATCCGCTGCTCGTCGGACTCCTCCTCGTAGGCCTCGGAATCCTCCTGCTTCTGGTCCGCCAGCTGACCCTACGGATCGACCCCCTTCGGGCCGTTGCGGAGCGGCTGGGAGCCCTTCATGCCGCCCTGGAGGGTGCAGTGCACCACCTGGAGCAGCTGCAGGTGGTGGGGTACCGGCTGGGGAAAGTGGAGGAAGGGGTTGGGAGGCTGGTGGAAACCCTGCTGGGCCGGGGCGCAGGACAGCTCGGCGAGCAGTGGGCTCACGTCTCCCTTTCCTGGCTTCCGGAGGGCTGGGTCCGGGAACGGGTCCGCATGGGGAGCGGGGAGGTGGAGTTCGCCGTGGTCCTCCCCGGGGATCTGCTGGTGCCGCTGGATAGCAAGCTGGTGGCCCTCGACCTCGTGTGGGCGTGGGAGCAGGCGGATGCGGCCGCGCGGAGGGAGCTGGAGCGACGTTTGGTCCGGTCCGTTCGGGAGCGGGCCCAGGAGATCGCCGAGCGGTACCTACCGGACCCGCGCTGCGCGGGGTTCGGGGTGGCCGCGGTCCCCGATCCCGTCTATACCCTGTGCCGGAGCGCCCTGCGGGATCTCGTATCGGACCGGATCGTTCTCGTGCCGTACACGCTGCTAGTGCCCTTCGTCGTGAGCCTGTACGTTCTCGGGCAGCGGCTGGGACTCCGGCGGCTGGGAGGGGAGGAGCGGGCGTTGGCCGTGGTGCGGGACGCGGTGCAGGCGGCCCTGCAGGAGCTTGAGCGCATGGGCCAGGAGGTCACTACCGTCTCCAACCAGCGGATGCGGGCCCTGGACCACCTGCGCCGCGCCTCCCTGGCCCTGGAGAGCGCAACGGAAACTCGAACCGAGGAGGGAGACCCATGAGGGAGAAGGACGTGCGGATCGAGCGGGATTCCCTGGGCGCGATGGAGGTCCCTACCCAGGCCCTGTACGGCGCCAGCACCCAGCGGGCCGTCCTGAACTTCCCCATCAGCGGTCTGCGGTTCCCCCGGGTGTTCTTATGGGCCTTGGGCCTCATCAAGCGGTACGCGGCGGAGGTGAACGCGGAGCTGGGGCTTCTCGAGGCCCGGATGGCCTCGGCCATCGCCCAGGCCGCCCAGGAGGTGGCGGACGGGCGGTGGGACGACCAGTTCGTGGTGGACGTCTTCCAGACCGGAAGCGGGACCTCCACGAACATGAACGCCAACGAGGTGATCGCAAACCGTGCCACCGAGCTCCTCGGTGGACAGCGGGGCAGTAAGCTCGTGCACCCCAACGACCACGTGAACCTGGGGCAGTCCAGCAACGACGTGATCCCTACCGCCATCCACCTCGCGGCCCTGATGCTGCTCCGGGAGGAGCTCTACCCGGCCCTCCAGGAGCTACACAAGGCCCTCCAGGAGAAGGCGGAGGCGTTTATGCCCCTCATCAAGACCGGCCGCACCCACCTGATGGACGCCACTCCCATCCGGCTGGGCCAGGAGTTCCTGGGGTATGCGGGACAGGTGGAGCGGGCCCTGCGCCGCCTCCAGAAGGCGGAGGAGGAGCTCTGGGAGCTGCCGCTTGGCGGGACCGCGGTGGGGACCGGGATCGGCGCACACCCGGAGTTCGCCCGCCGGGTCATCGCCCGGCTGGCGGAGGTCTTGGGAGTCCCGCTGCGGGAGACGGACAACCACTTCCAAGCCCAAGCCTGCCTTGACGCCGTGGTGTTCACGAGCGGCGCCCTGCGGGCCTACGCCACCGCCCTCATGAAGATCGCCAACGACATCCGGTGGATGGGGTCTGGCCCGCACGCGGGGCTGGGGGAGCTGGAGCTCCCTGCCGTACAGCCGGGCTCCTCGATCATGCCCGGGAAGGTCAACCCCGTCATCCCGGAGTCCGTGATCCAGGTGTGCGCCCACGTGCTGGGCAACGACCTCGTGGTGGCCGTGGGCAACACCTGGGGGAACTTCGAGCTCAATACCATGATGCCCGTGATGGGCTACAACCTCCTGCAGGCCATCTCGCTCGTGGCCAACGCCAGCCGAAACTTCGCCCGGCAGTGCGTCGCAGGCCTGCGGGCCACGAACCGGGGGCCTGAGACCGTGGAGCGGGGGCTCATGCTGGCCACGGCCCTCGCACCCGTGATCGGGTACGACGCCGCGGCCCAGATCGCGCAGGAGGCCGCCCGCACGGGCCGCACCATCCGGGAGGTGGCCCGGGAGCGGACCGGCCTCTCGGAGGCGGAGCTGGCCCAGATCCTGGATCCCGCGAAGATGACCGAGCCCGGCCGGGCCGGCATCGGAGCAGGCGGATGAAGGAGGCATCTTTCTGGGAGGTGCTACGGGGGCGGCGGTCCGTGCGGTTCTACACCGACGACCGCCTCCCCCCGGACGTGGTGGAGCAGCTGCTCTCGGCCGCCACCTGGGCGCCTTCCGCCCACAACGCCCAGCCGTGGCGGTTCGTGGTCCTCCAAGACCCTCAGGTACGCCGCCGCCTCGTGTTGGCCATGGCCCGGCGGTGGGCGCAGGAGATGCGGGAGCGGGGGGTGGACGAGAAGGTGATCCAGGTGGAGGTCCGGTTTTCCGTGTATCGGTTCACCACGGCCCCGCTCCTGGTGATGCCCTGCCTCACCATGGAGGACATGGACCGGTACCCACGGCGCCACCAGCGGCGCGCGGAGCACACCATGGCGGTGCAGAGCGTGGCCGCGGCCATCCAGAACCTGCTGTTGGCCGCCCACGCCCTGGGACTTGGGGCCTGCTGGTGCTGTGCGCCCCTGTTCTGTCAGGGGCTCGTGCGCCGGATCCTACGCCTGCCGCGCACCTGGGAGCCGCAGGCGTTCATCACCGTCGGCTATCCCCGACACCACCCGCCGGCCGCCCCCCGCAAGCCTCTGGAGGAGGTCCTGTGGGTGATCTAGTGGTGCTCCTGTCCGGGGGTGGGGGAGGGGCGAAGCTCGCGGAGGGACTCGCAGCCCTCCTCCCTCCCGACCGGCTGGTGGTCGTGGGGAACACCGGGGACGACTTGGACTGGTACGGGTTGAGGATCTGTCCGGATCTGGACACCCTGCTTTACACCCTGGCCGGGGAGGTAGACCCGGACCGCGGGTGGGGAATCCGGGGCGACAGCTTCACGGTGCTCGAGCGGCTCGCCGCGTACGGAGAAGATCCCTGGTTCCGGGTGGGGGATCAGGACCTCGCCACAGGGCTATTGCGCACCCACTGGTTGCAGCAGGGGATGCGGCTCACGGAGGTGATGCAGCGGCTCGGCCGTGCCCTCGGCGTCCACCACCGGATCCTGCCCATGACGGACGACCCCGTCCGCACGGTCGTCCAAACCCCAACAGGAGAGCTGGATTTCCAGACCTACTTCGTGCGGAGGGGACACCGGGATCCCGTGGTGGGGATCCGGTTCGCGGGGATCTCGCACGCCCGTCCCACGCCGGAGGTTCTGGAGGCCCTCAGGACCGCCCGCGGGATCGTGTTCGGCCCCTCGAACCCCTTCGTGAGCATCGGCCCGATTCTGGCGGTGCCGGGGATTTCGGAGGCCATCCGGTCGAGCCCGGGCCGGAAGGTGGCCATCAGCCCCCTCGTGGCAGGCCGGGCCCTGAAGGGACCCGCGGACGCCATGATGCGGTCTCTCGGCTACCGGCCCGACGCGGTGGGTGTGGCGGAGCACTATCGGAACCTGGTGGAGGTGTTCGTGCTGGACGCCGCGGATGCAGCCCTCGCCCCGGAGATCGAGCGGATGGGCCTGCGGGCGGTAGTGGCCCAGACGGTGATGCGGACGCCGGAGGACCGGCGGCACCTGGCCCGGTGCATCTTGGAGCTCGTGGAATGCGGGTTCTGATTCCGGTCAAATCCCTCGAGGCCGCGAAGAGCCGGCTGGCCCAAGACCTCACGCCAAAGGAGCGGGCGGAGCTCGTGCTGTGGATGCTGGACCGGGTGCTGAGGAGCTGCTCGTCCGCGGGACTCCCGGAGACGTACCTGGTAGGCGGAGAGGGGCGGGTCGCGGATCTCGGCAGGCGTTACGGAGCCCGCCTGCTGCCGGAACTGGGGTGGACCCTGAACCAAACCCTCACACGGGCCCTGGCCTTGGTGCGGGGATCGGACGCGTGCGTGCTCCTGGCCGCGGACCTGCCGCTCCTCACTCCTGCGGACCTCGGAGATCTGATCCGCCCGTGGCAGGGGTGGGGAGCTGCCGTCCTCGCCCCTTCCCGGGACGGCGGGACCAACGCCCTGCTCCTCCCGCCGGCCTGCCCCTTCACCCCGGCCTTCGGGCCTGGAAGCGCCTTGCGCCACCGGATGCAGCTTGTGGCCGCGGGCGTTCCCGTGGAGGAGGTCCGGACCTTAGGGCTCGTGCACGACGTGGACCAGCCCGAGGACCTCACCGAGGCCGTGCGCAGCCTCCCCGGTTACCCCTTACGCGTCTAGCCCGTTTGCTCGTCACGATCTCCTCGTAGCAGGGACTCCACCTCCTGACGTCTCGGCATCACGGGGAGGGTTCCCACGCGGGTGGTGGCCAGGGCGCCTGCCGCGTTGGCGAACCGAATGGCTTCAGGAAGGGGCTTCCCCTCCGCGAGCGCGACGGCAAGGGCTCCCATGAAGGCGTCCCCGGCGCCCGTGGTGTCCACCACGGGGACGGAGAAGGCGGGGATGGACTGCTCCAGGTCGCGCGTGACGAGGTAGGCGCCCCGGGCGCCCAGCTTCACGACGACCGCATCAGGCCCTGCGTGCAGGAGCTCGCGGGCGGCGGCCCGGACCTCGGCCTCCGTCTCGACGGGACGCCCAACGAGCGTCGCGAGCTCGAGGCGGTTGGGGGAGAGGACATGAGCACCAGCCCAGATCTCAGGGCCGTAGGGGCGGGGTGGCCCTGCGTCCACGATCACGGGGATTCCGCGTGCGCGTCCAAGCTCCACCGCAGCCCGGACGGTGGCGGCAGGGATCTCGAAGTCCACGAGGAGCACGTCGAGTCGGTCCCAGAGAGGATCGAGCGCACCTGCCACGTGATCCGGGGTCAGGTGGTCGTTCGCCCCGATGACCACGAGGATCGTGTTCTCCCCGCCGTCGTCCACCAGGATCACGGCCGCACCCGTGGGATGGTGTGGGTCGATGCCCACCCCGGCCGTCTGGACGCCCTCGGCGCGGAGGGCCTCTAGCTCCTGGTGTCCAAACCCGTCATCCCCCACGCGACCGACCAGAACGACCTCCGCGCCGAGGCGCCGCGCGGCTACCGCCGCGTTGGCGCCCTTTCCTCCCGGGCCGATGTGCAGTCCGTACGCGAGGATGTTCTCCCCCCGTGCGGGGAGATGCGGTGTCCGCACGATGAGGTCCGTGATGAGGCTTCCCACGACGGCGACGGTTGCCATCCTGCCACCTCCCTCCTACGCTGGGAACGGATCCGCATGGAGGTTCGACATGAGGCGGTGGCGTGTCCTGGTGACCTCCCGGTCCTTCCTGGAAGCTGCGCCTGATGCTGCCCGGAGGCTGGAGGAGGCCGGGGTGGAGCTGATCCGGGCTCCGGGTGAGCGGCCCCTGCGGGAGGAGGAACTCGTGAGGCTATTAGGCGAGGTGGACGGGATCATCGCGGGCGTGGACCGGATCGGCCGGCGTGCCCTCCAGGCCGGTGCCCCCCGCCTCCGGGTGATCGCCCGCACCGGGGTCGGGGTGGACACCGTGGATCTCGAGGCCGCTACGGACCTGGGCGTCGTGGTCACGAACACGCCGGGGGTCAACGCGGAGGCGGTCGCGGAACTCGTGTTCGGGCTCATGATCGCCCTCGCCCGCGGGATCCTGGAGGCGGATCATCTGGTCCGGGAGGGCCGGTGGGTCCGGCGGTTGGGGGTGGAGCTCTTCGGGAAGTGGCTGGGGATCGTGGGGCTCGGCCGCATCGGGCAGGAGGTCGCGCGCCGTGGAATCGGGTTCGGGATGCAGGTGGCCGCCTTCGACCCCCTCGTGGATCCAGAGGTGGCGGGCGCCCTAGGTGTGGCCCTGGTCCCGTTCGCGGAGGTGATCGAGCGGGCGGACTTCCTCACCCTGCACGTCCCCTTGACCCCGAACACCCGGCACCTGGTGGGAGAGGAGGAGCTGCGTCGGATGAAGCCGACGGCCTACCTGATCAACACCTCCCGGGGAGGCGTGGTGGACGAGGCCGCCCTCGCGCGGGCCCTTCGGGAAGGATGGATCGCAGGCGCCGCCTGTGACGTTTTTGACGAAGAGCCGCCCCTCGGCTCGCCGCTCCTTCAGGCGCCGAACGTGCTGCTTACTCCTCACCTGGGCGGACACACGCGGGAAGCGGTCTCCCGGTCCGCCCGGATCGCCGCGGAGCAGGTCCTCGCGGTCTTCCGGGGTGAGCGTCCTCCCCACGTGGTGAACCCCGAGGTCTTCGAGCGGCGGGGGTCCTGCTAGGGGCGGGGCTCCGCGATCCGCTTCCAGAATGCCCGATCCTCCACCACGGTCCGGTACGTAGCGGCGGCAGTGCGGTAGTGGACGTGGTGCTCCGGATGGGGCGTGTAGCCATGGACGGGCCACGTGAAACGGCCCACCGCCTCCTGCCAGTCCCGGAACACCCCCACCGCGTACCCCGCGAGGATGGCGGATCCCAGGGCCGCAGCCTCCGTCCGGTTCAGCCGGGCATACGGCACCCCGAGGACGTCGCACTTGATCTGGTTCCAGAGGTCGCTCCGCGCTCCCCCTCCCACCACCCGGACCTCCCGGAGCCTTTCCACGCCGGACAGATCCCGCGCGACCTCGAGGTAGATGGCGTACTCGTAGGCCACACTCTCCAGCATGGCCCGGTACAGGTGCTCCGGTCCGTGGGTCCATGTGAGCCCGAGCCACGCCCCCCGAAGTTCCGGTTGGTTCGGACACACCCGGCCAGCCAGGTGCGGGATGAAGAGCAGTCCCTGGCATCCGGGCGGGACCTCCCGCGCGCGGGCGTCGAGCTCCGGGTAATCCCAACGGTCCGCCCCCGTCACCTGACGGAGGAGGTCCCGCCACCACCGCAAATTCAGCCCACCGCCTCCGATGTACCCGATCAGGTACCAGCGGCCCGGTGGGACCATGCGGGCGCTCAGCAGGGTACCGGTACGGACGTCCGGGGTGAACCGCTCCACGCACAGGGCGAGCACGGAGGCAGTTCCGGCCGCGTCGTAGGCCATGCCCGGCTCCAGCACGCCGGCCCCGAGCATGGCCGCGGCCTGGTCCCCGGCCCCTGCCGCCACCGGAATCCCGCTGACGAGTCCCATGGCCTCCGCGGCCTCCCGACTGAGTCCTCCCACCACGTCCCAGGGCTCCACGATCCGTGGAAGGCGGTCCATGGGAACGCCGAAGGCCGCACACAGGCTCTCGGACCACCGGTTGTGCGCGGTCTCGCTGAGACAGCTGAAGTGGAGGTAGGTAGGGTCGATGAAGGCGGCCTCTCCCGGAAGGCCGCATAGGCGCATGGTGACGTATCCCGCGGGCATCACGAACTTGCAGATCCGGTTGAACACCTCCGGCCGCTCGTGCATCCACCAGAGGATCTTCGGACCGTGGGAGTACGTGGGCGGGGCCCCCGTGAGCGCGCAGATCTCAGACGCGTGGGCCCGCATCCGCTCCACGTACGGCGTGCAGCGGGTGTCGAGCCAGGAGTCGTAGGGGGTGGCGGCCCGTCCCTCGCGGTCCACGGAGGCGATCCCCGCCATCTGCCCATCCAGGCACAGGCCCGCCACCGCGTCCGGCCGGATCCCCGCCTGCTCCACGCAGGCCCGCACCACCCGGATGACCGAGGCGACCATGTCCTCCGGGTCCTGCTCGACCCACCCCGCCTCCCGCTGGATGAGGCGGGAGGGCTCGCTCGCCTCCGCGAGGACCTGTCCATCTTCCTGGATCAGGATGCCCTTCGTGGCCGTGGTTCCGAGGTCCACGCCGCACAGGCAGGCGGGCATGGGCGGCCCTCCTATCCTTCTCCCACGGGTACGATCTGCGGGTGCCCGTCTCCCGCGAACACCCGCACGCGAAATCCCGTGCGCGCTACGGTCTCGTAGTCGTGCCCGGCGTCCGCGGGGTACACATAGAAGAACACCAAGGGATCGGGCCCGGTGTTTACGGTGCGGTGGGCCCAGCCCGGCGGGACGTACACCACGCTGCCTGCCTGCAGGGGCTCCACCCGACATTGGCCCGCCTCGGTCTGGAGTACCAGGAGCCCTTGCCCACGCAGGGTGGCATAGACCTCCGCGGTCCCCCGCCGCAGGTGGAAGTGCCCCCGGGTCATGAAGTACTCGCGCCCCACGCGGCCGGGGTAGAGGACGGTGATGCCATACCGCAGGTGTCCCGGATCTCCCGGAATGGGGGGCTCGTAGGTCTCGTAGACCACGGGATCCCCGGTCCGGATCAGCTCCTCCAGCGCATCCGGATCGAGAAACACGCCCCGGAGGTCACTCGCCCGTCGCACCGAGCGAGCTGTACCGGGCACCAGCTGTACCGGTTCCCACCTCAGTTCGCTCCGAATGGGCTCCACGGCGCACCTCACGGCAAGTCGATCCGGATGTGCTTGACGAGGAGATACTCCTCTAGGCCCTCGTGCGAGAGCTCCAGGCCGAATCCGCTCTCCTTCCACCCCCCGTACGGGAAGGGCACTTCACCGCCCACCACGTTGTTCACGCCCACGGTCCCTGCCTCGAGGCCCTCCGCCACCAAGAAGGCGGTCCGGAGGTCCCGGGTATACGCGTACGCTACGAGGCCGTAGGGACTGTCGTTCGCCAGGTGCAGGGCCTCCTCCAGGTCCTCGAAGGGCATGATGGGCGCCACAGGGCCGAAGGTCTCCTCGCGCATGACCCGCATGGAGGGGTCCACGTCCACCAGCACCGTGGGGGTGAAGAAGTACCCCTTCGGGAACCCGTCTGGACGGTGGCCGCCGTACACCACCCGGGCGCCTTTGGCCCGTGCGTCCTCGACGTGTGCCATGGTCTTCTCCAGCCCCTCCCGCGTGGTCATGGGACCCAGGTCGGGATCCTCGAGGCCGGGGCCGATGCGAAGCCGACGCGTGTGCGCCACAAAACGTTCCACGAAGGGCTCGTACACCTGTCGGTGGACGTAGATGCGGTTGATGGCGTTGCACACCTGCCCCATGTTCCGGAAGGCGCGGTACACGGCGCCCCGTGCGGCGGCCTCCAGGTCCGCATCCGGGAAGACGAGCAGGGGACAGTGCCCTCCCAGCTCCAGGGAGACCCGCTTCATCCCATCCGCCGCCATCCGGAGGATCTCCTTGCCGGTCTGGGTCTCGCCCGTGAAGGCGATCTTGCGGATCCCCGGGTGCCGGACGAGGTAGGTGCCCACCGTGCTCCCCGGGCCGATCACGGTGTTCACCACGCCGTTCGGAGCCCCGGCCTCCACCAGGCAGGCCAGGAACCGGGAGATGGCCAGCGGTGTCCGGGAGGGCGGTTTCACCACCACCGTGCATCCTGCCGCGAGGGCGGGGGCCACCTTCCACGCGAGGAGCAGGACGGGGTAGTTCCACGGCCCGATGGCCGCCACGGGCCCGACTGGCTGGTGGATGACGAGGCTACGGCGGTTGGGCACGTCCGTGGGGATGATGCGGCCGAAGATCCGCCGGGCTTCCTCCGCGTAGTACTCCAGGGCATCGGCACTCGCCTGAATCTCCCCCCGCGCGTCCTTGAGGGGTTTCCCCTGCTCGAGGGTCAACAGACGGGCGAGGGCGTCTACCCGTTCCCGGACGAGCTGGGCCGCCCGGCGCAGGAGAGCCGCGCGGTGGGCGGGAGGAGTTCGGGACCAGGTCTGGAACGCCCTCTCCGCAGACTCGACGGCGGCGTCCACCTCCGCCTGGGTGGCGACGGCGGCGGTCCCGATCACCTCCTCGTCCGCGGGGTTCAGGACGGAGAGCTTCTCCCTGCCCTCCACCCACGTGCCGTTGATGAGAAGATCCACGTGTTCCATGGCCGCTCCTCCTGTGTGATGGACTCCGCCTCGGCCGCTAGAGACCCCCGGGGAACAGCACGGCCTTCAGGCTCCGCTTCGCAGCGGCCGCCTCCATGGCCGGCCCGATTTCCTCCAGCGGCCGCCGGTCCGTCACCAGGCGCCGTAGAGAAGGCCGGAGGCGGGGCAGTAGACGCAGCGCCTGGCGGTACTGCGTTACCGTCTGGCCGGTCGTGCCCGTGAGCAGGAGTTGACGGTAGTGCACCCGGTTCGTGTCGAGGGCGGGGGACGCGCGGTCAGCCGGAAAGCCCGCGAAGAAGTTCACCCGGCCCCGGACGGCCGCGACCCGGACGGCCTGTTCCTGGGCCCGGGGGTCGGGGGCGGTGACGATGACTACGTCAAAGCCGTCCTCCAGCTCCAAGACCGCCTCTGGCGGGAGCGCTTGGTCGGCGCCCATCTCGAGCGCTGCCTCCCGCCGCTGGGGCCAGGGGTCCGTGGCCACCACCTCCCCGGCGCCGCGGACCCTTGCCACGAGCACGTTGAGGAGTCCCATCGGGCCGGCTCCGAGGACGAGCACGCGGTCTCCAGGACCGGTGGCGACCGCCTCGTGCGCGTTTAAGGCACAGGAGAGGGGTTCTGCGAGCGCAGCCTCCTCGAACGTCACCTCCTCAGGAAGCGCCACCACGTGCCCCCGCCGTACTGCACGGGCCGGCACCCGCACGAACTCCGCGAACCCACCGTCCAGGGTGATGCCGAGGGCGTCAAAGTTCGGGCAGAGGGGATCCAGGCCCTGGACGCAGGCGCTGCACCGACCGCAGCCCACGTTGGGCACGATCCCCACCCGCTGGCCCACTCGAACACCGGATTCCGGAGCCCGCACCTCCACCACCTCACCTGCGATCTCATGCCCGAGGATGCGCCGGGTTCCGGGCGGGATCTTGAAGTGGCCCCGGTGGGCGATCTTCAGGTCCGTCGCACAGATGGAGACCGCGCGCACCCGGATCAGGACGTCCCCGGGCTCCAGGTAGGGCTCCGGCCACTCCATCAGGGAGATGCCCTCTCCTGGCACGCAAACCGCGGCCTTCACGGGCTGCCCTCCACCCGCTCCACGGGCTGCGGAAGACCGGTGGACGCCGATCGGACCGCGGCGAGGGTCGCCTCCAGGGCCCGCAGCCCGTCCCACCCCGTCACCTCCGGGAGGCGTCCCTCCTCGATGCAGGCGATGAAGTGCTCGTCCTCTGCCAGGTACGCGTCGCGGTACCGGTCCCGCCAGCTCCGGACCGCCTGATGGACCACGTGGCCCTCGCGGGTGACCCGCATCCACGAGCCCTGCCGGACGTCTCCGATGCAGATCAGCCCCTCGGTCCCGAGGATCTCGACCCGCGAGTCGTACCCGTAGTCCACGGGACAGGCACCCTCGATGCTGCCCAAGGTTCCGTCCTCCATCTCCGCGCTGACGAGGGCAACGTCGTAGAAGTCCGGGTGCTCCGCCAGCAGGTGGGTGGCCTTCCGGGCGGCGACCCGGGCGAACACGGACCGGTACTCGGACCCGGACAGCCACCGGAGGGTGTCGAAGTCGTGGCTGGTGACCTCCGCGAGGAGGCCGATCCCGGTTTTTGGATCCCAGGCCCACGCGGGCGGAAGCCCGGGCCCCCGGGTGGTGGATCGGATCAGGAGGAGGCGCCCCAGCTCTCCGGAGGCGATGCGGGCCCGGGCCTCCTGGAACTCCGCATCGAAGCGCCGCATGAACCCGATCTGGAGCACCACGCCTGCCCGTTCCGCCGCCCGGATCATCTCCACCGCCTGCGACACCTCGAGCGCCATAGGCTTTTCACACAGCACGTGCTTACCAGCTGCGGCCGCGCGGACCACAAGATCCCGGTGGGTGAAGGTGGGGGTGGCCACGCATACGGCCTCGAAGTCCACCCGCTCCAGGGCCTCTTCCAGGGAGGCGAAGGGCTGGACCTGTAGCACCTCTGCCGCACGGGCCCGGGCCACTGGGTCCTCATCGACCACCGCCACCAGCTTCGCCCGCGGGATTCGGAAGGCAAAGTTCCGGCCGTGCACGAGTCCTGCGCGTCCAGCCCCCACCAAGCACACCCGGATCATCCCTTCACCACGCTCCACGTTCTGCGTCCTCGGCCTCCAGGCGCGTCTCGAGCTCTTGGAGCCACCGGATGGCGCGCTCCGCATATGCATCCCGCAGAGCTGCGCACCGGTGCGACCGGATGGCCACGGAGAGGTCGGGTACAGGTGCGAGCGGCTCCAGGATCAGCCATCCCTCAAAGCCCACCTCCCGGAGGCTCCGGAGGATGGCCCGGAAGTCCAGGTGCCCCTCTCCTGGAGGGCCCCGGTGGCTGTCGGAGAGGTGCAGGCTCGAGAGGTATCGGCCCGCCCGGCGGACGGCCGCGGCGGGATCCCGCTCCTCGAGGTTCATGTGGAAGGTGTCCAGGTGGAGGAAGACGCCGTCCGACCCCACATCGCGGAGGAACCGCAGGCCCTGCTCCACGGTGGTCAGGAGAAACGTCTCGTAGCGGTTAATGGGTTCTACCGCGAGCCGGATCCCTCGAGCGCGTGCCGCTTCCACCGCCTGACGTACGGAGTCCACCGCGTATCTCCACTCCCGGGCCACGAGCGACCACCAAGTCTCCGGATCTCCCGTGTACCCGACCGGTGCCCGTCTGGGAACCGCTGCGGGGACCAGGAGCACTTGCTCGGCGCCCACGGCGTCGGCGAACGCCACCAGCTGCCGGACGTACGCCAAGGCCCGCCCCCGGACCTCCGGATCCGGGTGGGAGAGGTCGCGGTCCCCGGGCCAGGGGAATAGGCCCGCCACCGAGCACACGGCCAGACCGTACCGTTGGGTGAGGGCGCGGACCTCTCGGGCTTCGTAGCGGTCCAGATTTCCTTGCAGCTCGACGCCGTGATAGCCGTAGAGCCGTTCCAGGGTCACCGCGAGGGGTTCGTCCCCATAGATCCAGTTGCTCACCGCGTACTTCACTTCACCCTCCGCTCACTCCACGCCTCGAAACGCCGGCGGCGCCACTGGTCCAGGATCACCACCAGCACGATCATGAGGCCCATGATCACCCGCTGCCAGAAGGCGCTGACGTTCAGGAGGTTGAGGCCGTTCCCCAGGACCCCCATGATGAGGGCGCCCACCACGGTCCCCCCCACGCTCCCCACGCCGCCGAAGAGGTTCGTTCCCCCGAGGACCACGGCGGCGATGGACTGCAGCTCCATGCCCTCTGCCATGAGGGCGTTGGCAGAGTTCAGCCGTCCCACCAGCACGAGTCCCGCCACCGCCGCCAGCAGGCCGGACAGCGTGTACCCGCAGATCTTCACCCAATCCACGTCAATGCCGCTGATCCGGGCCGCCTCCCGGTTTCCCCCCACGGCGTACGTGGCCCGCCCTAGAGGCGTGTGTTGCAGGACGACCCAGCCCGCCAGAGCGGCCAGGAGGGCGACGAGGGGTGCGACCGGGACGCCGAGCACGCTGCCGCTGCCGAGCCAGATGATCTCTCCAGGAAGGTAGGCCCGCAGCTGAATGGCGGTGAGGTGGGACGGGACCGGGAGCCCGCCGGTGAGGATGAGGGCGATGCCGCGGGCCGCGGACATGGTCCCCAGCGTCACGATGAAGTCCGGCACACGGCCTTTCGTGATCACGACGCCGTTCAGCGCTCCCACCGCGGCTCCTGCAGCCAGCGCAAGGAGGATGCCCACCCACACGCTCTGCCCCCAATAGGTCATGGCCACGGCCGCGAGGCAGCCGGAGAGGGCGAGGGTCGCGGCCACGGAGAGGTCAATGCCAGCCCCGATGATGACGATGGTCTGCCCCACCGCCAGGATCGTCACCGCGGCGGTCTGCTGGAGGATGTTCTTGAAGTTCCCCACCGTGAAGAAGTAGGGGGCGGAGAGGGAGAGGTACACCACCAGCAGGAGCAG
>FWWM01002985.1_pt1 | contig 43496 bp, 42 predicted proteins | sample 2228351 | NCBI WGS metagenome assembly FWWM01 (sample SAMEA103939774, study PRJEB20133) | metagenome
TTTGCACCAGGTAATAACTTAAATGTTGCTGATAGAGTGTCCGCAAGCGGCTGACTTTGTGGGGTTCATTCGCAAGCTGAATTAAACTCTGAATTTCAGACGCACTTTGTTCACGGTAAAAATTTTCCTGCGCCTGAATATCAATAATATTGACCGCATCACTAAACAGCGTATTGGGTAAAGGCCGGCCGGTTGTGGCCAGACTGCCACGCCCCAGCAGTGGCATTAAACTGTAAATGGCCAGTTTAATATCCATATCCACACCGCCAATACGGCGCCCGGCATGGCCGAGTAAGTCGTTACTGCGGTCGGTTTGCATAGCCAGTTTGGGGCCCAGCCGGATCAAACTGATATCGCTGGTACCACCGCCAATATCCACCACCAGCACCAGTTGTTCTTTGGTTAAGCTACGCTCGTACTCAACAGCAGCGGCTACCGGTTCATAGGCAAACTGAATTTCTTTAAATCCAACATCTTTGGCCGCTGAGCGCAAAATAGCTTCGGCTCTGTCATCCCCCAGCGCGCCGTCTATGCCCTGAAAATGCACAGGCCGGCCCAGCACGGCATAAGGCAACTCAGCACCCCGCGCCAATTCTGCTTTTTGTTTAATGTCTTTGAGCAGCAAGGTGCAAATTTGCCGGTAAATCTGGCTTTGAGCGGGCGTTAATCTGGAACCGAGCATTGATTTTGGCGAGCGGATAAAAACGCCTGCCAGCGGGTTGCTGCTGTAGCTCTGGTGGGCGCTTTGCCCCAGCTGCACTTTGGCTTGTTGTTGTAATAACCGGCTTAAACTTTCGTTGATATAAGGCTCGTCGTCGTCCTCGTCATCACTGCGGTTTTTTTCAATATAAAGCGCCGAGCTTAAATAAGGGCTGTCAGCATCCAGCGGCGCCAGCACAGGTTCCTGGTTTTCCAGCCAGCCTGCTGTACAGTTGGAGGTGCCAAAATCAATTCCGGTATAACAAGCTTGCATCATGGGTTCCTGAAAATTCTGCGGTGCAGCACCAGGCCAGTCGGGCCCGGCAAAAAAGCCGCACAGTATAACCAGAGCGCCGCCAGGCGTCAGCACAAGCTGGCACTGATTTTGCAAAATTCGCAGATATCTGGCTCCCACCAGAGCAGCAGGCAACACCAGTGCCTGCTGCCGGGATCTCAAATCTGAGGTAGATAACTGATGAATACCGCCAAAGCCGCTTTAATGCTGGGCACAGCCTTGTTAACCACCGCCTGTGTGCAGCTGCCGGAACCCTCTGAGCAGCGGCAGCAAACTGCCGTGTTGCAGCCAGAAGTTGCCGTGACGCCGCTGCTGTATTACACCGAACGTATTGCCGATAGGTTATTTAAGGACTTAAAACCTATTACTCCTGGTGCTATTGCCGTGGTGAGTTTTACCGACGTCAAATCTCTGGCGCCCGATCCTTATAATTTGTCGATGAATTTATTGGGGTTGCAGCTGCAGGAAAGCATGCTGACCGTTGCCAGTCAGCTGGGATATCAGGTGAAAGAGCTGCGCCTGGCCTCTTCAGTAAAAATTTATGCCGACCATGAGCGGATGTTAAGCCGGGATATTAATGAGCTGGCGACACAACAGTCGGTGCGTTATGTAATAGCAGGTACGCTCAATCAATCTGAAAATTACACTACAGTAAATGCCCGGCTGGTCGATATCCAGACCAATACAGTGATAGCCGCAGCGTCGGATTTAGTACCAAGTGCGGTGCTTGGCAGTGCAGAGCAGGTGCAGCTGCGCCAACAAATGTTATATCGCAATAGCCAATAATGGGCACAACAGCACCAGGTTTTTGCGTTGAAATGGGGATGATTATGACAGCTAAATTAATGATGTTGACGCTGTGCCTGGGATTAACGGCCTGCGCATCTATAGATAAATGGGACAAAGCAGTGGCTGCCAAACAGCAGGCCGAAGATCAGGCTCAGGCGCAGATGCAGCTGAAAAATACCCCTCAAGCGACAGTGCCTGTGATTCCTGCCGGTAGTGGTAATGCACCTTTATATGTGACTCCGGCTTTATACGATGGCGCTGCTTATCAGGCCACCCGGATGGCGGCGCAAAAAACGCTGCCAACTTATCTGCCCCAGGCGCAGGTGACGGTGAATCATTATATTCAGGGCATGATGCATGACTTAGTGGCCAATTTAGATTTGGTCAAAGACGGTATGATTATTGGTGTCACCAGTTTTGTTTACCTGGACGGTGCTTATGATCAGGCTGATTTGCTGGGTAATCAGCTTTCTGAAGGTTTTATGCATGAAATTCATCAGTTTGGCTTAAATGTGGTCGACTTTAAAACCACAGATTTTATCCGTGTTACGCCCAAAGGAGATTTTGTGTTCAGCCGCGACTTTATGGAGCTGCGTGAAGAACAGCCGATCGAATTTGTGCTGGGCGGCACTTTAGTGGCGCATCAGGGCGGCACTTTGGTTAATGCCCGGATAGTGTCTGTTGCCAGTAAAAAAGTGCTGGCGACAGCCCAGAGTTTTATTCCGCAAAATGTGGCCAATGCTGTGTTGCCGTCGGCAACACAAGGCAAACTTTATTTAAAGCAGGGTGAATAACATGCGTGTTATAGCAGTGCTGTTGGTACTGACATTAAGCGGTTGCAGCCAGTTATGTGATTGTCAGAATGCTCGGTCTGAGCGGGCTGACAACAGCAGCAGCCACAGCGAAGCAAGTTTGTCGGAGCAAATGCAGCAGGAGCAACAAGGCCTGGCTTCAACGAGTGTCGCCACCGACGGCACTGTGATTGAAGACAGGGTGATGCCGGAAGCGCCGCCCGTACAGTCCACGCCAACTGTGTCGCAGCTGGATAAAATTATGGCGGAGCCTGGCGCCAAGCCAATTTGGCCTGTGGTGCAAAAAGCGCCGCTGCAGCGTAAAAGTCTGCCGTCCGAACAGCAGGCTGCTTACCAACAAGGCATGCTGCTACATCGGGTTACCCAGTCACCTTACCCTGAGCTGCCGCAAAGCCGTAAGGAACTGACCGACTATGCGGCGCAGCTGGCCTTTAAACTGGCTGGTTTTGACGAGCTCAAAGGTGCCAAAGTTGGCATTACCAGTTTTGTGGAATTTGACGACAGCCTGGAGCAAACCACGGCGCTGGGCAATCAGTTTGCAGAAGCCATGGTGACTTTGCTGCCGCAATATGGTGTGGATGTGATTGAATACAAACTGACCCGGCATATCGACGTGAGTCCTAGGGGAGATATTGCGTTGTCGCGCGATGTGCTGAAACTCCAGCAAAAAGTCGGGATGGATTATGTGATGACTGGCACTTTGGTGGCCACCCGCCGTGGTATTCAGATTAACAGCAGAATAGTATCGGTGCAGGGACACAAAGTGATAGCAGCAGCCAGCACAATGGTGCCGCATCTGGTGTTACAACAAATTCAGCCTTAACCGGCATCAGGGGGTTCAACCCGAACCCTCTCCTAGGGTGTCAAAAGGCAAAACGGCAGTGACTGACTGCCGTTTTTTTACGTAAAAGCCAAAGGTCTGATTTCAAAACCTCCGCTGATACACACAACATCCAGCTGCTGCGGCCGTCCTGCTGCAGTGAGGGGGTTATCACAAGGTTTCTTTTATTACCGGCAAAATGCCAGCCAGCTTGGTGTTGGCAAAGTTGAGTTTTTTGCTGTCGCCTTTTGGCAGGGTAAAGACTGTTTTGCGCTGAGGATGTTATTTTGTTGGCGGCGCAACAAAGAATATAACAGCGCAAATGGCGGCCCCAACAGGAATCGAACCTGTAACTGCCCCTTAGGAGGGGGCCGTTATATCCATTTAACTATGGGGCCATTTTTTGTAGTTTGTTGAGTTGCTGCCTGAACCGCTCGGGTGTGCTTCCGACTCAACGGCGCCACATGCTGCTAAAAATGTGGCCTTTTGTCAATTGATGCTGCATTTATTTGCCGATAGTTGCTGAATAATCAAACAGCTGCAGCAATAAATGGCTTTATTGTTGCAAATGCGCAGCCAGAGTTGTGGCGGTGCCAGCGCTTGCTTTTCTCTCACTGAGGTTCTGGAACTCTGGGGCCGGCTGTTGTTTCAGCTATTGCCAAGCCACTTATTCTTGTTCGGTCGACTCTTGCTCCACCCATTCATCCTGCACCACCTTCTGCGCCGCTTGTGCCAGATCGCCCACCTGCACATTGGCCAGTAAGCGTGCATCGACACTTTGTGCCCAGGCTGCTTCATGGCTTAACTGGGTGACTTTGACTGTCATATCCGTGACGGCCAATAAGGCCTGGGTTTGACCAAAATTGTCGTTGAGTTCACGCCTGTGTACCAGGGTAAAGGTATCGCCAACCTGCACCCCATGGGCGCTGCCAAGGTTCAGCAGCACCTGATTTTCTTTGACCTGTAATAACTCGGCCACCACAGGTTCACAGCGGATGGCTTCTTCCACATCCAGTACTGCGGCATCCAGCACCCGCTCTGCCGCCTGACCATAACTGGTTTGCCAGAATCTGTGATATTGCGGATCTAAAGCTGTGGTTTTACGCACGCGCCAAATAGCCGAAGTCTGATACTTTTGTTGCATCAACAGTTTTGCCTCGGTCAAATCAAACACCGACAACTGCAGATGGTAAAAACGTTCGCGGTCGGCATCACTCCAGAATTGCCAGTTGGTACCCTGGGTTTCACCCAGCGACACGTCGTTTAAAGTGGCGCTTAACAGATAACGGGCACCATATTGCCGGCTAATGGCTTGACGTTCGTTGTAACTTAATTTGTCGGCATCGATGGGTGCCGGCAGCGCCTGAGTCCAGCTGCTTTGACTGAGCTCCGTCAGTTTGTCGTTAAAAAGCTCGCTGCTGACTTTGCCAAGTTCAAATAAACCACCAATGACGGCCTGTTCCGGCACCTTTAATTTAAAAGGTGCGATCAGTAATTTCTTTTTGTAAGCCACGTTAGGGCAGGCGGCTTCACCCGGCACTATGTCGGCGCGGATCGTCACTTCAAAAGTGCCATTGCTGGCGCGCTCTGACACCAGATGCACCTGCTGCACTTCACCATGGCTTTTTAACTGCATGCTGTCTTGTGTCAAAAGACCGTCGGTGACCTGCTGCACACTGCGCACTGACACACCGGCAAACAACAATGCCCGTTTTACCGCATCTTCAGTGGCCTGAGCTCTGGCTGCAGCCTGATCACCATTACGGATCGCGGCCTGACCTGTGGTTTCGTACCATTCGGCCTGAGCCTGGCTCGCCAGAAGCAGCATTGTGACGCCTGCTAACTTACGCATATAAAATTCTCCACTAACTGATAACAGCACAAAGCAATTTACGTGCCTGCTCTTGGCCAACCATAATTCTGGCGTGAATTCTGCAAGGTTTAGCCAAGACATGTGCCACAAAGTGTTGCTGTTTGCAGTGTGAGTTCTGCTGTAGCGACCACCGAATGACAGAAGGTGAATAATGAACAAATTTCTGCTGCCCTTGTTAGCCAGCCTGGCCCTTTCAGGTTGTAGTTTGTTTATGGATAAAGAAGTGCAGTGGGAGTCGGTGCCGCCGGATAATTTCCCGCTGATCAAAGCTGTGGGTTATGCGCCTTTAACCGAGCAAAAAGCCGCGACTGAAGAAGAGCGTATGCTGATGGCGATGAAAGCCTCCAAGCTCGAAGCTTATAAAGAGTTAGCCGAACAGGTGTATGGCCAGAAAGTGGATTATAAAGTCACTATGGGGCAGGCGCTGTTAGGCAATGAGCAGTTACGTGCTTCATTACAAGGAGTGATCCGTGGCGCCCGTGTGGTGAAAACCTATCCGGTTGGACAGTTTTATGTCACTGAAATGGAGCTTGATTTCAGGCAAGTGTATGACCTGTACCAAAACGCTCAGCCGGTGCGGCGGGTAAAATCAGTCAAATATTATTAAGCGGTAATCACAAGGATCAAACCGGTGCCAGAACTGTGGTGCCAGGGGCGCAGAGCCTGCAGCCATTGGTTTGTAGCCCTTGGTTCTGTATTGGTGTGGCTTTATCGTCGCAGAAGTCTAAAACAACAACAGCGGGCATGGCCCGCTGTTGTTGTTTTAAAAAGTTATGCCAGCAAGTTGCTCAGCACAGCCTCAGGCTTTAATGCCACCACCTTTGTGGTCAATGGCCGGTTTACCTTTGGCAGTATAAGTCAGGCCGGATTTACCACGGTTTTGCAATAATTCGTGTTTAAACCGTTCAACAATCAGCTGACTTTGTTGCAGGGTCAGGGCATTAATTTCATTTTGTTCTTTGCACTGCTGCAGTATATGGTCGATGTCCTGCACTTTTTGCACAAACCAGGCTTCGTTTTTTACCGCGTTCAGCATGGGCAGGGCAGCAATGTCCTGATCTAATTGCTGAATTTGTTCAAGACAAGCCAGTTTGGCAGCGCCACCCTGTTCCAGTGCCTCGACGTTGCGACTGGAAATGGCGTCAAGTTCAGCTTTTAATAACGACAAAAGCATCGTCAGATGCTCTTGTTGTTGTTCAAACAAAGGAAGGATGAGGGCCTGGTCTGTCATTTTTTGTCGAACAGCTCGCCTTCAAACTGCATAATGCGTCTGGCCAGCGCTTCCACATTAATTTTGTATTTGCCTTCAGCAATAGCTTGTTTAATTTTGTCGACCTTTTCCTGATCGATACCAGAGCTGTTGCTGGCTTTTTCCTGTGCTTTGGTAAACTGCTGCGCCTGAGTGGTCAGAGACACAGAGTCCTGCTTTTGTGACGGCGCACTCATATTTACTTGTTGCTGCGCAACTTGTTGTTTCTGAATGCTTTGATCAACTTTGTCAGTTTTCACTGTGGTGGCATTCTGCACACCTTGATTGACATTAATCGCCATAATTCACCCCTCATCAGACCCTTTGGCCTATTCCTTAAACTCTTTAACGGCCGCAGGCAGAAAAACTTTAGAACTTTTTACAACTTTATTTCGGCTTTTTTTACTGCAGTGACCACAGCACTGATCACCTTTTGCGATTGGTTGTTTTGTAACCGCACAGTATCGCCAAAACTGCCATCCTGCAAGGCTGTCGCCTGAGTACTGACCGAGAGTGTGCTGGAAATACCTTCAATTGTAACAACATCGCCCTTACATACAAGACAAAGATCAGCCTGACTCAACATTTGTCCGGCGTTCAGCGCTTTTTTGCTGCGGGCACCTATCACCAGTTGCAGATTGGTCACCGGCATGCCACGGCTTTGTAATACATCAATATCGGCCATGGTCAGCATTTCTGCAGTCAAATAACTGCCGGCTGCAATTTTTTGTGTGCTGACCACGGTGCTGATTTGCTGACGCAGCCGAAGCGGTACAAATAATTGCCAGCTGTTGCCTTCATCGGCGCAGCTGATCCTGACAGTATTTTGACGCTGCAGTTTAGGGGTGACCAGACTAAATTGTGGGGCGCTGTCACAGCTTTTGTCGGCCAAACGGTTATCCAGCGGATAGAGCTCGGCCTGTAGCTGACCATGTTCCATTTGTTGCAGCTGTTGCTGCAGCCATTCAGAGGCCTGAGCCGACAATTCGGCCATGCTGTAACTGGTTGCGCTCAGGGTAAAACTGCAGTGCAAAAACAACAAACACAACAGTAATTTGCCGGAAGAAGCGGACAGAAATTTATCGTACATTTTCATATTGTTTCAGCTATGCTTTATCGGCAAAGGGCTATAACATACCAAGTATGTCAATTTTTCAGTAACTTGCCGCTATTTTCCTTCTGCTGCAAGAATCGATCCTGAAAGTTCTGGGGAGTCTCACATGGCGGGTATTCTTGATTCTGTAAACCAGCGCACCCAGTTGGTTGGGCAAAACCGGTTAGAGCTGTTGTTGTTCCGGTTGGCTGGTCGGCAGCGTTTTGGCATTAACGTTTTCAAAGTAAGAGAAGTGCTGCAGTGCCCGCCGCTGACAGCCATTCCAAAACGGAATAAGTTTGTCAGAGGCATTGCCCATATCCGCGGTCAAACCATTTCTGTTATCGATTTAAGCCTGGCAACAGGCGGACGTCCGATTGAAAATCTGAAAGACAGCTTTATTATCATTGCCGAATACAACCGCTCAGTGCAGGGTTTTTTGGTTAATTCCGTTGAACGTATTATCAACATTAACTGGGAATCTATTATGCCGCCGCCAAAAGGCACTGGTGGTCGTCAGAGTTATTTAACGGCAGTGACTGAAATTGACAAAGAGCTGGTGGAAATTATCGACGTAGAGAAAATCCTCGAGGAAATTTCGCCGTCACCCACTACTATTACCGCCGCAGTTGAAACCGAATCTATTATGGCCGACCTTGGTGACAGAACCATTCTGATCGCCGATGACTCAGCTGTCGCCCGCAATCAGGTCAAAAGGGCGCTGGAAGGTTTGGGCGTGACCATGCATCTGGTGAAAAATGGCCGGGAAGCTTTAATCTACCTGCAGGAAGTTGCCGCCAGTTGTGAAGAGTCGGTCACCGAAAAAATCGGTTTGCTGATTTCGGATATTGAAATGCCGGAAATGGATGGTTATACCCTGACGGCAGAAATTCGCCTCGACCAGAAACTGAAAAAACTGCATGTGATCCTGCACACTTCATTAAGTGGAGTGTTTAATCAGCAAATGGTACAAAAAGTTGGTGCAGACGACTTTATCGCCAAGTTTAATCCTGATGAACTTGGTGAGTCGGTACGCAAGTGGTTACATACTGATTGATAGGTGGCATCGCAGTGGCGAATAAAGAGCTGCATGACAGTGAGTACAAGCTGTTCAGGGATTTCCTTGAGCAGCAGTGCGGCATAGTCCTGGGGGACAATAAACAGTATCTGGTAAAAAGCCGGCTGGGTCCTTTAATGCAAAGGTTTAATCTGGCCACTTTATCCGAACTGGTCAGTAAAACGCTGAGTCCGTTTGAGCGGCAACTTCGTTCCGCTGTGATAGACGCTATGACCACCAACGAAACTTTATGGTTTCGCGATACCTACCCCTATGAGCTGTTAAAAAAACAAATTTTCCCGGAGCTGGAAAAAGATCATCGCAACGTCAAAATTTGGTCAGCGGCCAGTTCATCTGGCCAGGAGCCTTATTCTATTGCAATGACAGCGCTGGAGTACCAGGCACAAAGGCCTTCGGCTTTTAGTCTGGGCGTGCAAATTCTGGGTACCGATATTTCTAATGCGATGCTTGAGCATTGTCAGCGTGGTGAATACGATGGCCTGGCTTTATCCAGAGGTTTGTCACCTGAGCGGCGCAGCAAGTTTTTTGAAGAAAGCGGCAACGGTATGATGCGGGTACGGGACCAGGTGCGTAAAAATGTGTCATTCCGCCATTTAAACCTGCTTGATAGTTATACCTTGCTTGGCAAGTTTGACATTATATTCTGCCGTAACGTATTGATTTATTTCTCTCCTGAGGTAAAAGCCAAGATCATCCGCCAGTTTGCCCAGTCATTAAATCCACGTGGTTACCTGTTTTTAGGGGCTTCGGAATCTTTAAGCAGCGTGAATACCGATTTTGAAATGTTGCGCTGTAATCCGGGCATTATTTACCGTCGTAAAAACTAATCAGTCCAAAGAGCCGGCAGTCGCCGGCTCTTTGTCTTTTGTGAACATCCTGCATTATTTTGCCTGAAGCACACAGTGCCAAAAATTTGTGGCCTGAGTTTTGCTAAAGAAATTCTGTCATTCACAGAATAGAGTGCTGCATCATGGCAATCAGCTTCGACCGGGCCTTTGGCCTGCATCCCCAGGGGATGTTACTCAGAGAAAAACGTTCCGAAATATTGGCTGACAATATCGCCAATGCGGACACACCGGGTTTTAAAGCCAAGGATCTGGATTTTCAGACCGCGCTTGCTAACGCCCGGACTCAGCAAAGTTCCTCACTGAGCCGTACTCATGACAAACATTTTGTGATTTCAACCGATCTGCGCCAGGAAGTGAAATTCCGCAACGTGGAGCAAACTGATACCGGTGACGGTAACAGTGTTGATATTCATCGTGAGCGCAATGCGTTTAGCCAGAACAGTATGGAATATCAGGCGTCACTGAATTTTCTGAACGGAAAAATCAGTGGCTTGAAAAAAGCTTTAGGTGGAGGTCAGGCCTAATGAGTTTATATCGGGTGTTTGATATTGCCGGTTCCGGTTTAACGGCGCAGGCGCTGAGGCTGAACACCACAGCCAGTAACATTGCCAATGCCAATACAGTCAGTAGCAGCATTGACCAAACCTATCGTGGCCGTCATCCGGTGTTTGCCGCTGAACTTGACCGGGCACAGGAACAACAGGGCGCAGGGGTGAAAGTGATGGGCATTGTTGAAAGTGATGCACCGCTGACCACCGAATACAATCCAAGCCATCCAATGGCGGACGAAAATGGTTTTATCTACAAGCCAAACGTGAATGTGATTGAAGAGATGGCCAATATGATTTCAGCCAGTCGCTCATACGACGCCAATGTGCAGATAGCCGACGCAGCCAAACAGATGCTGAGCCGCACTCTGACACTGGGTCAGCGCTAAGGAGTAAGCCATGACGACCGTCAGTAATAATACCAGCAACAGTTATCTGGACAGCCTGAAAGGGGCCAACGGCGCCAAGGAAAAAACCGACGCTGAAAAAGCCGGTGCTTTAACCCAGGCTGACTTTTTTGCGCTGTTAACCCAGCAGTTGGCGTTTCAGGATCCAACCAAGCCGGTTGAAAACGATCAGATGATCGCGCAGATGACCAACTTCACCATGGCGGATGGTATCAGCTCGCTGAACAGCAATTTTAAAGATTTTGCCAGCAGCATGGACTCAAATCAGGCGCTGCAGGCATCGAGCCTGGTCGGCCGTACAGTGCGGGTCAGCTCGGATCAAATGCCGTTTGACGGCACTAATATGGCGGTAGGCTCTACCGAAGTGCCGGCCAACACCAGTTTATTGACAGTGAAAATTTATAATGCCGCCGGTGCACTGGTGCGATCTGAGCCGGCCGAAAGCCCGCCAAGCGGTAAGTTCGATTTTGCCTGGGATGGCAATAATGATGCCGGCGAAGCACTGCCTAAAGGCATGTATACCGTCAAGGTGGAAGCCACAGTCAATGGCAAAACCGAAGCATTACCCACTTCTTCTTATGTACCTGTGACCAGTGTGACGCTGGGCAAAGGTACAGGTGACATGACATTAAATCTGTTTGGTTTAGGTGCAAAAAAACTGACAGATATTTTAGAAATTGCAGCGGGTTAACTCCGTCAACGAGGTGAACTATGAGTTTTAATATTGCATTAAGTGGTCTGGCAGCCGCTCAGAAAGACTTGGATACCACGGCTAATAACATTGCCAACGTCAATACCACGGGTTTTAAAGAGTCCCGTGCTGAATTTGCCGATGTGTATGCTGGTTCTATTTTTTCCTCGAACCGCACCAAAGTCGGTGACGGTGTGTCAACGTCGATGGTGGCACAACAATTCAGTCAGGGCGCGCTGAAATTTACCAACAACTCGCTGGATTTGGCTATTACCGGGGATGGTTTTTTTGCCATGACACCAGGCCTGGCTGACCGCGATATGTCTTATACCCGCGCCGGTGCTTTTAAATTGTCAAAAGAGAATTTTATTGTCGATAACAACGGCAATTATTTGCAGGGTTATCCGGTAGACCCAAGCACGGGTTCGGTTAGCTCTATCAGCTTAAGTACCACCAAACCGATTCAGATCCCAAGCACTGCCGGTGCACCACGTTCAACCTCAAACGTGTATCTGACGATGAACCTGAATTCAAAAGACGTGGCGCCTGCCGGTGGTTTCCCGGCCTTTGATCCACTGGATAAAACCACTTATAACTCAACAGCAGGTACGTCCACTACTGTGTATGACAGCTTGGGTGAACCTCATATTCTGTCGTTTTATTTCAGAAGAACAGATCCAGCGACCGACAACGACTGGGAAGTGTATGCGGTGTTTGATGACAAAACAGCAGCAGGTCAGCCGTTTGGCCCTGTAGTGCTGGATTTTGACGCCAACGGTGTGCCGACTTTACCACTGACTGCGTCCTTGCCGGATCTGGTGATCCCACAGGCCACATTAAATACACCCACTTACCTGCAAAACGGTGCGCAGTTTACCGGCCCGCTGACAGTGAACTTCACTGACCAGGCCGCGACCCGTTTCCCAACGCAGTACGCCTCTAAGTTTGAAGTGGGTTCATTAAGTCAGGACGGTACCACTGTGGGCCGCTTAACCAGTATCGACATTGATGCGGCCGGTAAAGTGATGGCGAGCTACAGCAACGGTGACCAGACTTATCTGTCACAAATTGCCATGGTGAAATTTGCCAACCCACAAGGTTTAACCCAAACCGGCAATACGGCCTGGAAAACCAGTCTGCGTTCCGGTGAACCACTGGCAGGTGAAGCGAACAGCGGTACTTTAGGTGCTATTAACTCATCGGCGCTGGAAAACTCCAACGTGAACCTGACCAATGAACTGGTCGATTTGATTTCAGCGCAACGTAACTTCCAGGCCAACTCCAGGGCACTTGAAGTTAACAGCACCTTGCAGCAAACCGTACTGCAGATCCGCTAATAGATGCACTGATACTGCACTGATAAAAAACCACCTGCGGGTGGTTTTTTTATGCCCGGGATTTAACGATACCGGCGTGAGTGCAGTACAAGCCTTGTTGTTGCTTCAGTTATTTCAGCTTCGGCTGCTGTTGTTGCTAAGACCCAGGCCGATCTGACCACAGGCAAAAAACAGCCGCCGCAGCGCTCGCTGTCGCTTGTTCTTTGTAGCTTTAAACATCATGGCATCATCTTTGCTTTAGTCCTGTATCACGGGCTGAACCAGCCGGTACTTTTGAATCACGGAGCAAGGTTATGGACCATTTGCTGTATATCGCGATGAGCGGTGCCAAAGAGAATATGAATGCTCTTGGCGTGCGGGCAAACAATCTGGCCAACGCCAATACCACGGGTTTTAAAGCAGATTTAGAACAGGCGCGTTCGATGCAGGCCTTTGGCGACGGTTTGCCAAGCCGGGTTTTTGCCATGACCGAAATGCCAAGTCAGAATTTTGACGCCGGTGAACTGAAGATCACCGAAAACGAATTAGACGTGGCCATCCAGGGTGACGGTTGGTTTGCGGTGCAGGATGGCGATGGCAATGAAGCCTATACCAGAGCCGGCAGTTTAAAAATAAGCGCCGATGGCATGCTGCAAACCGCTTCAGGTCTGGCTGTGCTCAGTGATGGTGGCGACCCCATTCAGCTGCCGGTGCCACTGGCAAAAATTGATATTGCCGCAGACGGCAGTATTCAGGCGCTGGCACAAGGTGCACCTGCAACAGCCATGGCTGAAGTGGGGCGGATCAAGCTGGTGAAACCAGACAATGCCGATGTGGTGAAAGGCAACGACGGTTTATTTCGCCGTAAAGACGGTGAAGTGGCTGAAGCGGACGCGACTGTCAGTTTATTGTCCGGAGCCCTTGAGGGCAGCAATGTGAATGCTGTGGGTGAGATGACTTATATGATCAGCCTTCAGCGCCAGTACGAGTTACAAGTCAAGATGATGAAAACCGCTGAAGATATGGATCGCCAGCATAATCAGATTTTACGCATAATCTAGAGCCTCAGGCTCAGGAGGACACCATGCATCCAGCACTTTGGATCAGCAAAACAGGTTTAGATGCCAAGCAGCGTGATATTTCGGTGATTTCAAACAATCTGGCCAACGCCAGTACTGTCGGCTACAAAAAAAGCCGGGCTGTGTTTGAAGACTTGTTATATCAAAACGTCAATCAGCCTGGCGGCCGCTCATCACAAAACTCGGAACTGCCCAACGGCTTAATGCTGGGCGCCGGTACCAAAGTGGTGGCCACCCAGAAAAACTTTACCCAGGGCAATCACATGACCACAGACAATGCGCTCGATGTGATGATCCAGGGTTCAGGTTTTTTTGAAGTGTTGATGCCGGACGGCTCTATTTCTTATACCCGTAACGGTCAGTTCACCACGGACAGTGAAGGCAACCTGGTGACCTCAGGCGCCGGTTACCAAATTCAGCCCACTATCACCATTCCGCCGGAAGCGACCGATATCAATATTTCACAGGACGGTGAAGTGTCGGTGAAAATTCCGGGTCAGGCAGAAAACGCAGTGCTTGGGCAGCTGATAGTCACCAATTTTATTAACCCGGCCGGTTTAGAGCCGATAGGGCAAAACTTATTCCGCCAGACCGGCGCCAGTGGCGACCCGGTGCAGGGTGTACCAGGCCTTGAAGGTATTGGTTATGTGGTGCAGGGCGCACTGGAGTCGTCCAACGTCAATGTCACCGAAGAGCTGGTGGGGCTGATTGAAAGTCAGCGGGTGTATGAAATGAACTCCAAAGTAATTTCAGCAGTGGATCAGATGCTGAGCTTTGCTATCCAGCAGCTGTAAGCGGGAGGTTATGATGCGAATTGGAATTTATTTGCTGGCACTGTGTTTAATTTCTGGCTGTGCCAGTTATGAACCAGAAGCCATGCCTGACGATCCGGCTTTTGCTCCGCTGCCGCCTGAGCCTGCGGCTGTGCCAGTGGTGCAAACCGGCTCTTTGTTTGCATCAGGTTTATCTAATGGTTTGTATTCAGACAATAAAGCCAGACGCGAAGGCGACATTATTACCGTGGTGCTACGCGAAAATACTCAGGCGTCGAAAAAAGCCAAAACTGAATTTGGCAAAGACAGCAGCAACAATATTGAGCCTATGGTGGGCCTTGGCGGGCGTAATATCAGTGCCGCCGGCAACGTGCTGCAGCTTGGTATGAACTCAAGCACAGATTTTAAAGGTGATTCCAAAGCAGATCAGAGCAATAGCTTAACCGGCGATATTTCGGTGAATGTGCTTCGGGTGATGGCCAACGGCAACCTGGTGATCCGCGGTGAAAAATGGCTGACGCTGAACACAGGTAAAGAATATATCCGCTTAACAGGGGTCATTCGCCCGGAAGACATTGATTCACGCAATACAGTGGAGTCGAGCAAAATTGCCAACGCCCGTATTGAGTACAGTGGCACAGGGGCGGCACATGGTGGCCAGGGCCCTGGCTGGTTAACCAAGTTTTTTGCATCAGCCTTGTGGCCGTTCTGATCTGATTGAGGATAAGGCGATGAAAATTTCAGCCTGTATGTTGTTAAGTCTGGTGCTCTGGAGCCTGAACGCTCAAGCGGCCCGCATTAAAGATGTGGCGACTGTGGAAGGGGTGCGTTCTAACCAGCTGGTCGGTTATGGTTTAGTGGTGGGTTTGCCGGGCACTGGGGAACAAAGCCCTTTTACCGAACAAAGCTTTAAAACCATGCTGAGCAACTTTGGCATTAATTTACCGGCTGGCATGAAATCGCAGATCAAAAACGTCGCAGCTGTTGCCGTGCACGCTGAGTTACCGGCTTTTGCCAAACCAGGCCAGGCAATAGATGTGACAGTGTCGTCGGTCGGCAGCTCAAAAGGGCTGCGTGGCGGCACTTTATTACAAACTTTTTTAAAGGGCCTGGACGGGCAGATTTATGCCGTGGCGCAGGGCAGTCTGGTGGTCAGTGGTCTGGGCGCTGAAGGTGCCGACGGTTCCCGCGTGGTGGTCAACACGCCAACTGTAGGTCGTATTCCCAATGGCGCTATGGTTGAACGTGAAGTGGCAAGCCCTTTTGCCCAGGGCGATTACATTACCTTTAACCTGAACCGTGGTGACTTCACCACAGCCAAAAATCTGGCGGCGGCCATCAATGGTTTTATCGGTGATGAAACGGCCAGAACTTTAGATGCACGTTCAGTGCAGGTGCGCGCCCCCCGTGATATCGATCAGCGTGTGTCTTATCTGGCAACACTGGAAAACCTGACCTTTGAGCCAGCTTCGGATTCGGCCAAAATTATTATTAACTCGCGCACCGGTACTATTGTGATAGGCAAAGATGTGCGGTTATTTCCGGCTGCAGTGACCCATGGTGGCATGACAGTGACTATTGCTGAAAACCCAACTGTGAGTCAGCCCAACGCTCTGGCCGACGGTGAAACCGTGGTGGTGCCGAACACTATTATCGATGTGCGGCCGGACCGGTCACGGATGTTTAAATTTGACCCTGGTGTAACCCTTGATGAGCTGGTCAGTACTGTGAATGCAGTAGGGGCAGCGCCTGGCGATCTGATGGCTATTATGGAAGCCTTAAAAGAAGCCGGTGCCATTCATGGTGAGCTGGTGGTGATCTAACATGAACAAGCCTGATGTCAGTGTGTCTTATCATGATTTGTCGAGCCTGAATCAACTGCGCTCTACGGCAAAAAAAGATGAAACCGCCTCCATCAAGCAGGCTGCGCAGCAGTTTGAGTCGGTGTTTATGGGCATGCTGTTGTCCAGTATGCGCAAAGCCAACGAAAGTTTTGGCGAAGATAACCCACTCAATAGCCAGGCCACTGAATTTTATCGGGATATGCACGACAGTCAGCTGGCAACCGAGTTGTCAAAAAAAGGCGCTTTGGGGCTGGCTGATTTAATGGTGCAGCAGTTAAGCCCGGAAAAAAGTAAAACCAAAGCGGCCAGTCATATCAGCCCGCCATCACGTTTTGATGTGCCGGAGCAGAAAAATTATTCCCTGCCATCCGACAACAATATGCACGCTCTGGACAGCAGAGGACCGCGTTTTGTCAAACTCGACCCTGAACGTATAGTACTCAATGCCAGCCCGGTGAAAACAGTCGCTGATGTTGGTGCACGAGGCGCTGAGCGCTCAGTAACAGAACTACCGCCAGTTGCAGCGCTGCAACAGCAAACAAATGCCATTCCTTTTGTGCAGCAGTTACCGCCGGAGCAGCAATATGCTGCAGCAACTGAGCGGACAAGTCCGGCGTTGCAGTTTTCTGGCCTGAAGCCGATAACCCTGCTAAGTGGCGTGACCACAGCTGAAACGCTCGTTCAGACAAAAGTTGAAACAAAAGCTGCGCCAAAAGTTGCAGCAAAGTATGCCTTGGCTGAAGTAAGCACAGAAAAAAGCGCCGATGCAGCCACAGCTTTTATTCAGAAGTTATTGCCGGCAGCAGAGCAGGCCGCAGCTAAACTGGGTTTAGAGCCACTGGCGCTCATTGCCCAGGCGGCACTTGAAACCGGCTGGGGCCAACGCATGTTTAAAACAGCAGAAGGCCAGAGCAGTAATAATTTGTTTGGTATCAAGGCGATGGGTAACTGGCAGGGCGATGTGGCTGTGGTTGACACCCTGGAATACCGCCAGGGCGTGGCACAAAAAGAAAAAGCAAAATTCCGTGCTTATGATAGTGCAGAACAAAGTTTGTCGGATTATGTGGAATTAATTCAGTCCAACCCGCGTTATCAGGCGGCGCTGGACGTGGCTGGGGATACCAAAGCTTATTTCCGCCAGTTGCAGGCGGCAGGTTACGCGACAGATCCGAACTATGCCGAGAAAATATTGTCAGTTTTACAAGGTCGTGCATTTAAAGAGGTACGAAACTTGCTGGACAAATCTTCATAACATCGGCCTATTGAGTGCCAGGAATCGAAGCCGGGATCAAGCAACCGCTTTCCCGCAGTGACAGAGTCAGGAGTTTCAGATGTCAGATAATTTGCTCACTATAGGCACCTCCGGCGTGCTCGCCAGCAATGGTCTGCTGAACACTACCTCTAATAACATCAGTAATCTCAATACCAAAGGTTATGTCCGCCAGTCCACCGAATACGAGTCTTCAATTCTGGGGCTGGGCGTTGGCCGGGGCACCACCAGCCGCATGGTCAACGAATTTGCGCTCAAGCAGCTGCGCCGTGACACCAGCAATGTGGCATTTTACGAACAATATTTAGCCGAAGCTGGCCGGGTGGACACCTTATTTGCCAACAATGCCAACAGTGTAGGCACTGGTATGACAGATTTATTTAAGCAGCTGCAAACCGCCAATAACGATCCGGCCAATAACTCGTCGCGCTCTCTGGTGCTCGGCAGTGCACAAACACTGATCAACAAATTTAATACCCAGGCCAATTTGCTGCGGGACCAGCAGGCTTATATCAACGAACAGCTGTCGGTGTATGTGTCTGATGCCAATTCGATGGTGACTTCCATAGCCCAGCTGAATAAAGAAATTGCCGGTTATGGCTTGTCGATCAACACACCACCACCACTGGATTTATTGGATAAAAGGGATGAAGCCATCCGCAAACTGGCCGAGCTTGCTGATATTCAGGTGCTGGATGCCGACAATGGTGAAAAGCTGGTGTTTTTATCCACCGGCCAGTCTGTAGTGCTGGAGCAGGGCAAATTTAATTTATTAAGTGCCGATGGCGACCCGGAAATCAGCCGCAAAATTGTCAAAATGCAGCTCGATTTTAATACCAAGGTCACTGCTGAAATCGACAGCAACAAGCTGGGTGGCAAAATTGGTGGTTTGCTCGAGTTCCGTTCACAAATTCTGGAGCCGACGCTGAATAAAATTGGTCAGCTGGCGCTGGGGCTGGGTGACAGCTTTAACGTGCAGAATAAATTGGGGATGGACGGTAACGGCCTGCTGGGCAAAGATCTGTTTACCCTGGGCGTTTATAGCGGTATGCCATACCGGCAAAATACCGGCTCAGGCCAGGTGCTGGCCACAGTCGAGCCTGGTGAAGGCAAAAATATTCCGCCCAATGATTTTTTAATTGAATTTGTCGCGCCGAACCAGTTCACCATGTCGGCTCTGGATGAGCGTGGCGCTGTAATTGCCGGCTCGGCCGTAACCCAGGTCACAGGCACTGTGGCTTATGGTTTTGAAATTAATATGGACACCAGCACAGGTGCTTTTGCCGCCGGTGACAAATTTTTGTTTAAACCCCTGAGCGTTGCCGCCAACGAAATTGCGCTTGCCACCACCAGACCGGAAGATTTAGCGCTGGCATCGCCTATCCGGGGCGACTTTACGCTGAATAACCTGGGGAATGCCCGTTTTGGCGACATCAAGGTCACAGACACCACGGCACCACCTTTTGCCACTTCAGGGGTGTTAACCGGCGGACCTTTTACTGTGCGTTACCTCGGCGGTAATGATTTTGAAATTTTTGATGGCACTAATACCTCACTGGGTACCACAGGTGCTATGGCAGGTGGTTTGTATAACAATGTGATGGCGGCGGCTGGCCTTGGCACCTATGGTTTTGATTTTAATATTACCGGCGTGCCTAAGCCCGGTGATACTTTTACCATCGACTACAACACCTCGGGTTTTAAAGACAACCGCAATGGTCTGGCGTTGTCGTCGTTACAAACCGCAGATTTGATCAGAAAAAATGCAGTTTCTACTGCAGCGGCCGATAACAGTTCATCGCTGACCGAAGCTTATGGGGATGTGGTCAGTTTTGTCGGCCAGAAAACCGCGCAAATCCGCATTGCATCAGAGTCGGCAAAGTCGGTACTGGCGCAGTCGGAAGCCTGGTATGAATCTGTGTCCGGGGTGAATCTGGATGAAGAAGCGGCAAATTTAATCCGCTTTCAGCAAAGTTATGCCGCAGCGGCCAAGATTATTGCAACTTCACAAACTATCTTTGATACGCTGCTGCAAGCTGCGAGGTAATTATGCGTCTTTCATTTAATCAGACCTATGCCGTGAACGTGGCGGCCATTGGTAAAGCGCAGGAACGACTGCAAATGGCCAGCGCCAAGCTGGAAAAACAAACCAAAATCCTGACGCCGGCTGATGATCCGTCCGGTGCGGCCCGGGTGGCGGCGCTGGATCAGCAAATTGACAGCACAGGCCAATACCAGGTGAACAGCAATATGCTGTCCAACAGCCTGGATGTGGAAGAAACTGTGCTGCGCAGTATTCAGAGTTCAATTCAGCAAGCCAAAACCCTGGTGATTTCGTTGGGGAATGGCGCAAATTCACAAACAGAACGGGCCGCTATTGCCGGCCAGCTGGCCAACGTCAGGGCAGAAATTTTTGATTTAATGAACCAGCGTGACTCCAACGGTGGTTATTTGTTTTCCGGTTTTAATGAAAAAACCCAGTCTTATGAATACAACGAATCAACAGGTTATTACGATTTTAAAGGGGATGAAGGCCAGAAGTTTCTGCAGGTATCAACCTCAGTGACTGTGCCGGCCAATGACAGCGGCAAAAACATTTTTGAAACTGTCGATGCCCGCAATAAAGCCATTAACGTCACCCCTGGCGGTGGTATTACGACAGCTGTGATTGAAGTGGCAAGTCAGTCGATTTTTGACGGTTTTTACAGTCAAAAATATGACGGCGTCACCCCAGCCAATAACGATTATCGTGTCAGCTATACGGCACCGGATCAATACGCCATTACCCTGCAAAGCGGTGCGCCTTTAGTGCCGCCAGTGGGTGGCACAGTGTTGCCAGGACAGGCAGTGAATTTTAATGGTTTAAAAATTGATCATATTGGTACCTTCCCGGGTCAGATTGATTTTAGCCTGAGTCAGCCAGCCAAAAAGAATATTCTGAATACGCTGACTGATGTGATTAATGCAGTGCTGCGCGATCAGCTGAATCCTGAGCAGCTCAGAGAAGTGCTGGTGGATACTTCGGTGCAGGTCGACAGAGCTGCATTAAAAGTAGGGGAAACTGTATCGGCTTTAGGCGGCCGTCAGAATCTGATCAGCAGTATTTCCGGTAGTCTGGAAGATTTAAAAATTGCCAACGTGGAATATCGTGCTGATATTTATGAGCTGGATTTAGTGCAGGGTATTACCGAGCTGACCAAACAGGAAACTCAGCTACAGGTGGTGCAGAGCACTTTTACCAAAGTGACGCAGCTGAGTTTATTTGATTATATCCGCTAGCCGACCAGGACCTGTCTGATGCCAACAAAAAAACCAGTCTTTATCCGACTGGTTTTTTTGTTTTACCAGCGCCCGTTTTGTTATCAGGGCAATTGCCGGTAGAGCACAACAAAGCTTGGGCGCTGCCAAAGCTTTATCCTGAATATAGTTTCTCACCGGAAATAAAAAATCAGATTCAATTGTGCGGAATTGCCGCCGATATAACAGCAGCAGGCACAGCAGATCCCACAACGGGATCCTGATGAGAAAGCTGTTCTGATGGGAAAGGGCAGAGAGTGGCGCTCTTAACCATTGGGGGTAACGTTAAGAGCGCCGTTATTTGATAAATGCAATAAGCGGAGGCTATATAGCTTTTATCTGTGACAAGTCAAAAACCCATCACAGCTAAATTATATGCACAGTCTGTGCCAGAATAAAGAAAGTTTAAGCCCAACAACCTTTTTCAAAAAATCTGCAAAAAATTCTAAAGTTTCCTCCCTGGCGTCCGATAAATAAGTATCAGGCAAAAATACAAACAAAACAGTTTGTTAAACGCTTTAAGCTACCAGGAGATACCACCATGGCCATGTATGTAAACAGTAATATCAGCTCATTAAATGCTCAACGTCAGATGATGAATTCTGGCAATGCTCTGGATACTTCGTTCAAACGTTTGTCATCTGGTCTGCGCATTAACAGCGCTGCTGATGATGCGGCAGGCTTACAAATTTCTGACCGTCTGGAATCACAAATCCAGGGTCTGAACCAGGGTAACCGTAACGCCAACGACGGTATCTCTTTAGCGCAAACTGCTGAAGGTGCAATGGACGAGTTAACCTCAATGTTCCAACGGGTTCGTACCCTGGCATCTCAGGCATCAAACGGCTCTAACACTGACGAAGACCGTCTGGCCATTCAGGAAGAAATCCGCTCTTTAATGGCGGAAGTTAACCGGGTGGCAACAGATACCACATTCGGTGGTCAGAAATTGCTGGATGGTACTTATAAAGCGGCTTTCCAGGTTGGTGCTGACGCAGCTCAGGTGATTGGTTTCTCTATGAAACAAGTGGGCGGTACTGCAGGTGATACGACCTTCAGTTTGTCAGGTAACGGTGGTTTTACCCTGTCAGGTATCGCTGGTATTGCCAGTAATGCCACAGAAAAAGCCTTAACTGATGTACTGAATACCAAACAAATTTCAGCGTTAAGCAGTATTGATAGTGCTTTTGCTTTATCAGACGCCGCTTTTACCGCGATCTTCACCAAAACCGGTATCAGTGTGTCTACTCAGCTGAATGCTCAGCTGGTACTGGCAGGTATGGATTCATTAATAGCGGTCGTTGACAAAAAACGTGCGGAATTGGGTGCGGTGCAAAACCGGTTCCAGTCAACCATTCGTAACCAGGCCAATATCAGCGAAAACCTGGCTGGTGCGAAATCACGGATCAAAGACGCAGACTTCGCAGTTGAAACTGCAGCTTTAACCCGGTCACAAATTTTACAACAGGCTTCGTCTACCATCCTGGCCCAGGCGAACCAAAGACCTCAGGCAGCTTTAAGTCTGTTACAAGGTTAATAGCTAACAAGTCCTGAAGCTTAAGCGGAGGTTGGCGCTCTTGACATGGGGTAATGTTAAGAGCGCTTTTTTGTTGGATAGCAGTACTTTTCATCCGGCTTTGCGGCTGTTAACGGCTGGCGAAGCAGGAAACTGAGGAGGCAGGTCATGCAGTTCGATCAGATCCCGCAATCACTGTGTAGTCCGTTCCAGTTGCTTTCAGCCGTGGCACCGTCGGTTGTTGCCCCCTTGTTCCCATCTTTTTTTGCGGCAAAACAACTTCGTCCGATCTCAGGCCAACACAGCTTTTGGCAACTGTGCTCTGACAGAAGCCTGAAGCCAGGCTTCGGGATAGCTTGTGCTGCTACTCCCTCTGTTGTAGTTCCAGAGTCTGGGCAACAAGAGTCCGGGCTGATGCCATCTGTGGTTCAGACTGAGACCGACCCCAAAATTCAAAACTTCAGTGGCAACACCATCTTTGCTTTTGGTGTTGCCACTGCAGTTTTCCAGGCAACAGCCGATTTGGTGCAGGCTAAAGCCCTGTTGCAAAGCGCAAGGCTCACGCTGAGTGGTGCAAACTTTGCCGCCGTGCCTGGAGCATCAGACTGGCGAACGGTGATAAAAACACCGATACCAACGCCGAAGTGGATGACTGCAGCCACGGCTGAAGCGGAGATAACTTCAATCAATGCCAACACCGCAGCAAAAGCCAGCCGCGACCACAAGAGTGGCAAGGCTAGCAACTGCATCAGCGGCAACAATCCTCAAAAGTTGGCATGCCAAAAACTGCATCTCTATCAGCCAGATAACACAAGGCACCTGATACCTGACGACTGGTTATCCGTGAACCAGACCGCCTTTAACCGGGCGCCGGCAAAGATGCTGTTTGCTGCCAGCTTTGACAGCCTGACACAGTCTTTGCGGCCTGGCTTGTTGTCCGGCCTTAAGGGCATGCTGCCAGACCTGCCCGGCACATCTGGTATTTCTGCCGGCGGCAGTAAGTACGTTGCAAGCGACCAAAGTGGGGTAACTAGAGCGCATTTAAGCCTGAGTTTGCTGGCAAAGATGAATCAGCAGCGGCAATTTACCGCAGCGGCTTTGGTCTGGTGCTGGCCGATATTTGCAGTCAGCAGGCATCAAATTGCCGCAAAGCGTGCTTTGCATGCACTCCGGATGCAAAACTCCAGGCTGCAACAACAAAAAATGGCTGTAGCACTAAATTATTTTTTGAAAGCAAGTCACTGTTTTGACTTGAAAAAATTTAGGCTTTTGGCGGTATCTGAAATTATTTTTAAATTTTTTAAAAAAATTCCTAAAGTAATTCAGAACGCCGCCGATAGCTTAAACAAGGGGAACTGTAATTGCAGCGACCTTGTGTTAAAAGTCTCATTATCACAATGAGTTAGGTCCAAGAAGTTCGTTTACATGCTGTTTTAGCGGTTAGGGGTAACCTGTTAAAACAAGCATTATTATCAATAATCGGAGGCTATTATGGCTTTAGCAGTCAATACCAACGTCAGTTCGTTAAACGCCCAGCGTCAATTAATGAACAGCGGTACCAACCTGGATACATCGTTCAAACGTTTGTCTTCAGGTTTGCGGATCAACAGCGCAGCTGATGACTCTGCAGGTTTGCAAATTTCTAACCGTTTAACTGGCCAGATCAACGGTCTGAACCAGGGCATTCGTAACGCCAACGACGGTATTTCTCTGGCTCAAACTGCTGAAGGTGCAATGGACGAAGTAACGTCCATGTTCCAGCGTGTTCGTACTCTGGCATCTCAGGCATCAAACGGTTCTAACACCGACGAAGACCGTCTGGCGATTCAGGAAGAAATCCGTTCATTAATGAGCGAAGTAAACCGCGTAGCGCAGGATACAACTTTCGGTGGTCAAAAACTGCTGGATGGTTCGTACAAAGCCAGCTTCCAGGTGGGTGCTGACGCAGCTCAGGTTATCGGTTTCTCAATGAAACAAGTAGGCGGTACTGCAGGTGACACCACTTACAGTCTGTCAGGTAACGGTGGTTTTACCCTGTCAGGTATTGCTGGTGTTGCCAGTAACGCCACAGAAAAAGCCTTAACAGATACGCTGACCACCAAACAAATTTCGGCTTTAAGTGGTATCGACAGTGACTTTGCACTGACTGACGCTGCTTTTACCGCAATTTTCACCAAAACCGGTATCAGTGTATCTACACAAGTAAATGCGCAGCTGGTTCTGGCTGGTATGGACTCGTTAATCGCTGTGGTTGACAAAAAACGTGCTGAGCTGGGTGCGGTACAAAACCGGTTCCAGTCTACTATCCGTAACCAGTCAAACATTGCTGAAAACCTGTCAGGCGCTCGTAGCCGGATCCAGGACGCAGACTTTGCGGTTGAAACTGCATCTCTGACCCGTTCACAAATCCTGCAACAGGCCAGTACGTCGATTTTGTCTCAGGCAAACCAGCGGCCACAAGTCGCCTTGTCATTACTGGGCTAATCGTGAAAAATGGCCAGCTCAGTGAGCTGGCCATTTTGATTTTGTGTCACCACAAGGTGAACAGCGGTATTACGATTAACTGAGGAGGCAATTATGGGTTACGATACAACCTTGTCTCTGGACAGAGAATTACCTGATTTATTCTCTGGCAACAGAACAAAAATCGTCAATGAAACCGAGGCCTTACCGGCTGTTGGTAAAGCTGAAGCTAAACTGTCCTCCAGCCAGGACGAGAAAGCTGCAGATACTGAAAAAACAGAAAAATCAGAAGAGATGGTCGACAATGACCGGATCAGAGAGTCGTTAGAGTCACTGAATCAGTTTATTCCGCTGGTGAATACCAACCTGGTGTTCGAGTTTGATGACTTAAACGAGCCACCTATAATTAAAGTCATCGACAAAGAAAGCAAAGAGCTGATTCGTGAAATTCCGTCACGGGATTTGGATAAAGTTGCTAAAGCTTTTGGCGATATGGTCGATACACTAAATAAGTCCGGCGCTTTATTTAATACTGAAATTTAGGCCGCAAGGGGAAGATAACATGGCAGGTATTACTTCAGCAGGTGTAGGTTCTGGTCTTCCGTTGGAAGATATCATTAATGCTACCCTCAATGCGGAAGACCAACCCAAGCTGAAACGCTTTGAAGCAACCAAAACCCGGTTGAATGTCGAGTTATCTGCTTTGGGTGCCGTGAAATCCAGCTTATCTGCGCTGCAGGATATTATGAAAAAGCTGGCAGACCCGGATAATTTCAGTAAACGTATCGCCAGCATCAGGCAGCCGACGTCAGGCGACCTGATTTCAGTAGCTACCACGGATAAATCCACCACCGGCAGTTTTAACATTGAAGTCACGCAGCTGGCGCAAGGCAGCCGCGCTATGTCGAACGCTGCTTTTACCGCTCCAACTGATGTGGTCAATGCCACCGCCGGTAAGTTAACGTTAAAAGCCGGTACTAAAGATTTTTCGGTGGATATTGCCGCAGGCGCTACTTTAGAAGATATCCGTAATGCCATTAACAGCTCAGAGACCAATTTTGGTATTACTGCCAACATCATCAACACAGGTGGTGCCACACCAACCTCAAAACTGGTGATTACCTCCAATGTGACAGGTGCCGGCAATGATGTGATCATCGAAAACGACAATGCTGATTTAGACGCAGTGTCGACAGTTGCTTTTGGTGGTGGTGCAGGCGGTATGACCATTGCTGCAGCCGATATGGCTAAAGATGCCATCGCCAAAGTAGATGGCGTCACAGTGACCAGTTCGTCCAACAAATTCAGCAACACCATTCAGGATTTAAGTTTTACCGCGTTAAAAGTGGGTGATGCCGGTGAAAAGGCCCGTATTGATGTGTCTTACGACACAGCCGGTGTTGAAAAGCTGATGGAAGAATTTATCAAGGCGTATAACAACGCTATTGGTACCATCGATTACCACACTAAAGTGGGGGCCGGTTTATATGGTGATTCCACCATGCGCGGCTTAAAAACCCAGTTAACCAACAGCTTGCAGCAGGTTGTGACAGGCGCGGGTCCTTTTGAAACAATTTTTGACGTGGGTTTGGGTCTGAAAAAAGACGGTACCCTGGAAAAATCCAGCCTGGTGCGCAGTATGAGTGAAGCTTTAACCGACAACTACGCTGATTTTGGCAAATTGTTTTCATCAACCGATGGTTTTGCCAAAAATATCAGCAGTTTGCTGGAAAAAAATCTGGATGCCAAAGGTTCATTTAAATTCCGCACTGACAACATCAATCTGTCGTTAAAAGATTTGGAAGTAGAGCGGGAAAAACATGATTACCGCATGTCGCAAATGGAAGTAAGGTTAAGAGCCCAATATTCAAGTCTGGATTCATTAATAGCCCAGATGCAGAGTTCAGGTATGTATCTGCAATCACAATTGGGTAGTTTACCTGGTTTTGTAAAATCTAAATAACAGCTGACAGGGGATAACCATGAGCATTAAGTTTTATCAAAAAGAAGCAACCAAAACCCGGTTAGCCGATGCCAGCCCATATCAGGTGATTCAGTTATTAATGTCAGGTGTGCTGGATAATCTGGCTTTGGCCAAAGGTGCACTGAGCCGTAAAGATTTTGAAGCCAAAGGCCGCGCTTTATCAAAAGCGTCCGCTATTCTTGAGGCCTTACGCTCTTGCCTCGACGACAGTTTGGCACCCGAGCTGACCAATAATTTATATGCGCTGTACAGTTATATGATTGAACGGCTGATTGATGCTGCCGTTGAAAAAGAAAATACCAATGCTATTGATGAAGTGAGTGAGCTGTTTAAAACCATTAAATCAGCCTGGGATGAAATTCCGATGGAAGCACAGATGCAAGCGGAGCAAGCCAGAGGCATGGCAAATGTTGGCTGATCAGCAGCTGTTACAACAACAAATTTCCCGTTTCGAAGCTTTGCTTGCTGCTGAACAATACGACGATGCCTGTCAGGCTTGTGTTGAAATTCAGCAGCATCTGGTGCTGTTTCAGCGTCAGGGCAATACCGCTGATGTTGCAGACGACATCAGAGCGTTAAAATCCTTGTTTGATATCAAAATTGAAGAGCTGAAAAAAAAGCTGCACCAGATCCAGATAACTGTTGCTTCCCTTGACCAGTTTCGGTCTAATAAAGTGAGTGAAGCTTATCAGAAGAACAATTATTAATGTCAAATGAAATCGAGAAACAATTAGCTGACATTGAATCTAAACTTGCTGAAGTTGTTGCACAAAAAGAACGTGACCTTTTATTTGAACAAGAATCGCAACAACGTTTTGACGCCAACCTGCAAGCTTTCCAGAAATACTATCCTGACGTTTATAACACCATCAAAGAATATAAAAAACGTGATGATTTTAAATTTATAGTCAGAGAAGGTGGGCTCGCCGACTTTATTCCGTCCGGTCAGACTATTCCTTTGTATGGCGTGGACATCAAAAAAACTGTTGCCAGTCAGGTAGACAGGTACCGCGATAAAGCTTTTTTCAGCATGACCAAATATGGTTTTGGCGTAAAAAGTGAAGATGTTCGCATCCATATCCGATATATGCACGCTTTGGATCAGCAACTTGCTGATTTTTATGCGCAGGATCTGACACCGATAACCCAGCTGCCGCCGCATTTTCCTAGCGCCATTATTTTTGGTATTGGCCTTGGTTATCATATTCCGTTGTTGCTCGAGCAACACTCTTTTGATTATTTGTTTATTTGTGAGCCTGACTTAGAGCTGTTTTATGCCAGCTTATATTGTATTGATTGGGCCGCTATCATTCATGACATTGATGAAAAGGGAAAAACATTATTCTTGCAGGTGGGTGTCAGTTATAAACACTTCTTTGCAACCTTAACTTCTGTTTCTGCCGACATCGGTGCTTTTTCACTGGTGCGTAGTTATTGTTATCAGCACTATCCATCACCTGAAGTCAACAAACTCATCAAAGAGTTTTTTGACCGTTACCGCGATTTACAGTTAGGTTTTGGTTTTTACAACGATGCTATTACCGGTCTGGCTCATGGTATTGAAAACCTGAACCAGGGGTATGAGTTGTTTTATGTTGATCCAAAAGCAGAAAAATTCCCTTATGCCGATGTGCCGGTGTTTGTTATTGGTAACGGCCCTTCGCTCGATGATGCTTTTGAATTACTACAGCAGGTAAAAGACAGAGCTTTGATTTTTGCCTCGGGCACAGCGCTTGGTTCTTTGTTAAAAATGGGCATAGATCCGGATTTCCACGTGCTGGTGGAAAGACCCAAAATTACCTATGACATTCTGCTCGATACCCAGCCCAAAGAAGTGTATGAAAAACTTAATCTGCTGACGGTGGACGTGATGTACCCCGACGTGCTGGATTTATACAAATGGGCAGGGGTAGGGCTAAAAGGCCCTGAAGCGGCCACTTATTTTATTTATCAATACATCGCTTTAACGCGGCATAAGTTGTTAAAAGCGATGCCAAATTGTGGTCCGTTAGTGGTGAATACAGCTTTGTCTTTTGCGGTGTCGATGGGCTTTAAAGAAATTTATCTGGTGGGCGTCGACAACGGTTACATCAATAAAGCCACTCACTCCAAGTTCAGTATTTACAGCGATGAAAGTTTAGATTTTAAACGGACCGTCAATAAGAACGCCAACAATAAATTAGAAGGCAATTTTGGGGGCACTGTGATGGCGACTGACTTATTAAAAGTTGCCAAAATTCAGATTGAAAACCTGATCAAGTCCGCCAAAAACATCTTTTTTTATAATGTGGGTTTTGGTGCCAAACTTGAAGGTGCCCATCCGCTGACCGTTGAAGATGTGCTGGTGCCGAAAAAAACTATTGATAAAGCCGCCGTAGTGGCAGATATCAAAAAACGCTTTTTTATCGACTTTAAACTGAATATTCAGGAAGGCGACATCAACTTCAAACTGCTGGATGAAGTTTGTGAGCATATGATTTCGATTGCCAAGGAGCCTGTGACAAACCGGGTGGAAGCTTCGGATTTATTGATGCGTCAGGCCCGTTATCTATATGCCTTTAACGGCACTAAATTTACCTATATCTTCCATATGATCAAAGGCTCATTATTGTATTTTCATTGCCCTATGCTGACCATGTTGTACAGCTTTGAGGAAGAAGAAGAAACAATGGCGCAGTTTGAAAAATCCAGACAGTTATGGATTGATTATTTAACCGATATTAAAAATGATTTCCCGCTGAACTGGAATACCAAGTGTGACTGGGGTCTGGAACAACGCGACCTGTAAAACTGCAGAGCCTGTGATGGCTCTGCCCCTTTATACTCTCTCTTCATTCAGCGCAGTGTTTTATTCAGCGTTGTTTTTTTAATCTAACATTGGTTTATAAAGTAAAACCATCATCCACAATAATATTCTGACCGTTGATGTATCTGGCCTCGTCTGACAGCAGGAATAATACTGTTCCTGCCATACTTTGGGGCGGCAGCATGCCGGTGCCCAGGCATTTTCCCCGGTACTTTTCTGTAAATTCAACAGGTTGTTGGTCCAGAATACCGCCAGGGCTTATTACATTGACCCTGAAGCTGCTGTTGCCCACATACTTGCAGACATACTTGCTCAGATGAATAAGCGCCGACTTGATAGCGGCGTATTCCACCGGCATGGTAAAAGCAACATCCTGATAGATATCAAATTCCGGTGCAACAACGCCATAAATAGAGGCAAAATTCACCACAGCTAACGGACGCTGATGCTCAAGGAAATATTTGGCGCAGCTTTGTAGCAGGAAAAATGATGAGCCAAGATTCAGTGCTACATTATCGTTAAAATCGTCCAGTGTGACGGCTAAAAAGTCGGTGCCATATTTTTTATTGCGCGGATAAATACAATTCACCACTCCGTCGATGTGCTGATACTGCGCAAAAAAAGCTGTGACCTGATCAGTGTTGGTTAAATCCAGCTGTATTAAATTCAGCGCCGGAACTGACAAATCCACACCGGCATCGCTCAGTCGTTGTTGTAATAAATCCAGGCTTAGATCACAGGCCAGCACCTGATGCCCGGCGGCCAATAAAGTTTTGACTATATGCTTGCCAAGCAGGCCGGCGGCGCCCGCCACCATTATTGTTTTAGTCATCCAATGCAGCTCCGTTTTTTAGCAGCGACTCAGCAAATAAAAAATCATAGATATCGTCAATATCTACGGCCCTTTGCTTCGGTACTTCTACACTTGTGACTTTACCGGCAAAAAGCGCATTATTTTCAAGAATATAATTGACTCTGGCTGCATAGACCACAGTGGTAATATCAAAAGCTGCAGGGGCGTCCTGCCGTCTTTTTATCGTTGGCTGATCGTTGATAAAAAGACAAACCTCGTCCGAGCCTTTGGGTTTAACCATATTAAAGTAGGGGTTGCGGGCGGCCGGGGTCACGCCAATACAGATATCAGCCTTGCTGCTGTGCAGTCGTGTCAGAGCGGCCGTGACATCTTTGGCGGCGCGCAGTGGGCTGGGGGCCGGTAAGCTGACAAAGGTGTCAAACTGTACACCTTGTTGCTGAACGTAACGAATGGCATGTTGCCAGGCCAGCCATTCAGCAGCGGTATCACTGGCAAGTTCAGCCGGCCGGCGAATAACCAGCGCGCCAGCCGCTTTGGCAGCTGCGGCTATTTCATCACAGTCAGTTGATACATAAACTTTTGAAATTTCGGGAATTTGCTGTGCCACTTCAATGGAATAATGCAATAAAGGTTTGCCACAAAGCGGCTTGATATTTTTGCCGGGCAAACCTTTAGAGCCACCGCGGGCAAACACAAAAGCAATCACACTCATAAAAACTCCGGCTTTAGCTGCCTTGTTGCTGTGGGGTTATCGGGCCAATACTGGCCTGCTGTTTGCCCTGTTCAATCAAAGTCAGGGTGCAAAGTGCATCGTCCACTGTGGCAAGTACTGTGCTGGTTGTGCCTGTCTGACTGAGCTGTTGCTCAAAGGCAGTCAGCATCTGCAGATACATCTGGTTGCGCTGATATTCAGGTTCACTGAATAGCAGTTGTTGCTCAGAGCCGGTAAAGAGCCAGATGCTGTTTTGCACCAAGTCCCATTCCAGCCGCGCCTCTGTGGTACTGATGGTACAGCGGCGCTGCACTGTTTTTTGCAGGAAATCCTGATGCAGGCTCACTGTGGCACCACTTTGGGTGCTCATTAATAAATCAGCCTGATCTTCCACATCAATGTCCAGCAAACCGCTGTGCTGTAATTGGCTGTAATGCAGCTGCAGCGGGCCAAATAAATAATGCAGATAATCCAGCTCGTGGCTCAGCTCCAGCAGCACACCACCACCGAGTTCAGCTCTTGCCGATACACTTTGCCGGTAGTCTTTGCCCGGCCGCCAGTCGGGCAGATACTGAGCAACCTGACAGTTGATATGCAGCACCTTACCAAGGTCGCCGTTTTGCAAGATAGTTTTTAGCAGTTGCAGGGCCGGTAAAAATCTCAGGCAATAAGCCACTGCCACAGGTGTTTGTGGGTTCGCCAGGCAAAGTTGCTGCATTTGTTGCCCATCGGCCAGGCTGGCTGCCAGTGGTTTTTCCACCAGCACCGGGATCTGCTTTGCCAATAAGGCGCGCATAAAGTGCAGATGGCTGGAGGCGGGGGAGGCCACAATACAATAATGGGGCTGGATACTAAGAAGCTCATCTAGGTGAGCTGGATATAAAATATCAGCGTCACGCTCAGCTTCAGCGATAACACCGGTTGCACCCAGCCAATAAAGTTGTGCATCTGGATGCAACAAACGCAGATTGCCGATGTGGCGCCGGCCAATACTGCCGGCACCAATCACCGCAATGTGTTTCATGCCGGTAACCTTAAATTATGCACGTCAATTTGGGCTCTTTGGTAGTCATCAATACGGCCTATGTCCAGCCAATATTCGTGGATAGGGAACATTGAGACTTTTTTGGTGAGCTCAATATTCTGTTCCAGCAAAGTTGGCATATCAATACGCTGATTGGGTTTCACCTGAGCACGCACTTCCGGATTGATCACATAAATACCGGCATTCACAAAAAGACGCTGAATGGGTTTTTCCACCATGCTGAGCACCCGCTCGCCGTCGCCGTTAATAACGCCAAAAGGAATTTGATATTCATAATCGCGCACACACATAGTGGCGTCCGAACGGCTTTTATTATGAAATTCCAACAGTTGTTCAAAATCTACTGTGGTTAATAAATCACCGTTCATTAATAACACCGGCAGTTTGGGCGCATCAGGCGGCAGCAGGCCAAGGGCGCCGGCAGTGCCAAGTGGCAGATCTTCATAAATATATTTAATGCTGACATTCCACTTAGAGCCATCACCAAAATATTGCTGAATTTGCTCCGGCATATAATGCAACGAAATATAAAAATTATGAAAACCAGAACGGATAAAACTCAAAAGCACCAGTTCCAGAATAGGTTTGTCACCGACTTTGAGCATAGGTTTAGGGCAATCATTGGTCAGGGGTTTTAACCGGGTGCCAAAACCTCCTGCCATTAAAAACACCGGATTGTCATGCCTGAATTCAGGTGAATTACGCTGTAGAATTTCAAGGTCAACCACTTTGCCGTTTTCAAGCAGTGGAATAGACAATAAACCTTTTTCATTCATCAGCTTAATCAGCTCGCGTCTGGACGTGCCGTTTTGAGCCGTCACAGGGTGATTGTTCATCACGGCACTGACCGGGCTGTCCAGCGAGAAGTTTTTTAATAAACCACGGCGGATATCACCATCTGTGACCACCCCCAGCAGTTGTTGGGCTTCTGATACCACCAGGGCAATACGCAAGGACGCCTGATCGATGATCTTCAGGGCATCACGGATAGAGCTGTCAGGGGCGATAAGGACTTGTTTCCACTTTTGTTCCATCATGATGACCTCACATAACGATAAAGTGCCGTGCCGGATAAACTTTTTGCTGCTCTAGCAAATCACATACCAAAGTAGCGCCTGCTGCCACCAAAGCTGCCTTGCCGATAGCAATATTCTGAATCACGGTCGCGCCGGCGCCGATAAAGACCTGCTCGGCGCAGTGCACATTGCCGCAGAGCACAGCACCTGGTGCCACCATCACATGGGCATCCAGTTTGCAGTCGTGCTCAATGACCGCAGCAGTGTTAACAATACAGTTCTCTGCAATCTGCACGCCGGCATTGACAATACTGCCGTCCAGAATTTGCACCCCTTCGCCCAGACTGCAGTAGGCAGATACCAATGCCTTTTCTGAAATGACACTGGCAAACTGGTACCCCAGGGCTTTGAACTTATCAAAAATCTGCATCCGCCTGTGTTCACCGGGTAAGCGGCCGACGGCGTTCACCAGCAGCACGTCATTTGGTGAAAATTCACGCATTTGCTCGTCCTGGTGATATTGTTTGATGCTGGCAAAAGGGGCGGCTAACTGCGCTTTTTCGGCGCAAAAAATCGCGGTAGGGAGCTGATTTTGCCGCGAGAGAATATCCAGCAGCACCCGGGCGTGGCCACCGGCACCAATCATCACCAGCTTTTTAGTTGTCGATAAGTTCGTCATGCTGATAATCCCTGCTGATGGTGCTGCCAAGCAGCTGCCAATAATCAAATGGACTTTTGCCATCACCCGGTCTTTTGCAGACTAAATCTTCAGCTTTAAAAGTGTCGCCTGCTTTGAGTGGCCGTGCCGCCACCAGCGATTTTCGGATCAGAATGCGGTTTTTCAGCTCAGAAGGGGCAGGCTCTTTGCGGCCATGGCCCAGCACCAGCTCCACCTGACGGATGCCATCCACCATGGCCTTGAGTTCTGCAGGCTCCAGCGATGCCTGATGATCAGGCCCTGGCAGGTTTTTATCCAGGGTAAAATGTTTTTCAATGACAGTGGCATCACGGGCCACCGCGGCCATCGGCACCACAATGCCCTGACTGTGGTCGGAATAACCAACCGCCAGACCAAATTCCTGCCGTAAGCTATCCATGGCTTTTAAATTAATGTCGGCAAAAGGCGCCGGATATTCGGTGGTGCAATGTAATAAGGTGACTTTTTGTTTCAGTTGCGCCTGGCCTGCAGCTGAGTGAAAGGCGCTGACAAAGTCGACACTGCTGGTTGGCAACTGAGTTGCTGGCGTGGTCATGCCATAAGCCAGTACACCCAGTGCATCCCGGATCTCGCTTAAGGTGCTGACACCGGTCGATAAAATAATATCGGCGCCGGTGCGGGCATATTGTAATAAAAGCGGGGCATTGGTGATTTCACCAGACGGTATTTTCATCACCGGCAATTGCAGCTGGGCTAAAAACTGCAGGCTTTCGCTGTCAAAAGCGGTCGACATAAAACGGATGCCGAGCTCGTCACATTTTTTGATCAGCAGCAGATGGTCAGCATGACTGAGCTGCAGTTTTTTCAGCATATCCAGCTGATTGCCGTTATTTTGCGTATTTTCAGCTTGGTATTCTGCTTTTTTGGCTCTGTTCGTTACCAGTTGCTCAGCGTTGAAGGTTTGAAACTTCACCACATCAGCACCGGCGGCACTGGCCGCTTCCACCAGCTGCAAGGCCAGTTCTAAACTGCCATTATGGTTTACGCCGGCTTCGGCAATGATCAGGGTTTTGCTCATCAGCATCTGCGCTCTTAATAAATATCAAAAAACTTTTTATGCGCAGTCAGAGGTAATTCCGCCAATAACCGGGCGACCGTCTGGCTGGTCTGTCCTGCGTCATAAGGGTTATCGGCGGCGCTCAGCAGATCTTTAGTCTGTAGTGCCTGTTGGATGGCATGGCTGATGGCCAAAGGCTCAGGCGGGCAATGCACTATATGTTTTGAACACTCGCGCCCTTGCTGGCGCACCCCAACATTTACTACAGGCACCGCCAGTGACGGAATTTCAATAATGCCGCTGGAGGAGTTACCAATCACCAGCGCGGCATGGCTGACCACATCCAGATAACGATGGCCAAAAGATGCCACAGTTTTAACCTTGCTGTTGCTGGCTTGCCATTGCTGCAGCGCCTGAATAATCACTTTGCCGCCGTTGTCGGCATTGGGGTAACTTGCCACCACCGCATAGTGTTGTTGGTTATCAAGCGCCTGGATCAGCGCTGCAATGCCGGCGGCCGGGGCTTCATCTGCGGCTGTCACCGGATGATAAGTTAAAAAGATAAATTTGCTATCAGGTGCCAGCCCCAAAAACGCCAGGGTATCAGAGCGGCTGGCGCGTTGTTGGCCCCTGATATTATCCAGGCCAATAGCGCCCACATGAAACACCCGTTCCGGAGCCTCACCCAGCTGGATCACTCTCTGGCGGTGCTGCAAACAGGACGTTGCATGGTAGGTACTCATTTTGGTGATGGCGTGGCGAATAGCATCATCATAAGCACCTTCGGTAATTTCACCGCCGTGCAGATGCATAATCGGGATTTGCATAATCAATGCGGCCTGCGCCATGCCAAGGGCTTCGTACCTGTCACCAAGCAGCACCAGCAGATCGGGTTGCAGCCGCTCCAGCGCATCGGCATAGCCAATAATGCCAAGGCCCAGGCTTTTCAGGGTGCCGACCGGGCTGTCGGACGATAATAAAGTTTCAATTTTGGCGGCGATGGCAAAACCATCCTGCTCAATACTTTGCACCGTATAACCATAATCAGGCGACAGGTGCATGGCTGAAACGATCAACTGCAGCTCAAGCTCAGCATGTTGCTGGATTTGTTTGAGCAGCGGGAATAATAATCCGTACTCAGAGCGGGCACCGGTGAACACTGCAATTTTTCTCATGCCTGGACTCCTTTACTCATGGCTTTATTCCTTTTTTCATGCCTGCGCGACTTGACTCATGGCTGTATGCCGGGAGCGACCGAACTTGGCAGATTCACCAGACGTTTGGCCAGCCATTCACTGTGGCTAAGGCTACCGCGCGGGCAATCTTTATACATGGGTAAATGATGCATCAGCTCCCACACTGGTCTGGTCATAACGCCATGGTCATTGCTGTGTTTGAGGAGCTGCTGTTGTTGCTGCTCATCGGCACAAATCACGGCATTTAACCAATAGTTGGATTTGGCGTAAGCAGGCTCAGCGACAAACTGATAATCGCTGTCTTGCAAAAAGCTTTGGTATAACCCGGCTAAAGCTCTTTTATTGGCAAGATATGAAGGTAATTTTGTCAGTTGGGCACAGCCTAAAGCCGCATTTAAATTGGGCAGGCGAAAGTTAAAGGCCACTTCGTCATGAAAAAACTGATAAGGATGAGCGACCTTGGCGGTGGTGGTGACATGTTTACAATGTACCCCATCCTCTATCTGCTGACAGAGCACCATACCGCCGCCACCTGTGGTGATTATTTTATTGCCGTTAAAACTTAAAGCGCCAAAACGGCCAAAGGTGCCGGTGTGTTGGCCACGATAAAAAGAGCCCAGACTTTCGGCGGCATCTTCTATCAGTGGCAATTGCCATTCACTGCAAATAGCAACAATTTCATCAAGTTGCACCGGGTGACCAAAGGTGTGCATAGGCACAACAGCGCCAATTTTTTGACCTGTGCTGCGAAGTACAGTGTTGCCGGCTGAATTTTTGCCGCATTGTTCGGTTAAAAACTGCTGCAGCGCATCCGGGCATAAGCCGAGGCTCAAGGGAGACACATCAACAAAAGCCGGTGTGGCCCCCAGAAAATGCACGGCATTACAGGTGGCGACAAAAGTCAGTGCCTGGGTGATCACAATATCACCCTGGCCCACACCAGCCAGATGTAATGCAGCCTGTAAGGCTGCTGTACCATTGACGGTGGCAACAGCGCGGCTGCTCTGGCAAAAAACGGCCATTTCTTGTTCAAACTGGTCAACAAAAGGGCCGACGCTGGAGACAAAAGTACTGTCTAAACAAGCCAGCAGGCTGGTTTTTTCCGCATCATTAAACTGTGGCGCATGGAGTGGAATAGGGCCTGTGCTTTGATAAATGTCGCGGATAAAATTCAGCAGCGCTTTTGTGCCTGTCATTACATTTTTCCATCCAGATATTTGCCGGTGTCCTGATGCATAAAACCCGGCAAAGTGGCAATAAATAATTTGACTATATCGGCCTTGTGCCAGACAGGTTGAGCTTTGATCTGGTTTATTTGTTGGTAAAAGTGCATCAGCTGCTGCTGATTATCAGCTGCGCTCTGGTGCAGCACGCCAATCTGCTGATAACTGTGAAAATCCGGACTGTCCTGTTGCTCGTAAAATTCTTCGGCTTCTTTTTCGCCCGTGGTATCCGACGGACTAAAGACACAAGGCCATTGCCCCTGGGCCGGCAGTGTGGCCATTAAAGCGCGTGCTTCTTGTTCTGTGCTGCAGAGCTTTGGTGTAAAGCCGTGGTTTTTCAGAAACTTCTCCGCAATGCTTGTCATGCTGATCAGCTGGCTTTCATCCAGTTTGGGGAAATACACATCGCGGTTCTGACCAAAACAGCAGGACATAATACAAAGCACTGCGGCTTCATGGTCGGTAATAAAATAACGTCTGATATCGCTGGGGGCTGCTAAAGGCTGTTGTTTTTGCAGCCGTTTTTCAAAGCCATGCAATAAGGAACCGTCGGAGAATGCCACATTGGCAAAACGGGCGGTGGAGATGTTGATTTGGTCGCTGTAGCTTGCCAGCACCAGCTCCATAATACGTTTGGAGGCGCCCATCATATTGACCGGATTGGACGCTTTGTCGGTCGACACACAAAAGTATTTTTTAACACCGGCCTGCACCGACTGACGCAAGGTTTTTTCGGTGTTCAGAATATTAACGTCAATCATCCGCATCAGCGTAAAAACGTCTTTTTCGCTTCGCACATGTTTCAGCGCCGACAGGTTCAGCACATAGTCGTATTTGCCGTCGCTGCTGATAAACCTGTCATAAGCCAAAGAACCGATATCAAGCGCCAGCGCCTGAAAATCAGCCGGGAAAATGTCAAAGCTGCTACGCAGGTCACGCACCAGCTCAACCAGATTATTCTCACTGAGATCAACCAGATGTAGCTTGGCAGGTCCGTAACTCATCAAAAGCCGTGTGACGGCCTGGCCAATAGAGCCGGCGGCACCTAACACCAGACAGGATGAATTGCCAAGCAGGCTGCACAGTTTGTGATGATGGGCCTGTAAATCGTCGTCCAACATTTCAGATGGGCGGCCTAAATACTGTAAGACATTTTCCATAAAGCACTGACTTTTGGTTATTTGATTTTAAATCAGTCTATTAGAAAACTTATCACGCGACAAACCCAAGCACTGAAATCACTGCTGAGCTCAAGCGGGCGAAGTTGAACCGCGGGATTAGACAAAGTGTTTGTCAGAGGCTGCGGACAGGCCGTGGAACATCAGGTCAATGCGGCATATACTAAAACTCCCACTGCCGGAAAAAGGTAAGTTGCCGTGAAAATTAACACCAATATTGCTGCCGAGCCGCTCAGACAAAGCAAGATAGATTCAGACAATCTGCTCAAACAATTGGCCAGTGCCAGAAGAGTCAACAGTGCCGCCGACGACGCTGCAGGTTTACAAATCATTGACCGGTTAACGGCGCAGGCCAACAGTGCCAGTCAGGGCATGCGCAATTTGTATGACGGTATATCGCTGGCGAATGTGGCTGAGCAGACGCTTGCCGGCGTCAGTGATGGTTTAGCTGAGCTTGATAGTCTGACAGTACAGGCCGGCAACGGTGCTCTGACCGATGCCGATCGTGCCGCCATTGCAGAGCAAGCTGCGCAAATCAGCAAGTCGATGCAACAACAAATCGACAACAGCAGTTTTGCCGGTGTGAAGCTGTTTGCCGAAGAGAAACAAATTGCCTTTAGCAGTGGCGATACGCTTTTGAACCTGAAAACGCCGGGGCTTGCTGGTGTGGTCAGTGGCAATGGTTTGGATGCTATTGATTTTAATACGGAAGCTGGCCGTAGTGCGGCGCAAAATAGTATCCAAAGCCTGAGTAAAACAGTCAATGCCGCCAGGGCAGACTTAGGCGCAGGTGTGAATACCTTTGCTGGCGCCGCACGTGGCCTTGCCAGCGCCAATGAAAATGTTAATGCCGCCCGCAGCCGGATTGAAGATTTGGATTATGCCAGTGCTGTGTCACAGCAGGTCGCTAACGGAATAAAGGAACAAGCTGCTGTTGCAGTGAGCATCCAAGGCCGGATTTCTGCCGAACAGTCATTGAAATTATTAGCATAATTGCTTTTGCTGAAGTACCAGTCACCACCAAACGCTAATTTTTTGACACTAGCGTCAAAAAATTAGCGTTTTACCTTGCAAGCCTGCAATGCCTTTGTAAGAATGAAAAAAAAGCAAAGAGCAGTGCCGCGCCATGACCCCGAAGCTTTATATTCTTGATCAGCAGGAACAACGTGCCCAGCGTCTGAGTATTATTCTGACTTTTGTGGCAGAGCCGCATCAGCTGGTCAGTGAAACCGAACTACAACAAGCGCTGGCGACCGACGCGAAAGCCGTAGTACTACTGGGCGCGCTCACCAGTCAGCGGCATGAGCAGCTGATAGAACAATATCCGCAAGCGGCGTTTTTACTGCTGGGCGAAACCTTAAAATCTTTGCTTAAACACGCCAATGTGGTTGGTTTGCTGACCGAACCTTTTGCTTATGCATCTCTTACCCAGCACCTGCGCGATTGTCAGGAATATCACAGATTGTTACCAGGCCAGCGCCAGCACGAAGTGCAGGCCCGTTTTGTCGGTATGGTTGGCTTGTCACCACAAATGCAGCAGGTGCGTTTTTTAATTCAGCAGGTGGCAAGAACAGATGCCAATGTGCTGATTTTGGGGGAGTCCGGCACCGGCAAAGAGGTGGTGGCACGCAATATTCATGTGTTGTCGCATCGCAGTGAAGGGCCTTTTGTGCCTATTAACTGTGGTGCTATTCCGGCAGAGCTGTTGGAAAGTGAGTTGTTTGGCCATGAAAAAGGCGCTTTTACCGGTGCTATTTCTACCCGCAAAGGTCGTTTTGAACTGGCGCAGGGCGGCACGCTGTTTTTAGACGAAATTGGTGATATGCCGCTGCCGATGCAGGTGAAATTACTGCGGGTGCTGCAGGAACGCACCTACGAGCGGGTTGGCGGTAGTCAGCCGATTAAAGCTGATGTGCGTATTATTGCCGCTACCCACCGTCAGCTCGAAGACATGATCAGTGATGGCCGCTTTCGCGAAGATTTATTTTACCGGCTCAATGTGTTCCCTATTGAAACTCCTGCACTGAAAGAACGTGCTGAAGATCTGCCTTTGTTATTGCAGGAATTACAGCATAGGCTGGAGCAGCAGGGCCAGGCAGCCATTAAATTTACCGAAAGAGCCATTGCCAGCCTGAAGTTGCATCCCTGGCCGGGCAACGTGCGGGAACTGGCTAATCTGGTGGAAAGGTTAAGCATTATGTATCCGCAGCAGGTGATTGATGTGGCCGAGTTGCCGCAAAAATACCGTCACCTCGATGTGGAAACCTATGTGCCACATTACCCTGAAGCGCTGCAGGAAAGAGACGCCATTAACGAGCTGTTCCAGTTTGACCAGGACGAGGATGACAGTGCAGCTGAATTTGGCCCGGCACAAAGTTCAATTGAGCAGTTGCCGGATGAAGGTCTGGATTTAAAACAATTCCTGGCCGATCTGGAAATTTCTTTGATAAGCCAGGCGCTGGAACGACACGATTATGTGGTGGCCAGAGCTGCCGATATTTTATGTTTACGCCGCACCACTTTAGTGGAAAAAATGCGCAAATATAATCTGGTGCGTGACGAGCTGAACACCGAAGAATAACCGGCTTGTCAAATTTTTGGCTGGCATTTTTTGCTGTAACATCCTGAAAGTAATCGTTATTTTTAATGGCACGCTTTGTGCTTTACCCCGTTAGTATTTTTATCTGACGGGGACTTGTATGCAAAGCATCGCTTTTGTTGCCAAAGCCAGCAAAACGCCGCGCCGCACTGTTGTGCCAACGCCGTTATTTGAGCTGGTTTGCGCTGACCATACCGACAGTGCCAACTTAGTGCCGGCCAGTGCACTGTTTGCCGCCAACGCGGCCAATAGCGCTGCAGGCAGGTCTGACCGCGGCAAACCACAAGCAAAGCAGGGCAGTATAGTCACAGCCTTGTTTCCTCAGACCTTATATCAGGCGGCTGCCGGCCTTACATCGGCCGCGCCTTTATTGACTGACTTAACCTCAATACCAAGCCCCCCTTCGGCGCAGCTGCAGGAACTAAAACGGCTGCAACATATTCTGCAGGCCTTGCCAACAGGTGTGGTGGTACTTGATAGCAAGGGTTATGTGCAGCATGCCAATCCGGTTGCTATTGAAATGTTGGGCGAGCCTTTGATCTGGCAACGCTGGCTGGATGTGATCACCCGCAGTTTCCGGCCACGCAGTGATGATGGCCTCGAGGTGTCGTTACATGATGGTCGTCGTGTGCAGTTGGCGATTAGTGCGCTGGAAGACGGCGCTGGTCAGCTCATAGTGCTGACCGACTTAACCGAAACCCGTCAGTTACAAAGCCGTATTGCCCATCTGCAACGTTTGTCGTCGCTTGGCAAAATGATGGCGTCACTGGCACATCAAATCCGCACGCCGTTATCCAGTGCCATGTTGTATGCGCAAAATCTGTGCAGTCAGAAAATTGCCCCAACAGCCCGGCTGCAATTTCAGCAAAAACTATTAAACCGGTTGCAGGATTTAGAGCAACAGGTCAACGATCTTTTGCTGTTTGCCCGCTCCGGTCGCGAACAGCAGGTGGCGCCTTTGTCGTTGCAGCAGCTGTTAAACGAAGTGCATAACTCAGTGGAAACCCTGGTGCAGCAAGAGCAGGGCAATATTGAGCTGCAGCTGCCAGAGCCGGATCTGCTGATCCTGGGCAACCACACCGCACTTTCTGGCGCCATGGCCAATCTCATTCAGAATGCGCTGCAACACGCAGGCCCAGGTGCCCGTATTCAGTTGTCAGCACTGCCAGGCCCCGATGGCAAACAGGTGCTGCTGGCGGTAGAAGACTCAGGCCCTGGTGTGCCCAGGGCGCTGCAACAACAAATTTTTGAACCCTTTTTTACCACCCGCCCAAGTGGCACAGGCCTTGGCCTTGCGGTAGTGCAGGCGGTTGCCCATTCCCATCAAGGCTCAGTGCGCTGTGTGGATGGCAAAGCCGGTGGTGCCAGATTTGAAATGATTTTGCCGGTATTGCCAGCCACAGCCGCAGTGCAATCAGGCCAACAGGAGGAGTAATAAAATGCAACAGACTAAAATTCTGGTGGTGGAAGATGACGCCGGTTTACGCGAAGCACTTTGTGACACCTTGCTGCTGGCGCAATATCAGGTGATTGCCGCTGACAGTGCCGAGCAGGCCATGCAGCTGCTCAAACAGCATAAAATCCGCCTGGTGGTCAGCGATGTGCAGATGCAGGGCATGTCGGGTCTGGATTTATTAAAATCAGTGAAGCTGAATTATCCGAATCTACCCGTGCTGATGATGACGGCTTATGCCACAGTCAATGATGCAGTGCAGGCCATCCGGTTGGGTGCTGTGGATTATCTGGCCAAACCCTTTTCACCGGAAGTGCTGGTCAATACAGTCGGCCGTTATGTGCAAAGTGACGAAACGCCGGCTTTTGAGCCTATTGTGGCAGCGCCTGTCAGTCAGCAGTTGGTAAAACTGGCCGCCAAAGTGGCGCGTTCTGATGCCAGTGTGATGGTGCTAGGCCCCAGCGGTTCAGGCAAAGAAGTGCTGGCGCGTTATATCCACCAGCAATCACCGCGCCACGACGGCCCTTTTATTGCCATTAACTGCGCCGCCATTCCGGAAAATATGCTCGAATCCACTTTATTTGGTTATGAAAAAGGTGCTTTTACCGGCGCTATTGCCGCTTGCCCGGGCAAGTTTGAACAGGCACAACAAGGCACTATATTGCTCGATGAAATCAGCGAAATGGATTTAAACCTGCAGGCCAAGTTATTAAGAGTATTGCAGGAACGGGAAGTGGAGCGGTTAGGCTCGCGCAAAACCATCAAGCTGGATGTGCGGGTGATTGCCACCAGTAACCGCGATTTACGCCAGACAGTGGCGCAGGGGCTGTTCCGTGAAGATTTATTTTACCGGCTCAATGTGTTCCCGCTGACCTGGCCGGCGCTGGCCGACAGGCCGGATCAGGTACAGGTCTCCGAGATTCAGGGCAAGGCAGCGCTCGTCCTGGAACTACGGGTCGCTCCAGAAGATATGGGGCGCATCATAGGGAAGGATG
>FWWM01002986.1_pt1 | contig 43496 bp, 38 predicted proteins | sample 2228351 | NCBI WGS metagenome assembly FWWM01 (sample SAMEA103939774, study PRJEB20133) | metagenome
CCGCGTGCCAGCGCGCCCCCCGGCACGGGCACCGCGCCCCCCGGCGCGGGCACACCGGCTTCCGGCACGGGCACCGCCCGCACCGGGACACCCGCGCGCCTGCCGGCCGCCTCGCCCAAGGCCCGCCGGCTCGCTCGCGAGCACGGCGTGGACATCGGGGCCGTCTCGGGGAGCGGGCCGGGGGGCGCGGTGGTCGCGGCAGACCTCGGGGCAGCGGGGGCGGAGGGCGCCCGGCTCGGACCGGTCCACCGACGGATGGCCGAGAGGACCGCGGAGAGCTGGCGCGCCGCGCCCCACTTCTACCTCTCTCGCGACGTGCTGGCGGGCGCCGCGATGGAGCTGGTGGAGGTCCTGCGCCGTGGGGGCGCCGAGGTCACCCTGACCGACGTGTTCGTACGGGCCGCGGCGCTCGCGCTCCGGGCCCACCCGCGGGTGAACGGCCGGTGGGAGGACCGGGGACCGATGGTCGTGGAGGAGGCGGACGTGAACGTCGGGATCGCCGTGGCCACCGACGACGGCCTGGTCGTCCCGGTGATCCGCGGCGCCGACCGGATGGGGCTCCGCGAGCTGGCCGCGCGACGCCGTGAGCTCGTGGAACGGGCCCGCAGCGCGACGCTCCGCCCGGAGGACGTCCGGGGCGGAACCTTCACGCTGAGCAACCTGGGGATGTTCGGCGTGGACCGGTTCGCGGCGGTGCTGAACCCGCCGCAGGCGGCGATCCTCGCGGTCGGCAGGGTCGCCGACCGGCCGGTGGTCGTGGGCGGGCGAATCGAGCCGCGAGCGGTGGTCTCCCTCACCCTGTCCTGCGACCACCGCGTGGTGGACGGTGCCCTGGGCGCGCGGTTCCTCGCGGCGGTCGCGTCGGCCGTGGAGGAGCCATCCGTCCTCCTCGTGGGGGGCGACGTGTGAGGCGTGGGGAGGTCAGCGGGAGCGGCCGGAAAGGAGGGGATCGGAGGAGCACCGATGGTCTGGCAACGGTCGGTCCGACGTCGAGGAGGGGGGAGGTGTCGACGGTGAAGCGATGGAAGCTGCTGGGGGCGGCGCTCGCGGCCCTCGCGCTCGTCGCCGCCGCGTGCGGCGGTGCGGAGGAGGAGCCGGCCGGCGGCGTGGAGGAGCCGATCCGGATCGGCGCCTCGCTGCCGCTCACGGGGGAGTTCAGCGAGCCCGGGACCGCGGCGCAGCGCGGCTACGAGGTGTGGGTCGAGATGGTGAACGAGGCCGGCGGCCTCCTCGGTCGCCCGGTCGAGCTCACCGTGCTCGACAACGCGAGCGACCAGGACGACGCGGTCGCCGACTACGAGAAGCTCATCACGGTGGACAAGGTCGACCTCGTGGTCGGCCCGTTCTCGAGCTTCCTGGTGATCCCGACCTCGGAGGTCGCGGCGCGCTACGGCTACGCCTTCGTCGAGCCTGCGGGGGGTGCGCCCGACGTCTTCAACCGGGGGCTCACGAACCTGTTCTTCGCGCAGCCGGCGCCCGGATGGGAGCAGGCGGACGTGTTCGCCGAGTACGTCCTCTCGCTCCCCTCGGACCAGCGGCCCGGGACGTTCGCCGTCGTGAGCCAGGACGATCCGTTCACGCTCGGCGTGATGGAGCAGCTGAAGAAGCTCCTCCAGGAGGGGGGCCTGGAGCTCGTCTTCGATGAGATCTACCCGCCCGAGACCACCGACTTCTCTGCGATCGCAAGCCAGGTCGCCGACCTCGACCCCGACCTGATCGTGGGCGGGACCGTCCTCGAGGACTCGATCGGGCAGATCCGGGCCTACCAGGAGGCGGGCTACCAGCCGCGGGGAGCCTTCTTCACGACCGGCCCCACGCTGCCGGGCCCGTTCAGCGAGGCGCTGGGGGACGCCACCGAGGGCATCTTCGCCTCGATCTCGTGGTTCCCCGAAGCCGAGACCTACCAGAACGCCGAGTTCATCGCGAAGTACATCGAGATGTTCGGGGGCTCGCCCTCGGACATCGCCGAGGACGCGGCGAACGCCTTCACGGTGGGACAGGTCCTCCAGCAGGCGATCGAGAACACCGGCTCGATTGACAACGCGACCCTGATCGAGGAGCTGCACCGCGCCACGTTCGACACCGTCGTCGGGCCGCTCAAGTTCGACGAGGAGGGCAAGCCGCAGGGCGACTTCCTCCTGCTCCAGTGGCAGGGCGGCGACATCAAGATCGTGGCGCCCGCCGACGTGGCCCAGGCCGAGCCCATCTGGCCGAAGCCCGAGTGGTAGGGGCGTTCCGCTCGACGTCGTGGGGAGGCCGGCCGCGCGGTGCGGCCGGCCCTCCCCGGCCATCCCGAGGGCCGGGTCGATGAAGCTGCCGTCCGCGAACGTGCTGGTGCAGGTCGTGATGGTGGGGATCCTCACGGGCGGCGTGTACGCGCTCATGGTCTCGGGCCTCTCGCTGATCTTCGGCGTGATGCGGGTGATCAACGTCGCCCACGGGGCGTTCCTGATCCTCGGGGCGTACCTCTCCTACTGGCTGTTCACGCTCTGGGGACTCGAGCCCGCCGTCTCGGTGCTCCTGAGCGCCCCCCTCTTCTTCGTCGTCGGGAGCGGGGTCCAGCGGCTGCTCCTGGCGCGGGTGCGCCAGGACCCGGGCCTCATGGTCCTGGTGACGTTCGCCCTGGCGATCGTCCTGGCCGGCGCGATGGGCGCCGCGTGGGAGTCGACGTTCCGTTCGGTGCGGACCGGCTACACCGGCGAGGTCGTCCGGCTCCACCTGGGCGGGATGGCGGTCCGTCTGCCCGTGGTGCGGCTGGTGGGCTTCGCCGCCGCCCTCGTCGTGCTCGGGTCGCTCTCGCTCCTGCTCACGCGGACCGACCTCGGTCGGGGGATCCGGGCCACGATCCAGAACCCGGTGGCCGCGCAGCTCGTCGGGGTGAACGTGGCCCGGGTCCGGGCGGCGACCTTCGGGCTGGGCCTCGCCACGGTGGCCGCGGGGGGCGCCGCCTTCAGCCTGATCTGGAGCTTCAACGCCGCGAGCCACGAGGAGTGGATCTCGAAGATGCTCTCGATCATCGTCCTGGGCGGCATGGGGAGCCTGCCGGGGGCGCTCCTGGCGGCGATCCTGATGGGGGTCCTGGAGGCGGTGGCGGCGGTCACCGTCACCACCTACCTCTCGCCGATCGTGTTCTACCTCGTGCTGTTCGTGACGCTGATCGTCCGCCCCCAGGGCATCATGGGGACCCGGGTCCGGGAGGGGTAGGCGTGGCGGCGAGGGTCCTCCGTTGGTGGCCGGCGCTCGCGCTGGCGCTCGTGGTGGCCTTCCCGTTCGCGCGGCGGGACATCTACTACCACGTCCTCGGGTTCAACGTGCTCCTCGCGGCCACCAACGCGACGAGCTGGAACATCCTGGGTGGCTACACGGGCTACAAGTCGCTCGGGCACAGCGCGTTCTTCGGCCTCGGCGCCTACCTCGTCGCGATCGGGGCGGCCCGGTGGGGGTGGGACCCGTTCTGGAGCGCGCCCCTCCTCGCGCTGGTCGTGGCCGCGTTGGCCGTGCTCCTCGGATGGATCATGCTGCGGACCACCGGCTCGGCGTTCGTGATCGCCACGATCGCGATGCTCCTGATCTTCCGGCTCCTCGCGCTGAACCTCCGGGACATCACCGGCGGCTCGCCCGGGATCAGCCAGCCGCTCCCGCCGTGGAGCGGGGCCTTCGGCCAGCTGCCGTTCTACTTCTACATGCTGGGGTGCCTGCTCGCGGCCCTCGCGGTCTCCGCATACATCCGCCGCTCGCGCTTCGGCCTCGGGCTCCTCGCGATCCGGGACGACGAGGGGAAGGCGGCCTCGGTGGGGATCGCGACGACCGCCTACAAGGTGGCGGCGTTCGCCGTGAGCACGTACTTCGTGGCCCTCTCCGGGGGGATCTGGTCGTACCGCTCGATCCACATCAGCCCGGTCTTCGCCTTCGACATCCTCGTGAGCGTGGACATGATCCTCATGACCATGCTCGGCGGCCTCGGGACGGTGTGGGGACCGGTCCTCGGGGCGTTCATCCTCGTGCCGGCGGCGGACTTCATCCGGTTCCGGTTCGGCGCGAGCCAGATCCACACCGCCGTGCTGGGGGCGCTGATGCTGGCGATCATCCTGTTCATGCCTCGCGGGATCATCCCAACGCTCCGCGACCTCCTCGCCCGCCGCCTGGGACCGCGGTCGGCCTTCGTCGGCGCCCGGGCCGCTGCCGAGACGCTCGGGGGCCCCGCCGAGGGGGAGGAGGTCCCGGTGTCCGCGGCGGATCGGTCCCCGGAGGAGGGCCGATGACCGCGCTCCTCGAGGCCGTGGGCGTCGTCCGGCGCTTCGGCGGGATCACCGCGCTCGACGGGTGCTCGATCCGCGTCCCCGTGGGAAGCATCACCGGCCTGATCGGGCCGAACGGCTCGGGCAAGACCACGCTCTTCAACGTGATCACCGGGATGGACCGGGCCCAGGCCGGCGAGGTCCGGCTCCGGGGGGAGCGGATCACCGGGCTTCCCCCGAGCGCGATCTGCCGCCGCGGCCTGTCGAGGACCTTCCAGATCACGCGGCTGTTCTGGGAGCTCACGGTCCTGGAGAACATGATCGTGCCGGTCCGGAAGGTGGGGATCCGTCCCCTCCTCGGCCCCGGCGTCCTCCGCGTCGAGGAGGAGCGGGCCGAGGCGTTGCTCGAGCGCTTCGGGCTCGCCCACCTCCGCGACGAGCCGGCCCGGAAGCTCTCGTTCGGGCAGCAGAAGCTCCTGGAGTTCGCCGCCGTGCTGATGGCGCAGCCCGAGATCGTGCTCCTGGACGAGCCGATGGGCGGGGTGAACCCGACGATGATCGAGTTCCTGATGGCGGTGATCCGCTCCCTGAACGACGAGGGGGTCACGTTCCTCGTGGTGGAGCACAACATGGTCGCGGTGATGGAGCTGTGCGACCGGGTCGTGGTGCTCGACCAGGGCCGCGAGATCGTGGAAGGACCGCCCGAGGTGATCCAGTCCGACCCACGGGTCCTCGAGGCCTACCTGGGGGTGTGAGCGTGCTCGAGCTGCGCGACGTCGAGGCCGGCTACCTCAAGGGGGTGAAGGTCCTCCAGGGCCTGAGCCTCGAGGTCGGGGAGGGCGAGATCGTCTGCCTGATCGGGCCGAACGGCGCGGGGAAGTCCACCGTGCTCCGCACGATCACCGGGATCCTCCGCCCCACCCGTGGACACGTCCGGTTCCTGGGCCGGGAGATCGGCGGGCTGCGGCCTGATCAGATCCTGCGGCTCGGCATCGCGCATGTCCCGCAGGGGCACAGCTCGTTCCCCGCGATGACCGTGCACGAGAACCTCCTGATGGGCGCGTACGCGCTCCGGGACCGCCGCGAGCGGGAACGACGCCTGGCCGAGGTCTACGAGCGCTTCCCCATGCTCCACGAGCGTCGCAAGGAGCGGGCGGGGAACCTCTCGGGCGGCCAGCAGAAGGTGCTGGAGATCGGGCGGGCGCTCATGATGCGACCGCGGCTCATGCTCCTGGACGAGCCCTCCCTGGGCCTGGCGCCGAAGGTCGCCCAGCTCGCGTTCGAGACGATCCGCCGGCTGCGCGACGACGCGGGGATCTCGATCCTGATGGTGGAGCAGAACGCGAGGAGCGGCCTCGCCATCTCCGACCGCGCCTACGTCCTGGAGCTGGGCAGGGAGCGGCTGGAGGGCCCCGCCCGGGACCTCCTGGCCGACCCCCGGGTGGGCCGCCTGTACCTGGGGGCGGGCGGCCCAGGTCCGGGGGACGGGCGGGCGGTCCGGGTCCGGCCATGAGCGGGGCGCTCTGGGGAACCGTGGCCGGCTTCGGGTTCGGGCTGTTCCAGAGCCTGAACCGGCGGGCCCTCCAGGGCATGGAGGTCATGGCCTCGACGTTCCTCCAGCTCCTCCTGAGCACCCTCGTGCTGGTGGCGATCGCCGCGGTCGCCGAGGACGTGGGGGCGCTGGCCCGAGCGCCGGCGGGCTCGCTGGTCGCGTTCGGCCTCGCCGGGTTCGTCCACTTCTTCCTGGGATGGACGCTGCTGAACGTGAGCCAGAAGCGGATCGGGGCCGCGCGCACCGGCCCGCTGGTGTCCACCACGCCCCTCTTCGCCACGGCCATCGCCGCGCTCACGCTCGCCGAGGTGCCCACGGCGATCACGCTGGCCGGCGTGGCGATCACGGTCTGGGGGGTGTTCGTCCTCTCCGGTGAGGGCCCGGCGACCGCGGCGGAGGGTGGCGCGGAGGAGGAGGCGGCCGGCGCGCGCTCGGCGGCGGGTGTCGGGGAGGGACGGGTCGCGGTCCTGGCCAGGGACCGACTGGCTGTCGCCGCCGCCCTGGGGACCGCGCTCTGTTGGGCGGTGAGCCCCGTGTTCATCCGGGCCGGGCTCCGGGGCCTGCCCTCGCCGCTCCTGGGCGTGGCCCTCTCGATGGTGGTCTGCTCCGCGGCCTACGGGCTCGTGGTCGCGCTCCGGCGCGCCCCGCTCGGGATCCGGCGGATCCCGCGGGGGTCGCTCGCGTTCAAGGCCGTCGCGGGCCTGTTGGTGGGGCTCTCCACCTGGGCGCGGTGGATCGCGCTGGGCCGGGCCCCGGTCGCCGTGGTCCTCGCGGTGAACTCGGTCTCGGTGCCCACCGTGATGCTGCTGGCCCCGGTCCTGATGGGTCGGCACCTGGAGCGGGTCACGCTCCGCCTGTGGGCCGGCGCCGCGCTCGTCGTGGGTGGGTCGCTGATCCTGATCCTCTGGGGGTGAGCGGGTGATCGTCGACGTGCACAGCCACGTGGTCGTCCCCGAGATCCTGCGGGACGCGGCCCCGGGACAGGCGTGGCGTCCCCGGGTCCTGCGGGAGGACGGGGGCCAGGTCGTGGAGTTCGCCGGGAAGCGGATCCGGTCGGCGGTCCGTGAGTTCGTGGATGTCGGGACGATCCTCGAGCAGGAAGGGGCGGCGGGCATCGACCTCGTCCTGCTCTCGCCGTGGATCTCGCTCGCGTTCTACGACGTGCCGCCGCGCGAGGGGCTCCAGCGGAGCCGGCTCCAGAACGACGCCCTGGCCGTCGCCGCGGCCCGCCACCCCGACCGGGTGCGGGCGGTGGGGACCGTCCCGCTCCAGGACCCGGCTCTCGCGGCCGCCGAGCTCGAGCGGCTGATGGGACTGCCGGGGATGCACGGGGTCCAGGTGGCGGCCAGCGTGCGGGGCGTCTACCTGGGGGACGACCGGTTCGCACCGTTCTGGGAGGCGGCGGAGGCGCTCGGGGCGACGATCCTGATCCACCCCACGACCCGGGGCTTCGATCTGCCCGTGTTCGAGGAGCACTACCTCTGGAACACCGTCGGGAACCCGATGGAGACGACGGTCACCGCGGCCCACATGGTGCTCAACGGCGTCATGGAGCGACACCCGCGGCTCAAGGTCGTGCTCGCCCACGGCGGCGGGGCGATCCTCGCGGTGCGGGGGAGGCTCGAGCACGGGTGGCGGGCGGTGGCCGCGGCGCGTGGGCGGCTCGAGGCCTCGCCGGTGGCGTCGATCCGCCGGTTCCACTTCGACACCGTGACCCACGACCCAACGCTGCTTCGGGAGCTCGTCGGGTTCGCGGGGGCGGAACGGGTCCTGCTCGGGTCCGACCACCCCTTCGACATGGGGACCGAGCGTCCGGTCGAGGCGGTGCGTGCCGCGGGCCTCTCCCCGGAGGAGGAGGCCCTGGTCCTCGGGGGGAACGCCGTCCGGCTCCTCGGCCTGGGCGCGCCGGCCGGGACCGGGGGTTAGCGGTGGCCAGGCTGTTCCCCCGCTCCGTCCTGCCCCACCTGCGGTCCACGCGGGACACGCGGGACCGCCTGGACCTCGTGACCGACGACGTCCCGGTGGGGGCGACCCGGATCCGGGCGGACCGGATCGTGTACCACCCCGGGGACACCGCCGCCGCCCACTACCACACCGACTGCCACCACCTCTTCTACGTCCTCCGGGGCGAGGGGGTGCTCCACGCGGACGAGGAGGCCCATCGCCTCGCGGCGGGGATGGTCGCGGTGGTGGGCCCCGGCGAGGTGCACTGGTTCGAGAACGACACCGACGCGGACTTCGCCTTCGTGGAGCTCTGGGCCCCGCCGCCTCGGGAGACCGTGTGGGTCCGCGCCGACGACATATGAACGTGGGAGCCGGAGGCCTGAGTTCGCAGGCCTGGGAGCGACGGAGGGGAGGAGGACGTGAGCGAGCGGTTCGACGTGGTGGTCGCGGGGGCCGGGCACAACGCGCTGGTGGCCGCGGCGTACCTCTCCCGGGCCGGGCTCCGGTGCCTGGTCCTCGAGGGGCGCGACGTGATCGGAGGCGACACCGCCACCGAGGAGCTCACGCTCCCGGGGTTCCTGCACGACACCTGTTCCACCGCCCACAACCTGATCCAGGCGAACCCCCTGATCCGTGACGACGAGCTCCGCCTGGGCGAGTACGGCCTCGAGTACATCCGGCCCGACCCCGTGGTCCACGTCCCGTTCCCGGACGGCGCCTGGATCACGCAGTGGCGGGACCTCGACCGCACCTGCGAGGAGCTCGCGAGGTTCTCCAAGCGGGACGCAGACGCCTACCGGGAACTGATCGCGGACTACGACCGGGCCAAGGCGGCCTTCGGCGGCTACCGGCACACGCCGATCGGGTGGGGCCCATCCCTGCGGGACCGCCTGGCGGCGCTCCCCGGGGGGGCGCGCTGGCTGCGGCGGGTCCAGATGAGCGCGTGGGAGGTGATCCAGGGGACCTTCGAGGACCCGCACGTCCAGGCGTTCATGCTCTGGATGGCGTTCATGACGGTCCAGCCGGTCGACCGGCCGGGGACGGGGGCCCTCGCCTACTCGTTGGTCTACGGCCGGCAGCAGCACAGCTGGACCCTCCCCCGGGGCGGCTCCGCCGCCCTGCCGCGGGCCCTGGCCCGGCTGATCGAGGCCCACGGCGGGACGATCCTCACCGGCAAGCGGGTGGCGGCGCTCGTGCTCGACGCCGGCCGGTGCGTGGGGGTCGAGACCGAGGACGGCGAGCGGTACCTCGCGTCCCGTGCCGTGGTGTCCTCGATCCACGTCAAGCACCTGGTCGAGATGGCGCCCCGGGAGGCGTGGCCGGAGGACTTCCTGGACGGGGTGGAGACCTGGCGGGGCGGGGTCACGATGTTCGCCGCGCACTACGCCACGACCGAGCCCCCGAGGTTCCCCGTGGACGGCGGGGCGCTCGAGTCGGTGGCGGCCGGCATCCCGACCTCCGTCGACCGGATGCTCCGGGTCGGCTCGGACTTCGCCCGCGGCATCGTGGCCACGGACGACCCGGTGCTGCTCGTGGTCTGTCCCACGGTCGCGGATCCCTCGCGCGCGCCCGAGGGACGCCACACGCTCAAGGTGATCGGGTTCCAGCCGTACGAGCTCCCCGAGGGGCCGGCCCGGTGGGACGGGATCAAGGACGAGGTGGCGGCGGCCAACCTGGCGCAGCTCCGCCGCTACGCGCCGAACCTCACCGACGAGGTGCTCCTGGCCCGGGTGGTGAAGAGCCCCCTCGACCTCGAGCGGTTCAACCCCCACAACTGGCACGGGACCTGCCACGGGGGCGACATGGGGCCGGCGTGGTCGGGGGAGCTCCGCCCGGTGCCCGGGTGGGCCGACCACCGGATGCCGATCCCGGGGCTGTACCAGACGGGGAGCACGACGCACCCGGGCGGATCGGTCTCGGGCGCGCCGGGACGGAACGCGGCCATGGTCGTGCTGCGCGACCTCGGGATCGAGCTGGAGGAGGTGGTCCGTGGCTGACGAACGGGTCGAGGCGGCGATCGCGAACTGGGCGCCGCGCTTCATCGCCCAGGGGATCGACTACAACGACTTCTTCCGGACCACCGCGAAGGTGGAGCGGTGGGAGGAGTGGCTCGATGCGTGGTGCGCGACGGGCGACGAGCACGCCCGCCTGGCCCGGGAGGCTGAGGAACTGGGCCGCACGCTCACCGCCGGGGAGGCGTGGGTCCGCGCCGCGCTCTGCTACCACTTCGCGAAGTTCGTCTGGATGGTGGACCCGGTCCGGCACCGGGAGGCCGCGGACCGGGCGGTGGAGAGCCTGCGCCGGGCCCACCGGCTCCTGGACCCGACCGCCGAGCGCCTGGAGATCCCGTTCGAGGGGGCCACGATGGTGGCGAACCTGCGACGGCCCGCCGCGGGATCGGGGCCCGCGCCGCTCGTCCTCCTCGTCCCTGGCCTGGACTCGACGAAGGAGGAGTTCTTCTGGTGGGAGGACGTGTTCCTCCGCCGCGGGATGGCCACGCTCTCGCTGGACGGTCCCGGGCAGGGGGAGACGGGCTACGCCACCACGATCCGGCCGGACTACGAGGTCGCCGTGGCCGCCGTCCTCGACGCCCTCGAGGGGCGGCCCGACCTCGACCTCTCGAGGGTCGGGGCGGCCGGCGTCAGCCTGGGCGGCTACTACGCGCCCCGCTCGGCTGCCTTCGAACCCCGGATCCGGGCCGTGGCGCCGATCGGAGGGCCCTACGACTTCGGCGATTGTTGGGAGCGGCTCCCGAGCATCACCCGGGAGACGTTCGCCCACCACAGCGGAGCCGCCGATGAGGACGAGGCCCGCAAGCGCGCCTCCGCGCTCGACCTCGCCGGGGTGGCCGAACGGATCCGTCAGCCGATGCTCGTGGTGTTCGGGAAGCTCGACCGGCTGATCCCCTGGCAGCACGCGGAACGCCTGGCCCGCGAGGCGCCCAACGCGGAGCTCGTGATGTACGAGGAGGGCAACCACGTGTGCAACAACATCCCCTACAAGTACCGGCCGCTCGTCGCGGATTGGATGGCCGAGCGGCTGCGGGAGGTGTGAGCGGTGGCGCTCGTGGGTGGCCCGCGGGACCACCGGGGGCATCCGCCCGACGAGGTGGAGGGAGCCGTGCTCGCCGACCCGTCCTGGATCGGCGCGCCGGCGATGGCGGCGCGCCGATGGCGGGTACCCCCAGGGGCCGTGGGGCCCGAGATCGCCCGGGGCGCGGACGAGGAGCGGTTCCTGTTCGTGGTGGAGGGGTCGGGGACGGCGGTGGTGGGGGCGGAGCGCTTCCCCCTCTCCCCGGAGTCGGTGCTGTGGCTCGAGCCCGGGGACCGCTGCCGGCTGGAGGGGCCGGCCGCCGGGTCGGAGCCGCTCGAGGTCCTGGAAGCGTGGGCACCGGGGGGCGACGGATGAGCGACGCCGAGTACCTCGTGGTGAACCGCGCGGAGGGGCGGATGCTCTCCCACAGCGCGAGCGAGGTGCGGGTCAGGGCCTTCCCTCCGCTCCTCTCCGACGAGCCCCCGAGGCGGGGCGGTGAGGATCGCGGCCCCACCCCGCTCGAGTACGTCCTCGTCGCCCTATGCGCGTGTACGAACGTCTCGACGGCCAGGTTGGCCGCCAAGATCAGGTTCGCGTACCAGGACCTGCGGACCGAGGCGGAGGGGGTCCTCGACACCCGCGGCCGGATGGGCCTGGCGCCGGTGCCCGTCCACTACTCGAAGGTGCGGCTGCGGGTTCGGATCCGCACCGAGGAGCCGGAGGCGCGGCTGCGCCGCCTGGCTGACCTCGTCGCGAGGTACTGCCCGGTGGACAGCCTCATCCGGGCCGCGGTGCCCGACTACGAGGTGACGTGGGAGCGGATGTGAGCGCCGCGACGGGCGCGGGTCGGTTACGACGAGGAGGTGTGATGAGGATGCCGTGGATCCCGTGCGTGGACCCCGCGGCGATCACCGACCCCGAGATCCTCGGCTACCTCGAACGGGCCCGACGGGAGGGGACGCCGCGGCCGGAGAGCCAGGCGATCCGGGCCCACGACCCGAACGCGATCCGGGCCCTGTCCGGTCCCTCCTCCGCCCGGAGGGCGACGTGAGTGCGCGGAGGCTGGCCGGGGACGGCTGGGTGGGCCGGCCGATCCCGCGGCGGGAGGATCGACGGTTCCTCGTGGGGGAGGCGCGCTACGTCGACGACCTGTCCCGCCCAGGGATGCTCCACCTCGCCCTGGTGCGGAGCCCGCTCGCGCACGCGCGGATCCGGGGCGTGGACCCCGGGCCCGCGCTCGGCGTGCCGGGGGTGGTGCGAGCCCTCACCGCCCAGGACCTGGAGGGGCGGGTGGGCACGCTGCCGGTCGCCGGGGCCGAAGGCGCCGAGGTCGCGGAGGTGCCCGTCCCGCTGCTCGCGGCGGGGAAGGTCCGGTTCGCCGGGGAGCCGGTGGCCGCGGTGCTCGCGGAGAGCCGCGCGGCCGCCCTCGATGGGGTGGAGCTCGTGGGGCTCGACCTCGACCCCCTCCCTCCGGTCGTCGACCCCCGCGGCGCGCTCCGGGATGGGGTGCTCCTCCACGAGGAGCTCGGGACGAACGTGCTGATGCGGTGGCGGCGGAGCGGCGGCGACGTGGAGGCAGCCTTCGCGTCCGCCCGCCGCGTGGTGCGGGGGCGGATCGGCATCCCCCGGCTCGTCGCCGCCTCCCTGGAGCCGCGGGGGGCCCTCGCGGTGCACGACCCGGCCAGCGACCTCTTGACCGTGTACTGCTCGGCCCAGGACCCCCACCGGCCCCTCGGGCACCTCTCCCGCGTCCTCCGCCGCCCATCGGAGAGGCTCCGCGTCGTCGTCCCCGACGTGGGCGGGGCCTTCGGGAGTAAGGGCGTCCTGGCGCCCGAGGCGGCCCTCGCGGCGTGGCTCGCGATGGAGACCGGCGCCCCGGTGAAGTGGGTCGAGACGCGGGCCGAGAACTTCCTCGCGGCCCCCCAGGGTCGGGGCCTCTGGGCCGACGTGGAGCTCGCCCTCGACGGCGAGGGCCGGTTCCTGGCCGTCCGGGCGCGGCTCCTCGCCGACCTCGGCGCCTACCTCACGGCCAACTCGGCCGTGCCGCCGGTCACGGCCGCCATGCTGCTCACGGGCCCGTACGCCGTGGGTGCGGCGGAGGTCGAGATCGTCGGGGTGGCGACCTCGAAACCGCCCACCGGTCCCTACCGGGGGGCGGGCCGGCCCGAGGCCGCGCTCCTCGTCGAGCGGATGGTCGACCTCGCGGCCCGCGAGCTCGGGATCGACCGGGTGGAGCTGCGGCGGCGGAACCTCATCCCGCCGGACCGCTTCCCGCACCGGACGCCGCTGGGGTTCGAGTACGACTCCGGGGACTACGGCCGGGCCCTCGACCGGGCCTGTGAGCTGATCGGGTACGGCTCGCGGAGAGCGCCGGCCGGCGCCGGCCTGGAAGGCGTGGGCGTCGCCCTGTACGTGGAACGGGCGGGCGCGGGGGCGTCCGGGCGCGGGGCGCTCTGGGAGCGAGCGGCGGTCGTGGTGGACCGGGAGGGACGGGTCCTGGTCCGCACCGGATCCACCGCCCACGGTCAGGGGCACGAGACCACCTTCGCACAGGTCGTCGCCGACGTGCTGGGGCTCTCCCCCGCCGAGGTGGCCGTCGAGCAAGGGGACTCGGCCACGGTGCCCGCCGGGGTGGGCACCTTCGCGTCCAGATCGGTCACGGTGGGCGGCTCCGCCGCGAGCCTGGCCGCCGCCGAGGTGCGGGCGAAGGCGCTCGCGATCGGCGCCCGCCTGCTGGAGGTAGCGCCGGAGGACGCCGAATGGACCGACGCGCGGGTCCGGGTGCGCGGCGCGCCCGAACGGTCGGTCGGGCTCGCCGAGATCGCCGCCGCCGCGCACGATGGGCGCGGGCTCCGCCCGGGCGAGGAGCCGGGCCTGGCCGCCGAGGCCACGTTCACCCTCCCCGGGCCGGTCTTCCCGTTCGGGGCCTACGCCGCGCGCGTCACCGTGGACCCGGAGACCGGCGAGGTCGACGTGCGGGAGGTCGTGGCCGTGGACGACGCGGGTCGGATCGTGAACCCCCTCCTCGCCGAGGGGCAGGTGGTGGGCGCCGCGGTCCAGGGCCTGGGCGAGGCCCTCACGGAGGAGGCCGTGTACGACGAGGAGGGACAGCTCCTCACGGGCTCCTTCGCCCAGTACGGCGTGCTCTCGGCGCCGGAGGTCCCCAGGATCGAGACCGAGTTCCAGGAGACGCCCTCGCCCCACGACCCGCTCGGGGCGAAGGGGATCGGGGAAGCGGGCGCGATCGGGACGCCCGCCGCGGTCGCCAACGCCGTGGTGGACGCCCTCGCTCCCCTCGGCGTTCGCCACCTCGACCTCCCGTTCACGCCCGAGCGGGTGCTGGCCGCGATCCGTGCGGCGCGGTAGCCGGGAGCAACGGCCGTGTTCCCGCGGCTCGGCCGTGCGGCCCCCTCCTCGGCCGCGGTAAGGTGCCGGCCGGTCGAGGCGTCGGATCGAGGGAGTGAGGATGACCGGGGCGGCGGACCTCGCGTTCGTGAACGGCGCCGTGTACACGGTCGACGCGGCGGGGTCGTGGGCCCGGGCGGTGGCGGTCCGGGAGGGCCGGATCGTGGCCGTGGGGGCCGACGACGACGTCCGGGAGCACGTGGGCCCCCGGACCGAGGTCGTGGACCTGCGGGGGCGGATGCTCCTCCCCGGCTTCCAGGACGCCCACGTCCACGCCGCCGCGGGCGGGATGGACCGGCTCCGGGTCGACCTGAGCGGCGTCCACGACCCCGAGGCCTACGCCCGCTTCATCCGGGACTACGCCGAGCGGAACCCCGACGCTCCATGGATCACCGGCGGGGGGTGGGCGATGGACGTGTTCCCGGGCGGGACCCCGAGCCGCGAGGAGCTCGACCGCATCGTCCCGGACCGTCCTGCGTTCCTCTCGAACCGCGACAACCACGCGGCCTGGGTGAACAGCCGGGCCCTCGAGCTCGCCGGGATCGACGCCCGCACCCCGGACCCCCCGGACGGGCGGATCGAGCGCCTGCCCGACGGCTCGCCCCAAGGGACGCTCCACGAGGGCGCGATGGCCCTCGTCCGCCGGCTGATCCCGCCGCCCTCCGAGGCCGACCTCGAGCGGGCGATCCTGCTCGCGCAGGCGTGCCTCCACTCGCTCGGCATCACCGCCTGGCAGGAGGCGATCGTGGGGGACTACCCCACGATGCCGAACTGCCGGGAGGCCTACCCGGCGCTCGCCGGCCGGGGCGAGCTCACCGCCCGGGTCGTCGGCGCGCTCTGGCTGGAGCGGGGGCGGGGGGTCGACCAGGTCGAGGGGCTCGCCTCGTACCGCGAGGCCACTACCGTGGGGAACTACCGCGCGACGACCGTGAAGATCATGGCGGACGGCGTCTGCGAGAACTTCACCGCGGCGCTCTCCGACCCCTACCTCGACCGGGAGGGGCGGCCCACGGGCAACAGCGGGCTCGAGTACTTCGATCCCGAGACCCTCCGGGAGGTCGTGGTGCGGCTCGACGGGGAGGGGTTCCAGGTCCACGTCCACGCGATCGGGGACCGGGCGTGCCGCGACGCGCTCGACGCGTTCGAGGCCGCCCGGCGGGCGAACGGCTGGACCGACAACCGCCACCACATCGCCCACATCCAGGTCGTGCACCCTTCGGACGTCCCCCGGTTCCGCGCGCTCGGGGTGGCGGCCAACGCCCAGATGCTCTGGGCCGCCCACGACCCGCAGATGGACGAGCTCACGATCCCGTTCCTCGGGCCCGAGCGGTCGGGGTGGCAGTACCCGTTCGGCTCGCTCGTCGCCTCCGGCGCGGTCCTCTGCGCGGGGAGCGACTGGCCGGTCTCGAGCCCCGACCCCCTCCAGGAGATCCACGTCGGCGTCCACCGGACGACGCCCCCCGGCTACGTGTACGGGGTGGCGAGCGACGAGCCGTTCCTCCCCGGGCAGCGCCTCACCCTGGCCCAGGGGATCCGCGCCTTCACGATGGGCTCCGCGTACGTGAACCACCTCGACCGCGACACCGGCTCGATCGAGGTCGGGAAGCTCGCGGACCTCGTGGTGCTCTCCGCCGACCTCTTCGAGCTCGACACGCCCGCGGACGCGCGGGTCCTGCTCACGCTGGTCGGCGGGCGGAAGGTGTACGAGGCGCCGGGCTCGGGGCTCTGAGGTCGCGGCGGGGGCCACCCTCGTGCGAGAGGGGGGACTCGAACCCCCACGGCCTCGCGGCCACCGGATCCTAAGTCCGGCGCGTCTACCCGGTTCCGCCACTCTCGCCTGGGCCGATGGTAGACGGCGGGAGGGCCGGGGACAGCGTCCGGCGGCACCGGCCTCGCGGAGGGTGTAGCGTTGGGCCGACGATCCTGGGCTCCCTGAGTCGCCCCCGCCCGGGAGCGGCCGAGGCGGCCTGGCAGGAAGGGGGACGAGTGGGAGCGCAGGGACATGGCGCGGCCGCGGGCGGACGGATCGGCTAGCCCGTTGCCGGCCGCCGTCTACGTCGCCGCCTTCCGAGAGAGCCCGGACCTCCTCGCGGTGATCCGCCTCTCCGACCGAACGATCGTCGACGTGAACGACGCCTTCCTCCGCGCGTTCGGCTTCGGGCGCGACGAGGTGGTCGGGCGGACCACGTCGGACGTCGGCCTCGTCGTGGACCCCGGGGCCCGGGAGGCTTTCTACGCCCGGTTGGCGGAGGAGGGGGGCATCGACTCGTGGGAGTCGCGCCTGCGGACCCGGGGGGGCGAGGTGCGGGTCCTGCGGTCCTCGGCGACCGTGGTCGAGCGGGACGGGGAACGCTACGCGTTCGTGACGGCACGCGACGTGACCCGGCTGGTCGAGCTGGAGGAGGAGCTCCGGGAGGCGGAGGCGCGGTACCGGGGGATCTTCGAGCGCGCGCAGGAGGGGCTGTTCAGGACCGCGCTGGACGGGACGATCCTCGCCGCGAACCCGGCCCTTGCGCGGATCGCCGGCTACGGGTCGGTCGAGGAGCTCCTCCGCGAGGCCCCCAACGTGGAGGTCTTCTACCAGGACCTCCGCCAGCGTCGGGAGCTGATCCGGGCCGTGGCCGAACGCGGGAGCGTGGAGGGCGTCGAACTCAGGATGCGCCGACCCCGGGACGGGCGCGAGGTGTGGATCTCGGTGAACGCGATGGCGGTCCGGGGCGACGATGGGAGGCTCGTCGGCCTGGAAGGGAGCGTGGTGGACGTGACCGACCGGAAGGCCCTCGAGCTCGAGCGCACGCGCCTGGCGGCCGAGATCGTCCGGGCCCTCGAGGCCGAGCGGGCCGACATCGCCGCGGGGATCCACGACGACCCGATCCAGAAGATGACCGCCGTGCTGCTCCGGCTCGGCGCACTCCGCCAGCGGCTGGCGGGGGAGGACGAGGCCCTCCGCAAGCTGGAGGAGGACGTGCGGAGGGCGATCGACCGCCTCCGCCGCCTGATCTTCGACCTCCACCCGGGCGTCCTCGAGCGCGAGGGGCTGGCCGCGGCGCTCCGGGAGCTGATCCACGTCATGCGGGAGGAATGGGACCTGCCGGCGGAGCTCGACGACCGGCTCGAGGTCGAGCCCCAGCCCGAGGTGGGGATCCTCGCCTACCGGGTGGCGAAGGAGGCGCTGGTGAACGCGCGCAAACACGCCCGGGCCACCCGGATCCGCGTCGCCCTCGAGGGCACGGACGGCGGGGTCCGCGTCCTCGTCGAGGACGACGGCGTGGGCTTCGACCCCGAGGCCGTGGCGCGTCACCGTCCCGGCCACCTCGGCCTCCAGGCGATGCAGGAGCGGGTCCGCCTGGCGGGCGGCCGGTGGGAGGTCCGGTCCCGCCCGGGGGCCGGGACGGCGGTGGAGTTCGTGTTCCCTCCCATGGCCGGGGAGCCGGCCGCGGGCGTCTCCCGCTGACCGCGGCGCCCGTGGCACGATGGCGACGGTGATCCGTCGGGCCGCCCTGTGGTTCGCGCTCCTCGCGACGGCGTGCGCCGGGCCGCCGACGCCCCCCGGGGAGGCGCCCCCGGCGGCCGAGCGCCCGGCGCCGGTCGCGGCCACGGGTCCGCTCCCGGAGCAGGGCGACCCGTCCCGGAGGCCGCCGCAGCTCCCGGGGGCGTCGGGGTCGCTCGCGGCCCGGCCCCTGGACCGCTACCTGGCGGTCTACGCGCGCCCGGGGGCGCCCGCGCCCGCCTTCGTGCTCGACGCGCGGAACCCCACCGGCTCCCTGGCGCCCCTGCTCGTCGGGGGCCTCCGCCCGGGCGGGTGGCTGGAGGTGCTGCTCCCGCTGCGCCCGAACGGGACGACCGGGTGGGTGCGGGCGGAGGAGGTCCGCCTCGTCGAGCCGCGCTTCCGGATCGAGGTGGACCTGTCCGAGCGGACGCTCGTCCTCGAGCGGGACGGGCGGGTCCTCCGCCGGCTCCGGGTGGGGATCGGCCGTCCCGAGACGCCCACGCCGACCGGCCGGTTCTCCGTCTGGGTGAAGGTGCCCCAGCGGAACCCCCGGGGGCCCTACGGCTCGCTCGCCCTGGGCCTCTCCGGCTTCTCCGAGGTGCTTGAGCGGTGGCCGGGGGAGGGGAGGCTCGCGATCCACGGCACCGTGGACCCCGACGACCGCGGCGCGCGGGTCTCGGCCGGCTGCATCCGCGTGTACGACCCCGAGCTCCGGGCCCTGCGGGCGGTGCCGCTCGGGACGCCGGTCGTGATCCACGGCTGATGGGCGGCCCGGCTCGGCCGCGGCGGGTCGGTTCCTCCCCCCGTCGGCGGGCCGTCCCCGACCTCCCGCCTCCGCCGTCCGTCCCCCCCGGCCCGACCGGTCCGCGGGCGGCGGAGGGAGCGGCGGGCCCCAGGATGGGCCGCACGGGCCATCGAGCGCGTCCCTCCCGGGCCCGATAGCGCCATCGGGGAACCGGGCGTCGGCCAGGCGGCCGACGGACCGGACCCCGAGGAGCGAGATCGATGGAGGAGCGAGATCGATGCTCCGAGAGGGGGCGACGACGATGAACGACGTCACGGAGGCGAGCGACGAGGGAGGGCGGTGGGCCGTGTTCCGGTGGCAGGGGATGTACCTCCGGACCCGGGACCCGGCCCGCCCCGACGCTCCCGTCGAGGTCTACGACGAGGGGACCTGGAAGCGGACGGAGCTCCTGGTGGTGGGGCTCCAGGGGATCGGCGCCGAACGGCTGGACGAGGAGGAGGTCCGCAGGCTCGGGCTCGACGCGTAGCGCGGGTCCGCCCGATCGGGTCCCCCGAGCCGGCGGCCGCCGATCGCGGCGCAGCTCCCTGGCATCATGGCGCCGGCCGCCCGGTTGCGCCGGGCTCCCGGCCCGCCGTAGCATCCGCGGTGCCCGCTTGAACGATGGTTCAAGAGCGGAGGTGGTCGGCGTGGGCGAGGCGGGGACCTTCCTGTACTTCCGGCCCTGGTACCGGAAGTCGCCGTACTTCGAGGAGACCCAGAAGGCCGGGTGCAGATCGTACGAGCTCTACAACCACATGTACCTCCCCGGCTACTACACGAGCTTCGAGGACGAGTACTGGCACCTCGTCCGGCACGTGTGCCTGTGGGACGTGGCCGTCGAGCGCTGCCTCGAGATCACCGGGCCCGACGCCCACCGGTTCACGAACCTCCTCACGTGCCGCGACCTCGACCGCTGCGCGGTCGGGCAGGCGAAGTACGCGCCGATCATCGCGCCCGACGGCGGGATCCTGAACGACCCGGTGCTCCTCCGCCTGGGCGAGAACCACTACTGGCTGGCGCTCGCGGACAGCGACGCGCTCCTCTACGCCAAGGGGGTCCAGGCCTTCGCCGGGCTCGACGTGGAGGTCACCGAGGCCGACGCCTGGCCGGTCCAGGTGCAGGGGCCGCGGTCCCGGGACGTGATGCGGGCGCTGTTCGGGGAGCGGATCGACGGGCTCCGCTACTACTGGACGCTCCAGACCGACCTCGACGGGATCCCGGTCGTGATCTCCCGGACCGGGTGGACCGGGGAGCTCGGCTACGAGATCTACCTGCGGGAGTACGACCGGGGCCCGGAGCTCTGGAACCGCGTCCTCGAGGCCGGGGCGCCGTTCGGCATCCGCCCCACCGGACCCTCCGACATCCGCCGGATGGAGGCGGGCATCTTCAACTGGGGCGCGGACATGGACTGGCGGAACAACCCGTTCGAGGTGACGGGGATGGAGCGACTGGTCGAGGAGCAGGAGAGCGACTACATCGGGAAGGCGGCGCTCGAGCGGATCCGGCGGGAGGGCGTGCGCCGGAAGCTCGTGGGGATCGAGATCGGCGACGCGCGGATGCCCGAGGAGATGACGGAGTCCTGGGACGTCACGAGGGACGGGGAGCGCGTGGGGCACGTGACGAACGCCGTGTGGTCGCCGCGGCTGCGGAAGAACATCGGGTACGCGTGGGTGCCGATCGGCCTCGCCGCCCACGGCACGGAGCTCGAGGTCCACTGGCCGTTCGACGGCCCGGCGCGCGCGGTGGTGGTGCCGCTCCCGTTCTACGACCCCGCGAAGGAGATCCCGAAGGGGTGAGGCCGGCCCGGCGGCCGGCCCCGTCGTGGGCCCCCTGGGACTCGAACCCAGAACCAACGGATTAAGAGTCCGCTGCTCTGTCCAGTTGAGCTAGAGGCCCGTCCAGATGATACCGGCGCCCCCCGGGGGGCGCGCCCGCTGGGGTGACCGAGGGGACTCGAACCCCCAACCCCCAGGACCACAACCTGGTGCTCTAACCGAGTTGAGCTACGGCCACCACGACCCGCCAGCCGATTCTAGCAGCGGGCCGGGGCCCTCCCCCGACCGAGCCCGCCCGCCCGGTATGATGGCGGCTGGCTGAACGACCGTTCAACTCGGCGCCGGGGCGCCCCGGGGAGGAGGCCATGGCGGTACGCGGAACCGTGGAGCTCGACTTCGAACTGGTCGACCGGCTGATCGAGCGGGAGGAGCGGGCCCTGGCGGAGAAGCACGGCCGCTCCATCGCCTACCGCTCGGGGGCGAGCCGGCACCTGGCGGGTGGCGTCTCCTCGAGCTGGCAGATGGCGCCGCCCCACGCCGTGTACGTGACCCACGGGGAGGGCTCGAAGATCTACGACCTGGACGGGAACGAGTACGCCGACTACCACCTGGGCTACGGGGTGATGGTCGTGGGCCACGCCCATCCCAAGGTCGTGGAGGCCGTGAAGCGCCGGATCGAGCTCGGCTCGCACTTCGCGCAGCCCACCGAGGAGGCCACGGTGGTCGCCGAGGAGCTCGCCCGCAGGTTCCGGCTCCCGCTCTGGCGGTTCGGGAACTCGGGGACCGAGGCGACGCTCGACGCCGTGCGCCTGATGCGGGCCGCGACCGGCCGGGACCTCGTGGTCAAGGTCGAGGGGACCTACCACGGCCACCACGACTCCCTCATGGTCTCGGTGGTCCCCGACCCCGAGCTGATCGGACCCCGGGACCGCCCGGTCTCGGTCCCGCAGACGAAGGGCCTGCCCCAGGCCTTCGTCGACCTCGTGCGGGTCGTGCCGTTCAACGACCTCGGGGCCGTCGAGCGGGTGTTCGCCGAGGAGGAGGGTCGGGTCGCCGGGATGATCGTGGAGCCGGCCATGATGAACTGCGGGGTGATCCTCCCCGAGCCCGGCTACCTCCAGGGGCTCCTGGACCTCTGCCACCGCCACGGGGCCCTCCTCGCGTTCGACGAGGTGAAGACGGGCGCCACGATCGCCGCGGGCGGCGCCGTCGGGGCCTTCGGGGTCGTGCCGGACCTCGTGTGCCTGGCCAAGGCCATCGGCGGCGGGCTGCCGATCGGCGCGATCGGCGGCACCGAGGAGGTCATGGGGCTGATCGCGCGCGGCGAGATCGATCAGCAGGGGACGTTCAACGGCAACCCGCTCACGATGGCCGCGGCCCGGGCCACCCTCCTCGAGGTCCTGACCCCCGACGCCTACCGGCGTCTCGACGAGATCAACGCGATCCTCGTCGAGGGCTGCCGGGCCGTGATCGAACGGTACCGGCTCCCGGCCTACGTGGTCGGGGTCGGGGCGAAGGGCTCCGTGATCTACAGCGCGACCCCGGTCCGCGAGTTCCGCGACGCGGTCGCGATCGACGAGCGGATCTCCTACCTGGCCTGGCTCTGGCAGCTCCGGCGGGGGGTCTTCAAGTCGCCGTGGGCGAAGTACGAGACCTGGACGACCTCGGTGGTCCACTCCGACGAAGACGCGCGCCGCTACGTCGAGAACTTCGAGGAGCTGGCCGCCGCGCTCACCTCCTGACCGCGCGACCCGCGGTCACCCCCGCCCCTGGGGCCGTCCGCGGCGCGCCGCTAGGATGCCGGGGGCGAGCCGGCGGGAGGGCGACGCGTGCCGAAGGGGTTCCTGGAGCGCCTGGCGGAGGGGCCCGTCCTGGGGGACGGCGGCTACCTCCTGGAGCTCGAGAAGCGGGGCTACGTCCAGGCCGGGCCGTTCACGCCCGAGGTGGCGATCGAGCACCCCGACGCCCTGGCCCAGCTCCACCGGGAGTTCCTCCGGGCCGGGGCCGAGTTCCTCACCACGATGACGTTCTACGCGAGCGAGGACAAGCTCGCTACGGTCGGGCTCGCCGACCGGATCGACGAGATCAACCGCAACGCGGTCCGGATCGCCCGCGAGGTGGCCGCGGAGGGGGAGGCGCTCGTGGCCGGCGACCTCTCGCTCACGTGGGCCTACGCCCCGGCCGACCCGGCATCGGCCGACCACGTCCGTGCGTTGTTCGACCGGCAGCTCGAGGCGATGCTCGACGCCGGCCCCCCCGACCTCTGGGTGGGGGAGACCTTCGACTGGCTCGGGGAGGCGCTGCTGTTCGTCGAGCGGGCGGTCCGGACCGGCCTGCCCGTGATGGTGACGATGTGCTTCGAGACGCTCCCCGCGAGGTCGAAGGAGGGGGAGCCGCCGGGGGAGTGCGCGAAGCGCCTCCTCGACGCGGGGGCCGCGGTCGTGGGCACGAACTGCCTGAACGGGCCGTGGCAGCAGCTCCCGATCGCGGTGGAGATGAAGCGGGCCGCCGGCGGCTACGTCGCCTGCCAGCCGGCGGCGTTCCGGACCGCCGACGACCGGCCCGACTTCACCGCCTACCCCGAGTTCCCCTACGGGCTCTCCCCGCTCCAGCTCGCCCGCGGCGAGATGGCCGAGTACGCGCGGAAGGCCAGGGAGGCGGGGATCGACGTGATCGGCTCGTGCTGCGGCTCGGTGGCCGAGCACGTCCGGGCCATGGCGAAGGCCCTCGGGAAGCTCCCGACCGAGGAGCGGCCGTGGCGGTCCCCGACGGGGCGCCCGATGTCGGGGTACGAGTACCACGGCCACACCGAGACCGAGGTGTAGGCGGGGGCCGCGTGTCGGCGCGGCGGGACTTCGAGTACGTGGTCGTGGGGCTCGGCGGGCTCGGGAGCTCGGCCGCCTACCGGCTCGCCCGGCGCGCGGAGGGGGAGGTCCTCGCCCTGGAGCGGTTCGAGCTCGGCCACCCCCGCGGCGCCTCCGAGGACCGGACCCGGATCGTCCGCCTCTCCTACCACGCCCCGCACTACGTCCGCCTGGCGAAGGCCGCCTACGCGGCGTGGGAGGAGGTGGAGCGGGAGGCGGGTGAGCGGCTCGTGGAGCGGACCGGTGGCCTCGACCTCTTCCCGCCCGGCGCCGCGATCCCGATCGACGACTACCGGTCCTCGATGGATGCCGAGGGCGTGCCCTACGAGCTCCTCGACGGGCGCGAGGTCGAGGAGCGGTGGCCGGTGTGGCGGCTCCCGGAGGGGACGCGGGCGTTGTTCCAGGAGGAGGGCGGGCTGGTGGCGGCGTCGCGGGCGAACGCGGCCCACCGGGAGCTCGCGCGCTGGCACGGGGCCCGCCTCGTCGACCGGACGCCCGTCGAGGACGTGCGGGCCGCCGGCGGCGAGCTCGACGTCCTCGCCGGGGGGGTCGCGTACCGATGCCGGGTCCTCGTGGTCTGCGCCGACGCGTGGACGAACCGGGTGCTCGAGCCCCTCGGCGTCCGCCTCCCGCTCACCGTGACCCAGGAACAGGTCGCGTACCTCGAGCCCAAGGACCCGGCGGCGTTCCGCCCCGACCGGTTCCCGGTGTGGATCTGGATGGACGACCCGAGCTTCTACGGCCTCCCCTCGTACCGGGGGACCGGAGCCAAGATCGGGCAGGACGTGGGCGGGCCCGAGGTGGACCCCGATCGCCGGTCGCTCGAGCCCGACCCCGCCTACCACGCGCGCCTCGAGGGGTTCCTCCGCGAGCGGCTCCCCGACGCCCTCGGCTCCCTGCTCGAGGCGAGGACCTGTCTGTACGCGATGCCCCCGGACCGCGACTTCGTCCTCGGGCCGCTGCCGGAGCACCCGAACGTGCTCGTGGCCCAGGGCGCGGCCCACGGGTTCAAGTTCGCGGCGCTGATCGGCCGGGTCCTCGCGGACCTCGCGGTCGAGGGGAGGACCGACGTGGACCTCGAGCCGTTCCGCGTGGACCGGGAGGCCCTCGTCGCCGAGGACGCCCCGAAGCGGTTCCTGGTTTGACCGACCTGAGGGGCCCCGCCGGCAGGTGGTGTCCCAGCGCGCCCGCGAGGCGCTCGGGGCTCCGCGGAGGATGGGCGCTCAGGCCGCCGACCACCCCCCGTCGGCGGCGACCAGGGCGCCGTTCACGTTGGACGCTTCGTCGGAGGCGAGCCAGGAGATCACGCTCGCGATCTCGTCGGGCTGGGCGGTCCGCCCCATCGTGGCCATCTTGAGCTGCGCCCGCTCGATCGCCCAGGCGCTCCTCGGCGCGGCGGTGGCGCCGATCCCGGTCTCCACGGGGCCGGGGAGCACGGCGTTGGAGCGGATCCCCGAGGGACCGTAGAAGTAGGCCACGTGACGGACGATGCCGATCACCGCGTGCTTCGACGTGGTGTAGGCCACCCCCGCGGCGCCGGCGCCGAGCGAGGCCTCGGACGCCACGGTCACGATCGCACCCGCGCCGGCCGCCTGCATCACGGGGAGCACGGCACGCGTCAGGCGCATCACGCCGGTGACGTTCACCGCCATGACCCGGTCCCACGTCGCGTCGTCCACCTCCCCGAGGGGAAGGAAGTGGTCCATGATACCCGCGACGTTGGCGAGCACGTCGATCCTCCCCCCGCAGGCCGCGACCACCGCGTCCACGTCCGCCTGCTCAGTCACGTCGGCGCGGAGCACCTCCGAGGGCGCCCCCAGGTCGGCGAGCTCCCCGCGGAGCGACGCGAGCCCCTCCTCGGCCACGTCGCACGCCACGACCCGCGCACCCTCCCGGGCGAACCGCAGGGCCGTGGCCCGGCCGATCCCGGAAGCCGCGCCGGTGACGATCGCGGTCCTGCCCTCGTGCCGGCGCACGTCCATCGCTACCTCCTCCCGATCCGAGCTCGGCGATCCCGGCCCCGCGAGCCTACCGCCGTGGCGGCGGCGCGGGGCCAGGCCGGTCGGTCCACCCGAGGAGGGACGGGTGGCCGCGACCGTCGGTCCCCGGGGGCGCCCCGCCCGTCGCGGGCCCGCTACCATCGGCGCGACCGCTCGCGAGGAGGGGACGGTGGCCGGAGAGCTGGTGGGCGTGATCATGGGCTCCCGCTCGGACTGGGAGACGATGCGGCACGCGGCGGAGACCCTGGAGGAGCTCGGGGTCCCCTACGAGGCTCGGGTCGTCTCCGCTCACCGGACCCCCGACCTGCTCTACGAGTACGCGTCGACCGCGGAGGCCCGGGGCCTGCGGGTGATCATCGCCGGGGCCGGGGGCGCCGCCCACCTCCCGGGGATGACCGCCGCGAAGACGACGCTCCCGGTCCTCGGGGTCCCCGTCGAGTCGCGGACCCTCCGGGGCCTGGACTCGCTCCTCTCGATCGTGCAGATGCCGGCCGGCGTGCCCGTCGGGACGCTCGCCATCGGGCCGGCGGGGGCGGTGAACGCCGCGCTCCTCGCAGCGGCGATCGTCGCCCTCACCGACGAGGGCGTGCGGGAGCGGCTCCGCGCCTACCGCGAGCGTCGGACCGCCGAGGTGCTCGCCCACCCCGACCCCGCGGAGGGCTGACCCGGGTGCTGGTCGGGGTCCTCGGCGGGGGGCAGCTCGGGCGGATGCTCGGGCTCACCGGTATCCCCCTGGGCCTCCGGTTCCGGTTCCTCGACCCCTCGCCGGACGCCCCGGCCGGGGCGGTCGGGGAGCTCGTGGTCGGCGCCTTCGACGACCCGGGCGCGCTCGAGGAGCTCGCCCGGGGGGCCGGGGTGGTGACCTACGAGTTCGAGAACGTCCCGGTGGCCTCGGCCCGCTCGCTCGCCGGTCGGGTCCCGGTGCTGCCCCCGCCCGCGGCCCTCGAGGCGGCCCAGGACCGCCTGGCCGAGAAACGCCTCTTCGAACGGCTGGGGATCCCCGTGGCGCCCTACGCCCGCGTGGACCGCGCGGCGGACCTCCCGGGCGCCGTCGAGGCCGTGGGGCTCCCCGCGGTGTTGAAGGCCCGGCGCCTGGGCTACGACGGGAAGGGCCAGGCCGTGGTCCGCTCGCCCGAGGAGGCCGGCCCCGCCTGGGAGGCGGTCGGCGCCGTGCCCGCGATCCTCGAGGCGCTCGTCCCGTTCGAGCGCGAGCTGTCCGTGCTCGCGGTGCGGGGCCGGGACGGCGACGTCCGCGCCTACCCCCTCGTGGAGAACGTCCACCGGGAGGGGATCCTCCGGGTCTCCCGGGCCCCCGCGCCCGGGCTCACGGCGGACCTCCAGGCGCGGGCCGGGGGCCACGCCCGCCGGGTCCTCGAGGAGCTCGGCTACGTCGGCGTCCTCGCGATCGAGCTGTTCCAGGCGGGCGGGGAGCTGTTGGCGAACGAGATGGCGCCGCGGGTCCACAACTCCGGCCACTGGACGATCGAGGGGGCGTCGACCAGCCAGTTCGAGAACCACCTGCGGGCCGTCGTCGGCCTCCCCCTGGGGGCGGCCGACGCCCGCGGCCCCACCGCGATGGTGAACCTGATCGGGCGGGTCCCCGACCCCGCCCGGGTCCTGGCCGTCCCCGGTGCCCACCTCCATCTCTACGGGAAGGCTGCGCGCCCCGGTCGGAAGCTCGGCCACGTGACCGTGGTCGCCGAGGACGAGGAGGCCCTGGGGCGCCGGCTCGCGGAGGTCCTCCGCGCGGCGGAGGAGGCGGGCTGACCGAGCGGCGGGTCCGGTGGCGGTTCATCCCGGGGATCCGCTGACCGGCGCCCGCGCGTCCCCCTCCCCGACGACCTCGATCGTCGCCTCGATCGGCACGCAGCGCTCGATCGAGGCGTGCACCGAGCAGTCCTTGATCCCGAGCGCCAGCGCCCGTTCGGCCTTCCGCGGGTCCACGGCCCCGGTCACGAGGAACCGCATCGCGATCCTCCGGAACCGCCAGGGCGGGCGGTCCTCCTGCTCGGCGTCGATCCGCACCTCGAGGCCGCGGAGCTCCTGACGCTGCTTGCGGAGGACGTTCACGACGTCGTAGGCGGTGCAGGCCGCGAGCGAGATCGGGAGGAGGTCCGATGGCTTGGCCCCCGCCGACCCCTCCTCGCCGGAGACCGGGAAGCGGAACCCGCGCGAGTCCTCCCCCTCGAACCGGAGGCCGCCCGCCCACGTGAGCCGCTGGGTGCCCACCCCGGGAGTCTACGCGCCCGGCCTCCAGCGTCCCGCCGCCCCGGCCGATAGGGGAGGTATGGCCTATCCCACCTGCCCCGGGTGCCGCGTCCCGCAGCTCGTCGACGACGACGCGGTCGAGTACCGCTGCATCACCTGCTACTCGGAGGTGCGCTTCCACACGTGCCCCCACTGTGGCCTGCCCCAGGCGATCCTCCGCCCCTGGACCTCCTACACCTGCGCCCGGTGCGAACGGCGCGCCGACGTGCCCCCCCGGATCCCCTTCCCCGAGGCGACGAGGGCCATGCGGTCCGAGGGCGCCGCCTGGCCGTACCCGAAGCTCTAGCGGTCGTTGCCTGCGGGCGAAGCTCCGGGCAGACTTCGAGGGGTCCGTGCGGAGCAGGCTCCCGACGCTCGCGCTCCTCCTGGCCGTCCTCGCGGCCGGCGCCCCGGAGCCGGCGACGGCGGCGCCGGGGATCGGCCAGTTCGTCGTGCGCTGCCCCTACTCCCACACGCTCCCCGACGACCCGATCGTGTTCCCCGGGCAGCCCGGGGGGTCGCACTCCCACGACTTCTTCGCGAACGCCACCGTGGACGCGTCCTCGACCTACGACTCGATGCTCCTCGGGGTCACCACCTGCCGCGTCCCGAGCGACACCGCCGGGTACTGGACCCCGACCGCCTACCTCGACGGGGAGCCCGTCGTGCCGCCGGTCATGCGGATCTACTACCTGGGCCACCCCACGGCGAGGGTGGAGACGATCCCGCCCGGCCTCCAGATGATCGGGGGGAACCGGGACGCGGCATCGCCGGAGGAGAACCCCCACGTGCGCTGGTCCTGCGGCCAGACCGTCGAGGTCCGCACGCCGCTCGAGGCCGCGCCCTACGACTGCACGCCGTGGGCCGGCTACCGGTTCGTGGACGGGGTCGTGGCGCACATCGACTTCCCCCGCTGCTGGGACGGGGCCGGCCTCACCCCCGAGCACGTCGTGTACGAGGTGAACGGGAGCTGCCCCGCGGGGTTCCGGCACGTCCTCCCCGAGCTCAGCGAGCGGGTCCACTTCCACGTGATGGACCCCACCGGGCCAGACGGCACCGTGCGCCTCACGCTCTCGAGCGGCCCCTACTACACGATGCACGGGGACTTCTGGAACACCTGGCAGCAGCCGCGCCTCGACCAGCTGGTCCGGGACTGCATCGTGGCCCGGGTGCACTGCGGCGGGCTGTTCGAGGGCGCCGAGCTCTCCTGGGCCCGGGGCTTCGGCACCGCGGCCGCGGAGACCGCAGCGGCGGTCGCGGCGGGCGCCTCGGGGGCCGCGGTCGCGGGCTGGACCGAGGGGGCTCTCCCGGGGAAGCGGTCGCTCGGTGGGCGCGACGCGTTCGTGCGTCGCGTCGACGGAGAGGGCGTGGTCGCCTGGACCCGGCAGTTCGGCACGTCCGGGAGCGACGAGGCGGCGGCGGTGGCCGTGGACCGGTCTGGCGTGTTCGTCGCGGGGACCACGACCGGCCGGTTCCCCGGCGAGCGGCGGGCGGGTGGGGAAGATCTGTTCGTCCGGGGCTACTCGCCCGACGGAAGGCTCCTCTGGCAGCTCCAGCTCGGCACCCCGGACCCGGACCGAGCCGCGGCGATCGCCGTCGACGGCGGGTCGGTCTGGGTGGCGGGGACGACGTGGGGGAGGTTCCCCGGCGAGCGGCGCGGGGGCGGCGCCGACGCGTTCGTCCTCCGGATCGAGGCGGGCGGCGCGCTGCGCTGGGTCCGCCAGCTCGGGGGCCCCGGCGAGGACCGGGGGGTCGCGCTCGCCGTCCACGACGGCCGGGCCTACCTGGCGGGGGCCACGGACGGGCCGCTCGCAGGGGAGCCCCCGGTCGGGGGGACCGACGGCTTCGTCGCCGCGCTCCGGGCGACCGGGTCCCTGGCCTGGGCCGACCGGATCGGGACGCCGGGGCTGGACGAGGCCAGGGGGGTCGCGGCGGGCCGCCGGGCGCTCTACGTGGCCGGGGCGACCGACGGGGCCCTCGCCGAGGGCGGGACCGGGGGGCTCGACGGGTTCCTCCGCCGCTACCTCTCGGGCGGGACGGAGCGCTGGACCCGGCAGTTCGGGACCCCGGGCGAGGACGCGGCGTCCGCGCTGGACGTCCGCAGCGCCGCGGTCCACGTGGCGGGCACGGCCGGGGGGGCGCTCCCCGGCCAGGCGTGGGCGGGGGAGGCCGACGCGTTCGTCCGCAGGTTCGACACGAAGGGCGTCGACCTCTGGACCGTGCAGTTCGGCACGGCCGGGCCCGACGAGGCCCTCGAGCTGGCGACGGACGCGGCGGGCGTCTCGTACGTCAACACGGCGCTCAACGACGCGAACCGTCGCGTGCCCGAGATGCTCGCCGAGGTCCATCCCACGCGCGAGGCGCCGCGCCGCGCGCCGCACATCCTGAGCTCCGGCATGAACCCGGGCGCCGTGAACATCTGGGTGTGGCACGGAGTCCGGCGCTACGGCAGGCCCCGCGAGATCATCCACTTCGAGTACGACACCTCGATGGCGGTGGATGGCTGGCGTCCGCTCATCACCTGGTCGCGGCAGGAGTTCCTCACCGAGACCGCCTGGGAGCCGACCGGGATGGTCGTCGACGGCGAGCTCAAGATGTTCCGGACGAACGCCCTCTCGCACCGCGAGGACATGGAGCCGGTCATGCGACCGGTCCTGCCCCTGCCCTCGTACCCGCGCGGCTTCCTCGTGCTGCACGAGGAGAACGTGAAGCTCGGCCGCGCGCTGCGCGCCTCCTCCAAGTACCTCTACGCGATCCACCCCCGGACGATGGCCTATCTGGTCCGGAAGTGGCGCGAGACGGGCGACCTCAAGATCAGCGATCTGGAGGTCGGCGACAATACCAGCATTCCGCTGACGGGAAGCGACACGATCGGCGTCTGCCTCGAATATCCCGAGCGCCGGGTCTACTACCTGCACAGCCTCTCGAACAGCGCCGTGGTCGGCACCAACGCGACCTGCACCCAGGTCGCGATCGGCGTGTACGCGGCGCTCATGACCCTGATGCACGAGCCGCTCAAGCCGCGCATCTACTTCTCGACGGACCTCTACGACACGATCTACCCGCAGGTGCTGTTCTCCAACATGCGGGTCGGGCACTTCGTCTTCGAGAGGCAGAAGCGGTCCTGGGTGCTGCGCGAGCACATCCCGGAGCTGCATCCGCGCTTCGCGGCGGCGGAGGAGCAGATGGTCATCTGAAGGCTCGACGCCCGGCCGCGCGCCGACCTCAGATGGCGCCGGTCGCGAAGAGCAGCACCAGCAGCGAGACCGGCGTGCCAACGTCGCTCAGCAGGATCACCGTGTTGCCCGGAGCGTAGTTGCGCTCGGCGATCGCCTCGCGCAGGTGATTGACGGCGGCGAGCAGCAGGAAGACGCAGGCCGGGATCGAGGCCGCGACCCACGCCTCGGGGGCGTCGCAACCGCTCGCGTAGATGCCCGCGAGCCCGACGCCGAGGTTCGCGAAGCCGACCTCGTACTGGAAGCCGCTCGTCTGCCAGCCGATCATCGCCGCGGTGCGGCGCGCGAACACCGTGTGCATGAGGCCCGCGACCACGCCCGTCCAGCCCACCGCGACGTTCAGGACCCAGCGCAGCGCCGCCTCGGCGAACGGCGTGTCCGGCCCCGCGCCCGGGGCGGTCGCGCCGACGATCGCCAGCAGCCAGGCGACGGCGAGCACGATGGATGGGATCGCGGCGGACACGGGCGCGGAGGGTACTCGCGCCCTGGGGCGGCTTTCAAGCGCGTGAGGTCGGCGCGCGCCGCGCGAGCGCTCTGCCCTTGCGTCGAGCTCAGCGCAGGATCGAGTCGAGCCAGTCGAAGATGCGCTGGTCGCGCAAGCCGAGGGCGCGCGGCTCGCAGTGCGAGTCGGCGCCTTCCTCGACGGTGAAGCGAACGAGCTTCTTTCGCTCCGCAGGCGTGGCGACCGCGTCGTAGAGGCGCTGCGACTCGCCGGGCCAGAACTGCTCGTTGTCCGGATCGGTGATCAGGATCGGGCACTCGATCCGCTCGGCGACGCCGTCGAGCGTGTACGCGCGGAGCGCCCGATAGACGTCATAGGGCGTCTCGAGCCCGTAGGGACGCATCCGGAAGGCGAGCGTGCCGCGCATCGAGCGCGAGAAGCGCATGCCCCAGTTCATGCTGCGGTTGAACTTGTCGCGCTCGCCCGCGTCGAGCAGCTTCTGCATCGACTTCGGCAGGTGCGCGCGCCAGGAGGTGCCCACGTCCCAGACGCCGGGGTCAACGACGGCCGCCGCGATCCGGCGCTCGAACGCGACCGCGCGCGGCACCCAGTAGCCCGCCTGGCTCACGCCGAGGAGCGCGATGCGCTCGCCGTCGACCTCGTCGAATTTAAGCGCAAAATCGACGACCTGGGTGATCACCGCCTCCCAGTCGGGCCGGAAGAAGAGGTTCTGGCGCCAGAGCGCCGCGCCCTGCCCCGGCCCATCGAAGGCGAGGCAGTTGTAGCCGCGCGCGAGACCACCGGCCGCGCCCTGCAGCCACATCGCCGAGACCGGGCCGTCGGAGCCGTTGTTGAGGATGAGCAGCGGGCGCCGCTTGCCGCTCGCATCCACCCGGAAGAAGTAGCCCTCGAGCGTCGTGTCCTCGTACGGGATCGCGACGCGCTCGATCGGCGGGTCGAAGTTGCGCGCAAACCCGTCCCACGCGTCGCGGTGCAGCTCCCAGGTGGGCTTGAAGCGCTCCGGGTCGCTCGTGGAGTCGAGAAAGAACGTCGCGGTGTCGTAGTAGGTCGCGGCACGCAGCCACGCCTCGCGCGCCGAGACCTCGTGCCCCTCGCGCTCGCAGGCGCGCGCGACGTCCGCGACCCGATCCCCGGTCGCCTTCCACTCGACGTACCAGGACTCGAAGTCGCCGTCCTCGATGCGCGCCGCCGCCGAAAGGCACTCGCCGACGTCGGCGCCGCGGTGGTACGTGGCGCCGAGGGCGAGGTCCGTCAGGAACTCGAAGTCGGCGTTCTTGAAGAAGCGATCCCGTCCTCGCTTGCGCATCGGCGGTGGAAACTACCGCTAGGCACCAGATGCCGCTAGCCGAGCAGCAGTCCGATCGGGCTCATTTCGAGCCAGGCTGCTTTTTCCCAGCCGGAGAGCGCGAGCGCTTGTCCTTGCAGGGTCGTGCGACTACACACTTTGGCAATGACGGAACGTAATCGCTCGATCAGGATCGTAAGCTTCCTCGGGATAGGCAGGAAGGACGCGGATCCCTTGTACGAGCCGTGCGTCTACGAGCTCGACGGAGTCCGATCCCGGCAGTCACCGCTGGTCACGGTAGGCATCGTCGAGGGGCTTCGCGAGCAGCTAGAACCCGATGACGGGTTCAGTATCGTGCTGCTCGCGACAGACGAAGCGCGCAAGCTCTGGTTTGATACTCCTTCCAGTCACGAGCGTTCCCGATACGAGCGCTATCTCGAGGACGCCGGGCTTGCCGATCTTCCGGTGGGCTTCATCGAGCTCCCTATCGGGGACAACTCGAGCGATCTGTGGCGCATCTTCGACCGCGTCGAGAAGGCCGTGCGCCCCGCGCCCGTTTTCGTCACGAGAGCAACCGGGCACCGCAAGGGCGAACAGATGTCGCTTCCTCAGGCCACGGACGTCGTCGTCGACATCACCCACGGATTTCGCACCCAGCCGCTCTTCGCGATGTCTGCAGTCGCCTTCGCGCAATCCGAGACGCGTCGTGAGACCAGCGAAGGCGACGGCGCAACGGCGCCGAACATTCGAGTTCTGTACGGGGCGTACGAGGCGGCGAAGCTCGTTGACGGCCAGAAGGTCGAGCCGCTGTGGGACCTGACCCTCTTCCTCGAGGTGTTGCGTTGGAACGCCGCTATCGACGCTCTGATGCGCTTCGGCCGTGCGGACGACGTGGAGGCAATGACCCGCGCATTCACTCGAGCCCGGCCCCCGCAAGAGCGAAGAGAGACGGCGCCACTGGACAGGCTGGCTCAGGCGGCACGGCAGTTCGCCGACGACCTGGCCACGATTCGCATCCCGCAGTTACTGCGCGACGACAGCCGGATGCTTGTCGAGGCCTGCCGAGCGGCTCGGGACCTCGTCAGCGAGCACATTCCACCGCTCGGCCCGCAGCTAGACAGGCTGTGCGAGTGGGCCGAAGCCGTGCGAGCGGAGAGTGTCGTGAGCGTCGAGGGCGTCCAAGCGGCGCTCGCGCTGGCGCGCCTCTACGACAGACTGCAGCGTCCCGCAGAGCTCGCCGCGACCCTGCGCGAGACGATGGTGACGGCCTACACGTTGATGCAGGTCGAGGCGAAGGACCTCGAGCAACCAGGGCGCGAGAACTTCCGCAGGCAACGAGACGAAATGGAGAAGCGTCTCAACTGGGGTGCTTCGTGGGCACAGCAGTGGAGCGGGATCGCACAACGGCGGAACGACGTGCTGCACGGCGGCTTCAACAACCAGCCGGCGAGCGCCCAGAGACTTCGACGCGCTCTTCGCGAGACGATCGCCGAGGTTGAGCCACTTGTAGAGCCGCTCGTGAAGGGCGTGCCGGGCGTGCGACCCAAGCGATTCGTCAACATCTCGAATCATCCGGTCGCCACCTGGTCGGAGCGCCAGCTCGAGGCAGCGCGCCGCCTCGTCGATGGGGGCGAGGTCGTCGACCTCGACGGCCCGCCATTGCTCGTCGAGCCGAACCTGAGAACCGACCAGGTCGTACGGCGCGCGCGAGAGCTCGTCACCCGAACGCTGGAGCTCGAACCGGCGGTGGTCCACGTGATGGGGGAGCATTCCCTCGTCTACGCGTTGGTGACGATGCTCCAAGTGGAAGGTATTCGGGTCGTCACGTCGACGACGGAGCGCGTCGCGGAGGAGATCGTCGAGGGTGACCGGACCATCCGAACGGCCGAATTCTCATTCGTCGCTTTCCGGGACTATCCCAGCCCGCGCTTGAGCCTACCGGCGGAGTAGCCGTCGGTTGGTAAGTGCACGCGACGGTCGTCTCGATTCAGCGGCGTCGTTGCGGCCCGCCGCGCGGGCTGGCTGGGGGCGTCCAGCGAAATTCGATCTTGCCCATAGCCGTGACGATGACCCCCACCTCCACTTGATCCCCGTCCTGCCATTCGACCGGGCCAGTCACGGTGAGCGTATATCGCTTTCCTTGGTGCTCGGCCTGCCAGCCTGGCTTCCCGTCGGTCCTCGCGCGCACAACGACGCGGATGCGCTGTCCGTGTCGCACCCCCTCCGCCGCGAGCTCGCGTCGGACGGGCGGCGTGCGCGCGTCGTGGGCATCCCTGCGTCGCTCCGACGCACGCCCCGGGTGACGCGGCTTGGGCGGTTCGTCGCGCCGCACGCTGGGTGCTGCGGGGCGTGGAAGATCCGCGAGCCGCTCGGAGCCGAGAAGCTGTGAATCGCCCTTTTCGATGCGCACGAGCTTCTCATCCAGCACGCGATGGACCTTCTCCCATACTTCAGCTTGACGATCGACGCTCCAGCCGCTTTCCAGGCTCGGCGGCACGCCGCAGGGCAGGTGGAACGCGATCCCATGGTAGCCGTGGCGCGTTCGCACTACCTTGAAGCGGAGCTGACTTCCCAGGCGCACTTTTTCCTTTGAACGATCCTTCTTCGGCACGGGCAGTCCCAGGAGATGGCGCTCCGAGAACTCACCGCTGCGCAGCCTGAGCTTGGTCCGGTAATCCACCTTGGCTTCGGCGAGCGACTTGATCGCCTCCTGCCAGGACCCTGTCGCCCGCCTAGTCCTCCAGAGCAGCATGCGCCCCGAAGCGTCCTCGCCCAGCGCGTGGGCGAAGGGAAGCCTGAGGCACTCGCGAAGAGGCCTGCCCATCGCGTCGAGCAGCTTCCACGCCTCGTTCGACCCGAATCCCGGAAGCAAGGACCCCTCGCGAGCGAGTTGGATCGAGCCCCAGCCGTTCCGAGAGCGTCCGCCCACCGCGCCGAGCAAGTGTGCCAGGTGGAGTATCTCGTCGAGCGTGGCGCGAAAGTCGTCTGGACACCAGATGCGCAGGTGGTTGACCTCGCGCTCGTCGATCGCCCGGTTTCTCTTCAAGACGGTTTCGCCCTGGTTCGGATCGTAGTTGAGCGGCCCGTATGCGAGGTAAAGCTGAGACTGAACCTGGCGCTTCTCAACTGGATGCGGAAACGAGCTATCGCGCGTCCAGCTCTCGAGACGACCGGGCCGCCACTCGTCCAGCGTGAGAACGACGCGGCTTCGGCACGCCCACGTCCGGCGGCCGGCACGCAGGGCAGCGTGGCCGAAGATCACGCCTTCCGCTTCCCGCAGCTTCTCGTGGTCATACCCGTAGCTGCGTGACATCCGGACACGCCACCACTCGCGGAGCAACGCCTTGAACGCCGGGGTCCGCCATTCTGCCGACTGGTCGGCAGCGCCGAGGAACGCCGGCACCGTCGTCAGAACATCGATGACTTGCTCCTGCATGACCGTGTCGTCCTCGTCAGCGACGTCGTTCGACAGCGTCGAGGCGCTCGAGCCGCCCGTAGCCGACCGCCGTCTTCGCGCCGAAGCCGAGAACACGGGCGGCCCAATCGAACGCCTCCGAGACCCGCGCGCGCCAGTCGATCTCCGCAGATGCGGGGCCACCTTCGATCCTCGTGAGCTCTGCGTAGAAGGTCCACGTGACCTTCGGTGGGATCGCAAGGAGGAAGTTCGGACGCGGATCCTCATCGTCCGATGGCGGCCGCCCTCTCTCGAAGTAGGCACGGTGGTGCGGGTTGACGATGTCGATCCGCATCCTGCGATGGCTCTCCGGGAACCGCGGGAAGCTGTCCCACCAGGATATGATTCCCCGCGTACGAACCGACTCGCGAAGCGCCTTGTCCCGTACTAAGGCACGCGCCACGGCGCGCGCGTCGGCGCGTACGCGATCGCGATGGTGCTCACCGAGTGCGAGAGCAAGGTAGCGATAGAGGCTTGGCTGGTCGCAGCGTTCGACGGCGGCCTCGTAGGCTTCCCTCCAACGCTGCCTTTCCTTCTTCACGTAGTCGGGCGTGTCGCGATCGTCCTCCCCAAAGCAGGCGCTCGTGGCGTCGAAGCCAAACAGCCACCAGAGCTCGACGAGCGACCACTTCGACCCTTCCTGGAACAAGACGAGTTCCTCCGCCGCCCGGCGGATCACACCTTTGATCGATGCGCCCGGGAGATAGGGCAGCCCGTACGGATCGAGAAAGGCGAATCCATTCTCGATTGGATGTTCCATCCCGAGGCCGGTGAGCAGCGGTGAGCGCGACTCAGCGTGGATCGACTCCACCGCTTCATGCCGCCGAGCGAGAGACTCAGTTCGGCGGCAAAGGGCCTCGAGGAGGGCATTCACATCCGGCCCGATCGGCAGCTCGAGGGCACGCCGCCGGGCATCGTCGCTCTTCGTTCGAAGAGGAGTCTTCCACCCGCTGAAATAGAGGCGAAACCGGTGGCCCGGTGGTGCTTCGCTGAAATCCTCGCCGAGATACTTCGGTGCCGCCACGCTCATGTCGAGCGAGCCCCCGTCGCTCCTCGTGCCTTGGCGAACTGTCGGATCCAGCGCAGCAGCTCCAGCGCCTCCTCGGTACAACGGAAGTAGCGGTCGCTGTCGCCCTGGTGGAGCGCCTTCATGACCGTCTCATAGTCGCCGTTAGGCACGCCGAGCTCCTTGCGAGACAGCCATTCGATGAGCGCGCGGAGCAATCGCTCGTGGTGCTCCGTCTTCTTCTCGCGGTAGAACGCGAGCACCTGCATGAGCCCGTTCGACATGATGAGCGCGGGCGCGCCGCTCGCCAGGTTCTTGAACGCATCGCTCGGACTCTCGCCCACGGCCTTCCAGGCGAACTCGGCTCGCTCTTGTTCGAGGCTACGATCACCGGCAGGCATCATGCACCTTCCGCAACGAAGGAGACCATGACCTGCCCTCGGCCCGTGGTCGCGTCGCCCCCGATCTGAATCACCCGGGCATCGAACGTCTTCTTGACTTGCTCGATGACCTCCGCTGCCGAGCGCATCACGTCTTTCTTTCGTACGTGTGACGCCATGACGAGGGAGACGAGCAGGCTTTCGGGTGGAAGGTTCTCCGTGTAGAACAGCCCGCCGTCGTCGGCCGTCCCCGTGGCATCGTCGATGCGCACGTGCGGCTCGACGACCGTCGCGTTGCGGGCGAAGTAATTGAAGCGATCGTCGTGCAAGACGACGGTGTCGGTCTTGAGCTTGTCGCGGAAGTACTGCGCCCCATCGCCCGGAAGGGCCACGCTGGAGAGCCAATCGAGGATCGGCTGCAGCTCTTTCGTGATCTTGGGTTCGAAGGCGAAGGTTTCGAGCACGAGCCTCTTGTTGGACAAGAGCCCCTCGTTCACGAGACAAGCTTCGTTCTTCTCCGGCGAAGGAAGCGCCGATTTGAGCAGCGGGCTCGACGTGACACCTGCCAGATGAGCGAGGCGCGCGAGACGCCCGAGCGCGGTAGGTGACGTGGTGTAGACGAACGAGCGTCTCAGGCTCCGGACCGGGAACAGAACGATCTGTCCGTCGCCGATCGAAAGGGCCCCAGCGAACTCCGAAGGGTCCTCGTCGGTCGCAGGGCCGAAGACGAGCGAGACATCGCCGCCGGTCGCACCGAATTCGCCATTGCGCCACGACTCCCGTGCGACGTCGCGCAGGGCGCCCTTCAACCCGCTTCCCGCCGCCATCGGGTGCTGCGTGTGCCGCTCCCGCTGGATCGGATTGTCGATCGCGCCGAGCGCCGTGCCCGCCCCCATGTGCACGGGGCTCACCGCGTACAGGAACATCAAGCTTCTCTTCTCGAACATCCTCCGGTCCTCATGGTCGGTCGGCGTCGGTCTTCCAGTCTCCGAAGAACGCTGTGCCCCATCCCTCGCTTCGCCGTCGCTCGTACTCTCGGCGATGCGGAAGATCCGGGGGTAGCGCCGCTGCGGCGTCGTTGACGATCGAATCCAACCGCGCGACGTCGCCAGCTTCGCGCTCGAAAAAGTAGAGCGAGCCCGCCGGTGCATAGCGCAGCGCCGCCTTCGGCCGGGGCGGTGACGCCGCCAGGTCCCAGCCGCTCGCGACACCCGGGCGCGGCACGAGTGCCGCGACCAGGCGAGCTCGGAGCTCGGGTCGTTCGATGCCCAGGCTTCCATCCGCGCGGCGCACGACGTACGGGGGAAGCCATCCATCGGGGAAGATCCCCGGCGTCGCGAGCACGATCACGAACCGGTCGCCGCTCGGGCGATACGTCCACGGTGTGGCGCATTCGATCGGAAGCGTCGCCCTGGAGACGCTCGCCGCCCGCCCGTCGCCGCCAAAGCGCAGCAGGCCGTCCGACGGAAGCACGCCGTCCGCGCCTTCCACCGCGACCAGGAACGCGACTCCGGGCGCGAGACTCACCGTCTCGCTCGTGTAGATCATGCCCTCGCGAGCCGTTCGCGCGCGCTCGTCCAGCGCGATCCCGAGGCGCGTCTCGGTTGCCCAGAGAGCCCCCTTCGCAACCAGCGCGTCGATGGTGGGCGCTTCACCGCGGGCCCAGGCGATCCATCCCTGCTCGCTCACCCACCAGGCGGTTTCGGGCTTCCCACGTCCGGGTGTACGGAGCACGGCCAGTGCTCCCAGCTCGTGCGGCAGCCCCAATGCAACGTCGAGCTCCGCAGTGGGTACCGGCGAAAGACGATGCACCGCCCGGCGCTCGCCGGGGGCGTCGCTCGTGACGACCAGGTCGGCTGGCGGTGGGAGCACGAGGCGGGTCGAGCCCTCTCTTTCGAGCATCAAAGCCCATCCCGCGACGCGAAAGGTTCCCGGTGCATCCGGCCCGCGCCCGACCACCTCGCCGACCCGCCCGTCGAGCCGTGATTCGGAGAAGCGACGGATCGCGTCGTGATCCGCGAGAATCCGGCTTCGCAAGGCGCCGGCGAATAGCGACGGCCACGGAGGCATCACCGCGTCGGCGTGGCGCGAAGCCGCGAAGCTTCGGTTGCCTCTCAGAAAGACCGTGTCGACGGGCTCTATGCGAAGAAACTCCATGCTCGTGCTTCAGTCCCGCGGTCGCAGGCCGCGTTGCTCGCGTGCCAGGAACTCGGCGTGGCCGAGCAGCGCCGCGAGCAGCTCGGGGGCGGAGCCCTTGCCGCGCGCTGCAAGCCGACACGTGACCCGCGCCAGCTCCTCTGCAATCGCCTCGATCGCTGCGCCGCGTCCCGGCGCAGCCTGGCGCTGGAGCTGATACGCGAGGTTCTCCCGGAGCAACGATTCGTAGTCGCGCGGCGAGAGGTGCGCAGCCGGGCCAGCAGGTAACCCCCGGAGCCACGCCTGAATGGTGTACGCCGCCCGGCGGGAGACGTCCTCGCGCAGCAGCCTCGTGAGGCGGAGCAGGACACCGAGCGGCGTCTCCGACGGCTGGTCCACATGCGACGCTTGGCCGAAATCGAACGGCAACGTCAGGACCGTGCTCCCCCCGCTGCGCTTTGCAAGCGTGAGCGAAAACGCGTTTCGGCCGCCCTCCTTGGCGCGGCTCTCCGCCAACTGCGCCTCGCGCACGACGGACCCGAGCGGCATCGTAAAGTGAGCGACGACGGCGCCCATGGAGGCCGTCGCTCGCCGCCCGAGCGTGCGATAGAGCGTCCGCCTGCCGGATCTTTCGACGAGAACGTGATCGTCGCGGACGTGTACCGTCGTTCCGCGGCCATCGCGCAGCGGAAAGTAGTCGGTCGCATCAGGCGGGACGATTCCCCCGTAGACTGCCCGGAGCGTCAGCATGACCTCCAGGAGGTCCGCGACGGGCACCATGGCGAGCACGTCGTCGCCGCCCGCGTAGATCACCTTCCCGCGGTAGAGCTGCTCGACGACGAGCGGCACGAGGTATGTCGACAGGTCGTTGAGGGCGCTCGACAGCGCCGCGTGATAGCTCGGCGACGGGGGCGCTTGCGAGCCGAGGTACTCGCGCAACGTCGGATCATTTGCGAACTCACGAGTCACTGCGGCGTAGACGTCGGGATGCCAGAGGTCGCCGTAGGTCGGACGTCCGGCCTCGGTCTCGCCACCCGAGAGCCACGCGCCCATCCGGTCGCCGTCCATTCGCAGCATCGCGTAATACGTTTCGGGTCGGGCACCGATCGCATCAGCGAAGGCTTTCTCCACACGCTGCAGAAGGCGCGCGTCGCTCGGCTCGTCGGATTCACGCAGGACGTCGAGAAATGCCGGGAGCTGCCGCACGAGGGACCTGCGGCGGCTCGGTGCCTCGCTGAGGCGAATCGCAAGCCGCCTTGGAAGCGCGACACCCGCGACATCCTTGAGCCCTTCGCCGCACGCATCGATCAGCGCGTCGATCTTCCGCTCGTCGATCGCGTCGTCGAGGAGACGCTCGAGGCTTGGGCTCAAGGCCATCGCGTGCGTCGAGACGACGTAGCGCTGCGGTCGCTCACCCGCCTCGTCGCCGAGCTCGCGGACGAAGAGCTCCGGCCACATCCGCTTGAGCGTACAGACCGCGCAGAGCCGCTCTCCGGCTCGCGCCCATGCCGGCCGCTCGCGGGCAACCGTGTCCCACGTCTCACGGACGGAGCTTCGCTCGGGCTGGTCGTTTCGCACGCTGCCGAGACACTCGCGCTCGCCGCACAGTGAGCATCGGTCACCGACCTGGACGAGCTGATCAAACGGCGTGAGCCCCTTGACTGCCGCGTGGGCGCGCTCCACCGAGTCGTGGACCGCCGGATACAGAACGCCCGGGCTTGGCGCGAAGAACCGCGCGCCACCGACGAACGATTCGCGCGACAAGAGCCGCCAACCGCTGGAGCCGAAGAACGAGCCCTCGCCGTTCACGCCCCCCGTGAGCCGGTCGAGAATCTGTCTCAGCTTCCGCACTCCTGCCGACTCCGCGAGCTCGCCCGCGGACCCCGACGAGGGCCACTCCACCGCGGCCCAGCGCACCTCCGGGAAGCCCGACACCTGAGCATCGATTTGCCCGACGCATTCGGAGGAGGATTGCACCTTCGCCGCCTCGCAGATGGACTCCCACGCTTCGCGCGCACGGCGGACCACCCAGTCCCGCACCCGGGTCGTCACGGCCGCAGCCGTCTCCTCGACCTCGCCCGCAGGAATCAAGCACAAGAAGCGGTTCGGCAGGGCCGCCACGAAGAGGGGGCTCGAATCCGTTGGGCGGCGTAGCTCCCGGCATCGTTCGTCGCCCAGAGTCGTCGCGTCGAAGATCCCCTGGTTCGAGTACCAGCGATCGACGGCGGCCACGTTGAAGAGCGACGGGAAGAGAACGCTGTCCGGCCCGTACCGCTCCGCCACCGTGCACATCGCCTCACATGCGATCGACGAGAGCAGGTGGGAGCCCGCCCAGAGATCGCTCGTCGAACGTGCCTGCGCGATGAACGTCTGCACCGGACCGATGGACACCGAGAGAACTGCGACGGACCCCGCGACCTGCGCGCCGGCCAGCGCCGAGCAAACCCGGAGGTGGTCCCAGATCGAGTGATCGGGAAACCGCGAGTCGGCCGGCAGGAGCCGCCACAACGCTCCCCACTCCGGCAGCGGCTCCGGCGTGCCCCGCCACAGCCGCAGAAACGTCGCACGCCAGTCGACGGTCCCTCCGTCGTCCCTGACGAGATCGAGGTAGCGCCGTGCCGCCAGCTCGGAAACCCGCTCGGGCGCCGCGACCGGGTCGTCGGCGAACGGAGAGATGTCGTAGGGCTTCCCCGCGAGCGGATGGACCAGCTTCGGTCGCTCCGCAAACTGAACTCTCGACCAGAAGGACGGGGTACCGTCCGGGATGGGCAGGGCGGGCCGATCTGCGGCGGACGCCCAGTGGTCCGCGACGAGCACGGCTTCCCGTAGGGGGGACGGCAGCCCTTGCCGTGAGCTGAACAGGCGCTCACACATCTGACGGATGACGGGAGAGCGCTCGTGGCCCAGCTCCGTGCGCATCAAAATGATGGCCTTCTCGCCGGGGTCGTGAATCCAGGCAGCTACTTTGGCTTTCCGAAAGTTCGCCCGGGCTCCGGTGTGGCTATGCTGCGCGCTCACGATGGACCACCCTTAGGGTGGGGCAGAGTCAACGGTTGTCTCGCGAGATCGAGGGCGGGCTCCGCGGTCCATCCGCTCGCGAAACCGACGACGTACCGCCCGAATCCCACCGTTGTCCCCTTCCCGACCTGAACGCGTTCGCCGAGGCGAAGCAGGGGCCACACGTCGCCGAGAGTTCGTCCGCGGAGACGAAGCGCCCCGACGATCCCGGGCCAGGTCATCCTCCGGCGCTGGCGTTCCGACCAGCGCGTGACCGACACGACACGGGTTCGGTCGTCTGCGACACGGATGCCTTCGGCCTGAGCAGCGATCGTGTCCTCGTCGACGCAAGGCGTCCCCGCGCCGTACAGGATCGAAAGCGCATTGACCCGTCGAGCGAGGGCCGTCAAGAGCGCCTCCGCCGAGAGCCGGGACAGCAAGGTTCCTCCCGACTTGATCCGAAGCGGCGAGACGAACGTCAAGCTCGCTTCGTTCACCTCCTCCCTCGGACTCGCCGAGACGAGCTCGTCGTCGTCGTTCTCGATCGCCACCGACGGCGAGAGACGCGCGCGCCGCCATCGCCCCTCGGTACGCGTGATGCCGAGTCCCAGATCGGCAACGTCCTCGAGAGCCCGGACCGCGAGCGAACGGTGAAACTCCACAGCGCGTCCGATCAGGACGACTCGCACGCAAACTTCCGCGCCTTCGTCGACGAGGTTGCCCGGCGCGGTAAACCGCGGCCACGGGCCGTCGGGCGCGACCGCCACGGGCCGGGGAGCCTGCTCCTGAACGCCACGGAGCGAGCGGCGCACGGATTCTGAAGATCTCGACTCGAACAGCTCCGCGTACCCGCAGTCAAGCGCGTCGGGACATCCGGAGCAGGTCGCTCGTCTCGGACGCACGCACGCGATCCGTTTGAGCGCATGCCCGAACGCGCCGTGCACGGCCGAGCCGAGAAAAGATGGCAGCCGCTGAGGCTCCGCCGCGACGTATCGGACCAGCAGCGTGGAGGCTTTAGGAGGCGCGGCGACCCACATCGACCCACGTTCCGTAGAACGAAGAGCTCCCGCCGGTCAAGTGCCGAGTCCCGGTTTACGAGCTGTTCTCTCGCGCATGACACTCGGTGCATCTCTTCCGCGTCCGACTCCATCGAAAGGTGAACCGCCCCGGGTTTCCCGGAGGCTCCTTTTCTTGGAAAGGGAGGAGC
>FWWM01002875.1_pt1 | contig 43486 bp, 54 predicted proteins | sample 2228351 | NCBI WGS metagenome assembly FWWM01 (sample SAMEA103939774, study PRJEB20133) | metagenome
TGAACTTTCCTTGCGGTGTCGGATCAAACCAAAAAGTCGGGAATTTTAGCTCTTTGATAATTCCGGTGTCCACAAGATAAATGATTTGCCCGCCGTCAACGAAGTTTCTCGCTAATCTATCAGGATGCCACGCTAAAATTCCCTCTGCTTCGCCGGCTTCAATTCTTTTCAGCATTTCAGCAAAAACAGGTCGGCCCGGTTTTTTCGCAGTTTGCTTTTCAACAAGAATATCAACGATTTCTAAATTTTCCTTTTTCGCTAGTTCTTTTAGTTCCGCAATTTGGTCCTGAATACTTCTTACTTGTCGGTCTTCGCTGTCCGTTGACTTGCGGGCATAAATGAAAAACTTTTTGGTTTGATTTTCTTTTGTCATATTATTGGGCAGTCAAAATTAAATTATCGCTTTGCTGCCGCCCTTCGGGCGACAAAAAAGATTGGTTGATAAATTTTTCAAATTTATGTTTGTCTTCGGCAAACTGAACTTCCGTTTGAGCGGGCAGAAATTGTTTTTGGATTTCAAAAATCCCTATAAAATCACGACTTTTGCCGAGCGGCGGCGTAGCCGCCGCGAGGCAATACCTTCTGAAAATGCCGAAATCGTAAATTGGCGGAGAGGGCGGGACTCGAACCCGCAAACCCCTTGCGAGGTTCACGCTCTCCAGGCGTGTGCCTTACCAATTCGGCGCACCTCTCCTTTTCTACTGTCAATTCTAAGTTAGATTATTTTAGCATTGCCCCTCTTTTTTTACAATTCCTTGCACCTAACGCTTATTACCTTATTTTATTACCCTAAATTATATTATTTACCCTATTATCCTACCCAGTTCTTTATCACATTAACTTGCTATAGCAATTTATTGTGATATAATGAAATTAATAAATATAATATATAATAAAATTAATAAAATAATGTGGATAAAATAAAATAATGTGGATGATAGAACCAACTCAATCTTAATCTCAATACTTAATAATCAAAAGTAAAATGACCAATATCAAACTAAAAAGAAACTCAAAACCTTATCACATTTTGAAAACCGCCCTTCTTGGCGGCGATTTTTTGTTGATAAATACCCTATCACCCTTAGATAGTGCCTTAATTGTAAAAAAACTTATCAAACTATACTTCCAAAATAAAAAATTTAAAAAGGGGGAGTTTTTACAAGATTTAAAACGATTACAGCAACGTGACCTTGTTGACTGGCGGCAGTTGCCTAACGGAAAAATAAAAATTATCCTTACCAAATTAGGAAAGAAAAAAATACTAATTTATGATCTTGATAATATTAAATTGAAAAAAGGGCGATGGGATGGGAAGTGGCGCTTAGTTATATTTGACATCCCGGATAGCAAAAAGAGAGCAAGGGAAGCTTTAAGACAAAAGTTAAAAGAGCTTGATTTCTATCCTCTCCAAAAAAGCGTTTTTATTAACCCTTATCCTTGTGAAGACGAGGTTGATTTTCTCTGCAATATTTTTGATATCAACCGAAATGATGTTCTGGTTTTAGAAGTCAATAAATTTGAAGGAGCTGAGAAACTAAAACATCATTTCCATCTTTAGACCAATACCACTTTCAAATTTTTTGTTATCACAATAAAAAGCGACAGCGGGTTATTGAGATAAAATTTGAATTGAACACTTTATATCTTCACTTTACACTTATATCTTCACTTTATACCTTTAAGCCGCGCAAGGCAGCCAAGCGTTCTTCAACTGGAGGGTGGGTTAGGAATAATTTATGAAGAAATGATGTTTTTTTGCGACCGCCAATACCGTGGGTAAAAGGATCATCAAACCAGAGATGAGCATTGGAATTGGTGGCGCCGGGCAAAGGCGTTGGATCCCGCGATATCTTCTCCAAAGCCCTTGCCAGTCCTTCGGGATAACGAGTCAAAAGCGCGCCCGAGGCATCGGCCAAGAACTCTCGCTTTCGGGATATTGCCAGCTGGATAAGCATAGCAGAGATCGGCGCCAGAATCGCTAAAACAATTCCCAACAAAAGCATGATGCCGCCGGCGCTGTCACGCCTATCTCTTCCAAACCCCCGCCAAAACATTGACCGCAAAAACATATCTGACAAAATTGCAATGAAACCGACTAGAATCACAGCCACTGTTGAAACAAGCATATCACGGTTGCCAATGTGGGAAAGTTCGTGGGCAATTACACCTTCAAGTTCTGACCTATCAAGCCGTTCTATAAGACCACGGGTTACGGCAACCACCGCATTCTTGGGATTGCGGCCGGTAGCAAAAGCATTAGGGGCGGCTTCATCTATAATATAGACCTTTGGCATGGGTAGGCCGGCGGTAATCGCAAGGTTTTCTACGATATTCCAAAGTTCCCGGGCATTATCGCGCGTGACTGGTCGGGCTTTGGTCATCTTAAGCACGATTTTATCCGAATACCAGTAGCTTATGAAACTCATCAAAACCGAAAAAATCACCGCTAAGTACAAAATTCCAGGACTGCCGTAGAGTTGGGAAAACGCCCAGCCAATGCCAATAACCACCACAAAAAACAACGTAAACAAGAGCCATGTCTTCCTGATATTAGCAGATTTGTGAGTATAGAGATTTGGCATAATTAGGATCTCGCCAATCGCCAACAGGGGAGCCTATTAGTGACTATCCTGTCGTGGCTAAAACCTTACTTTCACAGGTTCTTTCTCGAGTTCCTCTTCGGTTTCAAAAAATTCCTCCTTTTTGAAGTTAAAAATACGGGCAATTAGGTTTGAAGGAAATGATTCCACTTTGGTATTGAGATCGCGAACCTGACCGTTGTAAAACCTGCGGGCGGCCTGGATTTTATTTTCAGTATCAGCCAGCTCCCGCTGGAGGTCTAAAAAATTCGCGTTTGCTTTAAGGTCGGGATAATTCTCCGAAAGAGCGAAAAGCGTCTTCAAGGTATCACTCAACATATTCTCGGCACCCGCCTTCTCGTGCAGGTCGCCGGCCTTCATCGCTATGGTGCGTGCTTCAGTTACTTTCTCTAACGTCTCTCGTTCATGCTTCATATAACCTCGGACAGTCTCCACTACATTGGGGATCAAATCATAGCGACGCTTCAGTTGCACCTCAATGTCGGACCATGCTTCTTTCACTCGATATCGCAGCCGAACAAAACCATTGAAAACAACAATTCCCCAAAGAAGGATTAAACCGACGATTATTAAGACAATAGTTGTTACGCTCATAGTTTCATAATTATAACATTATAACACAATATTAATAACCCAATAGAGTAAGCGAAACTAAAGTTTCGCTCCGGCTATAGTCTAATCAAAAACCACCATCTCCACTCCGCGGACGATTCCAAACTTCTTCGCTTCTTCCTTTGAAGGGTACCAAACATCAACCCACTTGCAGCTGTAGCGGGCGTTCTTTCTATCCTCCACTGTGAAAATCTTGTCGCCAAAAACTTCGGGAATCTGCACTTCTGTTTTAAAGGGCAAGCAATTGTTAGCAATCACCCCATCCCTCGCCTCTGTGCCAAAAGCTGTTATATGGGGGGTATAATCGGTCTCATCAGGAGAAGAAGAATAAGCAGTCACAATCACCTCAATTACCCGGCTACTAGGAGGTTCTGATTCTTCTACTTTAAGGAGCGCATCATCAGCTATAGCAACCGCTGGTACGATGCCTCTTACTGGTGTAATCATGCCTGCTGCAAAAAGAATAGCTGAAATAGAGGGAAGGATGGCTCTTTTTATTCTTCTTAAAAAAATAGCCCCTTTCATAGGCTACTTCCATTATCGCAAGAAGGCAGGACTCGTCAAGTAAAATGCATAAGTCCATAACATTCTGGAAAATCTAAGGTTGCTCATAAGGTATTGTAGTGGGCTTTGGTTGTTTAGGGAAGAGTGTGGCCTTATAGTATTATACCAGAGTAGCCAATCAACTAGTTTCTGATTAAAGGCATCGATATTATTGGTTAAGAGATCTAGGTGCCAATCTATGAAATCTTCCTGGATGGTACGGTTAAAGCTCTCAATCTGGGCATTCATTTGAGGACGCCTGGGATAGTTAAAATAGTGCAAAATACCTTGTTTCTCTAAACTATCTCTGAATCTCTTGTGGAATTCAGCTCCATTGTCAGTTTGAATTCTTTTTATCTCAAATGGTGCTACTTTCTTTAGTTTCTCAAAGAAATCTGAGGTAGATTGAGATGACAAATGAGGATAGGCCTGGGCAAAGGCAAATTCTGAGTTCAAATCAATAGCAGTGATAATGTATCTTTTCATCCCCCAGATAAATTTAACAATAGCATCTATTTGAATGAGATCGCCAGGATTGGCTGGTTGATATCCTTGTCTCCTTAGTTTTGGCCTTTTTGACCCAATTGCCCGAATAACTACCTTGCCAGTCCTGCCATAAAGAGAGGCTTTGAATTTGGTAGGAATTTCCCCCTTTTCCTTTAGTTCTTTGATGATTCTACCAATAGTGGGTTCAGAGATTGTTTTAAAGTTCATCCTCTGACAGAAATCATCTAAGAGAGGTTTGATTTTCTCTTTACCAGTTCGAGGATGCTCAAGACGGAAATCCCTGATAAAATCTCTGACTCTCTGGTCAACCTTGCTTTTCCTGGGATGGTGGGGAGCTTTAGAGAGTTCATTTAAACTCTCTATCTTACCTTGGCTCTCCCTTAAGATCTTGCGCCATTGATAGATTGATGATTTACTTATCTTGAAGGCAGCGATTGTTGGCGCCAGACCATATTTCTCGAAGAATGAGACAATCTCTGCCTTCTTTTTTGCTTTAGCTGTGATCATATGCTGGTATTTTAGATAATCATTATAGAGGGTGACGAAGCCTCTAATACCAGTATACTTGCAATGAATATGATTAAAAAACTCCATAAGCTCTAAGCCTTGGAGTTTTCCAAAATGTTTTTGATCTTATGCGGGTAAAACGACAAAAATGTAGATTTTATAAGGGTTTTTAGTAATCCATCGCCGGACTGCCAGAGCTTTTTTCTTTCTTTTCAGGAATGTCGGTAATAGCCACACCAACGGTTAAGTAGTTCGCAGCAACCGAGACAGCATTTAAAAATGCGGTTTTTACCACTTTTAAGGGATCAATAATACCGGCTTCTTTGAGGTTTTCCAGTTTATTGGTTAAGGCGTTAAATCCTTGCCAAGAATCCCTTGATTTTTCCAATTCCTCCATAATGGGTTGAGGAGAAAGGCCGCTATTTTCAATAATCGCTTTAAGTGGCGCTTTAACTGCAGCTTCAAGAATACCCATCACTGCCTTTATGACTTCTTTGTCTCCTCCTTTCAATTTAGACTTAAGGTCCAAACCGCTATTTAACAGAGCAATTCCGCCGCCGGGAACAATACCTTCTTCCATCGCTGCTCGAGTGGCGTGAACCGCATCTTCTACTCTCTGCTTTAACTCTTTCTGAGCAGCCTCAGTCGGCGCACCGACTTTAATCACTGCTACGCCGCCTGAAAGTTTACCCAAGCGTTCCTGTAATTTTTCTTTATCAAAATCAGAATCAGTCCTTTGAATCTGAGCTTTGAGCTGATGAACTCGGTCGTCAATTGCTTTTTTATCTCCACCGCCGCCCACAATAGTGGTTACATCTTTGTCGGCTACAACGCGGCGAGCATGACCGAGGTCGGCAATTTCCGTATTTTCAAGTTTCTTGCCTAAATCTTCTGAAATAAACTTTGCTCCGGTCACAATAGCAATGTCTTCAAGCATTTCTTTTTTTCGATCGCCAAAACCAGGCGCTTTTACTGCTAAAACGTTAAAGGTGCCGCGCAATTTGTTCACGATAAGAGTGGCAAGAGCTTCGCCGTCAACATCTTCAGCCACAATCAAAAGTTCTTTTTTACCACTTTGAATTAATTTTTCCAAAAGCGGCAAGAGATCGTTGATTGCCGAGATTTTCTTATCGGTTACCAAGATATAAGGATTTTCCAAAACTGCCTCCATCCTTTCGGGATTTGTAATCATGTAAGGCGAGATGTAGCCACGATCAAACTGCATTCCCTCCACCATTTCATAGGAATTGCCAATGGTATTGGAATCTTCAACCGTAACCACCCCTTCCTTGCCAATCTTCCCCATTACCTCAGCAATAAGTTTGCCGATTTCTTGGTCTTTAGCTGATAGAGAAGCTACTTCTTCTATTTTCTTATTATCATTTATAAGTTCTTTTTGAGATTCAAGCTGCTTAACAATCGTCTCGCTTGCCCGCCGAAGTTCCTCAGCAAGCTGGATAACGTTAAATCCCTTCTCGCGGATAGCTTTTTCGCCTTCCTCAATCATCGCATAAGCTAAAACCACGGCTGTAGTTGTGCCATCGCCAACATTGTCATTGGTTTTGTCAGCTGCCTGCTTTATAAAATCAACCCCCAGATTCTCATACTTGTCCTCAAGTTCAATTTCCTTGGCAACACTAACACCGTCAAAAGTCACCAGGGGCGCGCCATAACCCCGCTCAATCACCGCGGCCCTACCCCGCGGCCCTAAAGTCATCCGCACAGCCTCAGCTAGCTTGTCTATACCCTTTTTAATCGCTGCTCTTGCATCTTCGTTGAATAAAATTTTCTTTGCCATAGTGTTTAGAAATTAGAGCTATTCTGTAAGGATAGCGAGGATGTCATCCTCATCGCCGACTAAATATTTCTTCCCATCCAACTCGAATTCATCCGGCCCGTATTTCTTGAATAAAACAACATCACCGACCTTGACTGACATTGGAATTCTCTCGCCTTTATCAGTGAGCTTGCCCGGCCCAACCGCCAAAATTTTGCCTTTTACAGGTTTTTCCTTATCGACTGTTTCGGGTAAAACTATGCCCGATTTCGTCGTTGGTTCTTCCTCAATCGGTTCTATAAAAACGTGGTTTGATAAGGGTTTGAAATTCATAGATTTATTTTTATTAGCACTGTCTCTGTTTTACTGCTAATCCGGTTAGAAATTTTACTTATAGGTTAAATATTGTCAAGTCCTAAAAAGAATCAGCCCCCTACCAGCTGGGGGCCGCTATGCGAAGGGGGTTTGCCCTTTTTTATTCAACGGGTGTGCGTTCTCTCTCCTAAGAGAATTTTGGCGCGCCGCGGTTTCCGCGGAGTTTGGGTCGCCGCTTACAACAACAGCTCCCGCCCTCCTGCGCCCGACGCGCAGATAATAAACCGAGGAGATACTCGCACACCCGAGCTGATTTTAAGGCTACTCTTTAGTCCCAATTTGTCAATAAGAGGGGGTGGGGATAAAATGAAAACACCTATGAACATTGAGTGGCTCCAAAAGTACCCCCTCAAAAGCATTGTCTGGAAAGCTTATGAGTATGCGGCGGATGCCCACAAAGACACCAAACGGGCAAACGGCGAGCCCTACTTTACTCATTGTGTGGCAGTTGCCAAAACTGTAAGCGACTGGGGCTTAGATGAACCGTCAGTGGCTGCCGCCTTCCTGCATGATGTAGTTGAAGATACCGGCCACCCCTTGCGGCAGGTGGAAAAGCACTTCGGCAAAGAAATTGCTTTCCTGGTAGACGGCTTAACCAAGCTTAAAAAAATCCACTATACAGAGGGGATTTCCTCAGCAGCAGGCGGAACTGATGTGGAAACTCTCCGGAAATTCATAATCTCCATGAGCCGCGACCTAAGGGTAGTGATCATTAAACTCGCCGACCGTCTTCATAACATGCAAACCCTGAAATTTTTGCCGAACCTAAAACAAAAAAAGATTGCCTGGGAAACAGCTGAAATCTACGCACCGCTTGCTTACCGGCTTGGAATGCAGCGTCTGTCAGGAGAACTTGAAGACCTTGCCTTCCCCTACCTTTACCCCGAAGAATACAAATGGCTTTTGGCTAATATCAAAGAAAGATATGAAGAGCGCGAAGAATATGCCGAGAGATTAAAACCAATTCTGAAAAGAGTTTTTAAAAAAAATGGCATCCGTCCTATTACTATAGATTCGCGCGCCAAACGCTATTCAAGTTTGTATAAAAAACTTCAGCGCTATGATATGGACCTTGAAAAAATCTACGACCTGGTTGCCATTAGAATTATTGTCAAAACCGTTGAAGAATGCTATGCCGTTTTGGGAATAATCCACCAAATGTGGCCGCCCCTGCCAGGCCGAATTAAAGACTACATCGCCCGACCCAAACCTAACGGTTATCGCAGCTTACACACTACTGTCTTTGCCCAAGACAATAAAATCACCGAATTTCAAATCAGAACCCAACAGATGCATGAAGAAAATGAGCTCGGCATCGCTGCTCATTGGGCTTATGAACAAATTAAAGGTTCAAGACGCAAGAGTAATTGGCGGGGAGTACAAAACCGCAAAGAGCTCCTTTGGGTCACTCAGCTCCGCAACTGGCTCGTTTCGTCTTCGCGAGAGCGAAGCGGACAAAAGAATATTTCTGATAAAGAATTTATTAACTCAATTGCAGTTGATTTCTTCAAGGATAGAATTTTCGTGATTACGCCCCAAAATGACGTAATTGACCTACCTTTTGGAGCCACCCCAGTTGACTTTGCTTACCGCATCCACAGCGAGGTTGGCCATCAATGTGTGGGAGCTAAAGTCAATGGGAAAATCGTGCCTCTTGATTATCAGCTTCAGTCAGGTGATGTGGTAGAAATTCTGACCCAACGGGGCAAAAAACCCTCGGAAGACTGGTTAAGATTCATAAAAACCACCCTTGCCCGAGACCAGATAAAAAGTGCTCTCCGGAAGGGACTTAAAGTTTTTAAAGGGCCTAAGCCGGAGATAGAATTTAGAATTAGCAATCAAGACCGACCAGGATTTTTAAAAGATATCACCTCAGAGTTCGGTAGGATGAAAATAAATATTACTTACTTAAATAGTGCCACTGACAAGCGCGGCGCCATCTCAACTGTTATCGTAAGAACCGAACCGCTTTCAAAAAGCCGTCTTGAAAAAATTCTTGTGAAAATTAAGCAGGTAAAAGGCACTAAGGAGATAAGCTATAAACTCAACCGTTAGAGTATTCCTTATAACACCAGCTTCAGCAAATAATGCGAAGTGTTGTTATTTCGAATTAATTCGCATTATTCGCGATTACTTTCTCCGAGGAGTTTATCCAAAATATTCTGCCACTCGGCTTCGGAATGAAATTTAACCACCATTTTACCCTTACCCCCTTTTCTTTTCACTTCCACTGGAGCACCGAGCCACTCTTCAAGACGTCTTGCCCAATATTGGGCTTCGGGATCAACTGGTTTTGATGAAAAAACTCTTGATTTCGCTAAGGGGGAGCTGCCTAAAAATTTTTGAAAAAGTTCATTTTGTTTCAGCGGCTCGGAAACAGCAAGAATCATTCGCGCCTGGGACTCATTTATCTTGCCACAAGCTAACGCTTCTTGAATGTGACTGGGAAGACTTAAAAGACGAATGGTGTTGGCAACAGTCTCACGGCTTTTGCCTATCCGGCTGGCAATCTCCCGCTGAGTAAGGTTGAATTCGTCCTGGAGTCTGGCATAAGCACGAGCAGCCTCAATCGGATTTAAGTCGGTTCGCTGAAGATTCTCTACAAGCGCCATTTCAAGTTTGGCTCGGTGATAATCTAAATTTTTTACAATAGCCGGCACTCTTTCCAAACCAATAAGGCGAGCGGCCATAAGTCGCCGTTCTCCGCTTACAAGTTGATACTCCACCTCGGTCCCCCCAGCTGTTTCTTTTTCTAATTTTGTAACCACAAGCGGCTGGATGATGCCGAATTCACGGATTGAGTTCGCTAATTCTTTTAAATCTTCTTCATTAAAATTCCGTCGCGGCTGATAGGGATTAGGTTTTATTTTTTCAACTTCAATATGGAAGATTGATTCTCTTGGTGGTTGATGAGTAAGGGGTTTTGGGTAATGAGTGTCATTACTCATTACTCTTTTTTCGTTACTTTCGTTTTTCTTCGGTATTAACGATTCCAAACCCTTCCCCAGCATTAACTATATATTAGAAGGATTGGCTAATAATGCAAATGCGCGTTATTTTGCAGTTATTCGCGATATTCGCAATTACTCCCCTAAACTAAAACAGAGGGGCCAAGAGTCAGTTTCAGGCAATCCCTTCCTTCAAGTTAGAATTTCGAGTCAATAATATTAATTGATTTAAAGAACTCCTCGAAATTTATGAAGTACTTGGGACCACAAAATTCTGACTGGTGCCTACCTCTGTTTTAGTTTGCATGCACGCGCACGGGTCCGCGAACAGTCCAAAATGAATGAGCGCCCGAAACATATTGAAAAGTCGGGAACCAATAAAATATAGTAAAATGCCAAAAGTTTATGTCAATTGTGGATAACGTAAAAGTTTAGAAACTTCCGTTTTTACGCCGGACAGCTTCGATTCGGACGATTTCAGCCGACCGTGGTCGGCTTCAACTGTCAGTTCGCTTACCCTTCCAAGGCACTACCGGAGGCAGTGCCTGGTGGGGCTTTAAGGGAAAAAATGGTGGAATTAGTCTGGCTTAGAGAACAGAAATTTCTATTTGTGACTGGGAACTTTGTTCACCAACAATCTCTTGAGCTAATCGCTCGTAGGCGCGGGCGCCGGCGGACTGAGGCGCATAGAGCACAACGGGTTTATGAAAAGAAGGCGCCTCAGCTAAAGCAACTGAGCGAGGAATTTCCACTTCATAGACGCGATAAGGAAAACGACGCCGCACTTCGCGAGCAATCTCCCGAGAGAGTTTTTCCCGACGGTCATACATGGTAAGAAGTGCGCCAGCAACTTTGAGGGGATGTCTCAAATTTTCTTTAATTAAATCAATAGTCTGTAAAAGTTGGCTTAAGCCCTCCAAACTATAGTACTCGCACTGAATGGGAATTATCACCTCGTCAGAAGCTATAAGACCGTTAATGGTAAGCAAGTTTAAGCTCGGTCCGAGATCAATCAAAATAAAATCGTAGTGGTCGCGGACTTTGTTAATAAAATTTCTCAAATATATCTCGCGGTCAGGAAGATTCACTAATTCCACTAAAGCGCCAGCCAAATCAGCCGAAGCCGGCACAATGTCAAAATTTGATAAAAAAGTCTGCTTTACCACTCTTTCGGGCGCCTGACCGGCAAGGAGTACATGATAAACTGTCTCATCGGGCGCAAACTTTACACCAACACCTGCTGTGGCGTTAAACTGGGGGTCAAAATCAATAAGAAGCGTTCTTTTACCTAACATTGCTAAGTAGGCGCTCAAATTCATGGCCGTGGTAGTTTTCCCCACTCCTCCTTTCTGATTGCAGATTGAAATAACACGTGCCATTTTAATTTACAATAACTCTCTTCCGTGATATTATCAACAAAAAGGGGGTGAGTGGCGGAACGGTATACGCGTAGGTCTCAAAAACCTATGGGAGCAATCCCGTGTGGGTTCGATTCCCACCTCACCCACTAAACAAATTAGGGTAGGTTGAAACAAAAGCAAGACGCTCTTTACCGACGAATTCACTGTTTTTTTTCTACGCTCCTTCATACCATAACAGCAACCCGCCTCTCCCTCCAGCTATCCCCTCTTTATCTGGAAAGATGGCGCTTTTCTTTTTATTTCTACCAACTTACGATCTTGAATCAGTAGAAATTAGAACTTATTGTTTTCTTTCTTCCGAAATTCTTTAAGCTCTCCTTTTCTTACCTGCCTATCCACGTAGTAGAGAACAATAAATATAAAAAGTGCAATCAAGGTGGCAAAAAGGGCAACGGGGTAAAGACCAAAACCAGAGGCCATGCCAATGCCAGCCGCAACCCAGATACCGGCAGCGGTAGTAAGTCCCTGCACTCGGTGCTCCTGTCCCCGAAAAATGATCATCCCGGCCCCAACAAAACCAATGCCAACCACAATTTGGGAAGCAATGCGCAAGGGGTCAAACTGGATAACGCCCACAAACTGCTCCGAAATAACCTGCGAGATGATAACATAGAGGGCGGCGCCGACCGAAATCAGCGAATAAGTGCGAAGTCCGGCCACCTTGCCGGCTAACTCCCGCTCAAAACCTAAAGCACCGCCTAAAACCATTGCCACCACAAGCCGCAAAAGTATGTCCCAGTTTCCGTCAATTAGTTCCATTTTTATAATTTTAACATAACCCTGAGTTTATAAAAAAGAAAACAGCCGCCTCATCATAAACCCAAAACCAGCTATCTTTGCTTCTTAACGCCTAAGAGAGCTACGAAACAATAGCGTAAACGCTTTGAAATATTTGAAATATTTGAAATATATTTGAAATATCTGATCATTCTACTGTAAACGCGATCGCGTTGACAGTAGAATAGTAGAATAATAGTAGAAAAGTTAGGAAATCTTATCGAAAAGTTAGGAAATCTTAAAACTTTTCTCAACTATAGTAGAAAAGTTAGGAGACTTTAAAACTTTTCTCAACTTCGGACCAGTTTACAACATTCCACCACGCCTCAATATAATCTAGTCGGCGGTTTTGGTATTTCAAATAATAGGCATGTTCCCAAACATCCAGACCTAAGATCGGTTTCATGCCTTGCATTACAGGGTTATCCTGATTTGGCATTGAAAAAATTCTAAAGGTGCCGTCTTTATCAAGAGCAAGCCAAGCCCAGCCGCTGCCAAAATGATTAGCAGCGACCTCTCCAAACTGTTTTTTAAACTCTTGAAAAGTGCCAAAAGCTTTATTGATTGCTTCAAGCAGTTCACCCTGAGGTTTATCTCCGCCGCCATTGCCTGAAGGCGCCATCCATTTCCAGAATAAAGAGTGATTTAAATGTCCGCCGCCGTTGTTATGGACTGCTTTTCTTATTTCTTCTGGTATCTGGTCTAAAAAAACTAAAAGTTCTTCAAGAGATTTATTGTGCAAATTCGGCTGACTTTCCAAGGCTTTATTCAGTTTATCCACGTATCCCTGATGATGCTTGGTATGGTGAATTTCCATTGTCAGCGCATCAATATAAGGTTCAAGGGCATCATAGGAATATGGAAGTTGTGGTAATTTGTAAGGCATACTTTTTATGCAACTCTTTTACGTTCTTCTTTAAAAGCTTCTAAACGGGCTCTTGCTTCCTTAAAATTACCCTCTCTTATGAGTCGTCGAAATTCTGGATCTTTCTCAAGTTCTTTAAAAGGGCCGGCGTTTTCGGTAATTAATCGTCTTCTTTCTTCTTCGTCCGTATCTTCGATGCTTGCCACGATGTTTCTTTGAGCAAGAATACGCTCCGCTTGGGAAAGAGGTTCGTCAAAGTCTCCCTCGTGAGCCGGCATTTTCATAATCTCAGCCATTATTTTCATTATAACCTCAAATGAAAAAGTAGCCAAGACTAACCGCAAGCAGATTGAAAATGATATTGCCCGTAAAGGTAAGCAGAATCGTTCTTAAAAATCCATAGCGGATTACGCCGGCGGGGATCACGAAAATCTCGTTCGGTATCGGCACAAAAGCTGCCCATCCGACAAGAATAATCGGCACGAGCGGTGGATATTTCGCGGTAAAATGTTCTCCCCACTTTTTCAAACGCAGAAGAGTGGGAAATGCTGCGCTACCGCTGTGGCCCAAGGCATAGCCTACCCCGTCAGCAAGAGTCGTCGCCACTGCGCCCAAAACCACTAAAATCCAAAGCTCCAAACCAACATTAAGGAGCGGCACAATAAAGGCAAGATGAAAAGGAGGTAGGGCAATATTAAGACCGCCCAGGAATGCTGCACCGAAAAACCCAAGATAGCCGTACTTTAAAACAAAACCCTTTAATACTCCTTCCGGCTCTCTGATCGCAAACCAGATGGTCAAGACAATAAAAACGACAACCAAGCCGAAGAACAAAACCCTACCCCTCATATAAATAAATTTAAAACGTAGCCAATAGCGATAAAGAAAACGCCTAAAATACCGAGCCGCTGTTCCTTTTTCATTGTGTTAAATACCTTCTCGTCAACTCGGTGTTCACTTAAAAACCGGTAGTGAACGCGCAAGGCAGCATACGCGACAAGCACCGTGCCTACAAATTCCAAAGTTAAAGCAACAATTCTAATCATTTTATTAATTTTTTAAACTCTTCAATCATCGGCACTGCCTCCGGCTCCACACCATAACTACGGGCAAGCTCATAAGCAGTCCAGTTGACTAAAAGAAATGAAGAGAATAATTTCTCGAGCGGCGAACCTTGAAGTTCTAAAACTTCAAGATGGAATCCTTTTTTATCAAGTAAATCTTTTAAAACTTCCATTCTCTTTAGAATCCGCGGATTGTCGCTTTTGTCTTTCAGAAAAAGGAAAAAGAACTGTCCCCTTTCGGCGGAAAAACCAATCATTTCATTGTGATTTAATTCGGGAAAAACATTGGCAAAGGCAGGGATTTTTCCTGTCTCGTTAAAAACTATTTTCCAGACATAGGAAAGTCCTTTGTTGCGATAAGAAGCATAGATGATCGGAGTGAAATCTTTTAATTTTTCAGCCAGTTTTTTGCCTTCTTTTTCTTGAATCTCCGGAGATAATGTTTTCGCAAGATGCGCCGTATCATTCAGCAATTTTTCATCACCGATGGTTTTTAAAAGCGCTAGCAAGCTGTAACCTAAAGCGATCCGCGGCTGAATTTTATCATCTGGAAATTTAAGGTAGGGAACTCCGTCATTTACAGCGCGCTTCAAAAGTTCGCCGCCAGCGCCAATGGCTACTCTTTTTAAATTCTTCCTGCCTGCTTCTTTATAAGCATCTATCACTTCTTCAGTATTACCGGAGTAAGAACTTAAAATCACGAGCGTCTCGCTTCCTATATATTGGGGCAGGCCATAATCACGATGAACAGCAATGTCCAAATCCGGCCGCAAAATCTTTACCAAATCAGCGGCAAGATTAGAGCCGCCCATGCCCACGACAATGAATTTTTTAGAATCGCTTAGCGGGCCGTTTTCAATTACCGGCTTCCAGCTAAACTGCTCTTTAAACCGCCTTAATGCTTCTTCCATTAATATCCATTATAGATAATTGAGCAAACTTTCGTAGTTGATAAAGTCAAAAAGTTCATAAGCGGAGGCAAGCCAGAAAGCAAAAAGATTTGTTACAAGAAGGACGCCAAGAAAAATAAGAAAGAGACCGCCGACGACCGAAATCCACTTCAGATAACGGCTGATTTTGTTTAAGAAGTTTTGAGCCGTGCCAATGCCCGCAGCAATAACAAGAAAAGGAACCGCAAGACCCAAAGAAAAAATAGTAAGGAGAAATGCTCCCGCGCCTACGGTGGCTGAGGTTGAAGCCAAAAGCAGGATTGAACCCAAAACCGGGCCCACGCAAGGCGTCCAGCCGAAAGCAAAAGCCGAACCGAAAAGAAAAGAACTTAAAGGCTGCCCTGGTTTTATAATCTTATCCACTCGGAACCGACGCTCGGTATTTAAAAAGCTCAAGAAAGGAACCCCAAGGGCGCCAAGAATCATATAAAGACCGAAAAGAATCACAAAAATACCGCCGAGCCGGGAAAGCCAGATGCGGTACTTAAAAAGAATCGAGCCGACCAAACCAAACAAGCTGCCAAGGAGAATAAAAATAACACTGAAACCCAAAACGTACAAAAGGCCGTTTAAAAAAATCTTGAACCGCACCTTTTTTGATTTTAGTGGGTCTTTCACATCTTCCAAAGAAACGCCGCTTATAAATCCGAGATAGCCGGGCACCAAAGGGAGAGTGCAGGGAGCGATGAAAGTAAGTATTCCGGCAATGAAAGCTGGAATTATTAAAGTTAACGGGTCCATAGATAAAAAAGAAATTAGTAATATAGAAAATGGAAAATGGTATAGAAAGCAGAAATTAGAAAGTGGGTCTGTTTTCCTTTTTCTAATCTCTTAACTATTTTCCATTCTCCAACTTCCATACTATTTTCTATTTTCCAATAACTATTTTCTAACGCGAGTCGCATAAGTGACAAGGGCTTCTTTTTGAACGTCCCTTAAATGAGTAACAGGTCTCTGCTTCTTAACAAAATTTTCAGCTTCTTCCGGGCTCATGCCTTTTAAGATAAGATAAGCGGCAACTAAAGTGTTTGCCCGACCATGGCCGTTCTTGCAGTGGACGTAAACTTTCTTCCCTAACCGGACGAGTTCTTTCAAAGCCCTAACGCCGAAGTCCAACTGGTCTTCTGATGGAGCAGTGTGGTCTTTGACTGGTAGCCAGATGTAAAATTCAACACCAAAAGGAGCATCAATCCGATTCTCTTCCAGAGAAATGTCAGCAGTAATGCCCTCTTTGAGCAGCTTCTCAGCAAAATGGGTCTCACAGCACTGATTGGTGCCAATGTAAATGCCGTCAATAATGTAGTTATAGTCAATCTGTTTGTGGTCGGCCATGTTGGATAATTTCAATGTTGCAGCTTTGGTGCTCCCGGCACCAGGCCTCGCACTTTTCAGCCCAATTCCTGTCTTCATATAAATAGCCGCACTCTTCACATTGGTACGACTCTTTGTTGTTTTGTTTTAGTACTTTTACCATTTTCGTTAATTTCTTGGAGGTCAAACCTCCTAACATTGCCGTCAATATTTGGGAGGTTCGACCTCCCCAAATTGAAATTTCGTTTCTACAAAATTGTCTGAATCCTCTCCCTAATCTCCTCTAAATCCATCGGCCCTCTTTTGTGAAACCTGACCTGACCTTCCTTATCAACAAATATGGTCTCGGGCATTGAGAAGCCGCCGATAGAACGGTAGAAAGAGTCAGTGGGGTCAAGTAGGAAAATCAGACGATTAGTAAGACCAAGTTCATCAGTAAATTTTTTCGCTCTCTCAAGTGGCTCGGCCCGATCAATGGCAATTATTTCAAGCTGGTCGCCGAACTCGCTTTTCACGGCCGCAAAATCCTTAAGCTCTTCCGCGCAAAATGGACACCAGACAGCCCAGGAATTTACCACCACTGGTTTGCCCCGAAAATCCGCCAAACTCACGGTAGTGCCGTTGTAGTCCTCTAAAGAAAACTGCGGCGCCGGGGCAAGGACGGTCTTGCGCCGGGGCATGGCAGTATCATTTTGGGCCGGCTGAGAAATTAGAACTAACCCAACAATAACCAAAACAACAATTATTAAAATCGATACAAGAACCTTATTCATAATTCATTATTCATGATTCTTACTTGTACAATTCTGTGTCCGGATGAGCAGCGGCCCAGGAAAACCAAAAAGAAGAAAAGGGATTGATTCTTTCCTTACTGCCGTCGGTTAGTACTTTGAATACCCTCACCACATCAAGCTCTTTATCGTGCCGTAAAACAAGATTTGTTCCCTGAAAATTATCCCTGACTTCGCCCTTCTCTTTAACCGCTTCCAAATGATACGCCTTAGCTTTGTTGTTAATTACTATACCAAACACAAAAGCGTTGTTAGGCAGACGGGTGTCAGTCGGGTTTACAAGCGAGAGGGAAAGATTGGTTACGGAAAAGTAGTCGCCGTAGGGATTTGAACCGTAGAAGCGCACCGCCCCCGTGTCGCGGGAAAGCACTTGGCCTTGGGGAAACTGCTTTTTCCAGTTGCCATAGAGCATCTGGTCTGAAGGAAGAGTCGGGAGTTGCGCTCCCGTCATCTCACCCACTATCGCCTCACCTAAAATTTGGGACCACAAACTATCGGTCTTGCGGTCATACATCACCAGATTTGACTTCCAAAGCATTCCCGAAGTGCCGAATTCCACCCTTTCGCCTTTGACAAGCGGATCAAAAACAAAACCGGTAAGACAAAGCGGACAATAGCTCACAAGAATCCGGCGACCGTTTATAGTGTCATTCACAATTTCGTGCCAGACAAGAATCTGATACGGATAAAAACGGTTCACTCCCTCAAGGGATACAGCAATGCCAGGCTCATTGTCTTTAAGCCATTTATCTGCTTCAATGACCGATGTAAATTTAGGATTGTCAATTGAAGGAATGCCGTCTTTAGGCGGCCCGCCGCTTATAATTTCCTCAAGCGGCACGCTGTGACGTAATCCATTTGTGACCATTATATCCTTGGTTTCTCCGCGAGAGGCGGCTCCCTCTTTGGCGGCAACCATTATTGTTTCTTTTTGCATCTTCCCGCTTTTTGGTAATTCCACTCGTTCCACCAAAAAGGTGCGCTTTACAATAAAACCCCCAGCGATAAGGATAACTACCACCGCAAGAACAGTTAAGCCTTTATTCATTAAGGATTATTTATTGAGACCTAAAAGTTCTGTAAGCCGTGCCCTGTCAAAACCCACAACGATTTTACCGTCAATGTCAATGACCGGTACGCCGAATTGGCCTGACTTCTGAACCATCTCCTCGCGGGCTTTATCATCGGTTGATACATCACGCTCCTCATACTTGATATTATTCTGAGCCAGAAAACCCTTGGTCATTTTGCAGTAAACGCAAGTGGGGGTGGTGTAAATCGTAACGCTCATAAAATTTCGGTAATTAGTAACTGGTAATTTGTAATTACTATTTATTACTAATTACTAATTTCTAATAATCCCGACCTTTTATGTTAACTTTAAAATATATTTCACAATTGGGTCTTCATATCTCACTTTATAACAAATCATTTGGCCGCGCCGCTTTTTAGTAACAAGACCGGAAAGCTCTAAAATTCGGAGGTGTTGAGAAACAGCCGGAACGCTTATCCCTACCATCCGGGCAATGTCAGTCACACAAGGGTTCTTACGGCTAAGGAGTAATTTGAAAATCCGCCATCGGGTGGGATCGCCCAAGGCGTTGAATATTGTGGAAACTCTACTGTCGTTTTCGATGATGGTTGCCATATTATTAAGTATTTAAGCAATAATTTAAGTATAACCGCAAAAAAATATTTGTCAACCCCCTCCTTTCTGTTCCCGGTAGGCGCAAAAATCACAGACGCCAGCAGGGGGTATCTTCCCTTTTAAGCTATTAACCGCTTCAATAATTTTTTCTTTAACCATATCAGGGTCGGTTTTCACTTCCTCAACAGCCACGTTAAATCCAAGAGGGTTCTGATGGTCCATATTTTTGTGGTCAAAAAACCAATGGACAAGATAGGCAAGGTTCTTTGTTTTAAAATTTTTCTCTCTTAAAATCAACGAATAACCGCTCATCTGAATTTTATAGGTCCAGTGCGATTCTTTGGGCGGAAACCCTCTGGTTTTGTTATCAAGCGGCACGATTGAACCGTCAGGCAACAGCAAAACCTCATCCAGCATACCGCCGAACCAAACATCTTTGTTGAGCAAAAATCCGAAGTTCCGGCTTCTCATTTGAGATAAAATCTCGCTATCCGGCAAAAGACGGCCAGGAACTTTTCCCACCAGCTCTGGCGGCAATCCCTTTTCCCGATGATAGTCGTAATGTTTTTTGAGGGTATAATCAACACCAGAAGGCAAGGTCGAAGAAGGACCTTCAGGCCGATAAATACCTTTTACAAACCTTAACCAAAAACAGCGAGGACATTCTAAATAAAGATTCAGTGAAGAAGGAGAAAGTTTCAGCATAAAACTTTCGGCATCAGCCGCTAAACACCAGATTAAAACCTAATATTAAAACGATGATTCCAAAAATTAAAAAGATAAAAAATTCAGCGTGCTTCATAATTGTTGAGATTATAAGACCCGGCCTCTCAAAAGTAAAGCGTTCACGGCGACAATGACGGTGGAAAGTGACATAAAAAGCGCGGCAAGAGCCGGTTCAAGCACAATTCCCTTGGAGTAAAGGATGCCCGCTGCCAAAGGCAGGGCAACCACGTTGTAGCCAGTTGCCCAGAAAAGATTCTGGAGCATTTTAGTGTAAGTAAGGCGCGACAACTTGATAATTTTCACAATGTCACGGGGGTCGTTGCGCACCAAAATGATGCCGGCCGATTCTATTGCCACATTAGTGCCTGCCCCAATGGCAACGCCCAAATCAGCTTGGGTTAAAGCCGGCGCATCATTGATGCCATCGCCAACCATTGCAACTTTTAAGCCTCTTTCTTGCAAAATCTTTACTTTTTCTGACTTCTCATGCGGCAAGACGCGGGCAAAATACTCGTCTATACCAATCTCATCCCCAACTCCCTTGGCGACTTCTTCCGAGTCACCGGTAAGCATTGCCACTTTAATACCCATTTTCTTTAAATCTGCAACCGCTTCTTTTGATTCTTCACGGATAACATCAGCCAAAGCTATTGAGCCTAATAATTTACCATCGGCAACAACATAAATAATAGTATTTCCTCCTTTAGTTATTTTTGGAATATTTTCAAGTACTGCTTCTCCGCCAACTATTAAATTCTTACCATCAACAATACCGCTAACACCTTTGCCTGGCAACCGTCGGAAATCTTTGACTTCTGATAACTTCAAACCTCTTTTTTTGGCTTCAGCAACTATTGCTTTAGCTATAAAATGTTCAGAATGCGCATCAACAGATGCTGCCAATCGCAATACTTCATTATCTGTCACCTCTATCACCCCGTATTCGCCGCGGGTTAAAGTGCCGGTCTTGTCAAAAAGCACAATATCAACTTTTCTCGCACTCTCCAGAGCCAAACGCTGTTTCACCAAAAAACCATGGCGGGCGGCAAGCGTTGTTGAAATTGAAGCAACTAAAGGCACGGCAAGTCCTAAGGCATGAGGACAAGCAATTACCAAGACTGCCACTAATCTTTCCATAGCAAATCCAAAACCTGACCTTGCTAAAAGCCATAAAACAAAAGTTAAACCACCGGTTAAGATTGCAACAAGGGTAAGATAAAAAGCAGCTTGGTCTGATAAAATCTGCAAACGCGATTTTGACGCTTGGGCTTCCTCTACTAATCGCATCACGCCAGCTAAAAAGGTGTTTTCGCCGATTTTGGTGATTTTGATTTTTAACGAGCCATCGCCGTTACTCGTGCCGGCAATAACATCATCTCCTTCTTTTTTTGGAACGGGCGCTGACTCACCGGTCATCATTGATTCATTTGTTTCAGACCGACCTTCAATAACAACTCCATCAGCTGGAATCCTGCCACCAGGACGCACAAAAACCAAATCACCGACTTTAAGTTCGGAAAGAGGAACTTTTTCGGTCCTTTCGTCTCTTATAACTTCAGCGTCATCTGGCAAAAGTTTGGAAAGCTCTTTTAGGGCGCTCTGGACGCCGGAGACCGCCCGCATCTCAAAATAATGGCCGAGAAGCATGATGGTTATTAAAGTAGTAAGTTCCCAGAAAAGATCCTGACTCTTACCGCTTAAAACCGCATAAACGCTCCAAAGATAAGCCGCGGATATTGCAAGACCTATTAAGGTCATCATGCCGGGGAGCCGGGCTTTAAGTTCCCGCCCTGCCCCAGCAAGAAATACCCAACCGCCGTAGAAAAACACCATTGAGCCGAAAACAAAAGGAATATAACCTGAACCGGGAAATGTCGGTGCTTCAAAACCAAAGAGCGTATTTAGAATATCGGAGTAAAGAACGACCGGGACTGTCAAGACAAAACTTACCCAGAATTTCCTTAAAAACATCTGCGTTGAGTGCTTCCCATATTTGTCTCGGTGAATCTGTTTCTTATCCCTGTCCATATTCTTCTTTAGCCAGTTTCTTGCGGTATTCTTCGGCATACTCTTCAAAACAGTGATATTTTCCGAATCTTTTCATCGCTTTTTCTTTTTCAACATGACGCCCGGAGGTAGGCAATGTTTTTTGAATAATCCTAAAACCCTTAGCGTGATTTGATTGCTAATTGATTTATTGATTCGACCCCTCCCGCTTAGAAATGCATATTTCTAAGGGGATAAACAGAATTTATTGTGAAGCCAGGCAATAAGCCAGGCGCCGATGGAGGTGTAGACAACCGCCTGAACCAAACCCCAAATAAATCCGCTAAAGGTTATCGCGACATCGCCAGCGAATTTTTCAACATTGACTAAATGCACCAACCAGCCGAAAAGCTGTAAGGCAAAGCTGGGCCACAAGGCAACAAAGATTGTGCAGAGAATATAGATTACCCCCATCACGCCGCCAGCGGCCAAAGCGAAACCGTTTTTATTAATCTGACAATAATGTTTTTCGTTCATAGATTTATTGTTTTATTAATTGTTAATATTTTTCGACCTTTCTATTTCTTCAATTCATCGAATTTTTTCTTGAACTGATCCTCAGTTGCGCCGCCGAAGGCAAAAAGCTCATCGTTAACCAGAATACCCGGACTTGAAAGAATGTTGTATTTTTGCACCAATGCCTGCCCCTCAGAAGTAGTCATATCAATCTCCTCAATGTTAAGCTCTGGGTAATCCACCTTCATTTTCTCCAAAGTTGCCTTTACCGCTGCGCAGTGGTGGCAACCGGCTGGGCGAATAAGCGTTACTTTGATCATAGATTTTGTGATTATTTATTGTTTGAAATTTGTTTCTCCCCTTAGAAATAGGACATTTCTAACGAGATTTATTCTCGTTTCAGCCGGTAGTGGGCTTGGTTTTACTAGGGGGCCTTGGGCGAATTATCCGTGCAAAGATAATTGCGCCGATGATAACAAGAATTGCAATAAGGGGGCTAAGCCAATCTGCTTCCGCCAAATTAGTGATCTCTGTGCCTTCTTCGTGAGCCAATGCTCGCGACAGAGGAGACAGCAGTAATGTGAGTAAGAGCATATAAAATTTCATAATGTTGCCTTAGCTTGGTTGATTTTTCGCGATCGAAAAGCATCCCAGAGAATAGCAATGCTAATAATGCCGGCGAAAACAACCCACGGCATAACCCCGCCTCTGCCGGGCGGAAGATTAAGAGACGATTCAATAACGGCTGATTCCGCGATTTTTGGGAACGCGATTTCTAAAAATCTGTTCCATCCCTGATGAATAATTGAATCCTCAAACCAGGCCATGCCGAACGCGCCGTAATTCAAAATAAATGAGCCAAGCGCAACCAACGCCCAGGCGACCCACCGTTTGACTTTGTCCTGGTACAGTGAAAGTTTATTCATCGCATTGATGCCAATAATTGCGAGTGCCACCAGAAATAAGAGCGGAACAATCCTGCCGAGCCCATGAAGGGCGCCCAAAGCCGCGCCCACTGATGGGATACCGAGCGTAGCTACGTAGCCAAAGACAATATAGAAAGCGGGGTTAGGACATCCCACGCCAGCATTGCCTAAGAAGAATCCTAAAAAGAAACTGCGAATATAGTCATTCTTACGCTGTAAAGATGGGGGAAGAATTGTTTGTTTAAATGGAAGCTTGAATTTAATAAGGTTAAGTTCGGAAATGCCGAATATAAGGGCAACCACTCCGCCTACGATCAGCATCAAACTGATAACTTTATAGAGCATTACAAATCCCCCAAGCCAGCCGAGCGCTATGCCGTAGAGAGTAAAAGTAAGGATAAGGCCCAGACCGAATAAGAGCGCCATCGCTAACCCCTTGCCGATTTTCCGAGAGAGCGCAAGCGGAATGATGATAAAAACGAGCGGAAAAGTGCAAGGCAGAAAAATCATTGAAATGCCGGCGAGAAAAGAAAGCGAATAGCCGGGGATAAACTCTGGCGAAGTCCACAAACTGAAAAGTCCGATCAATATTATTGAAAAAAGAATGAAGGCGGCGGATATAAGCCAGATTTGGAGGGTCTTTGCGTTCATAGATTATTTTCTTTGGGAATGGCGGTAAATTTGCAAAATTTCTTTAATTGATTTTGACTCCTTGCCTCTTCTGATTTGTTCAACCACATGCGTGGCAAGATGATTCTCTAACAGGAGATTTTCAATGCTTGATAAGGCATTTTTAACCGCGGAGGTCTGCTGAATGATATCTATGCAATACTCTTCTTTATCAACCATTCGCTGAAGACCGCGAATTTGCCCTTCCAAAATTTTCAACCTCCGCATTGCTCTTTTTTTGATCTCTCTCTTCATACCCCCATTATACTTGGGGGGAGTATTTGCTGTCAAGTCACGCAGTTATCCAAACGTTTGTCGTCCAATATTTTATACACCGCAACTTGCGCCGCTTCCTTTATCGGGTGGCGTAAATTCGGCAAGAATCCGGCTGAAACCGGAGTAGCTGGAAAATTTCGGCCCTAAAATTTCCTTCGGATCCACGTTCTCTATTGCAACGTCTTTTGATTTGAGATACGCGGCGATGGTGGAATAAGTATCTGGAAACCAATAAGAATTGACGAGGAGCGCCGTCTGGTACATTTCCTCTTCGCTTGCGCCTTGAGCAGCTAAAAGTTCCAAAAGTCCCAGCATCGCCATGCCGTGATTGCAGTCTGGAAAATAAGTGGCGTTGTTGCAGCAGGGCCGGTAGATGTTTTTGGAGACGCGTTCTAGTAAAGCCTGTTGTTCATCATTGAGGGCAACTATTGGATACTTTGAGTAGTATTCCATTGCCTCGCCTTTCGCCAAAGTCCAGCCGCCGGTTGAAGCAAAATTACCTGCTCCGCCATAACGAACATCCATCATGGGCCCCTTTTCCAAAATCGGGTTTTTATTAACGAGACCAAAAGCCCAAAGCAAATTCAGAACCACGCCGGCGTTTTCCTCATTCACAACTAATTTGCCGTTATTCACGCCGTAGAGCAATTCTTTTTCTTCATTACTCAAACCACCCCGACGGGCATAAACCGATTCAAACTTATCTGCATCAATCACGCCTACCTCAATCAATCGCTTGCCGATATCACCCCACTCCGGCCAAAAAACATCGGCGCTGCCGGAAGAGGTAGTCGGCGTTGAAAAGTCCGGCACGGCTGTTTCCAAACCGCTCCGATAGGCAACCGCTCCTAAAATAATAAGAACCGAGAACAAAATGCTTAAAGGAAAGATAAACTTCTGCATTTTAATTTTGCGTAAGCGGACAACCGCTTGCTTGCGACAATTTTTCCAAGCCCTGATAGCCGACTAATTTTTTACCGTCGGGGAAAATCCAAGTTGGCGTGCCTTCAATTCCCGCCGCGATACATTTTTGGGGCTCTTCAGGACATTCTACGTAAGGCACGTAATCAAAGGCACTCCCGAAATTTGCTTTCTCTTTTTGACACCAGGAGCAGGATTTGGCGCCGTACATCACGATGTTTTTCCCGGCCAGGCAGGCGGCAAAAGCATCAAGCTCGGTGCTTGATTTGTTCTTCGGGTAAAAGACCAGAGTGCCTATGGCCAGAACCGCAATGACCAAGATTATTACCGGTAATATATTCTTACGCATATTTAGCAACACTCTTTCATTTTTTCTTCAAGTTCGCTCACTTTTTCCCGTGGGCGCAAATCTGACTTCTCGTTCCCCTCTCTTGGTTGTGAAACGAAGAAAAGATAAACCAGAGCCGCAAGAATTATAATCTCAATTCCTAACCCCACCCAGCTCAGATTAGTCAAAGCAAGATAGACGAGAATGAAACCAATAACAACAACCAGAGCTTTAAAGCGGAGGATGTTCTCTTCGGCCCACTTGAACCTTTTCTCGCCCTGAAAAGCGATACCAACCACGGTGCCGCCCATCAACATAGTAATTAGTAAATAGTAATTAGTAATTAGAAGTTTTCCCGTAAGAACGCCGGCGGTGAGCAATACCCACGTTAAGCTGACGCCGGCGCAAATCGGACAAACCTTAAATGGAAGTGCTTTGTTCAAGAGCCAAACAAGACCTGTAATTACTAATATTGAAGCTGTTGTGATAATGATAGCCATAAATTTCTAAATCCTAATTTCTAAACAAATCCCAATAATCAAAATCCCAATGACCAAAACGCGTTTTGAATTTTGAACATTTGAATTTTGAATTTGTTTAGGATTTCGGATTTCGAATTTAGGATTTCTCTTGGGTTCACAATATAAATATTAGCAGACCCAAGAGTATCATTGCCGCTCCCGCCCCAAGCCGCATTTCTTTTCTCTCGCTCCGCTGCCAGTTCTGCACTTTTGAAAGCAGTGATTCATTTGAAGCAATAAGAAGAATAATCACAAGCGGCAGGACGAAAATCAGATTGTAGAGAATGAGGTAACCAAACCCTTTGAGGTAAGTCGCGGTGTCGTGGAGAAGGCCGAGTACCAAAAGATACGGTCCGCCGGTACAAGGAAACTCGCATAAGCCCACAAGACCGCCTAAAAGAAACGCCGTGGGGAGCGACGCTTTCTCCATCAGTTCCGCAATTTTATGATGAGCAACATGAGGAATGCGGAGTTTGAGCGGGAGCTGCGGGAAAAATTCGTTTATGACGTTCACAGCACCAAGGGCAATAAGAAGAGTGGCGCCGACCTTAGCCATAAAGTTCGGCATATTAAAGAGATGGAGCGTTTGAAGAATTCCCAAACCGATTAAGATATAGACCACAAAAAGTCCCAAGATGTAAGAGCCGCCGATTTTGAGTATCCCCGAACGCAATCTGCCAATTGAAAAGAGAAAAGCGATGGTGAGAAGCAAAATCGAGAAAGCGCAGGGGTTCACGCTGTCAATTACCGCTGCGACCACTACAAGAGACAGTAGAAGTTTCCCGCCGTCCGAAAAACTCCATAAGAAATCCTGGCCTGTTCCTGTAAATCGGAAGAAAAGAAAAACTGCTATGAAAATCGCCGCAACAGTGATTGGAATGATTATTCTCCTCATGGCGTCACCAGGGCTTTAATTTGGAAGGCCGCGAGCACGCCCGATTTGCCCTCAAGATAAATTTCCCGCTCCACCGGCCCAACGCCTGCCGGCCCATGTGCCGCAGGGTCAAAGACAACGGCAATCACGATCTCTTCACCGGGTTCAATCTTCTTCCGCAAGGACGGCACAAAACCATGCCCCAACATTCCGAAAGGACCTAACTTCTTGCCGTCCTTCACGAAGTAAGCGGCGGTGCACATGCAGGAAGTGTATATCTTCTCAATTTCCACCGGCTCGCCGCTTTCGTTTCTAACCTTGAAGTCGTGACCGACGTTCCCCCGGCCCATGCTGACTGTTCCAAAATCAAAAAGAGTTTCTTCGGTAGCCAAAGCGGAAAAAATTTGAGCGGCGCGGTAACCACCGGGGGTCTCCGGCGCCGGTTTCGTTGCGAGAATGAGGCCGACGCTCGCGATGACAACTAAAGCAATTATGATTAAGTTTCTAATTTTTGTAGTCATGGATTTTATTTGATGCGACAAAAAAGCCCCCATTGATGGGACTTGAGGTGCGCGAAAAGACAAAACCCTTTGGAAGCTTGTCTTAACGCGCCGAGTGGAAAGTGGGGCTCGTTTCCAAAAGCGAGAGCCAGCTTCTTATTTTCTTGATTAAAGACAGCTGACTGTCGGTTTCGTTGACCAAGCTGACAAAAGATAAACTTGCCGAATCGGCCTCCACGCGGAGTCCGGCGATGGCCACAAGAAGAATGCCGAAGGCAAGGAGCACAAAAAGCCCCAAGCCGTCAAAAACGGCATTTGAGAAACTTTTGAAAAAGCCGATGTGGAAATCAGCAAAACCGAACAAACTCTCCGGACAAGCCGACCCCACCATTGCTGAAACAATGCAATGAGCCGCGCCGTGGTTCATAGCAGTAAAGCCAAAAACAGCCAAAAGAAAAAAACTCGCTAAAATGATAATTTTGGGTACGAGCTTCATGTTGTTATTATACACCATCAATCACGGTTCAGCAATACAGGCGAAAGCCTTCATCAAATTTTGTTATTCTTTCCCTTGCCGGCGCGCCAATTTTAACGCCGCTGCTTTTTTTCAAGAACTCCTTTTCCTTGTGGTTTATCCGATAATGCCAATGAAAGGGATCACTCCCCGGAGCGAAGAACAAAGGAATGCTCAAAAAACTGGCTTAGAACGATGCCAATTAAAATAAGCAAAAGGTAAATCGCAAGCAAGGTCCCAAAACTAAGCGGCACCGCCCGCAAGGCGCCTAAAATAAAAGCCGAATACCACGAAACTATCGAAACCGAACCTAAAGTAAAAGCGAGTTTCCGAATGCGGTGAAGCTCGCCGCTGGCATGACGGTGTTTTCTTCCAAAAGAAACTTTGACTAAATTGGGAGTAATCAAGAGATTCAAGAAGGCGCCGTTTACAATTATTACAAGAAACACAAGCATCTTCGCGAGAAACTTGGGGTTTTGATTAAGCTCGGCTGATTCAGGAAGATAAAGACCGAGGCCGGTTATAAGAATGACTCCCAGAACAAACCAAATAACCTGAGATAAAATTTTAAGAACGTCGGCTTCAAATTGGGAAATTTTAAAATCCTTGAGAAATTTGAAAAACATAACGTCAGCCACCGTTGCTGAGCCAAGACCAATAGCCGCGACGATTAAATGAGCCACTGCTATCAAATTGTGATAGCCGGCTAAAAGCTCTATAAATCCCATCTCCGAAACAAAAAGAGCAAGAGCAAAAATCACGGCGCAAAAACCAGCTGACATTAAACACCAGGTGCACCATTCACGCAGTACAAAGGCTTGAATAAAAGTAAGATAAAGCGAAAAAAGAAAAGCGACAGTTGTTAAAACCAAAACACTAAAAACAAAAAATGGGGTAGCGGCTGAAGGCAGAATGAGAAAAATTCCGTAGCTTACGGCAACAAAGCCGTAGTAAACCAAACCCAAAAGCTCAACCGGGATGCCGAAGAAAAGAGAATACTCGCTGTGAATGACCGAATCGCAGTCGTGGCCAAGGGGACAGACCAATCTTTGCCGGCCGCTCTTCTTGTGGTAGCGGATGTAAGCAGCAAGCAAAAAACCTCCCAAAGCAGCAAAGATAATCAAGAGATAAGCCGTCAATGTCATTTCGCTTAATTATAGCATTTAGGGGATTGACAGATTTCCGATATGATATAAACTTTAGGGAACGGATTTAAGAATCAAAATTGGCGTTTTGGGGGACGCTATTTTGCTTCGTATTCCGGGTAAAGGTCACAAAAAATAAAAAAGCAAAATGGCGTTTCAGGATAACGGGGGCAAAATGACGGCTGGAGATTCTAATCAAAGCAGCGGCTTTGAGCGAAAGATGTATCAGGGAAGCTGGACTTGCTCGCAGTGCGGCGGTGAAATTAACGAATTGCCTTTTAAGCCCGACCCGAACCGGGTAGGCCAGCTCAAGTGCCGTCACTGCTTCCGACAAAATCGGCCCTTCCGAAGATAATTTTCGGTGTAAATAAAACCAAAAACCCGTCCGAGGCGGGTTTTTGGTTTTAAAGCGGTCTAAAGCCATAAACTGTAAGGCCAAGGTGTCGGAATTCCAAGAAACATAAAAGCAGCGCCTACCAGAGCCATGTTCTTGGTAAAATTAACCATCTCGGACATCCTTACCATTGGGTCAGTCATCGTCCAAAAGTTATGCATCTTAAATGACACAACCACCAGAAATACGACCAGAAAGAGAATTGAAAGCTCAATATAGACGCCCAAAAGTACCCCTAAACCGCCTAACAGAATAAGAAGACCGCTTAAAGACACCCAAAATCCTGCCGGCCGCACTCCTTTTGATAAAGCATAATCAGCCATCATCTTCCGTTTCCTGAAGTGGTTGAGACCATTCATAATAAAGTAGCCGCCGAATAGAATTCTGCCGACTAAAAATAAAATTTCCATAGTCTAAATCTTTGTTAACGACCTTTGAGATTTATTATTCAATCTTTGAATGAAATCGATAGTTTTATCATAAGTCGCTCGGTCAACTGGATAAGGGGTGGCGTCTTTGCCGCCGTGAGCAAAACTAAAACGCGCCGGGTCTTCATAAGAAGGTCTTGCGCCATAAATCACCTCAGCCACAAGTGCTAAAGCTCGGATAGTTTTAGGCCCGACTCCTTCGGTCGCTAACAACTTTTCATAACTTTCCGGTCTCTCATCACAGAGTTTCCATAAAATTTTCTCTAAATATCTGCTATGAATAAAGTCCTCAGCAACAACAGGGTGCTTTTTAAATTCAATATCATTAAGTCTTAAAAGCGTCAGTTGCTTCCCTGCCATCTCTATTTTCGCCATCCGAGAAAGAGGGGTAGAGTATTTCCGCAAGAGTTTAATATCTTTCATCAGAGAAACAAAGTTTTGAGAAACCAGCTGTCGGCTTATCTTCCGACTCTCTTCACTGTCGCGGCTCGTCAAATTCAAAACATTTTTTAATCTTCTATCACTTATAATGCCGGTGTGCGGTTCAGAGATTAAGTCTTTAATATTTTTGGAGTGCCAATGATAACGCCGGGCTGTTCTGTTTAAAGTATTCATTCCTTGCTGGATCACGGTCCAGGCGCCTTTTTTAGTAAAGAAAAAGGTATGATGATAGATTTGAAACTCATCTTGAATTAAAGCGCTGTCAACTTTAGCGCTCATCCGCGAATTGTAAACCAAATTTTTGGTAAGAGTCTCGGGTAATGCTAATTTTTCACCCCAACTTAAAATTTCCTGAGGTGTTTTTCGGGAGGTCTTACCTTTGCCGCCGCAGATAAAAATTCCAAGCTCTTTTTCTTCGCCGCGGATTGCTTCTTTTAAAGCGGCGGTAAGAATAGTTGTCAGTCCGGATGAGTTCCAATCAAAAGCCAAAACTGTTCCTAAAGACTGAAACCAAACAGGGTCGGCAAGCCGGCGAATAAACCCCTCTCCGCCTTCTTCGACAATAATTTCCCGAATCATTGCTCGACTAAGACTCACCATCCGCTCAAATAACCAGCGAGGACAGCGGCCTTCATCTAAAGTCATTGTCGCAATGCCCCGGCAAATCATAGTTTAATTATAACTCAATTTCTTTGCCTTCTTCAGGGACAAAAAAGTTGATGCCAAGCGGCGTCAGAATATTTTTAGGGTGGTTGTGGAAAGGACCGAAATGTTTGAGCATGCCGTCATGCACGGGGAAACACTTCGTGGGATGAACTGCTTTGGCATAATCAATGGCTTCAGAGATTTTTAGCCAAGGACCAGCGACGGGCAGAGCTAAAATTTCTGGTGGTTTTCCGGGGTTGGTAAAAGCATCACCAGGATAAAAGAATTTATTCGCAATGAAATAGCCGGTGTTTATTACTGAGGGAAGAGTTTTATAAATATAAGCATGTTCTTCGCCGAAGGCTTCAATTAAAACTCCTTTTTCGGTCATGCTCCTTCCGTTCTCTAATAATTCAAACGGCACGCCGGCATCTTTTAAAATTTTTCCCGCTCCGCGATTGGTGTATATTTTTGCTTGAGGATTGTTTTGAAGAACAATTTTTACCGAGTTAACATGAAGATGATCAGGATGTTCGTGAGTAATAAGGATGATATCAACATTCCGCACTTCGTTCTGGGCAGTAGTCCAACCACCGGGGTCGGTTAAAATCCGTAGCTCACCTTCCTCTACTACTAATGTACAGTGGCCTAATTTAGTAAGTTTCATAGATTTATTAAGATAGCGGTCATGTCATCGGCTTTGGCACGGGGGTGATCTGCGTCTCGGCTCCGCTTGCGAGATTCGTGAATCAAAGTTTCAACTGCTTCTTTAGGAGTCCCCGCTTTTTCTAAAACTTGCTTAATTTCACTTTCGGTTAAATTGTCGTGAATACCGTCGGAAGTGATAAGCAATTCATCACCTTCTTGTAAGTCAACGATGCTTATTCTCGGCACCATCCCTTTTTCATCGCCAAGCGCTTGAGAAATTACGTTTCGGCGCCACCAAAAAACCTGTTCTTGCTGATTTAAAGCAGAAAGATCAGTTATATTACTGAATTTATCCTGGAGTTCGCGTCCCCAAAGCGCATCATCAATAGTAAGCTGTTGAAGCCGACCTTGAGAAAACTTGTAGACTCGGCTGTCGCCAACATTGCCGATTATTGCTTTTCTTTCCTTACCTTTCGTATAAACCTTAAGAACACTGGCAGTCGTGCCCATACCTTTCTTTTCCGGCTCTTCCTTAGCTTTTAGAAGTATATTCTCATGGGCTCTGTTAAAAGCAGTCTCTACTTCTTTTACAGCTTCCTCTAAAGAACCGATTCTGGTTTCGTGAAGGGAATGACTCACGCTATCTTTAGCAAGCTCGGCTGCTGTTTTGCCGGCTGCCCGACCGCCCATACCATCAAAAACAGCAAAAACGCCGTTTTCTTCATCAATAAGATAAGCATCTTCATTGCCGCCTTCGGGATGAAGCTCACTGGGAGCTGTTGCAAAAGCAACTTCAAGTTTTTCAAAAACTTCCTCAGGATTAGATAATTCTTCAAAACCTCTCTTTCCCATCCAAGTTAATTATCGCCGCTTAAAATAAAAAGAACAAGAAAAAACGGCCCAGCCAGGAATTTGGCCGAGCCGTTGCCTTTTTCCACCTCGCACTAATCCTCACTCGCACTAATCCTCAAGAGACTCTTCCAGCCTCAAAATCCTCGTCCGTTGGTCGCAAACAAAAAGGAGACGGCTGTTCGCTTTGAGGCGAGCATACTCGAGGCGGTAGGAACCGAACTTGAGATTGAGCGGGACATGAAACCCGCGAATCTCGACCTTCGCTGGAAGCTCCCGGCCGTCCCCTCTTCTTGCGAAGTGGCGGACCCGGACCGCATCCGACCTCTTTATCATTTCGCAAAAGAAGGCCGTCGGTCCCCCCACATCTGCCATGACCTCAAACTCGAGGTCCACCCTCGCGTCTGCGCCGCGACGGACGCCAGCCGCCTCCAGCCTCTGCTGGAGGACGTGAGTTTGGGAATGAGGATAGAGCACCTTCGGTTCCATAACAACCCTCCTGGTAACTGGTAAATGGTATGTATGGTGGAAACGAATGTATGAACTTCACAAGGGCTCTACAATATATTATAACAAAACAATCCCGCCCCAACTAAAGTCGGGAAAGGATAGATAAGAACTACCCTTACGCTCCAGCTGGCGCTCCCGCTCTGCCGCAGTCTCGGCACTCTGCGGTGTGAGTTACCGCCTCAAAGATGGCTGAAAGTCCAAATAAGATATAAATGATTCTTGATACGACAGCGTCCTGACCACCGAATAAATCACCGATGTCCCAACCAACAAGGGCAAGCACCAACCAGTTCAAACCCCCGATAATCAAAATAGTAAAGGCAACTCTGTGCAAACTTTTCATATTTTAAATATTTAAATGCTTAAAGTATTTTATCACCGACCTTTAAAGAGTTCTTTTATTATAACAAAACGAAAAGCGCCGCTCCGGTAAAACCGAAACAGCGCCCCTAATCTTAGAAAATCGGGGGAGGATTAACTACCACCAGCACGTCGCCGAGGCAGAAATCGCGGTTAGGTTTCTCGCTCACCCACTCGCCAGCCGGACCAACCCAATGACTCCTTACAAATCCTTTGGCGGTAAGAACATACCCGAAAGAGGAAGCAGTGAGCTCGCCGCCGCACTGAGGACAATCATTCCCTCGAATCCCGCCCCCCAGAGGCGGCAGGTTTGCAAAGAGTTCGCCGCAGTGCTCGCACTTACCAAGCTCTTCCACAAAGAGGTAGGAATCCACTTCAGCAAGCTTAAGCATAGGCACCTCTCTTTTTATAGATAGAATGTTCTTGGACTGAGATTTAAAATAGCAGAAGGACAGCTACTGAGCAATAACCTGAAGAGCGCTTTTTACGGTGTTGCTTGCTGGCCAGTAAGAAGTTATGGGGCAGTTAGCTTGAACAGTAAATTCAACTTTAGTAGATTCGCCTGGTTTTGTACCGCCGCTATATTATCCCCCACCGGCGGAAATCTAATCCGCCAAAATAAACTCCCTCACGACGAACCTTAAAGACAATTACAACTTTTTCGCCTTGGTTAACTGAGGGGGAAGAAATATCATCACCGTTCATATAAAATCCTCTGTCATCGGCTTCAATCTTCAATAGTGAAGTGCCGTTCTTCAACTCTGGATTCTATGGACTTTTCTACTTCTTCCTCTTTACGTTCAAACTTTCGTGCTTTTTCCTTTTCTTTTTCTTCAGCTTCTTTCTGGCTTTCCAGTTCTTCTTCTATTTGTTCCTGCTCCTCTTCCAGTTGCTCTTCTTCTTTTTCTTTCTCTTCCTCAAGCCGCTCAATGAATGCTTCAACATCATCAAGCGATTTTTCTGCTTGTTCGGCTAAAAGCTTAGCTTCGGCAAAATTGCCGGCCGCAAACTCTGTTTGAGCTTGAGTGAGCAAATTATCAAATTCTTGGAAAGCGTTTGCTAGAAGATCAACTTCCTCCTCAGCCGCCTCTGCTAACAATTCCTGTTTTTCTTCTTCGGCTTCACTGATGGCTTCACGGGCTTTAATTTCTCCTTCTAACTGTTCCTCAAGCTTTTCTTCTTCGTTTTCAACTGCTTCTTCTTGTTCTTCTTCTTTAAGTTCTAATAGTTCTTTTTGAGCTTTAACTTGGGTCAACTCTTGCAACAATGCTTCAATTTGAGCAGAATCCCCTGCTCGCCGCGCCTCGCTGATTCTTTCTTTAAGCGCTTCCTCTTGATTTTTTAGAAGTTGTTTTTGTTCTTCAAATGTTTGTTTTAGAACTTCTTTTTTAGCATCAAATTCATCTTTCAGAGTTCTTGCCAGTGCGCTTACGTCCCTACCTCTTTGCTTTTCCTTCTCTAAAATTAGAGCGGCTTTAGTAAGATTTCTCTCTAACCGGCTTTGGGCTATCTCTAATCCTTGAGCATCAACTCCTTCGGTCTCAAGAGTTATTTTTATCTCAGCAATTCTTTCAGCTGCAAAAGTAATCTGAAGCCGGGCTTTAGCTTCGGGATTAAAAGTTAAAAATTCCCGAATCGCCTCCCCAAGCTTGTCAAGAAAGTAAAAGGGACTGCTAGGAGTAAGGCCGGCTTTTGGCAGGACAGCGGTACTATCTTGAGCAAAAACCTGCAGTCCGCTCAAAACGACTAATACTGCAACCAAGTAAATAAGGATATTTTTCATATACTAATTTGTAAGAAATCAGCGCGTTGTTTACAGTTCTTTGGGATAGAAATAATTGATTAGTTTTTCCATAGGGGTTAGATTATCAATGCCTTTGTGCGGTTTCACAGTGTTATAGTAATTGACGAACCGTATTAGTTCTTGTTTCCGGTGAACTCGGCTTTTGAACTCTGTCTTGCGGTACCACATATCCAGTAAAGTCCTGAGAACTCTTTCTGCCTTACCATTAGTTCTGGGGGTTTTAACCTTGGTAAATCTCTGCTCAATCTTATTTTCTTGGCATAATTTAGCGAAGGCGTGGATTTTAGGATTTCCTTTGTATTCGGTTCCATTATCAGTATACCATACTTCAATAGTGTAAGGGCATTCTTCTAAAACCTGCTCCAAGAACTTAGCTGCCGAATACTGGGTTTTATCAGGCATTATAGCTGCGTAAAGCTCTCTGGAGAAGTCGTCTATAGCTACAAAAAGATATTCCGGTTTCTCAAAAGGAGATTCTCCTTTAAGGAGTGGTAAACGGATATTGTCTGAATGGAACATTTCTCCAGGATACTGCTTGTTGTATCTTTTGGCCTGAGTTTTTAGTTTCTTTTCCAGTTGTATTTCTACTTTGGCCAATCTTTTAAGTCCGTATTCTAGACAGTGGTATCTCTTGTTAATACTCTTGTGGACGCTAAAATCCTTATCTCTGCCTCTTTCCAGAATCTTGTAAATGGTTGGTCTTGATACGCTATATTGTCTTTGGAGATCGCAAATCCTTACCCCTTTGTTAAAATACTTATCAAATATTTCCCGACGTTGAATGGGTGTCAGGCGAGCCCTTTTATGTATTGTCATATTGTTTACACCTTATCCCAAAATGGTCAAAAGTGTAAACAACGCTCGGAATTCTTACAGATAAAATTACTAGACTTGGGACGGATATTTCGTATGTCCGTCCCATTTACTTTTCTATAAACTTAATATACTTCTCTAACCGCACAAAATCCCTGAAATTACTGCCGGCAAACCGCCTGATTTCCCTTACCGTTCTGCGCCCGCGAGCCAAAATAATTACTTCTTTCCCTTGCCCTCTTAAATATTTTAGCACTGGCAGAAAATCGCCGTCACCAGAAAGAATGACAGCGTGGTCAAAATTATCTTTTTCCTTCATTAAATAAAAAGCCATATCCACATCGCAGTTGGCTTTTCTTTTCGTCGTGCCGTCGTCTTGTTCGTACAATTTGACCGGCTTCAAGTAAAGCTCATAACCGAATCCCTGCAATTGGAGATAAAACCGCGCCCTTTGCAGATGGCGATTTAACAAAATAAGCGTTGCCTCTGTAAATTTTTCTCCCCTCGCTTTAATTAAATCCGTCAGATATTTTACTACTTCCCCAACTGGAACATTCTCGTTTTTTAAATAATTATATCTAAATCCGTGCAGTTCGATGCCGCCGAAATAAAGCGCCCGTTCTACGCCGTATTTATCGCTGAGATACTTCAATAATTTTTGATAATCTATTTTCCATCCCAAACTTTTCTCCCCGCCGTAAAACAAATTAGAGGCGTCAATAAAAGCAAAAGTTTTCATAATAACATCTTAACACAGAATTTATGCTTCCTTAATTTCCGGCGGAATCGGCGGATTATTCCAAAACCTGCGGCCAGCCCGCGAAAGTCCAAGTTAAAAGTAAAAATGTCAAAAGAAACAGTGTTCAGATTTTCCCGAAACCGCTCATCCCCTAAATTATAACAATTATTGTGCGGGTAAGGAGGATTGAACTCCTGCTTCTTGCTTGGGAAGCAAGCGTACTGCCACTATACTATACCCGCATTACTATGGCCGCGTAGCTGTCGCGTTGGGCACGATTATTATGAGTCCCTCGCCTTGCTCGCGGTAATTGAACTGGGACTTGATTTCTTTGAGGAGATTTTCCGGATTTTTGAAATACTCTATTCTCGCGGTAAGCTCCTGATTTTCTTCTTGAAGAGCTTGAAACTCGCTCTTGAGCTCGTTCACCTCCCGGCTCAAACTCCGACGCTCGCTCATCAAATTGTAAATCCCCCACCCCAAAATTACAATGACGATGACTATAACGATGACCCGCCACCAGTTCATGAGTTTATTATAACTACTTTTTAAGAAGCTCGCGGAAGACCGAGGGCGGAATGCGAACTTTCCCCCTTTCCTTCAAACGCTTTTTTCCTTTTTTCTGTTTCTGCCAAAGCTTCATTTTTCGTGTTCTGTCGCCGCCATAAAGGTAGCCGGTCACGTCTTTCTTCAGGGCGGGAATATCTTCCCTTGCAATTATTTTGCCTGAGGCGTAAGCCTGAACCGCTTGGGCGAACTGTTGCCGCGGCAAAAGTTCTTTTAAGCGCTTTACCATTGCTCTCGCTGATGATTCATAATTTGCCTTTGGCAGGAAACGAGAAAGTCCAGGTACGATAACGCCTGCGACCAAAAAGTCCACCTTTACAATGTCCGCCCTCTTGTATTCAATCGGCTTATAACTGAATGAGCCATAACCTTCTGTTACGGATTTCAGTTTGTCGTCAAAGTCGCTAATGAGCTCGGCAAGAGGCATATCAGCCGTAATTTTCGCATAAGTCCCGAAGTTGGAATTTTGAATATTCACGAGACGGAAGATTGACCATAACGGAAAAAGATTATTCAAATATTCCGGCGGAACGATTATCTCAATTTTCACGAACGGTTCCCAGATTTCTTCAAAACTGACTGGCAAATCTTCCGGTTTTACTATTTCTCTAAAAGTCCCTTTTGCTTTCACTTTGTAAACAACCGAAGGGAAAGTGTTAATTGTTTCAACTCCAAACTCGCGGCGGAGACGTTCGGCCGTGACTTCAAAGTGGAGCCGGCCCAAAAATCCGACTTTAAATCCCCTGCCCAAAACCTCATTCTGGTCAGGCTCCACGGTAAGCGCCGAATCGTTCAACTTCAGCTTCTGCAATCCTTTTTGAAGAAACTCGTAGTCATTGGTGTCTTTTGGATAGAACGAGACGAAAACCACTGGCTTCGGTTCTTGGTAGCCCGGCAAGGCTAAGTTTTTAGTTGTTAGTTTTTGGTTGTTAGTTACGATTATAGTATCTCCGATTTTGATTTTCTCCGGATTTTTAATGCCTGTCGCGATATAACCAACTTCGCCTTCCTCCAAGTCACTTGTTGCCTTCAATTCCGGCGTAAAGTAGCCCAACTCTTTTACTTTCGTCTCAACCCCACTTGCCGCCAATTTAAGAACGTCGGACGTCGCTATTTGACCATTGAAAACGCGGACCGAAGCGACGACACCTTTGTGGTCGTCGTAGAAAGAATCAAAAATCAATGCCCTGGCGAGCAAGGCGGATTCAGGCGGATAGCTATGCTCAGTGAGGCGACTAACAGGTGGCGGAATTTTTTCTATGACTGTCTTCAAAAGTTCTTTTGCGCCTTCGCCGGTCTTAGCGGAAACGAGAAAAATATCTTCTTTCGATACGCCCAAAAGTTCAGCAACTTCGCCTACAACCTTCTGTAACTTTTCATCGCTCTTTTCTTTAAACAAATCTATTTTGTTTACAGCGCCGATAAAAGCAAGGCCGGCAGCTTTAGCCGCACGGAAGTTTGCAAGCGTCTGGGCCTGAATCCCCTGAGTCGCATCAATAAGCAAAATGGCGCCCTCAACCGCCTGAAGCGCCCGAGAAACCTCGTAGGAAAAGTCGCTGTGACCAGGGGTATCTATCAAATTCAAAACATAATTCCTGCTTCCTGATTCATAATTCATCCTTACAGGGGCCATTTTAATCGTTATCCCCCGTTCTCTTTCTAACTCTAACTGGTCCAAATATTGTGCTTTCATCCGATGGGCGGGAACCGTGCCGGTAAGCTCCAAAAAGCGGTCGGCTAAAGTGCTCTTGCCGTGGTCAATGTGGGCAATTATTACAAAGTTACGGATATCTTCAGTCATTTAGTAAGCGTCAAATCCAAAATAATCCTTGCATTGGGGTCATCATTCTCATAGATAAATATCGGGTTTGCTGACTCAACCCACTTATAGCCGAGTGGCGCGCCAATGTTCAGCTTCAAGGAATTTTTGACGCCTGATTGGCGCTCAAAAATGAATCGGAATTTTTTGCCTGGCGCTGGTAACGATTGATTACTAGACGGCGTCTGATAGCGGATGTTTAAGGTTTCGCTTTTGCCAGCCGGAATATTCCACCAAGTTGCAAAAACGGTTTTACCAAAAGCGCTCATACTCCAAGCATTGTGTTCGGCAAGAAACACTTTGGTGCTTTCAATTTTTTCCAAATCAGCATTAACGATGTATTCGTCCTTATTATAAGTGGGTCTCGCGTATCTTTTCAGATCATTGCCGGTGAGAGCGACAATAGTAGATTCGGGATTCGTAAAAATTTGGATGAAGTTCTGGTTAGTTGCCCGCCACCAGGGATCTTTTTGAGTATCTCCTTTGTGAGAGCGGGTTATGGTAATGTCGCTGAAAATTCCACCATCAGTGTCAATATCAGAACGCACCTCCACCATCTCATCCACAAAAGCATCGCTTTTACCGCCGGCAATATTAGCGTTGACTACAGCGAGATAAGAGCCCCAAAAACTTGTAGGTAATTTATAAACAGCGCCATCAACGTTTAAGGAACTTAAAAATGTTGCCAAGCTACTGTCTTTTGCAAAAATCATAATATCTTTTTTGGCAAAATGATTCTTAAGGTTGTCAAAAAGCTTCTTTTGTTCTTCGCCGCCAAGGGTGTTCAATTTTTCAAGAATAAGCGGAGTAAGGACACTTAAGATACGCTTGGGATTTTGGCCCGGTTTTTTATCGCGACCGGTCTCAACTTCCCGCTGGATTTCAAGGAGGAAATTATCGCTATTTACAACCAAACCATACTCCTCAATATTGACCGGACCGATAAAGTCCAAAATTGTCTCCATCACTCTGATGTTTATAGCAATCGCTCCCTCGAAATGGATATTCTTTTCTTTGTAAATTTTGGAATTCTCCAAAAAACTTATAACGGTTCGAGCTGAAGTCGGAAAATCAAAAAACCAATTAGCATCACGGGCTGCCCAATCAGTGACAATCGCCTGAAGCGGCTCAGGCGGAATAACTTTAAGCTTAAAATTCATCGGATGATCAGGCCAGTAAATATCTTGCACTTCCAAACCAATCATTTGTCCCTCCCGAACAACTAAATCACCGTAACTTCCAATAAAACCGCCAGCCGGTCTAATTTCCGCTGGATTATGAAATATGAGCAGAATGTGTTTTTCCTCCACCGAACCAAAAATCTGAAGGAGACCGGCTAAAAAACTATCCAAGTTTTTGAGGTCAGAACGATACTTAAGATACTGCTCGCTTATAAGTTGGTCAGCATTGTTAAAAACTGGAGAAAAATTTTTAAGTTCAGCCGTTGTGTTTTTCATAAGTTCAATCCTATCGTTAACATCACTGATTAAGCTGCGAATTTGGGATAAACGACTCAACAGCACCCCTCCGTCATTCTGAAAATAATAAAAGCCGTTTTTTTGAAGATCACTGATTATCTCTGAAAGTTTAAGAAAATTAAGATTGAGTTCAGCCAACTGGCTTAGAAAAACACCGACATCCCGAAAAGCCGGAATCACTCCTCCTAAAAGACCAACGAAGGTTCGCGCGGTCGGTTTTTCCAAGACAACGTTAAGACGGCCTAGTTCTTCGGTGTTTTTTCTTAAAATCGGGCCGGCTTCATCGGTTCTGAAATTCTTAAGCGCATCAACTGATGAAATGAAGTTTTTAACCACCTGCTCTCCTCCTCTCAAAATCACTGCTTTAATCTGTTTAAGATTTAAAAGAGTTAAAAGAGAAACAGTAATAAGAGTCAGCGACACGAGCACTGTCCCCCATCTTAAAATTGTTTTATAAGTTTTATAAGTTCTTGGTTCGGTTTTTATTTTGGGGGGTATTTTGGTTAAATTCAGACGAACAAGCTTAATCCGATTCCGGTAATTAAATCCCGGCCTCTTCACGTCAACCAACACCGGATCAATATTTTTGACTGGGACGCGTTTCTTTGTCATAGATCATAACCGCTTTCACGAATAATATTTTTAAAATCTTCTTTAAATCGTTCTTTAGAAAATCTCTTAGCTTGCCGGCTAATATAAGAACGGTCAAAATGCATTCTTTCAAAATCCTTCACCGCCTCCATCAAAGCCGGGACGGATTGTTCATTAAAAAACAAGCCTGTCCGGCGGTGCTCAACAATCTCTCTTGCGCCGCCTTGATTGAAAGCTAAAACCGGCAGGCCGCAAGCTTGAGCTTCTGCCGCAACAAGCCCGAAATCTTCTATTTGGGGGAAGATAAGCGCCTTGGCGTTGCTGTAAATTCGGCGCAACTCTTCATCACTAAGGAACGAATCAAATTCACACCATCGAGGATCGGCTAATTTCTGAAGCTTCTTGGCTTCTGGTCCGGCGCCGACAATTTTCAAAGGCCTTTTTAAAAGGTTAAAAGCCTTAATCCCCAAATCAAAAGCTTTATAGTATAAAAGACGGCCGACCATAAGATAATAATCTTTTCGGGGAGTGGTGGGCTCAGGATAAAAAACCTCTATATCAACCGGCGGATAAACAACAATAGAGTCTCGGCCGTAATAAGAGTAAATTTTTTCGGCAATAAATTTTGAAACAGCAACGAAAAGATTAACTTCCTTGCTTACCTTTTTATCCCATTGGCGAAGCCACTTGGCAATAGGATGAAGAACGCTTTTATGAAGCGGCCAGGGAGAAAATTCCAAGTTTTTAAGATAGTCAATTTCCCAGGCATAGCGGAGTGGTGTAAGGCAATAGCTTATATGATACGGTTTAGGACCGGCACCATCACTCTGACTTAGGTGGAAACCTTTAGCATAACCGGCGCTCAAAGAAATTATAAGGTCATAATCGTTAGAAATTTTGAGAAGTCGGGCTGCAAAGGGCATGAATGGTATAAAAGCTCTGTGCCTCACTCTCACGAAGGGGAAATCTAAAACGCTTGTTTTTTTTATGTTTTTCTCAAAAAAACCGAAGGTTTTCCGCTTGTCATAAAGGAGAGTGTAAAGGTCGGCTTGGGGGAACATCTCAAGGAGCGTAAGGAGTACCCTCTCCGCCCCACCAAACTGGTTCAAGTAATCATGCAAAATCGCAACTCTCACAACTCTATTTTATAATCTTTTTCAGATTAATGCTATTTTTGACACCGAGACAGCTTCGGCTCAGACAACCAATTCGCCTAAGCTATACCCTCTTATGTCAGTGGATGTCGCAGTGCTAGAGTAGCAGAGTATCCCCAAAGCCGCTTAAACCCCGCTCGGGTCGCTAAAGAAAATCCAAACCGACTTTGCCAAGATTTTCAAATCAAGAAGGAGAGACTGGTTTTCTAAGTAATACAAATCAAGCTCCAGTTCTTTGTAAGAAGGCAGGGAGGAAGCGCCCGAAACTTGGGAAAGGCCGGTTACACCTGCTTTGGCAAAATAAAGTTTTTTGAATTTTGGGGGGTATTGAGCTACTTCTTCAGGCTCATGAGGTCGCGGCCCCACAAGCGAAAGCTCGCCCTTGAGAACATTCAAAAATTGGGGAAACTCATCCAACCGGAATTTCCTCAAAAACTTCCCTACTTTGGTAAGCCGGGGGTCGTTCTTGATTTTGAAAAAAGGACCATCGCGTTCATTGAGATGCATTAAATTTTTTTTGGTCGCATGAGCTCCCTGCACCATGGAGCGGAATTTGTAAACTTTTATTACTTTTCCGGCCGAAATGCGAGGCAGCTTCACAAAAACCGGCCACCCGCTTTCTAAAACAATCGCTAAGGCGATAAGAGGCGTGACAGGCAAAATAAAAACGAGTCCTAAAGCCGCCCCCAAAACATCTACAATTCGTTTCATAGCAATATTCTACAATAACCAATCAAACATTCCACCACCCTGAACATGAAAGAGAAAAACACCAAAAATCAATCAGTAGCCCCCGAAATCAATCAGTAGCCCCCAATCAGCGATAGCATATTAGAAGCGACAACAAATCCTACTTTAAAAATCCTACTTTAAACCAAAGTGTTTTTTAATGACTCCATCGTTTGAAAGATATTTGGTTTCTATAAAATGGACGTAAGGAGAGATGTTGAATATTAAAACAAACAGAGATATTTCTTTTTCGCAGGGATAAGGCGTTACAAAAACACTTTTCTGCAATCTGTAAAGACCGAGCTGAGACAGTTTCCGTCTAAATCCTTCCCGTTCCCATTTATGCTTCTCCGGAATGTCGAAAACCACAATCCGCCACAATCCATCCCATTTCGGTTGCTTAATAAGAGAAAGTTTATCAAAAAATTCGCTCAACGATTTTTCAACGCCCTTTTTGGTAATCTGCACTTCATAAGTATTCTTTCCTTTATTAACAAACTTAATATATTGGTGACGCTTAAGATAGTACAGGCTTCTTTTGAGCCGTTTCTCATTGAAAAATCCCCTCCGTCGAGTAAAGCTGTCATAGACAACAAAAACTTTCGGCGCAATAAGCACTACGGTGAAAACGCCGCCAAGAACTAGCAAAAAAAGAAGGGTTTTAGTGACTTGAAAGGAAATCTCCTTTACCCGTCTCACAAGCTCTTCCCGTTTGGCAGTTTTCTGAATTTCATACCACTCTTTTTCAAGTTCAGCTAAAAGGGGAGTCTTATTAGCATAAAGCCGGTTTTTTAATTTCCATTCATATTTTCTCTTCTCGGCTTTCATAACAATGATTGTAGCAACAATGATTGTAGCAAAAAATTAGCGATAGCAGATTGGAAGCTACAACTATAATTATAATAAATAATTAATT
>FWWM01002991.1_pt1 | contig 43451 bp, 36 predicted proteins | sample 2228351 | NCBI WGS metagenome assembly FWWM01 (sample SAMEA103939774, study PRJEB20133) | metagenome
GGACCCATTGCTCCGGGCATGCAATGGGTGCCCAGCAGCGTATCGGGGCGCCCATTGCCCTGCTGTTGCAATGGGCCAAGGCAGCAGAAGCGTTCATGAATAATGTGGATTAGAGCTCGCCGACTTTGAAACAGCACCAATATTGGCTATAATCTGGCCAGAATGCGCTATGAGATCGTTCTGGCCCAGGAGGCCATCGAAGACTTTCATGCGTTGAAGCCAGGTGTTCGGTCGGCCGTTCGGGACGCTCTTGAGACGCATCTTCGGCACGAACCGATGAAAACGAGCCGAAGCCGGATTAAGCGCTTGCGAGGTCTATCCCGACCGCAATATCGACTTCGTGTCGGCGAGATTCGAGTCTTCTACGATGTATCCGCCAAGTCCGTCGAGGTCTTGGCCATTGTTCAAAAATCGGAGGCGGCGATATGGCTAGAGCAGTTCGGAAGTCCCGAATAAAAGAGGTCCCGTTGTCCGAGATCAAGGATGATCTGTCCAGATTTCTGCACGAGGCGGAGAAGCAGGAGATTGTCATTACTCGGCACGGAAAGCCTGCCGGTGTTCTGATCGGATTCGAGTCGGAGGACGATTGGTTTGATTATAAGCTGGAAAACGATCCTCGTTTTCTGCAGCGCATCGAACAAGCACGCAAGAGCTTGAGGACCGGTCGCGCTACCCGCCTGGAAGATGTGGCTGAGTAACAGGCCGCTCTAACGACGCGTTTGGAGTCGGACGCGTATGGCGCACCGCTTAATGCCGCGTTAGGTTTTGCAGGTCGACCGCGCGGTACGACCTCTCCCAGTACTACCCGGAAGTGGAACCAAAGGGGTCAGACCCACTCTTGTCCAAGATAACCGGTGGGAGAAAGCGGTCTTGGAGAGCATCTGCTCTACACGTCCTGGTCTTTCTTGAGTCGTCGTAGCCTCTCAATGGCTCTGGGAGCCTTGATTCAACGGGCTCCGAGGCCCACTGGTCCGGGCAGGTGGTCGTGATAGCGTCTTGGACAGCATCTTGCCAGCCATGGGACATCAGATTTCAGTCGCGACAAGAAGGACAAAAGGGGTCGAAGAAGGACAAAAGGGAGGACAAAAGGGGTCGGACCCCTTATTGCTTCTCCGCAATTCAGTGCACTTCTGCTGTTTCGGCCCCTTGCAACAGCGGTCGCCATGAGGGATGGCTCACCCACGCATGATGATCATCATGGATGGGCGAGAGGCAAGGGGCTTGGGGCGAGGGGGAAAGCGCCTCCGCCCGCTGGTTTCGGGCCTCTGGCCCCGCGCTTATTTTCAAGCAGTCGTCATGGCCGCGGGGCGGCCACCCTGCAGCATGAAATTCCCCCCACCCCGGCCCTCCCCCTCAATGGGAGAGGGGAGGGTGGGGGTGGCCTTTTCAACGCAGGGCAATGGGCACATCGATACGTTGTTGGGCACCCGGTGTCTTCCCGGAGCGATGGGTCCAGGACGTGCTCACCACTCAGAAGGCACAACAGAGGGACAGGCTACGTTTCTGGACATGTTCGAACCGGTCCCGCGCGTGCAACGTGAAGCCCAACCAGACCGTGTGGGGGGCGCTGTGGTCAGTCCGGATGACCCCGTAGGCGTCCATTTGTTTCTTTAGCGGGCCATGTGGGGGAAAGGCGACTCGAATTTCACCTTACCCAGGGGATGCCGCATGGAGCGGTTCCGCGAGGCGAAAGAGGATGGTGTGGGTTCCGGAGAGCACATCGAAGTCGACCAGGATCTGATGAACTTTGACGCCGAGGCCTTTTTCAAGCTCGGCCCGCAGCAGCGCCTCGCCTGATTTGAACAAGGCCGTGTACACCTGCTCCAGCAACGCGCGCCCGCTCTGCGATTGCGCCAGCCGTTCTTCCGCCGGAACAACAGCGCTGCGGGTCAACGTCACTTCGATGATATGGTCGCTGACACGAACCTGCGCGCGAGTGTAGCTGGACTTCATGAACTCGGTCTGAAAGTTCAACACCGCCAACATGACCGCGTATTCGATCTCGGCTTTCGTTCTGGCCGCGCACTTCATCGTCGGCGACTCCTGAACGTTGTGGGTGTGGCTTCTGTGTGCTGTTCGTTTCTCCTCCAGCGTCGTCCGAAACCGGTCGCGAATAAAGGTGTCCAGCGATCGAGGCACCGGGTCTTCCGTTGACCCGCGACCGAAGGTCACCGCGTCGGCCTCCGCGTCCTCCGAGCCCGCGCTCCGCGGACTGAAGGTTCTCACCTGTCCGTGCGCGACGTGTGACCTGTTCATCGCGGGGCTTCCTTTGCGGCGCGCTCTCAGCCCTGATCCGAGATTGTTCCGATCAGAACCCCTTTCCGCTCTTCGCCCCGTCACCGGTTGCAACGGGCTCCAGGGAGAGGAGAAGAATGTTCCCGAATGCCACCCACATCGTTGTCCTCTCCCTCCAGCGGAGGGAGAGGAGCTTTGGTTCATTGTGCTGCAAGGAAATCCCCTTCACCCCTCCCTCTCCCACCGGCGAGGAGAGGGAAAGGAGAGTTTGGGGTGAAGCGACTGGCCACTCGCTGTTCGCTGCCGGCTACTGTTAGTACGCTTTGCTGTAGCCTGCCTCGCCGTCGTAGTTCCACAGTTTCTGCGCGGCGGACCACCACCAGCCCTTTTTCGTCAGCGTATCCAGAAAGCCGTTGATCTCCGCGTCCTGCACGTCCCGCGTCGCCATGAACCGGCAGCGGTACCAATTCACCATCAGCAGATCGGGACTGACGAAGCCCGGCCACACCTTCGTCCCCCGGTTCGAGATGAACTCGCACTTAAAGGGGCCGAACTCCCCGTCGGGGAATTTCGGAATGCCCTTGTCGGTGATGATGTAGATATCCACACCCACCAGCTTGATCTCTTTCTTCTTTTTCGTCGCGATCGCTTCTTGGGTAAACGTCGGCATCGTGTCCTCCTCACTTCCGCGCCGCGCGCATCTTGTCGATGATGGCCTGCGCGTATTCGTCCGTCTTGGCGGTCCCGCCCACGTCGTAGGTGACCGTCTTGCCTTCTTCCAGCACCTGGTACATCGCCCGCTCGATCCGGTCCGCCGCGTCTTTTTCGTTCAGCCAGCGGAGCATCATCACGCCGGAAATGAGCACGGCCGACGGATTGACTTTCTTCATCCCGGCGTATTTCGGCGCCGATCCGTGGACGGCTTCAAAGATTGCACAGTTGTCGCCGACGTTGGCGCCCGGCGCAAACCCCAGCCCTCCCATCAACCCGGCGCAGAGATCGGTCAAAATATCGCCGTACAGGTTGGGCAGGACCAAACAGTCGAACTGGCCGGGATTGCGGACCAACTGCATCGCGCAGTTGTCCACGATGATGTCGCCGGTCTCGATGTCGGGATATTTCTTCGCCGCGGCGCGGAAGGCTTCGAGAAACAGGCCGTCCGTCATCTTCATGATGTTGGCCTTGTGCACGCAATACACCTTCTTCCGGCCGTTGTCCCGCGCCCACTTCAAGGCGAAGTCCGCGATGCGATACGAGCCGGGCCAGGTGATGACTTTCAAACATTGCGCCACTTCGTCGGACACCATATGCTCGATGGCGGCGTAGGAGTCTTCGGTGTTCTCCCGGAAATTGATGATGTCCAACTTGTCCCAGGGGCGCTTCAGCGCAGGAATCAACCGCACGGGGCGCACGTTCGCATAAAGGTCGAAGACTTTGCGCAACGTCACGTTGGCGCTTTTGTGACCGGTTCCGATCGGCGTCGTTGTCGGGCCCTTCAGCGCCACCTTGTTCTTGGCGATGCTTTGGACCGTCTTGTCCGGCAACAACGTACCGTACTTTTCCAGACAGTCGAGGCCGATCTCCTCGTACTCCCATTGAATCTCGACGCCGCTGGCGTCGATGACCATGCGCACCGCCTCGCAAATCTCCGGGCCGGTGCCTTCACCCGGAATCATCGTCACGACATGTTTCGCCATCCTGAACCTCCCTTAAGCAGCAAGGGCGATCGGACCATCCGCTCCCCTTTCGTGACCTGGTTAAGTGCAATTGCGATTCCACACGCACAAGCAAGCCAAAGATAGAAAAAGTCCTGAAGGAGACCGCGGATTGCGAGGACCGGAGGGATCGAAGCGCCCGCACGGTTCCGTTATCCGCAGCCGCTCACGTGCGGAAACACACGCGGCGTGCGGTGTGCCGTGCGTGCACGCTCGCGGCCGTGTCTCCTTCATCCCGTATGATGCGCGTGGGTTCGTGACGTTCCGCCCGTTGCAGCCGATGACGCAACGAGGGTTCCGGCAGGCGCGACGTGAGACGGGCAAACCCAACGTGGCCGCCCCATCGTGTCATCTCTCAATACGCCGCAGCCGGCGAGAGCGGTTCGTTCGAGACGAGCTTCAAAATGCGGAATCCATCGAACCTCGCGGCTGCGCTCCCCATTGTGATCAGGCCAACCCGCCCGCCCTGGCGGATCGGCTCATCCGAAACCGCCAAGACTTCCGCTCCGTCGAAAAACAGGGCGAGACGCGGCCGGCTGAGATGGGCGAAGTTCTCCCGCTGAATGCGCAACACATGCCACGCGCCGGGTTTCGGCTTGACGGCGGCCGTGCCGACCAGCTTCATCCGTCCCTGCTCAATCCGATGGATCGACACTTCGGTCAGGTCGTGGTTCACGGTCGCCGCATACAGGGTCTCCCCATTCCGCCCGCCCACGGCAATCCCGGCTCGGCCTGCTTGTCCCTCACCGAGCTTGAGCCGTACCGTCGCGTCCACGTAGTCGAAGGACGCCTCTTCGGTCAGGAGCGCATGCACACAATCGGTATCCGTGCAGACGGCATGATGCGCGAGCACGTGCGGAGCGCTCGGCGCCTGAGGATCGGCCTCGATGCGCCAGTCGGCCCGGTCTCCACGAACCGCGTCCGAGACGAGAAATCCTTGAGGAGCGGAGCCGGGCGCCTCGTTGTCGAACTCCCACACGCGAAGCAGATCCTGCGCCGGAGGGTTCGCATGGACGGCGACGTCCAGCACCTCCAGGGAGCGGACGGGAGTGGGCAGTGTGACCTCAGTTCCTTCCGGCACCAGGGCCTTGACCAGATCATTGCCCACCAGATGAGCCCAGACGCCGACCATCCCGACGGGAAGAGGAACACGGTCATACCATTGCTTGACGAGACGGACCCTGTCTTGCACAGAGTTCGGGGTGCGGTCGAGCGACAACGTTTCCAGCAGAAGCAGGGCTTGCGCCGCCGTCATTTTGTCCAGAGGATCTTCCACCAGCTCCAGCGCCTGCTCCGCCTCGCGACGGGCGAGACCGTGCCACGGATGCTCGTACCGGCGATTCCAGGCCAGCCACTGAATGCGGTCCCAGGCCATTTCCAACAGCAATGCGCCGCGCCCTGCGCCATCCGCCTCGGTCGCCTGCTGGAACAGTTGTCCGTGCAGCACCAAGGCCGCCTCCGCTTCACCGTTCCAGCGATACAGCGCGCCTAGCCGACGCCGTATCTCCGGAGACCCCGCATCGCTGTTCACGACGATCTCGAATGCAGCGATGGCACCGTACAATGCCTCCGCGGCGGGTTCCTCTCCCGTCGCGACCGCCGTGAGTTCCTGGCGCCAGGTGGGCGCTTGGATATTCCAATACAGCTCGGTAAGCCGGCGTTTGGCGGCCGGGTCGGCCGCATTGATGCCGCTTTTCTTCAGCCCCTCGGCCAGGAATGCTTCGAACAACTCGGATCCCAGCAAGCTGTTCGCCTCGGCATCATTGGGATCAATGAGCAGGAGTCGCTTCAGCAGCGCCAGTCGATCGCTCCGGCTGGGCAGGTGTTTGGCTCGCTCGATCCCGGCCCGAAAGTGCTCCGCCGCTTCTGCCTTGCTCCACCAACGAGCCGAGCCGACAACCAATTCTCCCTTGACCGGAGGCTCAGCGGATGGTGCACCCGGGCGCTCGAACGCCCGACCGATGTTGTCAGGATCAAGACCATACCGTGCCCCGGGGATTTGAGGCGCATCGGCCAGCGCTTCATTCACCACCGCCGCGTCTCGCGCATACCCCAGTTTTCGCAACCCGCTCACGACGACGAACCGGACGTCAACCTCTCGGACCGGGCCGTACCGGCGAATCTGCCCGCTCGCCCACCAGACTTCCCCGGGCCGGAGCGCCAGCGGAGCGGTGAGGGGATCGGGATAGGAGATGCGGGCTTCGACCAGCGTGCCACGCACGGCGACCGGATCGTTTCCCTTCTCCTGAATCGCGATTGTCCGAGTGGGCCATACCTTTTTCACGGTGATGACGGGCGTCGTTTCCTTGACGACGGCCGGCGACACAAAGATCGCAGGTGGATAATTCTTCCAAGTGTCCGCCTGACGATGCGATTCCGCAATCAGTCCGAAGCCAATCCCCCGGCCCACCGCGCCGAACACACCCGTTTCCGGCTCGTCGTCCACGAGCGCGCGATGGGCCTTCATCGTGTCCTCCCAGCAGGTTTTGTCTATCCCGGCCGGTGCTCCTCGCTGGCGGCTCAGCGCCAGACAACCCAGATCGAGCGTGGCCCAAGTCGCCCAATTCGCCGAAGCCAACGCTTCCGCGTACTGCGCGGCGAGGCGAGCCGGATCGTCGCCGGCTCGGTCAAGCCGTTTTGCTTTGGCCGTCAGATCGGCCGCTCTTGCCGACATCGACAAGCCGACCAACCAGACCATCGTGACTAATCCGATGTGCATGAAGATCCTGGCAACTCCCATGTTCTTCTCACCCTCCGATGCTTCAAGACCCCGGCGGCCCGGCGTCAGACAGCGTCCGGTTCCAAAGCCGAAGTCAATAGTAGGGATTCGGTATCGACGCGGACTTGCAAGCGGAGTTCCCACAGCCCTGAGGAATCCGTCTCAGGGGGGGAGGACGGGTAACTCGGCGTGCTTGCTCATCAAACGGCCGACGAAGCCGATCAGTGGCCGGAAGAACACAGAAAAGAGGTCTCCATGGAGGCTAAAAGACGTGTGTGCGCACACGGAACGCACGAACTTCCGTGCGACGCCGCACAACAAGATCCGGGATGGGCGGCCGAACCCTATCTGAAAAGAGGTGTCCCCTGAGTCATTTTTTCCGGCGGCGGTCCAACATCCAGCGGGTGATCCCCAGATGTTTGGCCGCCTGGGTCTTGTTTCCCTCAGACCGTTGCAGCACCTCGGCGATGATCCGATCCTCCAGATCCGCCAGGGACTGTTCCCCCACCCGGAAGCGGATGCGCACGGTCATCGGATCATCGGAGTCCTCAGCGGCGGGCCGGTCTCCCGCGGGATGTTCGGAGGCCGGCAGGGAGGCTCCCTGGAGATCGGACGGAAAGTGGGCCGCTTCGAGCTGGTCTCCGGAGCAGAACAGGACGGCGCGTTCGATCAAATTGCTCAGTTCACGGACGTTGCCCGGGAACTGGTACGTCCCCAGGACGGCCTTGGCGCTCTCTCCCAGCAGACGAACCGGTTTTTTGAGCGCCAGGGCGGAGCGAGCCAGAAATTGCTCGGCCAGCGGAATGATGTCCTCGCGGCGGTCCCGGAGCGGCGGAACAGTCAGCGTGACCACGTTGAGCCTGAAATAGAGGTCCTCGCGGAACTCGCCTTTCGCGACCGCCTCTTTAAGATTGCGATTCGTCGCGGCCATGAATCGGACATCGACCGGAATGCTCGCCGAGCCTCCGACCCGGCGCAACGTCCGTTCTTCGAGGACCCGCAACAGCTTGGCCTGCAGCGGGAGGGGCAGGTCGCCGATCTCGTCGAACAACACCGTTCCTCCCTCGGCCATCTCGATCAAACCGCATTTCCTGGCGGAAGCGCCCGTGAACGAGCCTTTCTCGTAGCCGAACAACTCGCTTTCGAATAGTTCGCGCGGGATCGACGGACAATCGACCTCGACGCAGGGCTTGTCGGACCGGGAACTGTTGTAGTGAATCACGCGGCTCATGTACTGTTTGCCGGTGCCGGTCTCGCCTTGCAGGAGGACCGTCACCCGGTCGTTCTTGGCGAGTTCCCGCACCTGCTGCAGAAAGGCATGGGTGACGGGGCTCTTGGCGACGACGCGATCGAGGGCGTAGCGGTCCGTGTCCTGGCCGCTGTGCAGTTGCACCTGCCGGCGCAGCGCGAGCAAGTCCGTCGCGCGACCCAGCGCGTGCAGGAGATCGTCCATGTCGATGGACTTGGCCACGAAATCGAAGGCGCCGAGCCGCATGGCTTCGACCGCGTCCTTCACCGTGCCTCTCGCCGTGAGCAAAATGACGAGGAGATCCGGCGCAACCTGTTTGACCCGGGCCAGCACGTCCAGGCCGGAGAGGTTCGGCATGAGGAGATCGAGCACCAGGATATCGGGCTCGTAGGTCCGGAGCGTCGCGAGGGCTTCCTCTCCCGATCCGGCGGTCTGGACCAGATACCCTTGGTCGGCCAACCTCAAGGCGAAGGCTTCCCGCACGGACTCTTCATCCTCCACGAGCAGGATTTGCCACGCCATCTCAACCCTCGCCCTTCAACGGAAGCCAGATTTCGACGACCGCGCCGCTCCCCGGAGGACTGTGAATGGCCAACTGGCCCCCATGTCGCTCCACGATGTCCTGGGTGATGGTCAGGCCGAGCCCGACGCCCTTCGCCTTGCCGCTCGTAAAGAACGGTTCATAGATATGTTTCAGGTCCTCCGGAGGGATGCCTCTTCCCGTGTCCGCGAAAGTGACCAGCACGCCGGGGGTCCGACGGGTGTCCCGTTTCATGGCGATCGTCAGATCGCCGCCCCCGGGCATCGCTTCGATCGCGTTCATGGCGATGTTGAGGCAGACTTGCTGAATGTGGGCGCGTGACACCTCCACCGAAGGAAGATCCGCCTCCAGGTTCTTCTTCACGGCGATGCGGTGCTTGAGCAGATTGGGCCGCAGCAGGGTGAGGGTGTCGTCGAGCAGGGCCGGAAGATCGCACGGCCGCAGGTCGAAGGGGCGCGGCCGCAACTGTCCCAGATGCGACTCCAGGAGTTCGTCGATCCTCGCGGCTTCGCGGGCGATCAGCCGACAGCGGTCCCGCGCGGCCAGCGGCAGCGTGTCCTGTTCGGCCAGATGCATGGCGAGACTGCCGAGGCCGATCAACGGATTGCGGATTTCGTGCAGAATCCCGCCGGCGAGCTGGCCGACGAGCTTCACCTGCTCCGTGTGACGCAGCGCCTCCAACATCTCCTCCCGCTCGCTCAGATCGGTGAGGATCGCCAGGTAATACCGGATCGCTCCGTCCGGATCCTTCACCGGGCTCACGCTTTCCCACACCAAAAACTCGGAACCGTCTTTTCGCCGGTTGACGAAGCGGTCCACGAACGCGTGTCCTGAGCGGATCGCCTGCCACAGCCGCTCGTAAAACTCCGGCGCGTGCTTCCCGGACTTCAGCACGGCGGGGGTCCGCCCGATGACTTCCTCCCGTTTCCATCCCGTCATGCGTTCCATCGCCGGGTTCCATTCGAGCAGGCGGCCGTCCGTGTCGGTCAGCATGATCCCGTCCTGCACCAGCTCGAACAGCCGGTGGTAGAGCTGCAACTGGGTCTCCTCCCGGCGCCAGCGCTCCAGCACCGTGGCCACGGTGTTCGCCACGGAACACAGAAACTCCAGTTCCTTGTCCGAAAATTCCCGGACGCTTTTGCAATGGGCACCCATGACGCCGTACACCCGATCCTGGACCATCATGGGCGCGCTCATGCCCGCGATCCCGCCGTGTTCGGACAGGAGCCGGGAGGGTGTGAAGCGGGTTTCGTTGCGCAGGTCGCGGACGACCACCGGACGGCGCTCCCGGATCGCGTAGCCGGCTTGGGAGTGGGTCCCCCCTTCGACGGTGAGGCTGCCGATCAATCCTTCGCGCCAGCCGACCCCCGCCACGAGGTAGAGGTGTTCGTCGGACTCCCGCGGGATCAGAATCTTGCACAGCTCCACATCCAGGGCCTCCGCGGTCAAGCGGACCGCCTCGTTCATAATCTCCTGGACCGCCACCCCGCTGACCGCCAGCGCGCCGATCCGGGCAAGCACCGATTGGAACCGAGCGACCTGGGACGCCTCGTGCGCGAGCAGCGTGCGCTCGGTGACATCCTGAAGAACCAGCAGGACACCGGCGCCGCCGTGGTAGGGAACGACGTTGAAGCGGCATTCGTAGACGAGCGGCCGGCCCCGGCGATCGGTCAGGCGATACGCTTTCGTGCCACGCGCCCCGGGGGGCTCGCGATTCCAGGCGTCGGCCTCGGCGAACAGGCGCGCGCGGAGAGACCGAAGCGGAGTCGCCTGCTCGGCTGAAGATGCGTGCGGCTCATCGTGTCTTTGGTCCGGCGCGTCGACGAGTTCCACGAATCGCGCATTTTCGTAAATGCGGATGCCCTGGGAAACGAAGCAGAGACCGCCTTCGATGCAGTCGCCGACCCAGGCCAGCACTTCCGCAGCGGCGACTTCCGACTGTGTCAGGAGCGGCGGTTTCGGGCGCGGGCGTCGGGATGACGACATGCGTTCAACGCTCGGTCACGCGAGGAGGATGGCGGCGGGGACGTCCCGCCGGCCCGTATAGTATAGCGGCTCTGGATGGAGGCCGTCGAGCGAAAGCAGGCCGGGTCCGGGAAGCAAGCCGCACGGCGTCGTTTGGCGACGAAGTGCTCGCGGCGGCTGACCGCCACGTCGCTCACGAACATTGGCGTATGCCTCTCGGACCATGAGACCCGTTTTCGGACTGTTCACACTTGTCTGCTCCCTGCGATCGGACAGCGGAGCACGCTTGTGGAGGGTTTCGGACGTCAGGTCCCGACGATCGGTCCACGCGGAGGATCGGTGTTGCCGAGCCCCACATGTCGACCACTGGGAAAGGAGAACATCCTGCTAGGTCTTTCGGCCCATCTCCGCAGAATCCAAGAGATGAACCTGTCGTCGTGCATTGGTGCACGCAGCGACGGGTGTGACGTGTGACTCCGCACTCTCGGTTCATGTCCCGCGGTTGGCACGTGACTCATGCCTTGACGGAGCGGTCTTCAGGAGTCACGCGAGCCTGTGTAGTTAGGCAGTGCCACGGCGGCGGCTCTCTCCATTGAAGAGTGGACTGCTTCTTGCTGAGACCCTTTTGCCAAGAAGCGTCTAGAGTCTGGTCCGTCTTGTACGGAATAGGTCTTTTGGTCTCGGATCCGTCCTGCACGAAAGTCCGGCAGAACTCATAGGAGCGTACATGTCCATCCCGATCTGGATTCTTGCCCCACTTTTGCCGCTTGTCGCCGGGGTGCTGATCGGTCTCTTCGGCACTCGTCTCAGGGACCAGAGCGACAAAATCGGCGTGCCTGCCGTGGCAGGGGCGTTCGCGGTGGCGATCTGGGCGCTGTTCATCGTCAGCCGGCAAGAGGAGCCGCTCTCCCCCTCGTTCTGGTCGTTGCCGCTGCCCGCGAGCCCGTGGTTTCGGTTTGGGCTGCAGCTCGATCGTCTGAGCGCCGTCATGATGGTGCTGATCACAGGCGTGAGCTTGATTATTCATGTCTACTCGAGGAACTACATGCAGGGTGACCGAGGCTATGCCCGTTTCTACGCGTTGCTGGGACTGATCACGGCGGTGCTTCTGTTCCTCGTGACCAGTGCGAATTTGTTTCTACTGTTCGTCTGCTGGCAACTGGTGAGCTGGCTCTTGTATCTGCTGCTGGTCTACAACTACGGCTATGGGCCCGCTGTGAAGTCGGCCATGAAAACCTGGATCATACTGCGGCTGGGCGATGTGGCCTTCTTGGCCGGCGTCGTGTTGGCGTATCAGTCGTACGGAACGCTGGAATTTTCCGAACTGTTCGACCGAGCGGCTCAGCATGCTGCGGGCGTGTCGCTCTGGCCGCAAGGCCCTGAAGTCAGCGCGGCTACGGCCGTCACGCTATTGCTGTTCGTCGGCGCCATGAGCAAGTCGGCACAATTCCCGCTGCATGTGTGGCTGCCGGATACCATGGACACGCCGACCCCGGTGTCGGCCCTCATGCACGCCGGCATCGTCAATGCGGGCGGGTTTCTCTTCAACCGGCTGGCCCCACTGTTCGGGCAGGCGCCGGACACGTTACACGTTGCCTTCGTCATCGGCGGCCTTACAGCCATTCTCGGGGCCACCATCATGCTGACGCAGCCGGATGTGAAGAAGATGTTAGGCTTCTCGACGATGGGGCAAATGGGGTATATGATCATGGAATGCGGCTTGGGCGCCTTCGCCTTGGCGATCTTTCACCTGATCGCGCACGGTATCTTCAAGGCCACCCTGTTTCTCCATGCCGGGAATATCGTGCACCAAGCACGCCGTGAGCCGAAGTTTCCACCGGGGTACGAGCAAGAAGACGTCGCTGCGCATCCCCACCTACCCTGGCTGACAGGAGTGGCCGTGACCTTGGTGTTGCCGCTGGCCATTCTCCTCGCGGCCCACGGTCTCCTGCAGATCCCGCTCCGGAGCCAGCAGGGCGCGACCGTGTTCCTCTTCTTCGCCTGGGTGACGTCCTCACAGGCCCTCTTAAGCTTGTATCGACTCAGAGCGGTGGGGTCGTGGAAGGTCGCGGGGCTGATGGTGACCGCCATCGCGCTGGTGGTCGCGACGTATCTCTGGGCCGCGGAGGCGTTTACCCATTTCCTGTATCCGTCGCCAGGGGAAGCCGCCCGGTATTTTGAGGTAGCCGCGTTTCCGCTCTGGCTGTTCGACTTCTTTGTCGTGACCGTCACGCTGTTCATCGTGTTGGGGTGGGTGGTGGTTTATACCAATTTCAAGGGGCAGCGCAGTCTCATGCCGAAGTGGGTCGGGATGTTGATGCCCCGATTGTACGTCTGGTTCTGGAATCGTCTGTTCATCGACGCTCTCTATGAGAGGATCGTACACGCGATAGCTCGGGTGGCCTATCAGGTGAACGCGAAACTTCCCGAATGGCTGCCCTAGCGCGCATGACGGCAAGGCGATGCTCGCGTGTGATGTGACTCAGGGGATGTTTGGCATGGGAGAGGCGAGGAGGATGTTGTGCAAGGCACGGTCGTAGCGCTGGATGTTTCGGTCGGGGTGACGATCGCGCTGCTCGTCGTTGCTGCAGGCGTGGCCCTTATGGGGCAAGGGTTGAAGAAAGAGCGGATAGCAGCGTCCATTCAGACACTGCTCCTGCTCGGCTTAAGCCTGGGTGTCGTTGTCAGTGGTGGTGCGATGCGCCCGGTCTTCCTGGCCATGGTCTTCGGCATGAGCGGCTTCATGCTCGCGAAGAGTGCGGGATCCTGTCCTATGGTTCGAGGATCGTTGGGCATCGGCAGCGCGGGGATGGTCTGCCTATTCGCGTCTCTCTGGGCTCCGCCACCTTACGCTGCCGTGCTCAAGGTCATCGGATACGCGACCGCCCTCCCGCTATTCCCGTTTCACGGGCTGTTTGTCGGCGCGGTCGTACACCTGCCGGCGAGCGTGGCGGCGTTTGCAGGGTTTGCCCTCCCGTTTTTGGGGTTCATCGAGCTCGGTTCCGTCGGCGCAGCGCTACCGGAGTGGATGCAGACCGGCCTCTGCGTGGCGGCTCTTCTCGGCGCTTTCTATGGGGTAGTGAAGCTGATCGCTTGTCATCGTGTGGATGAGCAGGTCGCCTATCTTGGGGTGACCCTGCTCGTCGTTCCATGGTGGCATCTGTCCGTCGGGGGCGAGCCCGCACAGGCTGCTCTGTACGCCAGCTCGATCGCCTTTGCCCTGCTCGGGCTGCGGCTGGCTGCCGGATTTCTCCAGGTACGGTTCGGTCATCTGGATATGGACAAGATACGCGGGCTCGCCCGGCCCATGCCCCGGTTTGCCACGCTGTTGGCCCTGTTGAGCATGGCGGTCATGGGGCTTCCGCTCTTCGGCGTCTTCTGGGGATTCATGGTGGTGCTCTTGGGACCCTCGTCCTTCGGGGCATTTGGTTTCGCTGGTGTTGTGGTTCTGTGGTTCCTGATGTCGTGGCTCCTGACGAACTTCTTGCAACGACTACTCTTCGGTCCGCCTCGATCCGATATGCTGTATCGCGATCTCACCTGGCCTGAGGCCTGTTCGCTTGCGGTCCTCCTCGTTGTTCTGGCGGTAGGCGCGATTATGCCGGCCGATCGGCTCCACACCGGCCACGGGCCTGATATCTCCCGGCTTTCCTGGAGGTGACCTGATGCGGGCTCTGGAACCGATCCCGTATACCGAGTCCCGCCGTGCAGAGTTGCGCGCCCTCGTCAAACTGGCCGGCGAGATCATTCCCCCTCTGTGGCCGCTCCGCGCGGCCATTGCCATCAATCCGCTCGTAGGACTGGAAGAGTTGGAGTTTCACGATGCCATTCGACGCGCACAAGGCTGGTGGAGCGGGCGAGGATATCTGCCGAATGAATGCTACCGCGCGTATTACCGTGAGGGCCGCATCTCACGGCAACAGGTCGATGCCGCACTCGCGCCGCTCGCCGCCGAGCCACCTGTGATGATCGGGGGAAGATCGGTCTCCCATTTGCAGGTCCTCCGGGACCTGTTGATCCACGGCATTCCGGTCCCGACGCCCGAGACCGTCGATGCCGTTGTCAACCATGAGCCGGAGCGGGACTGTGTCGAGGCTCTTGCGGATCGCTTGCGTGATGTGCTCGATCCCTCGAGCGGGGAAGCGATCGTCCAAGCCCGCGTCCAGGCGGATCGGGAGGCCCTAGGGCATACCTGCTCCTTGGCCCAGTGGTGCGATCAAACACTGGGAGTCAATCTGTGGACACGCATCAACTCGGAGATGATGAAATGGTGCGCAGCCTACTTGGATGAAGGACAAGCAGCCTGGCCCATGCCTCGACGGGAGCAGAGCTTTTACGAAGCCTGGAAGACGCTCGCGGGCTATGACCGCTCGATCTCGCTCAATGGCCTGTTCGAGCACGCCGAGGCCGGACCGGGAGCGTTGCCCGAACGAGCGGAGGATGCCTTGCTGGACAGCCTTATCGCCATGGGACTGCCGGAGTCCACCTGGACTGATTATCTGACGATTCATCTCACCGCCCTGCCGGGCTGGGCCGGGTTCATCAAGTGGCGAGCGGAGCAGCCGGATCCGATTTCAGCGGAATGGGCCAAAGCCTATCCCTGCGACCTTGTGCAATATCTCGCGGTGCGGCTCTGGTACGAACGGGAGTCGGTGAGAGCGGCTTGCCGCCGCCATCTCGATCATGAAGGGACCATTTCAGCCCTCACCGCTTATATGCATCGTGAACCGGCGGTCCATCTGCTCAGGAGGGAACGTGTCGCGGGCCGGCTTTCATCGGCGTATGCGGTGCAGGTCGATCGGCTGGCGCATGGAGGGCCATCAGTTCGGAGTGAGTCCTGGAGGGCATTAGCCGACCGGTATGTTGCCGACCTCGGCGGATTCTATCACCGTCTCGCAGGGAAGAGCGCGGCTTGGCGGCTGGCGAGGCTGGCGGCACATTTGGAGATCCCTCCCAAGTCGCTGCTCGAGAGTCCTCTGCCGGATGTGAAACGGCTGCTGCAATGGCTGGATAGTTTTCCGGAACATGCGCACGGCCCTCGGTGGCTGGTGGCGCTGGAGAAGGGGTTCCGAGAGTCGTTGATCGAGCGGCTGGAGCGCCACGCCAAACAGAGCGTGGACCATGCCCTCGCTCACGAGGTGCGCCCGCATGCGCAGGTGGTCTTCTGTATCGATACCCGTTCGGAGCGGTTCCGCCGGCACCTTGAGGAGATCGGCGATTATCAGACGCTGGGTTTCGCGGGGTTCTTTCTCTGCTTTATCCGCTTTCGGGCTTTCGGGCGCCATCATGACATCAATAGCTTTCCGGTCATCATGAAAAGCAAGAACGTGGTGCGCGAAATCCCGCGGTCCGTGTCCGGTCTGGCCGTGTCCCGCTATCGCGCGGGCGCGCGACTCATTCAGGCCGCTCATGCCCTGTTTCACGACCTCAAGCATCATGTCATCACGCCCTATGTCATGGTGGAGTCTCTCGGGTGGTTGTTCACCCTGCCCTTCATCGGGAAAACGCTCGTACCCCGAGGCTGGGGATGGCTTGGGGAAGCTTTAACACAGCTGTTGGCACCCAAGATCGCAACGACCCTTACGGTCAATAAGCTGGCCAGGAACGAAGTCGAGGAGATGCTCGCCGCCGAGCATCGCGCGGTGATCCGTCGGGCCCTACGCGAACGGCTCGGCCTGACGGGATCGCAGATCGACCCCGGGCTGATCGATACCTTGCGCCGAGAGGCGCTGGAGGAAAGCGGCGGTACCGGGATATCCCTCGCGGGCTTGTCGGCGGCGGACACCGCCCGGTTCATGGCCGCGCTCAGGACCGACTATGGCATCAGCCGCCGCCGCATGGGCGCTCAGATCAGCCGGATCACCATGACGGGATTCACGCTCGATGAGCAGGTCGTCACGGTGGACACGGCACTCCGCATGATGGGCCTGACCCACAATTTCGGCCGGCTGGTGGTCTTTATCGGACACGGCAGCACGGTGGACAACAATCCCTACGAGGCGGCTCTGGAGTGCGGTGCCTGCGGCGGCAACCAAGGCAATCCGAACGCGCGCCTCCTGGCCGCGATGGCGAATAACCCGGACGTGCGCCGGCATCTGGAGAAGAAGGGCATCTACATTCCCGAAGATACCTGCTTCATTGCGGGGCGGCACGACACGTGCACCGATGCCGTGCAGTTGTTCGATCTCGAGGATGTTCCGACGACGCACCGGAAGGACCTGGTCCGCTTGGTCGAAGACCTGGCCGCGGCCGGCCGGCTGACCGCGCAGGAGCGCCTGGCGCAGCTTCTGGATGTCGCATCGGCGGTCGGGCGGACCGCAGTCGAGACGTTGGTTCGGCAGCGGAGCGCCGACTGGAGTCAAGTCCGTCCGGAGTGGGGATTGGCTCGGAATGCCGCAGTCGTGATCGGCCGCCGCCGGCTGACGCGGGGTCTGCATCTCGACGGACGGGTCTTTCTCCATTCTTATGACTATACGGCGGATCCCACGGGCAAGTTGTTGGAGATCATCCTGACCGCGCCGGGTCAGGTGATGGAGTGGATCAATCTGGGGTACTACTTTTCCACGGTGGACAATGAGACTTATGGCGCCGGAAACAAGATCTACCATAACGTCGTAGGGCACCTGGGTGTGATGGTTGGGACCCAGAGCGACCTGCGGATCGGGTTGCCCTGGCAAAGCGTCATGGGGAACGATGAGCACCCGTATCACGAACCGGTCCGGTTACTGGTCGTCGTCGAGGCACCCCGCGATCGCGTGATCGGCTTGATCGAGCGCCATCCGCTCCTTAAACGGTGGTATGACCACGGGTGGGTGCATCTGGTACTTCTCGACCCGGAGGAACGGCGATGGTACCGGTATCGCCCCGCGCAGCAGTGGGATGGGGTGACGCCCGGGCTTGTGACTAGCATTTCATGATATCAGCCGGTCGTGCTCGCCGCGATCAGGCCGACCATCCGCCAAAGCGGCGCGATGGCCACGAGGTCCGCTCGGTATCCTTTTTCGTGACCGGCGCCTCGACTGCCGTGGAACAGTTGAGTACAATGCCCCCTGCGTCAGGCGAGGCTCCAACGCGTGCCGTCACGTCAGGGCAGTTACGGCTCCGAACATGAGCACCTACACAGAAGCCGAACGGTTGGAACTGCGGGGCCACGTGCGGGTAGCCGGTGAGATCACTGGAACCTACTGGCCCATGCGCACGTTCATTCATCACAATCCCCTGCACGGGCTGGAAGCGTTGCCCTTCCACGACGCCATCCAGCGAGCCAATCGATTCCTGCGAGGGCGGGGCTATCTCTCAAACGAAGCCTATCGCGCGTACTTCCGCCAGGGAACCGTCTCGCCGCGGCATGTCGAGGCCGTCCTGCGCCCGCTGGCGCAGGACGACTCAGTGATCTGGGGAACGCGGACGATCAGCCACCTGGATGTGCTGCGGGCGCACTTTCTCCAAGGCATCAACTTACCGACGCAGGAAAGCCTAGAGACCTGGTTGGCCCAGTCGTCTGAATCGGAACGGTTGCTGATCACCGCATTGGCGGCGGACCTTCGCGACGACATCCGGTGCCAGTCCGGGAGGGCCGGCACGCGGGCGCAGGTCGAGGAGGATCTTGGCAAATTGGGCCATGTCGAGACCCTGGCGGAGTGGTGCGATCACACACTCGGAACCGAGCTGACTGAACTGATCAATGGCGAACTGAGCAAGTGGTGCGCCGCCTTTCTGGACGAGGGGCAGGCGGCCTGGCCCATGCCGCATCGGGACGCCACGTTCTACGGAACGTGGAAGTATCTGGCGCAAGAGGAGCCGAACGGATTTCGATGGGGTATCCCCGAGTGGAAACAGAAAGTCGCTTCGCTCCCCGAGCGTTCAGAGGACGCGCTACTGGAGAGTCTCCGGTTGTTGGGCATTCCGCGCGAGAGCTGGCAGGACTATTTCGCACTGCATCTGGGCGCGCTGGTGGGGTGGAGCGGCTTCATCCGGTGGCGTTCGGAGCAACAGGGATATGCCTGGCAAGAGGTCTATCCAGCGAGTCTCGTGAAGTATTTGGCCATCCGGCTGTTCTACGAGCGAGAGCTGGTCGCTCTGCACTGCCGCCGGGTGCTCGGCATCGACGGTAGCTTGCCAGCGCTGCGCGATTACATGCACTGGCATTCGCTGGCCTATATGCTCCGGCGAGAGCGGGTCGCAGGACGCCTTCCCGATGCGTACGCGCGCGATGTGGACCGCCTCGCTCTGACACCGGGAGCTTCCGCTGATGAATGGGATACATTAGCGGAACGATATCTGCGCGAGACGGCCGCTGCCGCGCGGCAGGCTGCCGGTATGCGGGCCGCCTGGCAACTGCTCCGCGTGGCTTGCGCGCTGGAACTCGATCCCGCCATCCTCCGCACGGCGCCGCTGACCGAGTTGTGTCGGGTCTTGGATTGGCTTCGAATGTTTCCGGAAGAGCAACACGGCCCGTTCTGGCTGCGGGCCTTGGAAGCCAGTTGGCAGGATCGTTTCGTCGGACAGCTCCTGTCGAACGTGCACAACGGGGCGGCGCTCGCCGGTCGGCGCGCATCGGCCGACGCCTCTCAAGAGCCTACAGGCCTTCGTCCCCAAGCCCAGGCCGTCTTTTGCATCGACGTGCGATCCGAGGTGTTTCGCCGACACTTGGAGACGATCGGGAATTATGAGACCTTCGGGTTCGCCGGGTTTTTTATTTGCTTTGTTCGGTATCGGTCCTTCGGCGCTGCGCATGACACGGACCAGTATCCGGTCATTATGAAGGCCAGGAATCTGGTCAGGGAGATTCCGCGTTCGTACCAGGAGCGCGCGCTTGACCGGCATCGTGCCGGCATGCGGATCATCCGCGGGTTGCACAGCCTGCTCCATGATCTCAAAGAGCATGTGATCACGCCGTACGTCATGGTGGAATCGCTCGGATGGTTCTATGTCGTGCCCTTCTTCGGCAAGACAGTGGCACCCCTCTGGTTTCAGAGGGGCGCGGCCTGGCTCAGGCGTTTGGTGGCCCCACCGGTGTCGACGACCTTGACCGTGGACAAGCTGACTAAGGAGGAGGCCGAGGAAATGGTGGCCGGCGAGCAGCGTGCGGCGATCCGGCAGGCGCTCCGCAGCCGGCTGGGGCTTCCGGCCGGTTCGATCACGGCCGAGCTCGTGGAAGCATTACGGCGCCGGGCGTTGAATGGGGATGGAGCGACCGAGCCGGCAATCGGCCCGCTTCTTTGCGTTCCGGGGCTCTCCGCCGAGGAGGAGGAAGCCTTCGTGCTCGATCTGCGGCGCATCCACCGCGTCGATCGCCGGTGGGCGGCGGTCGAAAAGGAGCGCATCACACGGACCGGGTTCACCCTGGATGAACAAGTCTTCACCGTGGAAACGGCGCTTCGCATGATGGGGCTCACCAGCGGGTTTTCCCGGTTCGTGGTGCTCTTCGGCCACGGCAGCACCTCGGACAACAACCCGTTCGAATCCGCGCTCGACTGCGGGGCTTGCGGGGGCAATCAGGGAGCGCCCAACGCCCGCGTGCTGGCGGCTATGGCGAATAGGCCGAAGGTGCGCGAGCGATTGGCCAAGAACGGGATTGTGATCCCTCCGGACACGCACTTCATGCCTGCGCAGATCGATACGACCACCGATGAGGTAGAATTCTTTGACCTCGAAGACGTGCCGCCGACTCACCGGAAGGATCTCACCCGTATCGTGGCGGACCTGCGTGAAGCCGCCAGGCTCACCAGCTTGGAACGCTGCCGCCGTTTCCCCGACGTGAGCGCACGCCTCTGCGAGCAGAACCCGGTCCGCGCCGTCAGGAGACGGAGCGCCGACTGGAGCCAAGTGCGCCCGGAATGGGGGCTTTCGCGCAACGCCGCATTCATCATCGCGCGGCGGGCGCTGACGCAGGGACTCGATCTGGAAGGGCGCGTGTTCCTGCACTCGTACGATTATCTCGAAGACCCGACCGGCAAGCTGTTGGAAATTCTGCTCACCGCGCCGCAAGTCGTGACGCAATGGATCAACATGGAACATTATTTCTCCACGGTCGACAACGACGTCTATGGCGCCGGCAGCAAGGTCTATCACAACGTGGTCGGCCGGGTGGGCGTCATGTTCGGCACGCAGAGCGATCTCCGGATCGGCCTGCCGTGGCAGACGGTGATGGACGGGGACCGACCCTATCACGAGCCGATTCGACTGCTCACCATCGTCGAAGCTCCTCGGACGCGCGTCGAGGGACTCATCCAGCGCCATGATGTCCTTAAACGCTTTTACCAGCATGAGTGGGTGCACCTCATGGTGCTGGAGCGGGAGGAACGAAGGTTGTATCGCTATTGTCCTGCAGGAGGATGGCAGAGCCCCGATACAAACGGGGCGTGTTCAAACTGACAGCAGGGAGTCTCACCATGGCTAGCTTGACATTGCATCCGATGAAAGAGGTCCGCATTATCGTCGAAGGCGACAATCGGCCGTTCGTGACCGATTTGTTGGAAAAAGTGAACGCGACCGGGTACACGATTTTCGGCAACGTCTCGGGCAAGGGCCATCATGGATTTCACGAGGCGCATTACATGTTCAACGACACCGAGAGCCTGGTCATGATCATGACGGTGGTGCCCGAAGAGAAGGTGGAGCCGATCCTGACCGGACTCCGACCGCTCTTCGCGCAGCACTCGGGTGTGATGTTCGTGTCGGACGTAGCGGTCAGTCGACGGGAATATTTTGCTTCGCCCACGCGCTAGTCGGCAAAAACAGGACGTCAACCCCACCCGGCTCCTCTCTCGGATAGCGCGGCGCGATCCCCATCATGCGGGCATCACCCACACCCCCTGTTCGACCGTGTGCGCAGCAGGGGTCTAGGAGTCAGGCCCTGCAATAAACGCTTCCGATCGAGCATCCTTTTCTTCAAGAGCCCTTCGGGCTCTCTCTCGCCGTCTGGGTCGGCGAAAGCTTGCGGAACGGCGTCGGCGGGGTAATCCATGGGCGGCAGGGAGTTTGTCATGACATTCAGTCTTCTCTTTACACGACTTTGTAGACAATGGGGATTCTGGCGCTTCCCCGCGCAAGCCGATTCCCGTTTTCACAAAATTCCGCTAGTGATGCTGGCGGAGGCGACTGCCGCCCACAGTCTTCGCCTGCTGGCTGGACTCTTGGCCGGCCTTCTCCCGTCAATGCAGGCGCACGAGGCCTCGGCGGTGCGGCCCTTCGTGACCGACGATGCCCGGGTTGTCTATCCGGGCCAGCTTGAAGTGGAAAACTTCGGGGGCATTACGATGGGCCGGGGTCGTACGCCGGGCTTTGAGGTCCGTTCTCTGCAGGGTACCTCCGTGTCCGATCGGCTAGAACTAATCGCGGGAGGGTTCGGGTTTCAGTATGAAAACGACAGAATGACCCCGCAGGACCTCGTGTTTCAGCCCAAGTATGTCCTCTACCGCTCTTTCGGCCTTGTTCCCTCGGTCTCCGCGGCTGCCGCCGTTCTGGCGCCACTCAGTGGCAATCGACAGCTCTGGAACTCGTATAACATGCTGCACGTCAGTTGGTTCCTCTTCACCCCGCAAGACAGCACCGATCCCTACGACAACGGTCTGGCCATCCATGTCAATCTGGGAACCAAAGGGCAATACGATGCCGGGCTCGGGGGACGGTGGACCAACAAATTGTACTGGGCCGCAGGCTTCGAGGTGATAACGCCGATCAGCCGAGAACTTCGCGCGCTGGGCGAGATCTTCAATGGTGATCCGTTCAGCTTCGAGGAGGAATTCCCCGCCTATCAGGTGGGGTTCCGCTGGTACAAGACCCCGAATCTCCAGTGGGATGTTGTGGTCCGAGGGGTTCGCGACGGAGGGATCGGCTCGGGCATCGGGGCTGGAATTGAGACCGGCCCCGGATGGAACTATACGCTGCAGATCGGCCTGCGGATTTTGGTTGATGACATCTTTCCTTTTCGCTGATGCCATCCCAACCTGCAATGGGACTGGTGTGGCGGCATGCGCAGTGAGCAGGAGGACAGGAAAACATTCCAAATCGGGTTGTGCATCCTGTTCGATGATGTATTGCCGTCCCGGTGAACGTGATGCTCCGGGTGGGAGAAATTCAACATGGCGTACAAAACGGTATCCAGATTCGCAAAACTGGTGATAATCGGCGCAGTTCTCTCCGGCTGCGGCGGACTGGATGGCGTCAGAGGAACGCTCGTTTCTATCGACGGCTCTCAATACGTTATCCGGGATTCGCGTGGGGAGGAGCTGCGCTTCTTGGCCGATGAGAGCACACGAAAGGACGAGGTCCTCCCAGGTGACGAGGTTCGAGTCTATGCAACCAAGGATGGATATGCCGCGTATATCCAGAAGCTCGACGGAGAGCAAGGTGGCTCCGGTTCAGCCGTTCGCGAGCCACGTCGCAAGCGCCGTGACTGATCGCCCAGTGTTGAACTTAGACAGACAGGAGGAACTCGAAGGGATATTACGCTGGCTCCGCTGGGGGAAACGTTCGCCGAAGCGAGCATTCTCGCGACGAAGGAGATCTTCGCTAGTCGTCTCCGGGCGATCGGACGAGTGACCTTGGAACCGAAGTTCAGTCAAAAGATCGAACCATAGTGACTCGTTGCGCCGGTGCCAGGACGCACGGAACGATGCGTAACCCGTGCGTGGACACACTGGTTTTCATAAACTCCTGCAAGCTCTCCCAGCATCCCTCTCGATCGCACCATCGTTGGCTCTTCCCTATCTGCGCGAAATACAGGGGTGACAACCAAGCCGGAATCATTGGTCGGCATTGTTTTTCACTCAGGTATGAGCCTTGCTCCCGTTCCGGATCGCGCCGGCTCATTCCCCCAAAGACAAGAAAGACGAGAAGACGTGTAAGGGTGGCCAATGACTGTTAGGTTACGACGAGCGTGGCATCCCCTGGGGGACCTCACGGCGCTGGAGCTGGGAGCGCAAGGCCTCTCGCCAGCGGACCGAACGGGAACTGGCGCGGGGTCCCGCTTCCCGCTACGCGCACTGCGGTACTGGTTCATGTACCGGATGATTCACGAGGAGTCTGCAATCAGGAAGCGACCGTTGGAGGTCCTTGAGGCGGGGCCGGGAGCGGGCGCAATGTTGGCGTTTCTGAAGGCCGCTAAGGCAGGCCGCGATGGCCCAATTACGGGATGCGATGTTGGCCGGTGGGACGGCCTTGATGTGACAATCGATCGGCTCGCACTGGCCGGGCCGCTGTCTGTTCCGGATCGAGCAAGCGCTCAAGGGGTTAGAGAATGATGCTGAAGGATCCGTCTGTATCTTGCGTTTGGAACTATGATGCCCGGCTGGCTGGGCGAACTGTACCGGACGCTGCGGAAACCGTTATCCCGTGCTGCCGAGCTCGACGAGGACCGCGCATGATACAGGGCGGCGGATTCCGCCTTTTCATCACCGGGACCGACACCGGCGGAGGTAGGACCGAAGCGGTCTGTATGAAGCCCCATCGTTCCGCCCGCACAGCAAGTGCGTCTCTTCCTCATGCGGACCGTAAAGAAAACGGCAACGTCCCTGATCCGCTTACCGAGACGGGCAAGCTCTTTCAGGGCCTCTCTCACTCACCCGACGAACGCATTCTGGATCGATTCGGTACCACAGTGAAAGACCTCCGCACGGGCTGCAAGATCGACCGTTATGAGTTGTGGGCGTGCGGAACATGACGCCTGTGACGAACACTAATCGGTATGCTGATTCATCGATATGAACCATTTGCGCCAACTGGAAGATCAGAGCGTTTTCATTCTCCGCGAGGCCTACAAGCACTTCGATCGGTTGGCCATGCTCTGGTCGATGGGCAAAGATTCGACCGTCCTACTCTGGCTCACGCGCAAAGCCTTCTTCGGCCACGTTCCGTTTCCGCTCATCCACATCGATACCGGTTACGAAATCCCCGAGCTCCTTGAATATCGGGATCGGATCGTCCGGGAATGGCGGCTGCGTCTGGTTGTGGGGCAGAACAAGACGGCGCTAGCGGCCGGCATGAATCCGACGATGGGCCGCGTGGCCTGCTGTACGGCGCTGAAAATCGATGCGCTCAAACAGACCATCGCCGAGCAGGGATTCACCGCGATCATTCTCGGGATCCGCGCGGACGAGGAGGGTACGCGCGCCAAGGAACGTTATTTTTCTCCGCGCGACCGCCACGGCGAATGGGACTTCCGAGACCAGCCTCCGGAACTGTGGGACCAGTACAAGACTTCGTTTCCCGAAGGGACGCATGTGCGCATTCACCCGCTCCTGGATTGGACGGAGGTCAACATTTGGGAATACATTCAGTTCGAGAAGATTCCGCTGCCGTCGCTCTATTTCGATCAAGGAACCGGCCGGCGCTATCGGAGTCTCGGTTGCGTGCCCTGCACCGCGACGGTGGAGTCCACGGCTTGCACGGTCGGGGACATTATCGGCGAGCTGCGGACGACCAAGGTGGCGGAGCGAACCGGCCGGGCGCAGGATGAAGGGCGTGGGATGGAAGTGCTGCGGAAGCTGGGACATATGTAAGCGCGGTTGAAGGAGGGCTGGGTCGTTTCGACAGCCTTCCGATAAGTCTGTTGCGGACTCCGACGGCAAAAGGAGGGTCCGTGAGAATCAGGAAACCCGGCACGTCGGGTATGCGCCATGTGTGCCGCAGGATGGGCTGCCCGAGCCCTCGTCCATGCGGAAGGAATCGGATGAGGTGAGGGACCGGAGTGCGAAGACAGCGTATCAGCTCTTCGAACAACGGGGGCGGCAAGGCGGATAGGATCCGGATGATTGGCCGGGGCCGAAAAGATCGTCATGAGGACGTTTGATGAAACCGGTGAGTGAGCCACGGGCTCCGGCTGCGCCGTTCCGGTCGCTGATCGACGTCCGGGCTTTGCTGGACAGCCGGATCAACTACGAGCTGGATCGGCAGGTTCCGACCGAACGGATCTTCACGCTCGAGCGGATGATCCGTTGTGTGGAAGCGCTCGGCAGGCCCGATCGGGCGTATCGCACGATCCATGTGACGGGGACCAAGGGCAAAGGCAGTGTGAGCCGGATGCTCGCGGCTTTGCTCCGTGCGACCGGCGCCCGTGTCGGGCTCTACACAAGCCCTCACATTGAGCACCTGCGCGAGCGGATCGAGGTGGACGGCGCCCCGGTCGGTGAGCGGGCCTTCGTGGCGGCCTTCAACGAGCTGCGGCCCCTTCTTGAGAGGGAAGGGCGAGCGCTCACCCACTTCGAGCTGCTGACCGCCGCCGCGTTCTGCACGTTCAGAGCCGAACAGGTCGACTGGGCCGTCATCGAAGTCGGTATCGGGGGTCGCCTCGATGCCACCAACGTGATCCTTCCCGAGGTCTGCGTCATCACCAACATAGACTACGACCACATGGATCTGCTGGGAGACAGCCTCGAGCAGATTGCCTATGAAAAGGCCGGCATCATCAAGCCGGGGGTGCCGGTGGTCATCGGTGCGATGGGGGATGGTCCCCGCGCGGTGATCCTGTCACGCGCCGCCGACCTCAATGCGCCGGTCTTCCTGTTGGGACATGAGTACGAGTGCCAGGGATTTACCCGTGCTGGATACCGCGGCTTCTGCACGGTACGGGTCGGCGAGACCATCTGGCGGAACATGATGCTCAATTGCCCTGCCGCCTTCATGGCGACGAACGCCGCACATGCATTGGCAGCGTTCCAGACCTTGTGCCGGCGGAAGATGATTCGAGGGTTGACGGAGGACCAAGTCCTCCGGGCGCTGGAATCCGTCAGCCTTCCAGCCTGTTGCGAAGTATTTCCGGGCCGGCCGATCGTCGTTATTGACGGATCGCACAATGCCATGGCGGCGGCCAGCCTGTCAGCCGTCGTGCGCACGGTGTTCGAAGGCCACGATCGTGTGCTGGTGGTGGGGGTGCCGCGCGATAAGGAGGTGTGGAAGCTGATTGCCCACTTTGCCGATTGCGGCGCCCGGCGCGTGCTGTTCACGCGCTACCCGGGGACCCGCGCAGCCCCGCCGGCGGAGTTAGCCTCCCTCTGGCACCGGCGGAGTGCGGCGCCGGCAGAGCTGATCGAAGAGCCGGACCAGGCCTTTGCGCGGGCCGTGAAGGCGGCAGGAGACCAAGGTGTGGTCGTGGTAACCGGCTCAATTCACCTGGCAGGCTGCCTGCGGCCGATCGCGAGACTTCGACAGAATATGACGACCCTCGCCGGAGCGCCGCGCAGTATGGTTGTATAAAAGGCCCAAAGGCAGATGGCTTCGGTCTCCACAGGCAGACCGCGACGGCTGGTGCTTCTGGTCAATGATGATCCAAAAGATCGAGAGAGCCTCAACAATTTGCCGCAGACTCCCGCTGGGACATCCTGGAAGCCTCATTAGGTCGCGAGGCGCTGGACATCCTGGACCATCAACCCGTGAGCCTGGTGCTTCTAGTTCTGATCCGAAAATATTTGTCTCGGCAAAAATGCCTTTCTCCGCTTCCCGAAAGGCTCCTCTCCCTCCCGCGGGAGGGGAGAGGACTCACGATCGGAAAGAATTTCGGATCAAGGCTAGATGCGGCTCTGCGGGGAATAGATTGCGCCGAGATGCTCGATGCCGTTACGCAGCGGATCCCAGGCCTGCCGATCGTCGCGAGGGGCACATCCATGCGCGCCGGAGGTACGGCGCGCGTGGCGCCGTCGGGGAGCGATGGAATGTCTGGCCAAGCCGGTTGGGCCGCGGATCCTGTCGGCAGTGCTGTTTGCCTGTATGCCGCCCTCACGATTTGTGGATAGCCGAGTAAGGCATAACAGACTGGCGGCACGACGGTGAACCGCAGCGCCTGTGAAACAGTGACTGTCCAGAAGATGCGTGCTGAAGTGCTCACGGCTACTGATCCGGCAGCCATTCGGCTGGCGGGGGAGGTGATCCGGAGTGGCGGTCTTGTCGCCTTTCCGACCGAAACGGTATATGGACTCGGCTGCGACGCGCTGAGTCCCGAGGCGGTGGCGCGCGTCTTCGAGGTCAAGCGGCGTCCGTCGTTTGATCCCCTTATCGTGCATATTGGAGCACAGTCCTCCCTCGATCGCCTGGTTCAGACGATCAGCCCGGGTGAACACCGGTTGATGGATGCGTTTTGGCCTGGTCCGCTGACCTTGGTGTTGCAGAAGAGCGAGAGCGTCCCCGATCTTGTGACGGCAGGGCTTCCCACCGTCGCGATTCGGATGCCGGTCCATCCGGTCGCGCTGGCGCTGATCCGGGAAGCAGGCGTGCCGATCGCCGCGCCGAGCGCCAATCCCTTCGGCTATGTCAGCCCGACCACCGCCGAGCACGTGCGTCAGACGTTGGGTGATCGGATTGATCTGATTCTCGACGGGGGGCCATGCCCGATCGGCGTGGAATCCACTATCATATCGATGCTTGATGCTCGGCCGGAGATCCTCCGCCCCGGCGCCCTGCCGCTCTCGGCCATTGAGGACGTCATCGGTCCCGTCACGTGCCGGAGCGGAAGCGATCAGCGACCGCCAGCGCCAGGCCGGCTCGCCCGCCACTACGCGACACGCACGCCGATGACCATCTTGCCTGCGCGAGGGGCGCACGTGCGGGGAACGGTCGAGCGAGCCGGCCTGCTAGCCATGTCCGCTCCGGTGAGCCTGGGCGGCTACACAGTCGTGGAAGTGCTGTCCGCATCGGGGGACCTCAGAGAAGTGGCGCGGAACCTCTTCGCCGCGTTGCGGAGGTTGGATGCGCTGGGGCTTGATCGGCTCTACGCCGAGCCCTGCGAGGAACAAGGCCTGGGCTTGGCGATTATGGACCGACTCCGCCGTTGTGCAGCGCCGGGGCAGTGCGAAGACGAAACTCGATCGAATTCGGAAAGAAGGGCGTCATCATGACGAGCAAACCGTCGTTCCCCTTTTCGGATTCTCCAGGATGTTTCAGCGCAAGTACCGCACTCGCGTCTCCCCGACAGAACGATCAGGCGGATCCATCCCGGTTCCTTCGATGTTGCAAGGATGAGCGGCTGTTGAGCCGGGTTGCGGGCTCACGCCATACAAGCCTGGGCAAAGAGCGAAAACGCGACAAGCTAAGGGCTAGCTGAGCCTGATAGGGTACAGGAGACCGAAGGCGAGCAAGAACGGACTCTCCGCCCAGGCTATTCCTTCACCGTGATCTGCATCACGATCGGCTCCAGCGGATTGTCGAACTCGTCGCGCGGGACGGCCACGATCTTGTCCACGACGTCCATCCCGCGGAACACTTCGCCGAAGACGGTATAGCGCCGGTCCAATCCGCTGGAATCCACCACGCAGATGAAGAATTGCGACCCGCTGTCGTTGAAGTCGCGCGTGCTGTTACTCTCGCGCGGCACTTTGGCCATCGACAGCGCCCCGCGCTTGTGGGGCCGGTCGCTCGGTTCCGGGATCAGCCAATAGCCCGGTCCCCCGGTGCCGTGCAACCGGCGATCCGGTTCCTTGCTCAACGGGTCGCCGCCTTGGATGATGAACCCGGGAACGACGCGGTGGAAGGTCGTGCCGTTATAGAAACCGAGCTTCGCCAGATTGAGAAAATTCTCCACATGCCTGGGCGCCTCTTCGGGATAGAAGCGGATCGTGATCTCCCCGAACTTCGTGATGATCGTCGCCCGGGGATTTTTCTTCTCAAACTGCATGACCATCGGACGTCACCTCGATCGGCAATCTACCAAGCGCGCGGCGCAGGAGGCAAGGGCTGCGGGGAATGAGGAATGTGGAATGAGGAATTATGAATGGCAAGGATGCGTTCCGTGAGCTAATCTTCAAGACTCGCCATTCCTCATTCCACATTCCACATTCCTCATTCCTCATTGCTCACGCGTAGCCCTTTGCCTGGATCGATCTTCAGCCACATCAGCCCGCCGACGACGGCGAGCAACGCCGCGACGCCCAGCGAAACGGGCCACCCCCAGTGGTCGGCCAACCACGGCGTCACCGTGGGAGAAAGGCTTCCCCCGAGGTTAGCGCCGGTGTTCATCAGTCCGGACAGGGTGCCCGCGTGGGTTTTGGACAAATCGGATGTCGACGCCCAGTAAGCCCCCACCGTAAAGTACAGCCAGCCGGCCCCCAGCGAGAGACAGAGAATCGCGATCCACGCGGAATCGACCACGGCGCCGACCGCGATCACCGTTCCGGAGAGCAGCATACCCGCCATCCCCGCGGCGCTCCGGCCCTTCGTCACGCCATAGGCGGCCGCCAATCGATCGGTGACCCACCCGCCCAGCGGACAGAACACCAGAATGGCCAGAAACGGCAGAGACGCAAAGACGGCGCCGCGCAACTCGCCGAACCCGCGCACGTTCACCAGGTAGAGATAGAACCACGACATGTACACATAGGCGACGTAGCCCAGACAACTGTAGCTGAGCACCAGCCACCATACCGCCGGCGTCGTGCCGATGGCTTTCCAGGGCGTCTTTCCGGGCGGCGGCGCCTCGGGCGCTTCGCCGCGCGTCCGCAGACGCTGCGCCGGATGATCCGTCGCGCACCAATACCATAAACCGGCGATCAGCAACCCCAGCGCGGCCGACAAGTAGAACACCGTCTGCCACCCGAAATTCACCATGAGCCAGGCCGCGACGGGCGGCGTCAGCGCCGAGCCGACCCCGATGCCGCCGATGGCGATCCCGATGCCCAGCCCCCGCTCTCGAGGGTCGAGCCAATCCGCAACGGCCCGGTTGAAGTTCGGCAAGGCCGCGGCCTCGCCGACGCCGAGCAAAAATCTGACGACGGCGAGCGAACCGACGATTCCGACCAGGTCCGCCAGCGGCAGCGTGGCGGCGACCGCGGTCAAGGCCGTGAACAGAGACCACCAGAGCACCGCCGCGGTCAACACGCGGCGTGCGCCCCATCGATCCCCCAACCATCCTCCGGGAATTTGAAAGAGCGCATAGCCCAGCACGAAGGCGGAGAAGATGCGCCCCATTTGGCCGTCCGTCAACCCGAAAGCCGGCATCATCTGCCTCGCCGTCACGGAAATGTTGACACGGTCGATGTAGGTCACGACACTGATGGCGAACAACAAGGCGAGGATGATCCACCGGGCGCGCGGCGGACGAGCGGGCGGCGTGGGAGCATTCACGGGCGTTCCATGCAGACGGAATGGTCCGGCGACCGGCGCATTATAGCCGTTCGGTCGACCGCCGACCAGCGAACGTTCGCACGTCACGGGATGCGCCGGCGCCGGCGGAGATCGACCGGTCGGTGGATTTCCCCCCATCGATCCAGTAAGATGGCGATCGATACGTACTTCCCTGCCGCACCCAACCGGAGGAGGAGTGAGGGTCCGTCTCAGTGCGCTGCTCCTTGTGCTGCTGGTCCTCGTGCTGCTCGGCGTGGTCTTCTCCCGCCCCCTGACCGGCCAGGCTTATCTCAAAGAATTTTTCCTCCGGCAGATCGAGCACAACATCGGACGCAAGATCGACGTCGGGCACGTCAAGCTCGTCGTCTTTCCCCGAGTCCGGCTCGAGCTGAGTCAGGTCGTCGTCCATGACCGCGACCCGACCCATATTCTGCTGACCGCCAGACGGGTGGACATGGTGCTCCGTCTCATCCCGCTGCTGCGCCGGCAGGTGGTCGGCAAGCGCTTGCTGATCGAAGATCCCCAGGTGACCTTGCGCCGGGATCAGGACGGCCGATGGAACATCCCCGCCGAGGCGCAGACCCGGAGCGCGCAGGACGAATCCGTCTGGAGGGCTCTGGCGCAGATGCTGCGGATCCGCGAGGCGGCCTTGCTGAACGGCACCGTCACCATCCTCGACGATTCCCGCCCGGGCGGAACCCGGCGGCTTCAACTCAAAACCGTCGATGCGACGCTCTCGATCCCGGCCGGCCGAGCACACGCCGATGTTCACCTCGCTGCGACCCTGCCCGGCCAAGAGGGGGTGTCGGCAGTGTCCGTGACCGGCGTCATCGCCGGCGCCGAAGCACCGGCCACGTTGGCTGCCGAGGAGCCGGTCGCCGCGCGAACGTCTCTCCTCTTCGAAGGCAGGATCGAAGCGGCCAACCTTCATCTCCGGGAGTTGGCCGACTTCTTCGGTCCACGGCCTGTCCCGGAAGGCCTCAAAGGGGCGGCCAATCTGCGCGGCGCCCTGCGGATCGTGCCCGGCGTGGCGGGCTACGACGTGCTGCTGTCCGACATCACCGCCAACGTGGATCGCTTCGCCTTGAGCGGCAGGGCCAACCTGTCCGGACTATTGACGGCCCAACCGACTTTCTCGGTGACGTTGTCTTCCTCGGCGATCGACCTGAACGATTTGTTGTCGCACGTCCCGCCGCAGTGGATCCATGCCGAACTGCAGCCGGTCATCGCGGAACGACAGATCGGCGGGGTGGTCGAAGTCGTCACCGCGACGCTGACCGGTTCGACCGCGGCTGCGACATCCGTCTCCCTCACCGGGGAATTTCGGGTCCAGCAGGGGCGTGCGCTGATCGGCCAGGATCGTGTCCCGGCGCGAGACCTCGCCGCGACGGTGCTGGTCGAAGCCGGGCGGGTCCGGGTGCTGGGGTTGACCGGGCAGTACGGCGATATCCGGATCACGCAAGGCAAAGCCATGGTGTCGTTTCTGGAAGCCGGGCCCTGGCTCGAGATGGAACTCTCCGGCAGCATGGAGGCGGCCGACCTGGTGCGGCTCCTCGCCAAATCCATTCGCTCCGAGCGCGTGTCCGCGTTCCTGGCCGGCTCGCGGGACGTGACCGGAGAAGCGCTGCCGACGTTCCGCTTGGTCGGCCCGCTCAACCAGCCGGGCGGCGTGACCTTTGTCGGCGGAGAAATCATCGCCCGGAACATCGGTCTGACCAGTCCGTTCCTGCCGGAACGCATCAACGATCTTCAGGGACGGCTTCTGTTATCGGAAAGCGGCACGCAACTCGATCAGGTCAGCGGCCGGTTGGGCGAGATGTTCTTCCAGCTCCACGGCGCGATCACCGGCGGCGCGACCAGCGCCTTCGACGGATTCGTCGTCCGAGCGCGGAGCGACGCGGCCTTCCTGGCCCGGTTGCTTCCGGCCGGCGTGATTTCCGACTCGTCCCTGCAGGGACCGCTCATCGCCGCCGTCGCACTCGCCGGATCCACCGCGACGCCGCAGCTCCGCGGCCATGTGGTATTGGACGAAGCCAAATGGGTCATTCCAGGCCTGGGCGAAAAACCGCCCGGCGCCCCGGCCGCGTTGGAGTTCGACGGCAACCTCGCGTCCGGCAATGTGTTCACCGTGACCAAGCTCGAGCTGGTCCTGCCGCCGCTGCGCCTAGCGACCAAAGGCACAATCCGACTCGGAAAACGGTTCGCCATGGATGTCTCCCTTGCCACGGGCACCGTGTCGCTCTCCAGCCTGCCGGAGTGGCTCCCGACGGCGGGAATCGAAGCCGGCAAGCTGGAAGTCTCGCTCGACATCAAGGGATCGAACCCCGACTGGCGCACGTGGCGGATCAACGGATGGCTGGCCTTGACCAACGGTCTGCTGTTCGCCAAGGGATTGGACGGGCATGTGCAGGATCTCTACGTCCGGTTGAAGCTGATTCGCAACAGCGCGGAGCTCAAGCGGTTGGCGTTCCGGATCGGCGACAGCGACCTGGCGGTGTCCGGCACGATCAAGAACTGGACTCACAAACCTCTCATTACCGCCAAGATCGAATCGTCCCACCTGGATATCGACCTGTTGATTCCCAAAGGGGCCCGCTCGCCGATCCGCGACCTACTGGAGACCCTGGCGGCCACCAGCCGCGTCAGCGCCACGGCGACCATCGACCGCGGCATCTATAAGAAGCTCCGTTTCGGCGGGCTTTCCTGCCGGATTACGATCGAAGACGGGATTCTGGACGTGGACCGGATCGCCGGGCAATCCGACGGCGGGCAGGTCGCGGGACGGATCGTCGTGCAGCTCCCCAAGCAGGCGCCGGCCGAAACCGAAGCGTCGGTCCGGATCACGGGCATGCGGTTCGAGGAATTGCTTCCGCTGCTCGGCACGCAGGAACAATGGGTGACGGGCGCCCTCAAACTGACCGGCACGGTGCGCGGACACGGCCGCAACCCCCACGGCGTCTTTCCCACGCTCGGCGGGAAAGCCACGCTCCTGATCGAAGACGGCCGCATTTTCAAGAACGATAAGCGGGCCATCTGGAAGGTCCTGAGCATCCTCAACCTGCCGGCGGTGCTGCAGGGCAAGGTCGATCTCGACAAAGAGGGACTGCCCTTCAACCGGCTGTCGGCCACCGTTTCCGCGCGCAACGGACTGATCGAGTCGGAGAACATCATTCTCGACAGTCCGGTCTTGAAAATCACGGCCGCCGGCAATTACGACCTGGCCACGGACCAGTTGGACATGGTCTGGGCCGTTAGTCCGTTCGGCTCCTATTCGCAATTCCTGAAATCGATCCCGCTGTTCGGGCGGCTGCTCGCGGGTGAACGCAAAGGCATCGCGACGGCCCTGTTCCAGGTGAAAGGCTCCATCGAAGACCCGGAGGTCACGTACCTGCCGATGAAATCCTTCGCCTCCGGTCTGACTGGACTGGCGCAGTTGGCCTTCGACGTGCTCAAGAACACGATCACGTTGCCGGTGGATCTCGTCGGCCCGGATGAAAAGCCCCCGGGATCCACGGAGAAAGCACCGCCCTCTGATGAGACGCCGCCGCCGGGCCCCGCGTCGCCTTGACCCTCCTCGGACCGCGTGATAGCATCCGTTCAGCGTATCTACGCAAAAGCCAGAAGTCCTTGTCGCAAATAGCGAATAGCCCACAGCGAGTCGCTCAAATCGCTTTGAGCGCTTCGTGGTTATTGACGAGGAGTATCAGCTCTTGTCATCCGGCAGCCTGGAGCGCACTGCATGACGGCCGACCGCGCCACACTCTTCATCGCCGCCAGCGAAACCGACTCGAACCTGTACTACGCCACGCGGTTCATCGCGCCCGATCCTTTCATTTATCTGGAGGTCAAAGGGGAGCGGCTGGTCGTCATGAGCGATCTGGAATTGGATCGCGCCCGCAGCCAGGCCCGGGTCGACCGGGTGCTGTCCTACTCCCAACTCGAGCGGCGGGCGAAGGATCAGGGTGTGACAGAGCCTGGACCGGTGGACATCGTCCATCTGATCCTGCAGGACGCCAGCCTCACGCAGGTCTTGGTACCCGGCAATTTTCCTTACATCCACGCGTGCCGCCTGCAGGAACTGGGGTACCGGCTCCACACCAAACGCGAGCCGTTTTTCGAGCGGCGGGTCGTCAAGACGGCCGAGGAGGTAGGCCATATCGAAGCGACGCAACGGGCGACGGAAGCGGCGGTCGCGGCGGCGCACCAGGCCCTGCGCCGGACCTCCGTGCGGGACGGCGTGTTGTGGCTCGACGGCGAGCCGCTGACTTCCGAGCGCGTCAAGAAGTTGATCAACGTGACGCTCATGGAACGGGACTGCGTCGCCCAACACACCATCGTCGCCGGCGGCGAGCAGGCCTGCGATCCCCATCACGAAGGCAGCGGCCCGCTGCCGGCGGACCGCAGCATCATCTTCGACGTCTTCCCGCGCTCGGCCGCCTCCCGCTACTTCGCCGACATGTCGAGGACCGTCGTGCGCGGCCGGGCGTCGGCCGAGCTCAAAAGGCTGTACCGGACGGTCAAGGATGCTCAGGAAGAGGCGATCGCCAAAATCCGGGACGGCGCCGACGGCGCCAAGATTCATCAAGGCATCTGCGAGCGGTTCGAGAAGGCCGGCTACAAGACCGGTGTGGTGAACGGGCGCATGCAGGGGTATTTCCACGGGACCGGACACGGCGTCGGGCTGGACATCCACGAAGCGCCGCGCATCAGCCGCACGGGGTCGATCCTGCAGGAAGGGCATGTGGTCACGGTCGAGCCAGGGCTTTACTACCCGGGCCTGGGCGCCGTCCGCATCGAAGACATGGTCCTCGTCACCCGCGACGGCTGTCGCAATCTCACGGACTATCCGAAGACCTTTGAATTGGACTAAACAACCCGTGACGGGGGCACCCATTGCTCCCGGACGCTATGGGTCCCAGTGTGCATGACGAGTAGTCATTAAGCCGGAGTGTCGTCCCGTCTATCACGCATCACGTTGTAGGCGTCACGTCTTCCATGCGCCTCACTTTCACCGTTCAACGATTCAATCCGGAAGTCGATGTCCATCCCCACGCCGAAGATTACCGGTTGGAGGTCGGCCGGGGCCTGACGGTCCTCGAAGCCTTGATCCGCATCAAGAACGAACAGGACGGCAGTCTGGCGCTCCGGTATTCGTGCCGGTCCGCCATTTGCGGTTCCTGTGCGATGGAAATCAACGGCTCGGAAAAGCTGGCCTGCCGCACCTCCGTCCGCAAGGAATTGGAGCGCCACGGCGGCATCGTCGTCGCGCCGCTCCGCAACCTGCCGGTCATCAAGGACCTCGTCGTCGACATGACCTCGTTCTGGGGGAAAATCCGGTCGGTCACGCCCTGGCTGCTGGCCGCGCCGGCCGCACACGCCGGCGAACCCACGCGTCCGCTGACACTGACGCCGGAGAGTTATCAATTCCACAACGTGGACGCCTGCATCATGTGCGGCGCCTGCGTGGCCGCCTGCACGGTGCACGAGGTGTCCAAGAGTTTTGTGGGGCCGGCGGCCCTGGCCAAGGCCGACCGCTTTCTGGCCGATCCGCGGGAACCGGAGAGCAGCAAGCGCTTCCGGCTGAACGAATTGGAAAAGGAGCACGGCATCTGGGACTGCACACGCTGCAATTTCTGCGTCCAGGTGTGTCCCAAAGACGTGAAGCCTATGGAGGCCATCGTGCGCCTGCGCCGGGCGGCGATCCAGCGGGGTCTGACATCCACCGGCGGCGCCCGGCACATCACGGGCTTTGCGGATCTCATCCAGCGGGAAGGCCGCCTGAACGAGGCGATCATGCCGCTGAAGGTCGTGGGTTTCGACTTGAAACGACTGCTGAGCGTGATTCCGTTGGGGATCAGGATGTTCCTCAAAGGGAAAGTGCCCAATCCCTTGGGCCGCCCCATTCAAGGGATCGAGCATGTGCGCTCCATTTTCGCCACCGCGCGCCGTCGCGGCAAACCGGTGTAAGGCACCATGCCGCCTGCCTTCCGGTTCCTCGAGGATGTGGCGCTTGCCGATGCCGCGTTCGAAGCCACGGGAGACTCTCCTTCCGAGCTGTTTGAAGCCGCCGCGCAAGCTGTGATCGAGACCCTGGCCGACCCCAAGACGGTCGCCGGCACCTGGCGGCGGACGATCACGCGCGAGGACGAGGATCTCGCGTCTTTGCTGTTTGATTGGCTGTCCGAAATCGTGTATGTGAAAGATGCGCAAGGCGTAGTGTTCCGGGAGGCCGTCCCCGTCGTGAGACCGGTAAACGGGCGGTGGAGGCTGGAGGCGACGCTGGCAGGCGCCCCGGTCGATCCCGCGACGCAAGCGTTACGGGCGGACGTCAAGGGCGTGACCAAACATCTGTATGAACTGAAACGGGACGGCACCCGTTGGACGGTTCGGGTGGTGCTGGATATCTAAGAACCGTGAAGCGTGGCTCGTGAAGCGTGAAACGTCTGAATCCGGAAACGAGATACGCTTCACGAGATGCGAGCGACGAACCGAAAGGAACACTCACATCACTGATCGCGGAGCGGCAATGATGAAGCTGAATACCGACATGACAGTGAACCGCGTGGCCGATGAAATTTGGGAAATTCCTCCGTCGGAGAAGCCGGGTATGCTCGTGCCGGCCCGCATTTACGCGACGGAACGGATCCTCGAGACGATGGACCGCGGCGTCTTCGACCAGGTGACGAATGTGGCGTGTTTGCCCGGCATTCGCCGTTACGCCCTTTGCATGCCGGACGGTCACTGGGGCTACGGATTCCCCATCGGCGGGGTGGCGGCCTTCGATACCGGCGAGGGAGTCATTTCGCCCGGCGGGGTTGGGTATGACGTCAACTGCGGCATGCGCCTGATCCGGACCGATCTGACGCTGCCCGACGTGCAGCCTCGGCTGGAGCCGCTGATGACGGAGTTGTTCCGCAAGATCCCGGCCGGCGTGGGATCGAGCGGGTTCGTCCGGCTGGGCCGCCGTGAATTCGAGGACGTCATGCGAAAGGGGGCCCAGTGGTGCGTAGAAAAAGGCTACGGGTGGCACGAGGACCTCGCCCGGATCGAAGAAGGGGGATGCATCGCTGGAGCCGATCCGTCGAAGGTCAGCGACCACGCAGTGGAACGAGGGATCAACCAACTGGGCACCTTGGGGTCAGGGAACCATTATCTGGAAGTGCAGGTCGTGTCCAGCGATCGGATCTTCGATCCGCAGGTCGCCGCGGCGCTGGGTATCACCGGTCATGACCAGATCGTGGTGATGGTCCACTGCGGCTCGCGCGGGTTCGGCCATCAGGTCGCGAGCGATTACCTGAAGGTGTTTGAAAAAGCGATGCGCCGGTACGGCATCACCGTAAAAGACCAGCAACTGGCCTGCGCCCCGTTCCGGTCGCCCGAAGGGCAAGACTATTTCGCGGCCATGAACTGCGCGGCCAACAGCGCCTTCGCCAACCGGCAAGTGATCACGCACCAGATCCGCGAGGCCTTCGCCGCCGTCTTCGGCAAATCGGCCGAAGAGCTGGGCATGCACATCGTCTACGATGTGGCGCACAACATCGCCAAGGTGGAACGCTACCCGGAAGGGGAATTGGTCGTCCATCGAAAGGGGTCGACCAGGGCCTTCGGTCCAGGCCGGCCGGAGCTGCCGGAGATGTATCGAGCAACCGGGCAACCGGTGATCTGCGGAGGGTCGATGGAAACCGGCTCCTACCTTCTGGTCGGCACCGAGCGCGCGATGCAGGAGACGTTCGGCTCGACCATGCACGGCTCCGGCCGGACGATGTCGCGGGCGCAGGCGAAAAAATCCGTGCGCGGCGAACAACTCCAGCGGGACATGAAGCAGCGGGGGATTCTCGTGAAGGCCGTGTCGATGTCGGGCTTGGCGGAGGAGGCCGGCTTCGCCTACAAGAACATCTCGGACGTGGTCGAGGCGGTGGATCGGGCGGGGATCACCAAAAAGGTAGCGGAACTGCGGCCCATCGGGAACATCAAGGGGTGAGGCGGGAACGGGTCGGCTGCTTCCGCTCAAGGCCAGACCCTCGTCGGTTCTCCGTAAGCCTCGCCTTCACTTGCCTGCAGAACTCGTTTGATTCATCGCTTCGCAGGAACCGGACTTCGAACAATCCTCGGCACCTGCCTTCGGCAGGCCGCGCCGGCTCGGCAACGGCAGGACGCGACTCGGCTCTGAAGCACGCTCCAGCAGCCGACCCGAATCTTTTTCCTCTCCACCAGGATGGGGGAGAGGGGAGGGTGAGGGGGACGTTCTGTCGGATATAACAAAGGAATGAAATACATGGAGCAGCGGCGGTGTCCGCGGTTTCCGGTGCGGTTTCGGAGTTCGTTTACGTCCGCCAACGTGGTCGGCGGGGAGGGGAGCGTGATCGATCTTTCGATCCGCGGCTGTCGCGTAGACAGCCGCGTGACGGTCATGACCGGGACAACATTGGAATTGCGCATCCACGCCGCCGAACATGAACCGCCGATCGCCGTGGATCAAGCGATCGTCCGATGGTCGAGGAACCACCAGTTCGGCGTGGAGTTCACGAGCCTGCAGCCGGACGAATGGGCCCGTCTCCGGCACATCGTCAAGGAATTGGAGCAGGAGCCCTATGTGAAGAAAGCGGCGGAAGACGCCTCATTGGCGTGATCGCATGCTCCGGTACCTGCTTGCGGTCGCCGCCCTGGTGCTCTTCACCGCTTGCGCGTCCACGATCACGCTCTATGATCTGAAAACCGGCGAGACCCTCACGGGCGACCATCGTCTGCTGACCCGGACGATCACCGTCACCCTGCCGACCGGCGAGACCCTCCAAGGGCGCTACCAGAAGCTGACGACCTTACTGATCAATGAAGATTCACTCTTCTATGGCGTCAGCCTCGGCGCCCTGCTGGGACGCAACACGGGCGAACGACTCTACGGCCATACGTTGTTGACCGGAGACCGGGGGATCGTCATGGAAATGGTCCTGGCCGTGGAATGGACCGGTCACGGCTTCGGCGTGGCGAGGACCCGCGCGGGGAACGAGTATCGGGCGACGTTCTGACGAACCCGCGCCGGATCGTCCACCGGCGACAATGCGGGCTATGCCTGGTGTCGATGGCCGTACAGGAGCGTGATGTTGATCCGGCGGCTTGCGTACTCGTCTTTGAAAGAGAACCGGTCGGTCTCGTGGAAGAGGTCGGAGTTGAAGACGACGGCGCGGTTCGCGCGGTAGGGTATCCGCACAGCCTGGGCTCCGGCACCCGCCAGCCAGTCGAAAATCTTCTGCCGGTTCCTGTCGTTGTTGTATTCCCTGAAGTTCCAGTCGCGGGGCGCTTCTTTGTCCCACACCACCAGCCCTCCGGTCTCGGGATCCAGGTTGGCTTCGTTCGGCGTGATCCAGAAGTTCACGTTGACGGCGGCCGCATCGGCGTGCACGTTGAGCCCCCGCCGCCGGCTGTCGTATTTGAACGCCCAGGCCTGGGTAAGCCGGTGCTGTTTGAAGATGCCCGGAAACTTCAGCCGCAGTTCTTCGGCGATCTGTAGGAGCAACGGCGTCGCAAAGCCGTCGCCCAGAAACGCGCCGAGGTAGCCGTTTTCGTAATCCTTCTTCCAGATCGTCGATTCGAGGCAAAATCGGCGCACGGCGGTCAGCGCCTCGCCGGTGAGCAGATCATCGATGTAGATGATCTCCGGCCGCGCCGCGTTGTAGCGGGCTTCGATGGCCTCGACATCCAGACTTGGATTCACCGCGCCGCCAGGCAGCCGTTCGCAGGGCGCGCGGTGGAGCACCCGGTTGAACGACGGCGCCACGAGGTCCAGGTCCCGTTGATCGAGGCGGATGCGGGTCGTCGTTGGGGCGTCCTCGCGAGCCCGCTGATCCAGCCGTTTCAGGGCGTCGCGGTAGACCGCATGGTCGTGCCCCAGTATGCCGCGGTCGAACAGATACTGAATCTGCTCCGCGTCGTGCTTTAGCCGGGACTTGGAAACCAGGGTCTCCGTGACACGACGCCCATGATCCTGTTTCACCCGGGCGGACTCGTCGAGACAGGCCAGAGCCCGGTCGAATTGCCCTCTCCAGATGGACACGATGCCGAGGTTGTAGGTCGCCTTCACATAGCCCGGCATCGACCGGAGCGCCTGTTCGAACGCAGCCGCGGCTTCGTCCCACTCGCCCCGCTCCATCAACGCCAGTCCCAGGTTGTTGTAAGCTTCCACGTGTCCCGGCTTGACTGCGAGAGCTTGCCGATAGGCATCAATGGCCTGATCCACCAGGCCTTGCTCTTTGAGGACCGCGCCCAGATTATTGTACGCGTCGGCGTACCTCGGATTGACGCGTAGCGCCTTCCGATACGCCTGCTCGGCTCGGGCGAGTTGGCCGAGTTCCTTGTAGGCATTGCCCAGGTTGGTCAGGGCCTCGACGTACTCGGGCTTCGCGGAAATGGCGCGCTGATAGGCCGAGACGGCTTCTTCGAACCGTCCGGCCCGTTGCAGCACGACGCCGAGATTGAAGCAATACAGCGGATGATTCGGATGCTGCTGAATCGCGCGGCCGAGCAACTCGCTCGCGAGGTGGAGGTTGCCCACGCGGTAAGCGAGAAGGCCCAGGGCATGCAGCGCTTCCGGGTGTTCGGGGCTCATCTGGAGAACGAGCCGATAGGCCCGTTCGGCTTCCGCCAAACGACCGGCCTGATGATGGGACTTGGCTTCGTCCAGCAGCGTGGCGACCGCGAAGGTGTCCCGTGAAGGACCTGGCCTGCCGTGGAGCTTTTCCCGTCGCCGCCGCTCCGCGCGGTTCATGAGATTACCTCGACTTGAACGGTCCTATGACGCCAAGAGGGTACCGCAAACGGGATGTCGGGTCAAAGGAAGGTCTTGGAAGCCGCGTGTATGGCGGCGGAAGCACGAAGGGCCGTCCCCCTGAAGGAAACGGCCCTCTGTGGGCGCTTAGGACGCCTTCCAACTATGTTGGATGTGACCGTCGCTCGGTTCTTGCGAGACCCGGCGATCAGCAGAGAGTGAAATCCATCCGTTCGCGTGATAGCGTGAATGGAACGACCGAACTATCGGTCTTCCGACTCCGCCGGATTGGCCGAACACCCGTCGACCTAAGGCGTGGACGCGCCATGGAGTCCGTTCACATTCCGCCACTCAATCGGAAAGCTCCATCTCGTGAGGCGAGCGCTGCCGCCGCCGGGCCGTTGTGGTCCGGGGGATTCAGGTCATTCATCATGCGACCCCCTCCTTGTTAAAGCCCGACACGGGGTCGGGCTGGCCGGGCGCGCGGTGCGGCCCGACCGGTCACGATGCCATCCGATACTGCCACTCGACCTGACACAGATAATCGGTCAATGCCGTCTGCTGAGCCGGCGTCATCTCGCCGAACTTGACGCCATGCGTGTATCCCTGGCCGGAGATTTCCACATGCACAATTGCGCCGGTGAACTCAAAATGCCGGAGCACTCCATTGGTCATGCGCGAGAGCTTGACGTAAATGCGCGAGCCGGGCAGGAGGCACACAGGCAAATGCAACGAGAGGCCGCCTTCGCTCACATCCTTCAGATGGCCGACGGCAAGCGAACGGCGATCGGGGTGGGAGAGCACTTCCGCCCAATCCGTATCGGGCACCCGATGATCGAACCGACATCCGTGGTCCGTCATGGTTTCTTTTCCCCGCTGCGACTTAAGGTACTCCTCTTGATGAGCTCTTGCAAGCTCGAAGTTGCTCCGGTTGGTCTAATGAGCCACGTTGAGCCTTGAGCAAGCCGGTGACTTCGGTGTCCATGCCCGGTATACTCCACCGTAGCGGTAAGAGCGACGGACGAGAAGATCTTGCCTCGAACCATGAGCGCGATACTATCCTTGTCGCCGAGGTTGCACCGGTTGTACGGACATTGACGGCCGAACCGGAACGCCGAACAGAGGAGTCCCGATGGCCCTGCGATATGCGTTGTTTCCCGGCTGTGCGGCGAAGGGCGCCACGCCGGAACTCTACCAGTCCACGATGGCGATCATCGGCCGCCTGGGCATTGAGGTCGTGGAGCTGGCGGCGGCTTCCTGTTGCGGCGCGGGTGTGGTCGCCGAGGCGGATCCCGAGGTCGCGCTTGCGCTGAACGCCCGGACGTTCGCGCAAGCCGAGCAGCTTGGGCTGGACGTCATGACGATCTGCGGCACCTGCCAGGGGATCATGGGCGCCGCCAACAAACGGCTGAAATCGGACCCGGCGCTCCTGGACCGGATCAACACGCTGCTGGCTCAGGACGGCATCGTCTATCAGGGAACCGTTCAGGTCAAGCATCTGCTCTGGATTGTCGTCCGGGAGGTGGGCTTGCCGCGCTTGACCCGGGAAGTCCGGATCCCCTTGAGCGACTTCCATGTCGCTCCTTTTTATGGATGCTATATTCTTCGGCCTTCCTGGGATCTCGGATTCGACGACCCCGAAAATCCAAGATCGCTGGAGAAGGTCATCAAGGCCGTCGGCGGCGAACCGGTCGTCTATGCCGGGCGAACCAAGTGCTGCGGCTTTCCGATCATTTTAGAGAAGGAAGCGATCGCAGTGGCGATGGCGGGAACGAACATGAAAGAGGCGAAGGATGAAGGGGCGGACTTCATGGTCACGCCCTGCCCCTTGTGCCACATGAGCTTGGACATCTACCAGGACCGCGCCGGGAAGGCGGTCAATGCGAATCTGCAGTTACCCATCCTGCACTTGCCTCAGTTGCTCGGGCTTGCGATGGGGGTGCCGGCGAAGGACTTAGGCGTGTCCCGCCATCTGGTGCCGGTGGATTCGATTGTTCGGAGGATCGAGAAGCAACGAACAAAAAGCGATCGGCCGTCAGCTCTCGCCAACAGCAGTGAGCCGCTGATAGCTGATAGCCGATAGCTGACAGCTATTAGTTGAAAGCTGACGGCTGAAAACCGATATAGCTATTTCAACATGAGGAGCGGAAAGACATGAAGGTGGTCAATCTTTCGGATTATTCGCACTTTAGCCATGAGAAGATGAAGAAGAA